>Ga0209890_10000835_pt1 | contig 14349 bp, 9 predicted proteins | sample OrgsoiDNA2013049_FD_185799 | JGI IMG/M metagenome (GOLD analysis project Ga0209890, IMG submission 185799) | Permafrost soil microbial communities from the Arctic, to analyse light accelerated degradation of dissolved organic matter (DOM) -... | ecosystem: Environmental > Terrestrial > Soil >...
AGGATGACGGTTCGATCGACATTCAATACACGGACGGCACCGTGGAAGAGAAATCGATGGACGAATGGACCTCGATAGAGCTGGAAAGCTGCGAACAACCGGAAGACTGGGTAGGACCGTATGACGATCTGGAATCCGATGACATCGGAATGCCGGAGGCCAGCACAGAGGCGCACGCGGCCGACCTGCCGATGGAGCGCGCGCTGCTCGAGATCGAGGAGAAGCGGGGATCCGATCTGACTGGCAACGAGGGATGAGCACCGCCCCGATTTCACTCCGTCAAGATCGAGCTTCGATTCGCTAGCCCTTCGCTTTCGTGCCCCGCACCAGCAGCACGGGCACAGGCGCGGTGCGCACGACGTACTCCGCGTCGCTCCCCATGACGAGACGGCGAATGCCGCGGCGCCCGTGGGTGCCGAGCACAATCAGATCCGCCGGCCACTTTTCCGCGCACTTGACGATCGAGGCGCCGATGGGGCCCATCAGGGTTTCGACCACTTGCGTTTCGGCCTCGACATGCCTTTTAAGTGCCATGCTCGCCGCCTCCTTCAGAATGGTCTGACCACGCTCGCGAAGCTCCTTCAACAGGTAGCTCGAGGTCACCATCGAGTGGCGACCCTCGGCGATCAAATAATCGTGCACCACGTGCAGCAGCCGTAACTTGGCCTTTTGATCCTTTGCGAGCCGGATCGCGTGCTGAAGTCCGAGCAAGCTCGTTTCGCTTCCATCAACCGGCACCAGGATTCTTTTGTACATTGACCCAGTCTCCTTTTTCATCGATTTCCATGACCCACTCGGCGATCCGCTTATCGCGGCTCAGACCTCCGGCGGTCGACGCCCGAATTGGCGCGACAGGAGATACCGCCATCCGAGGCCCCATCGCAACGAAATCGACGAACGACCGGCTCGAATGCCTGGTTCGGCGCGCATAGGCAACCTGGCTCGCCGATTCCGCACATGCAATGTTTCCCTGGCGAGAGCAGCGGTGAGCCGGGATGGCGATGATCAAACCCCGTTTGCGTTGCACCCTTTGATAATCTACGGCAGAAGGGCGCTGGTCGCACTAAGGGGTTTCCGCGATGCCGGGACGCTGTCGGCCAAACTTGAATTCGCCGCTCTATCGGAAATCACGGATGGTATCGCCGGCCGATTTGTCGCGAAATACGGCTTCATGCCGTTCGGTTTGCCCAACAGCAAACGGCGCATCTGGTGCTTGGTCGCGACGGCGTGGAGAGGCCATTGCGGTCGATCCAGAACGAACTTGATTTTTGGCGGCAAACGAGTCTCAGCGCGGACGTCCCGGCTGCTTGAATGCTGCGGAAGGAGGAACCATGCACGATGATGCTTTGATGCCCGGACCACCGCGCGACCAGGGCGCGAACCGGACCGCAGACCGAGTGGATGATTCAGCGCTGCTGATCGATCCACACGAGGCGCATGCACTCGCCACGGGGCAGGCCGTCGATTCGTTCGCGCTCTTGGGTCCGCATGCGGCGGGCCGGGATACCGTCGTGCGCGCCTTTGTTCCGCCGGCCGAGGCGGTTGAGGCGATAGACTCCGGAGGCGCCGTGCTGGCGCAGCTGTCGGCGGTGCAGGCGCCGGGCTTGTTTTGCGGTCGGATACCCGCCGGTACTTCCTATCGCCTGCGCATCCACTGGCCCGGCGGACTGGTGCAAGAGACCGAAGACCCGTACTGCTTCGGGGTGCTGCTGGGGGAGATCGACCTCTACCTGTTCGCTGAGGGCACTCACCGGGAACTCGGCCGCTGCCTCGGCGCTCAGGTGATGAACGTCGATGGCATTCCCGGTGTGCGTTTCGCCGTTTGGGCACCCAACGCGCGGCGCATATCGGTGGTGGGAGATTTCAATGGCTGGGACGGGCGCCGCCACCCGATGCGCAAGCGGGTCGAAGCCGGCGTTTGGGAGCTGTTCATTCCGCGAGTGCCGATTGGAACTTTCTATAAGTACGAGATCCTCGGACCGCACGGCCTGCTGCCGCTCAAGGCCGATCCGGTCGCGCTCGAAGTCGAAATGCCGCCGCGCACCGCCTCCGTTGTCGCCAATCCCGCGCCGTTCCCCTGGACGGATTCGAAATGGATCGAAGCCCGGGCCGGACGAACCCACCCCACGCGCGCGCCGATATCGATCTACGAGGTGCATGTGGGTTCCTGGCGGCGCGTGCCCGAGGAGGGTTGGCGCGGGTTGCGGTGGGGAGAACTCGGCGACCAGCTCATACCCTACGTCATAGGACTCGGATTCACGCACGTCGAATTGCTGCCGATGATGGGGCACCCGTTCGGCGGCTCGTGGGGCTATCAGGTACTGAGTCAATTCGCACCGCACGCGCCCTACGGCAGCCCGGCGGAATTCGCACGTTTCGTCGACCGCTGCCACAGTGCGGGCCTAGGCGTGATTCTGGACTGGGTGCCCGGCCACTTTCCGATCGATGCGCACGGGCTCGCGGGCTTCGACGGCACGCCGCTGTACGAACACTCCGATCCACGCGAGGGATTTCAACCCGAGTGGAATACCGCGCTTTACAACCTGGGGCGTCATGAAGTGCACGGCTTCCTGATTTCGAGCGCCCTGCACTGGATCGAGCGCTATCACGTCGACGGCCTGCGCGTCGATGCGGTCGCCTCGCTCCTCTATCGCGACTATGCACGCGGTGAGGGGCAGTGGATCCCGAATTGCTACGGCGGACGCGAGAACATCGAAGCGATCGAATTCCTGCGGCATCTGAACGACGCGATAGCTGAGCGCCACCCCGGCGTACTGACGATCGCCGAGGAGTCCACCGCGTGGCCCGGCGTCACTCAAGAGACACACTACGGCGGGCTCGGCTTTTCGTTCAAATGGAACATGGGGTGGATGCACGACACCTTGCGCTATATGTCGCACGACCCCGTGTACCGCGCCTACGATCATCACGACATGACGTTCGGGCTCCTGTATGCGTTCTCCGAGCGCTTCGTACTGCCGCTCTCGCACGACGAGGTCGTGCACGGCAAGGGCTCCTTGATCGGCCGGATGCCCGGCGATACGTGGCAGCGCTTTGCCAATCTGCGCGCCTACTTTGGCTTCATGTGGACGCAGCCCGGCAAGAAGCTGTTGTTCATGGGGGGCGAATTCGGGCAGGACTGGGAATGGAATCACGATGGCCAAATCGACTGGCCGGCGCTCGAGCACCCCTTGCATCGCGGAGTGCAGCGCCTGATCGTCGATCTCAATCGCCTCTACGCCCATGAGCCGGCGCTGCATGTACTCGACACCGAGAATACCGGCTTCGGATGGCTGGTCGCCGACGACTACACCAACAGCGTTTATGCCTATTGGCGCAGCGGCGGCCCGGGCGCGGCAACGGTCGTCGTGGCCTGCAATTTCACACCCGTGCCGCGCTTTCGTTATCGCTTCGGCGTGCCGCATGCAGGCTCCTGGCGCGAAATTCTCAACACCGATGCCGAAATCTATGGCGGCTCGAATCTCGGCAATGGCGGCGGGGTGCAAACCACGGCGCAGGGCTCGCACGGGCAGCCGTTCTCGCTCGAATTGACGTTACCTCCCCTTGCCACGGTCGTGCTGCGCCACGATGCGTGACGCTGCCGATATGCCGATCACGGCAGGCGCCGCCGGGCCGCTCGGAGCTCATTGGGACGGCTACGGCACCAACTTCGCAGTTTTCGCCGAACATGCCGAATCGGTGCGGCTGTGCCTATTCGATGCCAGCGGGCGGCGCGAGCTGCGACGACTCGCCCTGCCCGAGTGCACCGACGGCGTCTGGCACGGCTATGTGCCGCAGTTGGCGCCGGGACAGATCTATGGCTACCGCGCGCAAGGTCCCTATCGGCCCGACCAAGGTCACCGCTTTAATCCGAACAAGCTGCTGCTTGATCCCTACGCGCGCCGCCTTGCCGGCACCTTGCGCTGGAGCGATGCGCTCTTTGGCTACCGAATCGGTTCACCACGCGCGGATCTTTCCTATGACCGGCGCGACAGCGCACCGTTCGTGCCGAAGGGCGTGGTCGCCGCGGAGTCGTTCGATTGGGGTGATGACCGGCCGCCGCGAATCCCTTGGTCCGAGACCGTCATCTATGAGGCGCATCTGCGCGGACTGACTATGCGGCTCGAGGACATTCCGGAGCGCCTGCGCGGCACCGCGGCGGCGCTGGGTCACGAGCGAACCATCGCTCACCTACGCGGTCTCGGGATCACGGCGCTGGAATTGCTGCCGATATTCTCTTATGTGCATGACCGCCCTTTGATCGAGCGGGGCCTGGTCAACTATTGGGGCTACAACACACTCGGCTATTTTGCGCCGGAGCCGGCCTTTTTGTCGGACGGGAACCCCGCGGAACTCAAGGTCGCCATCAAGGCGCTGCACGCCGCGGGCATCGAAGTGCTGCTCGACGTGGTTTACAACCATACTTGCGAAGGCAGCGAGCGCGGCCCGACTTTGAGCCTGCGTGGTCTGGACAACGTCACCTACTATCGACTGCAAGCGGACAATTCGCGCTATTGCGTCAATGACACCGGTTGCGGCAATACGGTCAACTTCTCGCACCGGCGCGTCATCCAGCTCGCCCTCGATTCGCTGCGCTACTGGGTCGAGGAATATCACGTCGATGGCTTCCGCTTCGATCTCGGCGTAACGCTAGGCCGCGAGTTGACCGGCTTCGATCCCGGCGCGGGCTTCTTCGACGCGTTGATGCAGGACCCGACCTTGTCACGCGTCAAGTTGATCTCGGAACCTTGGGACGTTGGACCGGGTGGCTATCAGCTCGGCAATCACCCTGCGGGAATGGCGGAATGGAACGCCAGGTTTCGCGACGACGTGCGCAAGTTCTGGCGCGGAGATTCGGGGCTGCGCGGCGCGCTCGCCGCCCGGTTGCAGGGATCGGCCGACCTATTCGACCGCGAGCGCCGCAGGCCGTGGGCTTCGATCAATTTCGTCACGGCTCACGACGGCTTTACGCTGCGGGATTTGGTCAGCTACAACCAAAAGCACAATGAGGCCAACGGCGAGGACAATCGCGACGGCGACAGCCATAATGCGAGCAACAACTGGGGAGTCGAGGGACCCACCGACGACACACAGGTGCTCGAGCGGCGCGAACGGGTCATGCGCGCCATGCTGGCGACGCTACTGCTCTCGCATGGCACGCCAATGCTGCTCGGTGGCGATGAATTCGGGCGCACCCAGAACGGCAACAACAATGCCTACTGCCAGGATTCGCCGCTGTCCTGGTACGACTGGAAGCTCGCGCAATCGCCGGCGGGGCAAGCGCAGCAAGCGTTCGTCACGCGCCTGATCAGTCTGCGGCGGGAGCTGACCTCGCCGCGCTGCGGCTATTTTCAACACGGGTTGCTCGAGCCGCTGCCGCAGGTGCGCGACATCGAATGGTTCGATGAGAACGGCGACAGCATGCGGCCCGAGGACTGGCAGTATTGGGAAGGGTGGCTGCTCTGCGTGCGGCGCGCGCAACGCCGGGATGACGGGCACACCGAACTGTGTATGCTGCTCGCCAACAACACCATCAACGATCAGGTCTTTCAATTGCCGCAGCCGCTGTTCCAATGGCGAGTGCGCATCGACACCGCGGACCTGAATGCGATCGATCAGCCGGTCGATCAGCCGGCGGTTTGCGTCGCGGCACAAAGCATGCAGCTGTTGTCGGTGATCGTCGAGAGATGCGCGGGCGAAACGCTGCTGCACACGCCCGCCGAAACGGCGATCCAGCCGGAAAATGCCCCACAGCCAACGCCGCCGAAATCCTCTACGGACGCGTAGCCTCGCGCCGGGATCGCCCCACTCCCGCAGGGATGATACGCCGCTCGCTACCTTTATGGGCCCAGTATCGGCATCTCCGTTGGCTCAAAGGTCATTGATTTCGCATTCCCCTCTGCGCATCATGGGGCACCCAACGTCGCCCGCTCACCCAAGAGCAAAACCCTATGAACCCCCGCAACGCATTCCTGGCTCTCATGACCCTGATCGCATTCGGCGGCTCGGTCAGTCATGGAGCCACCCTCGGCGGAACCGTGAAAGGCCCGGAGGGCGCGCCTCTCGAAGGCGTCTTCGTGCAAGCACAGAACAAAAAGATCAACACCACCTTCATGGCCCTGTCGGACAGCCAGGGCCATTACCGCCTGGACAAATTGCCGGCGGGAAATTATCAATTATCGACCAAGATCACGGGCTACGCGGGCGGCCCAGCCAGCGAGATGAAGCTCACGGCCGGCCAGGTCGCCTCTTTCGATATGGCGCTGCACAAGAGTCCGGTGCAGTGGAATGAAATTTCCATTTACCAGGCCGGCAAGCTGTGGCCCGCATCCGCGGTGAAGGACAAGGTTTTCTCCACTTGTTTCACCTGCCATGGATTTCAAACTCGGATGGCCTCGGTGCAGCACGATGCGGAGGGCTGGCTGGGTCGAGTCCGGTATATGCAGGCCGCCATGAGTTTTGGTTTGGCCGACCGGCTCAACGATCAGCAAGTCGATGAAATTGCGGCCTATTTGAACAGTCTGTTCGGCGAGCAATCCGTGCTTCCGGGATCTCCTGAGCAAGCGCCGGGATATCGGGACACCGTGCGGCCAATCAGCAGCGAGGCCCTGAATATCACCTTCGTGGAATACGACATGCCGTCCACGAGCCGCATGCCCTTCAGCGCCGCGCCCGACAAGGACGGGAATTTCTGGATCCCCAACTTCGGCGTCGCCAACAAGATCAGCCGGCTCGATCCGAAAACCGGCGCCATGCAGGATTTTCCGGTTCCGAATGTCGGCACCGCCGCGGTTCACTCCGCAGTGCCGGGGACGGACGGAACCGTATGGCTTACCGAGCAGGGATCGAACAAAGTTGGAGAATGGGATCCGCATACGCAGAGAATCACGGAGTTCCAGGATGCGTATAGTCCCGGCAAACTCGGCTACGGCGCGGGATCCAAGCACACCGTGCGCTTGGATCCGGACGGAAATGCCTGGTCCTCCGGGAATCCGTTGACCCGGCTCGATCGCAAGACCAAGAAATTTACGCGCTTCGACGAGATGGTCTCCACTTATGACGTCGAGGTGGACGGCAACGGCAACATTTGGTTTACCCGGCCCGACACCAGTCAGATCGGCATGGTGGACTGGAAGACGCTGAAAATATCCCTGTGGACCCCACCGACGCCGAATTGCTTTCCGCGGCGGATGCAGATCGCTGCCGACGGAATCGTCTGGTTCGGCGAATTTAACGCGGGGAAGTTGGGACGATTCGATCCAAAGACCCAGACCTTCATGGAATATCCATTACCCGGCCCCCAGCCGACTCCCTATGGTCTCGGCATCGATGCGGATAATCACATTTGGTATTCCTCGTACAACATGGATGTCCTGGGCCGCTTCGATCCGAAGACCGGCAAGACCGTCGAATATCCGTTTCCGCACTCGGAAAACACCATTCGTGAAATCTTCCGCGATGCGCAGGGCCGCATGTGGTACGGATCTCCTTCGAACAACAAGGTCGGTTACTTCACGCTCACCGCCAATTAGAGCGTGAGCCGGCAGCCAGAATGACCCCGCGGGCGCGCTGCGCGCGGGCTCGCAAGCCTCGTCGCCGACCAGTCCGGGATACCAACGCTTCGAATGGCGGCCTGAGCGCACCAGCGATCGCTCGGAGACAAGTCGATATCGATTGACAGATCGGAAAGTATCTCTATCCTTCGTTCCGGGCCATCCGCTCCCAACGGCGGACGCTCATCTGTAAGGATGGGAGTACAACTTGATGATACGCATGTCGCCGCCGGGCGTCCGTCCGGCTGATGCTCGATTCTCCTCGGGACCAACAAAAAAACGTCCACTCTGGAGTCTGCAGGCGCTCGAGGGCGCCTTGCTCGGCCGCTCACACCGTTCCAAACCTGGGAAAGCAAAGCTCAAAGAGGCGATAGACCGCACGCGCGCGCTGCTGTGTGTCCCTGCCGACTACAAGATTGCGATCGTGCCCGCATCCGATACGGGTGCGGTGGAAATGGCGCTGTGGTCCATGCTGGGTGCGCGCCCGGTCGACGTGTTCGCCTGGGAGAGTTTCGGCGAAGAATGGGTGACGGATGCGGTCGAGCAGTTGAAGCTTCCAGATTGCCGTATTCATGTCGGCCGTCCCTATGGAGAGCTGCCGGATCTGTCTCTTGCGCGCGCAAGCGCTGACATCGTCTTCACGCAGAACGGTACGACCTCGGGTGTGAAGATTCCAAATTTCGACTGGATACCCGCGGACCGCTTGGGGCTTACATTCAACGATGCGACCAGCGCCGCATTCGCGCAGTCGATCGAGTGGTCAAAGTGCGATGTGGTGACCTTCTCATGGCAGAAGGTGCTGGGCGGAGAAGCGGCTCACGGCATGTTGATTCTTTCCCCCCGCGCAGTGGCCCGATTGGAAAGCCATACGCCGGTTTGGCCGTTGCCGAAGATTTTTCGCATGACCAAAAAGGGTAAACTCGATCAGGATCTGTTCGAAGGCGCGACCATCAACACGCCGTCCATGCTCGCCACCGAGGACTATCTCGATGCACTGAAATGGGGGGATCGAATCGGCGGCCTTGCCGAATTGCAAGCTCGTGCGAATGCCAATGCCGACGTGCTGACGGAATGGGTGGCGCGGACGCTCTGGGTTGACTTCCTCGTGTCCGATGTGGCAATTCGCAGTAACACCAGCGTTTGCCTGAAGGTGGTCGACGAACGCGTGACCTCGCTTGCGCAGGCCGACCAGGCGGAATTTGCCAAGAATCTGGCCGCGATCCTGGAGAGGGAAGGGGTCGCACTCGATGCGGCATCGTATAGGTCCGCCCCTCCCGGATTGCGTATCTGGTGTGGCGCCACGATCGAGCAAAGTGATCTGCAATCCCTGACGCCGTGGCTCGACTGGGCGTTTAAAAGCTGCCTTGATGAACTCGATTTCGCTCGATAAGGATGCGCCATGCCTAAGGTTCTTATTGCCGATGAATTGAGCTCGCGGGCTCTCGACATCTTTCGCAACCGCGGGGTGGAGGTCGACGTACGGATCGGCCTCAACAAGCCCGACCTCATAGAGATCATCGCCGGTTACGACGGCCTGGCAGTGCGTTCAGCGACGAAGGCGGACAAGGACGTCATTGCCGCCGCAAAGAGGCTCAAGGTGATTGGTCGCGCCGGGATCGGCGTCGACAACATCGACATCCCTTCGGCCACCGCGCGCGGCATCGTGGTCATGAATACCCCGCTCGGAAACTCGATCACGACCGCCGAACACGCCATTGCACTGTTGTTTGCCGCAGCCCGTCAGATCGCTGCGGCGGACGCCTCCACCCAGGCGGGGAAATGGGAAAAGACCCGCTTCATGGGCGTCGAACTCTATGCCAAGACCCTCGGGCTCATAGGCTGCGGCAATATCGGCGCATTGGTCGCAGAGCGGGCGCTGGCACTCAAGATGAAGGTGATCGCCTACGATCCCTTCCTCTCGCCGGAGCGCGCGGTCAAGCTCGGGGTCGAGAAAGTCGAGCTGAACGAATTGCTATCGCGCGCTGACGCCATTTCGTTGCACACACCCCTGACCGCCAAGACTAAAAATATCCTATCGGCGGACGCCATCGCCGGCACCAAACGAGGTGTCATCATCGTCAATGCGGCCCGCGGTGGTCTCGTCGACGAGGCGGCTTTGCGTGCGGCCCTCGAAAGCGGGCACGTGGCGGCGGCGGGTTTCGACGTATTTGCCACCGAGCCCGCCAAGGAGAGCGTGCTGTTTGGCGCGCCGAATTTCGTGGCCACTCCCCACCTCGGCGCCAGCACCAACGAGGCGCAGGAAAATGTCGCTCTGCAAGTCGCGGAGCAGATGTCCGACTATTTGCAGGCGGGGGCGGTCACCAATGCGCTCAACATGCCCTCGATAAGCGCGGAAGAAGCATCTCGTCTAAAGCCCTTCACCGGGCTCATCGACAAACTCGGTGCTTTTGCCGGACAGATTGCCGACGATGGCCTCGAGGCGATCGAGATTGAATATGAAGGGGAAGTTTCGCAACTCAACACCCAACCCCTGACCGCGATTGCATTGGCTTCACTGCTGCGACCGCTGATGCCGGACGTGAACGTGGTGTCCGCGCCCGTTGTTTTGAAACAAAGAGGCACGCCGTTGACCGAGTCCAGACGCGATACCTCCCCCATCTATGGATCGCTGATCCGGATCAAGGTGCTCACGGGAGGGCGTTGGCGGACGCTGGCCGGCGTGGTCAACGCGGGAGCCGCGAAGATCGTCGAAGTCAAAGGCATGGCCTTGGAAGCGGACTTCCATCCGGTGATGCTGCTCATCAACAATCTGGACAAGCCTGGCTTCATCGGCGCGCTGGGCACCATGTTGGGGGAGGCCAATATCAATATTGCAACCTTCCACCTCGGCCGCCATGCCGCAGAGCAGGACGCCATTGCCATTGTGGGTGTCGATCAAGTCGTGCCCGAAGCCATTCAGCAGAAACTGCGGGCATTGCCCCACGTCCGGTACGTGAAGGTACTCAAATTCTAGGAATTGAGAATTAGCCCATGCCTATCCTTCAAACCGGCGGTCTCCGGCATCTCCGTTCGCGGTGGGCTCGCTTTGCACTGGTCATCGGTCCGGGTCTTGTGGTCATGCTGGCCGACACCGACGCCGGCAGCATCATCACCGCGGCCCAAAGCGGCGCGCAATGGGGCTATCGCTTGCTGGTGTTGCAGTTGATTTTAATCCCGATCTTGTTTGTGGTGCAGGAGCTGACGGTGCGCCTCGGCATCGTGAGCGGCAAAGGCCACGGCGAGCTCATTCGCGATCGCTTCGGGCGGAGATGGGCGTGGGTCTCGGTCGGTACACTCGTCTTGGCGTGCGTCGGAGCGCTGTTGAGCGAACTAAGCGGCCTTGCCGGAGTGGGATTGATTTTCGGCGTCCCGGCGTGGCTGACAATGACGGTCGTCGTATGCGGGTTGACGTTGATGGCTTACACCGGATCGTATTTGTCGGTGGAGCGCATGGCGATGGCCATCGGCGCCTTCGAACTGGTGTTCCTGCTGGTGGCGTGGAAAGCCCAACCGCAAGCATCCGCGATGATCTCGGGCGCATTGAGCATACCGTGGCGTGAACCGAAATATTTGTATCTCGTGGCGGCCAATATCGGTGCCGTGATCATGCCGTGGATGGTGTTCTATCAGCAGTCTGCCGTCGTGGAGAAGAAACTGACCACTATCGACTTGGCTGCGGCGCGCTGGGACACTGCGCTCGGTGCTGTCGTCACACAGGTCATTATGGCCAGCGTGCTAATAGCCACGGCCGCGACGCTGGGCAATGCAGGCCCCCAACCTGCACTCGATACGGTGCAGCAGATCGCCCGGGCGATCACGCCGTTCCTTGGCGATACGACCGGCAAGCTGTTATTCGCGTTGGGGATGACTGGCGCAGCGCTGGTGGCAACGATCGTGGTAACGCTCACCGCAGCGCGCACACTGGGCGAAGTATTGGGCGTGAAGCATTCTTTGGAACACGCGCCACGCGAGGCGCCATGGTTCTACGGCATCTACACGGTGTCGTTGGCGGCGAGCGGATTGTTCGTTGCTTCCGGCGTGAATCTCATTAGCCTCAGTGTCGGCGTTCAGGTCATGAACGCATTGCTGTTGCCATTGGTGCTGGGATTTCTGTATCTGCTTGCGCGACGCCTGCCATTGCCCCATCGGCTAGACGGAGGGTACGCAGTCATCGTCATACTCACCATCACGCTCACCGCGGGATTCGGCGTGTATGCCGCCCTGGCAGGCGTCTTGGGATAGGAGGACACGCCAATTAGGTCCGAAAACCGCTTCCCAGGCAGGCGGCGAATCACCCGGCGGCTGGTAGAAGGTCGGCATCGTTCCGGTCGATTCGAGCCCCGCGGCGTTACTCCTCGGCCCGCAAATTGGTCAATTGTGCGTCGCGCAGATCGAGCTCCCGCTCGATTCGACGCCTCGCCTCGTCTTTCAGCTTGCCGCGTCGATACAGCTCATTGATCTGCTGGCGTTCGGCGGCAATCAACAGAAATTCAATCTCGTCGTGTAGTTCGATGAGCGGCTCATGCCCGTCAGCGACGTCGCCGCGATGTTCGACATGAGTGAGCCGATCGCGGTGCCGTGTGCGCAGCGGCCGAACGAAATCCTCCGTTAACTCACGCTGTGCGACAAGTTCGTCGAGACGTTGGATTGCAGCCTCGATGGCCTGTCGGCGGGCTGCGAATTCCTCGACTCTGTCGGTATGACGCTCTCGGCGGCCCGCGTTGGCGAGCCCGAGCGCACGGATCACGGCGGGCAGCATCAAACCTTGGCCCACGAGCGTCACCAGAATGACCGAAAATGTGAGGAAAAGAATCCGCTCGCGATCGGGAAATGGCGCACCGCTCTCGGTCGCGAGCGGAATTGCGAGCGCCGCGGCGAGCGAGACCGTCCCGCGGACACCGGTGAACGCCAGCGCGAAGGGCCACTGCCAGGGCGGCGAGGGATCGGCGCGAGCGATCGATGGGATCAGCCAGCGCGGAAGATACGTGGCGGGAAACATCCACACGAAGCGGGCCATGATGACCACGGCGCAGACGACGGCGGCGGAAATGGCCAAATCGGACAGTGAATCGCCATGGATGCCGGCAATTAGCGTTCGCGCCTGCAGGCCGGTGATCAGGAACACAAATCCCTCGGTCAAGTAGATCAGGAAATCCCAGAAGAAAATGCCCTGTAGCCGAGTCGCCGCGCTGATCAGCTTGAGACCGTTCCAGCTTATATAGAGCCCGGCGGTCACAGTGGCGAGAACGCCGGAGCCGCCCAGGTGCTCGGGCGGCCAGTAAGCCAGGAATGGCGTGAGGATCGAGAGCATGACCTCGATGCGCGGATCCTGCACCCAGCGCCGCAGCCGCAACATGAGCCAACCCACGCCGATGCCCCATAAGATTTCGCCGCAGATGATGGCGGCAAACATGCCGGCGGCTTGGCTGAACGAAAATACGCTAAGACTGACGGCCGCCACCGCAAAGCGATAGAGAATGAGTGCACTGGCATCATTAGCCAGGCCTTCACCCTCGAGGATCACGACGAGCCGTCTCGGTAGCTGCATTCGGCGCGCAATGGACAGCGGCGCCAGAGCATCGGGCGGCGAAACTATGGCCCCCAACACGAAGCCCACCGGCCAGGAGAAGCCCAACAGCCAATGGGTAACCGCAGCGGCCGCGATGGTCGTGAACAGGACACAGCCCACGGCCAGCAGCGAAATGGGGCGCAGATTGAATTTGAACTCGCGCCAACTCATCGCCACCGCCGACGAATAGATAATGGGTGGCAGCACGATCAACAATACGAATTCCGGGGCCAGCTTCACGGTCGGCAGCCCCGGGATGAGTGCCAAGATGACGCCGGTGAGCACCAGGAGAATCGCCGGTGGAATCTTAAGTCGTGCGGCCACGACCGCAACGGCGGCTATCACGATCAGCAGCACTACCAGAATCTGAATCGTCGGAATCATTGGCGCACCGTGGTTGCGATAGCAGCATAAAGCGCGGGCAACGCCGCGCAGGGTTGCACTTCGGGGACATTCCGCCTTGTGTGCGCCATGGCTGTCCCTTGTGAGTTAAACATTGAACAGGACAATACTTTGAGTGGGTTTGGCTCGAGGCCACCGATCATGGTGGCTGTGTAAGATTTGTAATTGAATCTTGGCGGCCACGCTAATAGACAATCTGGTAAGTTGCATATAGCTGACCGAGCCGAATAGAGAATTGCACTGTCCCGAAAAATGGGGGATTCCAATGAACGAAGAAGCGCTGAACCTCAGCATACGCAAGTTCCTAAAAACGGTTGGCATCAATGCGCAGCGACAGATTGAACAGGCGGTAACCAAGGCCGCTGCGGCCGGCGCCATTACAGGCATAGAAACATTTTCTGCCAAAATGACACTCGAGATTGCGGGGCTCAAGCTAAAAGTGGAATTTGGCGGCGAAATTACGCTGCAATAGGCTTGATAAAGAAGATCTGATGCGCGGGACCCCGTCGCGGATCATCCAGGCATCCAGCGGCAGCGGGCCGGCGATATCCGGCCTGCTGCGGCGACAGGGTGGGGAAACCGCAGGATCGAACCGGTGGGCTCGTCCACATACCCTGGTCCTTAAAAATAATGAGGCCCCGATGAAGGGGCCTCATTAATTCCTATTGGCGGTGCAGGCAGCCCCTATGCATTGCTGAGGTCCAAAGCCCGATCAGCACTTCAACGACGTCCGCGAAGCGGTCAAATGGGTTGACTTCTTGCGCTGCAAAAGACCGGATGAAATCGTCCAAAGATCAACATCAAACGGTAAAAGTTTGTGAATTA
>Ga0209890_10000838_pt1 | contig 14330 bp, 9 predicted proteins | sample OrgsoiDNA2013049_FD_185799 | JGI IMG/M metagenome (GOLD analysis project Ga0209890, IMG submission 185799) | Permafrost soil microbial communities from the Arctic, to analyse light accelerated degradation of dissolved organic matter (DOM) -... | ecosystem: Environmental > Terrestrial > Soil >...
ACTATGAAAGTAAAAATTTCTATATGGAATTCTTCTACAATTTTATTACGGGGTTAAGCAGTAATTCTTTGTATACAGTTATTCCTATAATTTCAGTTAAAAATAGTCCTGACGAACCTTATATAGTTTTAAGTAATTCTATTTTAGTTACTAAATATAGTGATTATAAATTAGTTCATCATTATATCTTCGAAAGATATTTAAAAAGTAAAGATTCTTTTGAAATTATTGATGATGATTTCTTATTAGTATTGAAATACAAACGAGTTAAATTAGATATTAATCAAATAAAAAGAAGATTTATATAATAATCTATTAATCTTTCATTTTACTTTTATTAACCCCGTTATTCCTTAAATAAATTAAGATTTATTATTTTATATTTGAGCGTATTCAAATAATATATCTTTATCCTAATCCTTTGTTGGGTTTGGTAAATTAAAATTGGACAATTTAAAACATCAAGTCTACTTTATAAATTAGTAATGCTAAACTAAATAATTCACAGTTACTTACATTTGCATCCTATTAAGAAATGTTCTTTTTCTTATAAAATTAAATATTATTTCATTTCTTAGATTATAATATGGATTAATATAATAAAAATAAATATTATTTAATAAATAAATAATAGAAATAAATTTAAGATAGTATCTAGGGGTTAGTTTCTTGCTTTATATACATTCAGCGCTTATCTAATATGTTTGTGGCTACCCAACTATGCTTATTTAATTAAATTAATTAAATTCAACAATTGGTGCACTAGAGAAACACAGCCTATTGATCCTTTCGTACTAGAAGGTCTTCCCCTTTTTACTATTTATCTCTTCAGAAGATAGGGACCATACTGACTCACGTCGTATTAAACCCAACTCGCGTACCCTTTTAATCGGCGAACAGCCGAACCCTTCCAAGCTTCTTCACCCGGAGGATAGGATGAGTCGACATCGAGGTGCCAAACAGCCGGAACAATGTGTACTCTTGCCGGCTATCAGCCTGTTATCCCTAGCGTAACTTTTATCGATTGATCCCCGTCTATTCCATTTTATAGCGAGGGGTCACTATGCCCTACTTACGTATCTGTTTGACTTCTAAGTCTTTCAGTTAGGTATGCTTTCCGCCATTATACTATTCAAAACCTTTCACTAATTTATTGATTTCCATTCAATTTCTAGCTATACCTTGTAATAATAAAACAAATTTATTAAGTTTTATTTTTATTTAATTCTTATTTATATTAGAGAATTCATATATTTTTTGTCTGTATATTATAACAAATAATTATAATATTATAAATTTATTTAAATCTTTGGATGTACTTTGCTACTTTTTTAAAGACGACCGCCCCAGTCAAACTACCAATTAGTCATTTATCCCTTAAATTTCAATTTATAAGGTAAACAAAGATTTAATTCAAATTTTAAGGTTTTCCAAATTTTGTCTATCGACATCCCTAATTACTATTAATTGAATTTAAATCATTATAATAACTAACTATAGTAAAGCTGCATAGGGTCTTCCCGTCCCTCTGAAGATAGCGAGCATCTGCACTCGCAATTCAATTTCACTGAGCAAGTTGTAGAGACAGTGAGACCATCGTTACATTATTGATACTAGACCACATTTAATGGCCAATTTATTTTGCTACCTTAGGATCCTCATAGTTAAGACCGCTATTAACCAGACTTTCAATTAGTAACTTTAAAATTACCTCTCTTATATTAATGGCATTGAGCAAATTTCATTCAGAATACTATTATCTTAATCATTGCTCTGAATTGTGTTTTTAGTAAACAGTCGTGGCCTCCGATTTTATTATACCATATAAAGAATTAAATTATGGTAAATTTAAATTTTATATGGTTTCTCTTATTGTCAAACTTATGAGAACAATTTGCCGAGTTCCTTAACAACTTTTAGCTCTTCGCCTTAGTATACTCTACTTACAAACCTGTGTCGGTTTAGGGTACGGTAGTTAATAATTTAAATTTAATAATAAATTATATATATTTAATTTTCCTGATCTATTATAAATTACCTTATAGATTTTCAATATATTACTCATCAGTCAAAACTTTGGTTCTGAACCTTAGAGGCCGCATTAACATAAGGTGGTTTAACCTTTCCTTATAACCCTTTTGTATTCGGCGAGAAGTATTATAACTTCTTTACGTTACTCATGTCAGCATTATCTCTTCAGTTATTTTCAAACAATGAAACACTGTTTATCATCAATTATACTGAATGTTCTACTACCTAATTTATAAACATAAATTAAATTATATTTATAATTAACAGGATATCGGTTGATTATTTAAGACCCGTTAAATTTATGGCGCAATAGTCTAAGGGCTGCTACGTTGTTACAACGGTCATTAAAAGATAGCGACTACCAGGCTCACTTTACAGCTGCATTCAATCTATTACTTCCTTTAATTTCACTTAATAATCATTTGGGACCTTGATCCATGTTCTCGGCTGTTTCCGTCTTGACTATTCAACTTATCATGAATAGTCTGAATATCTATTATCAATTTATGTTATTCCGAGTTTCATTTCCATTGGTAAGATTTTCGAGATCCCCTCAACCTAAACTTTTAATAAAATATATTATTATTAGTTGGGAATTACCGTGCTGTACCTCCATAAATTTATTCATAGATGTCATACTTAAATATGTTTCGTAGAAAACCAGCTATCACCAGTTCAGATTGGCATTTCACCGCTTTCCAAAACTCTTCGGAGAATTTTGCAACATTCAACCGTTCGATCCATTATAATCTGGTTTTGGAAAGATCAACTGGCTTCGGGTCTAATAATAGTAACTATCCCATAATTATTATTTTGTAAATAAATCACTTATTTCATAATTAATATTTATTTATAAGGAATTTATTCTATTTTATTTAGTAAAATATTTTAAAAAAATAAAAATTTATAATTTTATTATACAAATAATTTAGTCGCTTTCGCTAAGGCTAATTAACCTTGCTACTATTATTAACTTACTGACCCATTATGCAAAAGGTACGTTGTCATTTTATATTTAAAACTTCAACTGCTTATAGAATTACTAATTCAAGACTATTTCATTTCGTTATACAACGAACTTTTTCAACTTTTCCTTTACAGTACTTTTCACTATCGCTAAATTTATTATACTTAGCCTTAGAGGATGGTTCCCCTATATTCCAACAAGTTTTCTCTCATTGTACTTATTTTAATTTAAAAATATTTTATATTTTACAGGACTGAATACCTTCTTTGGTAATTATTTAATTAAAAATAATTATTATATAATAATTAAATTATAATTAATGATATTCCAACTTCATTCTTTATAATTAATATTTTATAAGTTCAAATATTTGATTTTTTAGGCTAATCCAATTTCACTCACCATTACTTTTGGAGTCTCGGTTGATTTCCTTTCCTTTCCTTAATACAATGTTTTGCTTCAGGAAGTATTAATATTTAAGGTTTCCCTTAGGATCGCCACAATTTGCTTACTTTTAATATAAATATTAAGAAGTTTGTGGCTTTTGGTTTATTACCTCCTTTTTAATAAATTTGCTAGTTATCCTTAATAATTCCTTTAAATTACTTTGATGTTTGTACTAAATTGTCATCTATACTTTTATTTATTTTAATTATTTTAAAACTATCTAAATTATTTTAATTAAAAATTATAAACAAATAAACTACCAAATATATGTAAAGAATTAAAAATAATATAAATTAAAATATATATTTTCTATAAATTTATTATAATATATTTCAATAGCTGAAAAAAGGAATTGAACCTTTGTTTTACCATCATGAATAGTAAGTTTTAACCATTTAAACTATTTCAGCTTAATTAATTTAATAAAACTATTTATTATTTTGTTTTTTAATAATTAAATGAGTTAGAAGGAAAATATATTTACAAGACTAATTAAGTTCATATATTTTATAAAATAATACAATTATGTTTTAAGAAAATATTTCCGATTTAATCTAAATATTAATAAGTCTAAGTATAAGAATTAAAGATTTCACATTTAAAAAAGAAACTAATTAAGTATTTAATTAACTTATTAATAGTTAATTAATATTTCTGAGAACTTAAATTAAAAAGTATTTGATATAATTATATTTATTGTTTAAATGAATATTTTTCTATATTTTTATCCAAAGATTATTCTATCTTTATTAATTATACAATGAAATTTATTAAATAAACTTTTTATTTATGTAAGTTTATTTATAGACCTAGAACTTTAACTTAAAATCTAATATAAAATTTATATTGAATTTTACAGGTTTAAATATCTTAACTCATTCTTAATTAAAATCATTACATTATTGAAATGAAATTTATTAAATAAACTAATTAAGGGTAAAATCAGAGATTTGAACTCTGAACAGCGTCGCCACAAGACATTATTTTGCCAATTAAACTAATTCTACCTTATTTATTGTTAAATTTATTAATATAATTTATATTCAATTAATTAAATTGTTAATAAATGTAACATAATTAAATTATTGTTTGTATTAAAATAAATATCATAAATAAAATAAATTTTTAACAATTATTATTTCTTTTATATAGTTTTTTATTCTGTTATAATATTTAAAGGGGGGGTAATAAAACAAAATTAATTAAATTTATCTAATAAAATATAATTTATATATAATAAAATTATAAATTAAAAATAATATTTAATTTTTATCTGTAGCTAAATCCATTAAAGTATTTTCTGCAAGACCAATTATAGGAACCATTATTAAAAATCAAGAAAAATAAAATGCTGTAGCAAATTGTCCTACTTCTACAAAAGGACTTTCAGGATGTTGAGATCCAATTCACATTAAAATTGCAAAATTTACAATAAAGAATCATAGAGCTAATTTCATAGCTGGTCTAAATTGACTACCTCTTATTCTAGATAAATCAGTTAAAGGTAATATTAATAAAATTAATAATGAACCAAACATAGCTATAACTCCTAATAATTTATTAGGAATAGATCTTAATATAGCATAAAATGGTAACAGATATCATTCCGGAACTATAGAAGGAGGTGTACTCATAGGATTAGCTGGAATATAATTATCACTATGTCCTAATAAATTAGGATAGAAGAAAACTATAATAGATAAAGCTAATAAAAATGCAAAGATAGTTACAAGATCTTTAAATGTGAAATAAGGATGCATTGCATATCTATCTCCATTTGAAGATATACCATTAGGATTATTTGATCCATGTGTGTGAAGAGCCATTAAATGAGCTACTACTAAAGCAGCTAATAAAAAAGGTAATAAGAAATGAAGAGAGAAAAATCTATTAAGTGTAGCATTGCTTACACTAAATCCTCCTCAAATTAATTCTACTAAATCTTGTCCAAAAAAAGGTACTGCTGATAATAAATTAGTAATTACTGTAGCCAAATCTTTAATTTTACCTATTCTAGCTTACGCTTAATATGTTTAAAACAAGTAAATCATGTACATTATAATTATTTTTATTTTAAATAATTGTATTTTTAATTTTTAGGGGTTAATGTAAACAAAACAATCATTAATAAGAAATTTTTATATTTGTCTTTTGTCTTGTTTACTCTTTTACTCCTAATTTCTCATCGAAGGTAAATTTAATGATTATTATTTATATAATATTAATTATAAATAATAATATCTATAATTAAAGAATAAAATTAATTTCATAAAATACTATGGATGAATATAACTTAAAATAGTAATAATTGTTTCATTAATATCACTAGCTTGTAATGCAGCAGCTTCAAATGAGCTGATTGTATCTCATACTTCAGCAGGAGTTACCCTAAAAGCAGCTATTTCTGGACCATAAAGAAGATTTATTTGTTCGAATTTTCATTCATGAATTGTATATCCTGACAGATCTCCATTCACTTCTCATAAAGGTGTTAAAGAAAATTTTGTAATATTTCTGTAAGCTACATTTTTTTTATTAGAAATAATTTCTATATTTGTAGAAATATAACTTTTTTTAATTAAACAATATAAAATATAACCTAATAAAGATATAATACAAGTTATAATTCCATATATTAAAAATTTAGGATTCATTAAATTAATCATCATTTATTCTATTTTTATTTTTGGTTTTAATTAATATTATTCTTTACATTAAAATTTTCAAAACAATAAAATATAAATTTAAAAAGACTTTATTAATCATTATTTATTTAATTTAATTTTAAGGGGGTAATATAGTTAAATAAGTCTATTTAATAAATTAGACTTTTATTTAGTTTCTATATTTTATTTTTAATAACCCCTTAAAAACAAACACACAAAATATAATGCCTTGTGCTTCATTAAAATTTAATAATGAATAAAGATTCCGACTGTACATTAAGCATCATTTCAGACACCCACCGATGATCCAGTCTGTCGCGATAGTTTACTCTACCGACGGTCTTAACGCTAAACAAACATTTTTGACCTGTTTTCATCAGTATTGCTATAATGTTTTTTTATATAAATTTTTAGTAAAAATTGCTTTATATCTTACATTATAACTATATACAAATATATTAAATTAATTTGTATTTCATTTCAGGAATTATATATGGAGATACTATATTTATAAGATCTGTCATAGATTCTGTTCATATGTAAATTAAATATTGATCTTTTTTACCTGTGGATTGAATAGAAGCTTTGATATTAAAATTATTATTTAATGCTTTAAAAAGAAGTAAACAATCATTATAAGAAAAATAATTAGTATTTAACTTTAAACCTTTATCTACTTTAGCTCCATCATTCATAATTCAAATAGCTAAAGCTAATGGAGTTAAATATTGATCAATACATTTTGGCACATGTTTTATTTTATTGTCATATCATAAATCATATATTCAATTAAAACTAGAATAAGTTCCAGTTGAAAATCTTGTTACTTTTCTTATTTTACCTTTTTTACCTAATCTAGTGGTAATAATTGGTAATTTAGGATTACAATAACCTAATTTAGAAAATAGTTTATGTAAAAACATTAAATATTCAACATGATAAGCTTCTTGAGAAAAACTAAATCTAGTGCCAACTCCTAATAATTTTTTTTCACCGTGAGCATCTCCCAGAAGAGATCCAAAAATAATTGAAATTATCTCTTTATTATGTGGTCCTATTCTATAAATACCTTTAAGTCTACTAACTTTAGGTTGATTATTTAAATAAATAGGTGTAATTAATAATAAAGAAAAACAAATTAAATATAAATTATACATTTGAGGCTTATTAAGGAAACCTCATAAACTCATTTGACCATAAGGTAACACATATCCTAAAAAAGCTATAGCCATCATTAATATTAAAATTATTACTCCTATACTTCATACTAAAATTCTAGGTGATTTATAAGAACTATAATATAATCCTCTAGCTATATGAGCATAAACAAAAATAAAGAAGAATGAAGCTACATTAGCATGTGTATATCTTAAGATTCAACCTGCATTAACATCTCTCATAATATGTTCTACACTATTAAAAGCAAAATCTACATGAGGTTGATAATGCATTGCTAAAAATACTCCTGTTAATATTTGTATCACTAAACAAGTTCCTAATAATGAACCAAAATTTCATAAATAAGAAATATTAGCTGGTTGAGGTGAATCTACAATATAAGAATTTAATAATCTTAATATAACATTAGTTTTTAATAATCTCATTTATATTTACATTTGAATTTCAATTAATAATCTTTTTTTATATATTCTTTATATTTGTATTAAATTTTGTATAAAAATATAATCTGTATTGTTTTGAAATGTTGTAAAGTATTAATTTGGGTATTTTACCCTATTTTAATAAATAGTTAATAGAAGTATCTTAAATAATTATTTAATTTTTAATATAAATATAAATTTATTTAAGATAATAATAATATAAAAACAAAAATTTTTGTTTTAAGTGAAATTTGTAGTTAATCATTTGTATGAGAAATTTTATACAAAATAAATAATTCATTTTATTATTATTTAATAAAAATAATAAAACTCATATTTTAACTACTCACTGGATAACAATATTATTATAATTATTAAACTTTTGTTTAATATTTTAAAAATAAATAATTGTTTAAATATTCTGACAATGTAATTAGTTTATTGATTTTATGTTAATAGAAATCTAATTTAAGCCCAAGAAGATTTGAACTTCTATAAATTTCTCATCAAGAAATCATTTTACCATTAAATTATAGGCTTTCAATAATTAAATTTATATTTTTAAAAAGTAATTTTTATTAAGTTTATATATATTAATGAATATAAATTAAATATAAAAAATTTATTTACTAATACTTTTATGTATAGGGGGTAATTTATTAAAAATAAATAATATTATAAATATTATAAACTTAATTTATAAATTAAGATAATTATAAAATTTAAATATTTATGAATTAACTATTAGCTTGATCAACTCAAGCTAAATAATCTTGTATTGAAACAGCTTCAACAACTATTGGCATAAAACCATGTCATACTCCACAAATTTCACTACATTGACCATAGAATGTACCAGTTCTTTCAGCTATTATTGATGATTGATTTAATCTACCTGGTACAGCATCTACTTTAAGTCCTAAAGAAGGTACAGCGAAAGAATGTATAACATCAGCTCCAGTAATTATTAATCTAATATGACAATCAACAGGTATAATTACTTTATTATCCACATCTAATAATCTAAATTGACCTAATTCTAAATCAGAATCAGGTATCATATATGAATCAAATTCTATAGATTCTCCACTTTCAGTTACATAATCAGAATATTCATAACTTCAATATCATTGATGACCTACTACTTTTATTGTTATTGTAGGTGATATTACTTCATCTAATAAATATAATAATCTAAAACTTGGAAAAGCTATAGCTATTAAAATTAAAGCTGGTGTGATTGTTCATATTAATTCAATTAATGTACCGTGATTTAAATATTTATGAATTATAGGTGAATTTTTTATATTAAAATAATATATTGATGAACCTAAAACTCAAAATACTCCAACACAAATAACTATTAAATAAAAAAATATAGTATTATGTAGTTCTACTATCCCAGTAAAACCTGGTGCAGCACTGTCTTGAAATCCTATTTGTCATGGTTGAGGAGCATCATTGTATATAGTATTAAATATTGATAGTGTATTAAACATTTGGGGGGTTATTATTTTTATTATTTTTATCTCTTAGGTTTTACTAATCTACTCTTTAGTTTAACATTGTATTTAATATTATAATAATTTTTATAATATTATAACTTATTAATCTTTATACTCTATTACATATTATATATAAAAAATTATATAAATTATATATATAAAGTATCCTAAGATTCATCTTATTCAATTATTTCATATATTTATATAAATTGTTATTATTTATATAAATATTAAAATCTTAACTATATTATATTTGTATAGTATACTTTTATTTTTAGAATTTTATATTAAAAATTTAAGGGGGTAATTTATTAAAAATAAACCTAAATTAGTTAATAACTAAAAAGGTTATAATTAATTTTAAATAATATAAATAATATATAATTTCATAAAATTAATTTAAATTATATTTACTTATAAATGAAAAATTAACTTATTATTAATTACTTAATTTAGTAATATACATTCTTATTACTTGTTGAAAAGTAAATAATGGTAATACATATTTAGAAAATATATAAATTAAAGAAAGTAAAGTTAAAAATGAGAATGAAAATTGATTAACAAAATAAAATGGTATTAATTGAGGCATTAAAATTAATTAAAAATATAAGGATCTCAAAACACAAAATTATTTGTTTATTATTAGAGAACTGTCTCTGCATTATAAGCAATTTTAAATTTTTGTTTTTACTAATTTAATATAATTTAAAATGAGACATTGATTGAATTTATATTAATAAATTATGTTATTTTATTAATTTGGTTAATAAATGGTATAAATGAAAGTAATTTACTTAAATTATATAATTAAGGGGGTAAATTGATTAAAATATTAATAATAAATATATTTTATTAAGGTTTAGAAGGAGATAAAACTATAATTAAAGCAGCTATATAAATAATAAATAATCTTATTTCATTTAATAAAGAAGTATCTATTAAAATAGGAGCAAAAATTAAGAAAATTAAAGAAAGTAAAGATAAAGTAATATAAATAGAATATGTAGTTATAACTCCAGTATCTAACTTACTAATATTTTTACCTGTGTTAGTTAAAGTTTGAGATAAACCATGAGGTCCAACCATTTCTATTATACCTCTATCTAAAACTTTAGAAATAATATAACCTAATTTTAATCCTTTATTTATAATATAATTATTATAAATTATATCAAAGAAATATTTACCATTAAAGAAGGTATATATTTTTTGTCCGATTAAATTATCAGTTAAATCAATAATAAATGTTGGACTTTTATGATATAAAAATATTGCTAAACTAGCACCAAATAGTGATAATAAAGCAGGTAATAATTTTATTATTAAAGGTAAACTAAATTCAGCTTCAATTAAAGAAATATTATTAGGTTTAATAAATATTGCATTACTGAAGAAATCACTAGCCATACCTACAAATAAATCAGAAAAGATAAATCCAAAAAATATACTAAATAAAGCTAATAAAAATAATGGAATAATTACTTTATTATTAGCTTCATGAGTATTTAAATAAAATTGTTTAGGTCCATTTGGTACAGTTAAGAAAACTAAACAAATTAATCTAAATGAATAAAATGCAGTTAAACCAGCTGTTATACTTCCTAAGATGAAAGCATATGTACCACTAAAACTATATTGACCATAAGCTAATTCTATTATTAAATCTTTACTATAAAATCCAGTTAATCATGGAGTAGCTAATAATGATAATGATCCTACTAACATAGTTGTATAAGTAAAAGGTAAAAATTTTATTAAACCTCCTATTCTTCTTATATCTTGTTGATCTGAAAAACTATGAATTACAGCTCCAGCTCCTAAGAATAATAAAGCTTTAAAGAAAGCATGATTTACTACATGCATTAAAGCTACATTATATTGACTTAAACCTACAGCCATAACCATATATCCTAATTGACTTATAGTTGAAAAAGCAATTATTCTTTTTAAATCATTTTGAACTAAACCACAAGTAGCTGCAAAGAAAGCAGTAGTAGCTCCAGTTAAAGTAATAATTAATAAAGCTGTACTACTATATTCTAATAAAGGTGAGGATCGTAATAATAAATATAATCCAGCAGTAACTAGAGTAGCTGCATGAATTAAAGCTGATACAGGTGTAGGCATCATGTGTTAACAATAGATCTCTCTATTGGTCGGACTATATCTTCATCATATCTTTGATATGAGCTTCACGTGTAGTCTCTGAGGATCCTACTTAAAATAATGTTTAATAATTAAGAAAAATAAATTAAAGAACGTATTGTAAACTTACTAGACAAGAGTTAAATATCTTGTTTTGTCTTGTTTACTCTTTTAAGAAAGTAATTTACTTAAAAAGGGGGTAAAAAATTAAAGATATAAATTTATCAAATATTACTATAGAAATACCACAAAAAAGAATAAATTATTAATTCTATTTGTAGCTAATCTATCAAATATTGCAATAGAGATAAACCTTTAAGGAAGTAGTCATTAATTCAATTTGTAGCTAACTCTTCCTTTGAAAATGAACAAAGAAATTCCATTATCTCTTCCTGAGTAACCGAATTTTCAGCAATTTCTCTAGCATATAGGCTATTGAACTCAAAAAGTTTTAATTCCTCAATAGGACATACATCAAAATCTACATTTGGCATGAAAAATATATCTGGATCCTTTAATATACTTTCAATATCAGATGTACTATCACTCTCACTCTCAAATCTACTTTGAGAATCCAATTCTACATCTGTTTCAAAATCACTATCAGTTATAAAATCTTCTACATTTGCACTTGAAACAGTTACCATATTTTCTTTATAAATAGTTTCCAATTCTTCATTTGTAAAAGGTTCCATATTTGTAGTGGGAATTGTTGTATTATTACTTTTAATTAAGTAATATAAAGTACAACCTAATATTAATCCCGATCCTATTAAGATAGAATAGAAATTTAAATTATTTTCTAATAAGAAGTTATTATTCATTTTATATTTTTTTAATTTGTTTTTATTTTTACTAAAGTGTTATTATTAATTGTAATCTAATAGGAGATTTTTTTAATTTAATAATTTTGTGTTATATCTAAAAAATAAATAGATATATTTAGTTACTTAGAATTTAATTTTAATTAAATATTTTTTTTATTTAATCTCTTTTATTTATATTTATTAATATTTTATAAAATAAAATACTGTTCTATCGTTGAACAAAAAGAATTTAATAAATTTTTAATCTCTTTTAGAGAATTGAATAAATTTTTAAACTATTCTAACGAAATTATACAAAGAAAAGGGGGTAATAATTGTAAATTTTCGTTCTATTTAATTTTTCTTAAATTTTATTTTATTTTGTTGGTTTCCTGCTGATTGCCCATTGTATTATCTTTAAGATTTTCACTACCATAACTATGATGAGTACTTAAAGCTTTAGGGTGTTCCAGCATATAGTGAAGTTTAAGGAAGGCCCTATTCAAAACAATTATATTCCTAATTTATATAAAAAAAATCTTTATGCATATATGGTTTTACTAAATAAATAACTCTATACATACTAATTTTAAATATTCTAATTCTATATCTATTAAGAATTTTATCTCTCACTTTTAAAGTGGATTTTATATCTAACTTTTCTAAAACTGATAAATATTTAATATCCGATAGATCTTTTAAATAATTGTAGAAACCTAAGATGCAAATAATAATTAGAAAATAATGTTTTACACCATTACAAAACCTTCCATACTTCCAGGTAATCAAGAATGTAAAGGTATTTGAGCTGATTTAGCCATAGCTCCAATTAATAATAATATTCCTATTATAGTTAAAGCTGTTTCATTCATAAATGGTACTATACTAAATATTGTAGCATAATCTAATGATCCAAATAAAGCAAATAATGCAAAATATCCTATACTTAAACCCATATCTCCTACTCTATTCATAGTTAAAGCTAATATGGCTGCTTTATTTGCTTGTATTCTAGTAAATCAGAAATTAATTAGTAAATAAGAAACAATACCAATCAAATCTTAAAAATAAAGAAATTATTTTATAATGACTTAAAATAAAATAATAGCTTCCTCTTTATTTCCCTGTACATTATAACCTTACAGGATTTATATAATGCCTTAGTATTTATTTAAAGAAAATTTTTATAAAATTAAAATGAGACACAAAACATTAAAATTTTTAATAAATTTAAATAGGTAAATATAAACAAAACTAAAAATAATAAATATTTAGATTAGTAATTTAGTATTGTTTACTCTTTTATTATATGAAAAGAGGGTAAGAATAAGTAAAATTAATTGTAATATATAATTATTGGATATTAAAAATGATTAAAAATTTCATAAAAATATGAATGAATTTCACTGGATTTTATTAGAGGCATAATATGTCTATTTATTATATAGTCGGCATTTTCACCTGTTATTGCATTATTAGTCACATCTCTACCTAAAAAGTTATTTATTTGTTCTATTTGTTCATTTGGTAAATTAAATTCAAATTTATAATCTACTGTATCTGAATTTGACATAACTCTGGTATTTCGAGATGGAATAAGGGTAACTTTATTAGATTCTGAATTTACAATTACAATCATATTAGGGAAAATAGCAGCAGAAGCTCTTCTATGTTTATATAAAGCCAAACCTAACAATATTACAATACTTATACAGAAACTATAGAATAATAAATCATAATTTCCTTTAAATTTAAGCAATATAATTAACATTGTTAAAAATCTAGAAACTCAAACAGTATATTTGTTCTGTTTAATAAATTTAAATTTCTTGCTTAAGAACATAAAATATTTGATAGAAATATATATAATAATTACATCATAATCTAAGTATGAAGTTATAAATGAATATCCTAAGATACTAGCTGTAACTGTAAATACTCCGAAAATTACTAAATCGTTATTTATAAATTTGTTCTTTAATAGGTTGTATAATAATCTCATTTATTTATTTTTTGTGTTTTATTTTTATCTCTTAGGTTTTACTAATCTACTCTTTAGTTTAATATTGTATATAATATTTTTTATAATATTATAACTTATTAATCTTTATACTCTATTACATATTATATATAAAAAATTATATAAATTATATATATAA
>Ga0209890_10000839_pt1 | contig 14328 bp, 12 predicted proteins | sample OrgsoiDNA2013049_FD_185799 | JGI IMG/M metagenome (GOLD analysis project Ga0209890, IMG submission 185799) | Permafrost soil microbial communities from the Arctic, to analyse light accelerated degradation of dissolved organic matter (DOM) -... | ecosystem: Environmental > Terrestrial > Soil >...
GCGACCGTCGAGGGAAAGGGCGTCGAGGGCGCCGGCCGGGCGAACAACGGAGCGCCGACGCCGCGGCCCTCGCGCTGGTCGGCGAGAAAGGCGACGCAACCGCCTTCGCGGGCATAGCGCATCAGCGTGATCGCCGTGCGCGACGACTTCGGCTCCTTCGACACCTACCTGTGGCGATGGGTCAACGGCAAACCGCTGGCCAACCGACCGAAGCCAGCAGATCCGCTGCCCACCCGCACCGATCTCTCAGACCGAATCAGCAAAGACCTCAAGCGACGCGGCTTCACCTTCGTCGGCTCAACCATCTGCTACGCCTTCATGCAAGCGGTCGGAATGGTGAATGATCATGGGGTGAAGTGCTTCCGGTATGGGCAGGTCTAATCCTTCTGACTTCTTCAGCCTGTCGTCCTGAGCGGAGTAGAGTCGTCGTGACGGGATGCAAGTGTGCGGTCACAAGCTAGATAGTCCACGGCCGCGTGCTATACTCGCGCCACTTCTGCGCGCGACTGATTCGAACCAGTTCGCTTGGAGCTAGCCAATGGCAACCTCCGCGTTCCTGCTTGGTCTCGTCGAATCCATCTCAGGCATGTCCTGTTTGCCGCGCTCGTGCCGATGTTCCTTTTTGTTGTGTAGCACGACGAGCGTTTCATCTTCCCCCATTCTGACGAGAAAAGGACCTATTACTTTCCGGTGCGCTGACTGGTCTTGATCCATGCACTCGCGGGATTGACCGCCCTCTTGATCGGTCCTTTCCAGCTGACGTCACGCTTTCGTGAGCGCCACCTGCAGCTGCACCGCGTCATGGGGCGCGTCTATCTTTCGAGTGTCGCGATCGCCGCTGTCATGGGCATGTATGTTTCCAGCATTCATCAAAAGGATCCGCAGGACAGGGTGTGGGTATTTGCTTTGGCGCTTACCTGGCTGGTGACCGGAGTGATGGCATTTGCGGCAGTGCGCAATGGCAATATCGAGGCGCATCGGCAATGGATAACGCGGCATTACGCCTTCACGACCGTCTTCGTCACGGTAAGAGTAGTCAACGTCCTCCCGGTCCACCCACAGCGGCGGCGTTAAGCCGCCGCCCCAGCGCCTAAAGGCGATCCATTTCCGCGCCCTAACGGCACGCCTGAAGGCGTGCCCTGACGCTAATCGCGCATGTCAGGCAAAACCTTCCGCATCCCACCCCTCCCTTCCCGCATCTAAAACTTGACAACATCTCACTCAACTATCATAATGATTGAGTGCGCATCCAATAGCGCACTGATTATAAGGCACTTATATTCGAAACGACGCCTCCCGGAGGCGCTTACAAGGAGCTTTTTATGGCCAAGATTATCGGAATTGACCTGGGGACGACCAACTCCTGCGTTGCGGTTATGGAGGGCGGGGAGCCTAAAGTCATTGCCAACGAGGAGGGCGGCAGGACTACGCCGTCGATCGTGGCGTTTACCAAGACCGGCGAGCGGCTGGTGGGGCAGGTGGCGAAGCGGCAGGCCATCACCAACCCGGAGAACACGGTGTATTCGATCAAGCGCTTTATGGGACGGCGCTTTGACGAAGTCAACGAAGAAATGAAGATGGTCCCGTACAAAGTGGTGCGCCAGGGCGATAACGTCGCCATTGTGGCGCAGGGAAAGGAATACACCCCGCCACAGGTTTCGGGGATGATTCTGCAGAAGCTGAAGAAGGCGGCGGAAGACTATCTCGGCGAGAAAGTGACCGAGGCGGTCATCACGGTGCCTGCGTACTTCAACGACGCGCAGCGCCAGGCGACCAAAGACGCCGGGCAGATTGCCGGGCTCGACGTGAAACGAATCATCAACGAGCCGACGGCGGCGGCGCTGGCTTACGGTCTCGATAAGAGTAAGGACGAGACCATCGCGGTGTACGACTTCGGCGGCGGGACTTTTGATATTTCGATTCTCGAAGTCGGCGAAGGCGTGATCGAAGTCAAAGCCACGAACGGCGATACCCACCTGGGCGGCGACAACATCGATCAGCGGCTGGTGGACTGGCTCATCGACGAGTTCAAGAAGGACGAAGGCCTCGACCTGCGGGGCAAGGGCAACGAAATGGCGCTGCAGCGGCTGCGCGACGCGGCGGAGCGGGCGAAGATTGAGCTTTCGACCACCATGGAGACGGAGATCAATCTGCCCTTCATCACGGCCGACGCCAGCGGGCCGAAGCATCTGGTGAAGAAGCTGACCCGGGCGAAGCTCGAAGGGATGATTGAAGACATCATTCAGCGCTCGGTTGGCCCGTGCAAACAGTGCATGAAAGACGCAGGCGTGGACGCCAGCAAGATCAACGAAGTGGTGCTGGTCGGCGGACAGACGCGCATGCCTCGCATTCAGGCGCTGGTGAAGGACCTGTTCGGTAAAGAAGGCCACAAGGGCGTGAACCCCGACGAAGTGGTCGCGATTGGCGCGGCGATTCAGGGCGGCGTGCTGGGCGGCGAAGTGAAAGACCTGTTGCTGCTCGACGTGACTCCGCTGACGCTGGCGATTGAAACACTGGGTGGCGTGGCGACGGGGATGATCCCGCGCAACACCACGATTCCGACGCGCAAGACGGAAACGTTCTCGACCGCGGCCGACAGCCAGACGTCGGTTGAAGTGCACGTGCTGCAAGGGGAGCGCCCGTTGGCGGCGCAGAACCGGACGCTGGGCAAATTCCATTTGACCGGAATTCCACCGGCGCCGCGCGGCGTGCCGCAGATCGAGGTCACGTTCGATATTGACGCGAACGGGATCCTGAACGTGACCGCAAAAGATACGGCCACGCAGAAAGACCAGAAGATCACGATCACGTCGTCTTCCGGCTTGTCGAAGGACGAAGTCGAGCGCATGGCGAAAGAAGCCGACGCGCATTCGGCCGAGGACAAGGCGCAGCGTGAGGTCATCGACTCGAAAAACCAGCTCGACTCGATGGTCTACAGCGTGGAGAAGATGCTGAAGGAGCAGGGAGACAAGATTTCCGGCTCCGACCGCGGCGACGTGGAAAACGCGATTGCCGACGCCAAGAAAGCGCTGGAGTCGAACGACAAAGCGCAAATGGACAAGGCGCGCGAGACCCTGACCCAGGCCTCGCACAAACTGGCCGAGCAAATGTACAAGGCGGCACAGCCTCCGGCGGGTGGCGCTCCGGGCGCTGGGCCTGGTCCAGCGGGCGATGGCGCGGCCGGCGGCAAAGCCAAAGACGAAGGCGTCATTGACGCCGAGTACGAGGACGTTGAACAGAAGAATTAACTGAGAAGAAATTAGCCACGGATTTGCACGGATCGACACGGATCAAATGCAATCCGTGAAAATCCGCGTAATCCGTGGCTTGTTTTTTGGCTCTAGAATCCAAAGGAGTAATGCAGTGCAATTTCAGATCAAAGGGCAGGATTTTTTTCTGGCATTTGTGGAACAGGAGAAGCGCTGGTACGTCTTCTCACCCACGTCGCAGGGAATCACTCGCATTCCGGTGTACGTGGACGCGGTACAGTATGAGCGTGCAGGAATTTTGGATATCAACACATCTCTGTCATCCTGAGCGGAGTAGCTTAAGCTGAGCGCTGATTGCTAACTCATGGCAACTACCCCGAAAAAAGACTATTACGAACTCCTCGGCGTAAAAAAGTCCGCCTCGGCGGATGAAATCCGCAAGGCCTTCCGCAAACTTGCGCGCAAATATCATCCCGACGTCAATCCTGACAAGGCTGCCGAAGAAAAATTTAAGGCCATGTCCGAGGCCAACGACGTTCTCAGCGATCCCAAGAAACGCAAAATTTACGACCAGGTCGGCTATTACTCCGACAACATTGACCCTGCGACCGCCGAGGCTTATGCGCGCGCAGGTCAGTCCGGAGGCGGCGGCAGCGCCGGCGGCGGATTCCCGGGCGGGCACCCCGGAGCAACGGGCCAGGGTGCTCCCTTCGATTTTGGCGGATTCGATTTCTCTGACATGTTCGAGGGCGCGCGCGGAAGTCAGCGCACCTCCAGCACCGACACTGGCGCGGGCGGATTTCGCGACATCTTTTCTGGCATGTTTGGCGGACGCGGCGGCACAGCGCAGCAGGAAGGCCCGGAGCCAGGGTCCGATCTGGAATATCAAGTCAACGTTCCCTTCTGGACGGCGATTCGCGGCGGGGTGATGAAACTGAACATCACGCGCCAAGACTCTTGCCAGAGTTGCCACGGCAACGGCTACACCGAGGCGCCGGGCGTGTGTCCGCAATGTAAGGGCAAGGGGACGATCGAGCAGACCGGCGGCCGGATGAAGTTTAATGCGCCGTGTCCGCGCTGCAGCGGAACTGGCAAAAACATTTCGCCCTGCGCAGCGTGCCACGGAGAAGGCTTGGTCAGCCGCACCGAGCCGCTGGAAGTGCGGATCAAAGCCGGCACGCGCGACGGCCAGCGTATTCGTATCCCCGGCAAGGGAAATGCCGGTGGGCACGGCGGGTCGGCGGGCGATCTTTATGTGATCATCCGCGCAGGCGAGCATCCGGTATTCCGCCGCGATGGCGACGACATTCAGATCACAGTCCCGGTCACTGCGACCGAGGCTGCGCTGGGCGCGAAGATTGAGGTCCCAACGATTGATGGTCGGGCGCTGCTGAAAGTTCCTCCGGGGACGCAGTCTGGACAGAAACTGCGGCTGCGGGAGAAGGGCGTGCCCTCGGCCACAAAAGAAGGTGCGCGCGGGGACGAGATCGTCGAAGTGAAACTCACCGTGCCCATGCCGCGGGATGAAAAGACGAAAGAACTGTTGCGAGAACTGGCGAAGTTAAATCCGGAAGATCCGCGGGCAGAGTTGTTTAAGAACGTTTAGCTGGGAGCATTGCGACTTCCCGTTGCAGAAAGAATCATCGGCCGTGCATGCCGTCGTTATGGCCAATCGGTTCGCCGCGTAACGCCCGTTCCAGTCGTCCCACGTATATCCTGCCGGATGCCTCGTAGCAAGGCGACGAGTTGCCCATCTAAAGTAGTATGCCACCGCTGGAACGCCAAGGAGCCTGATAGATTTCGCGAGTGGAATATCACGATCACAGTCGATCTCGCCAGTTCACTTGACCTGCCAGTACCGGTTCGGCTTCGTGCATTCTATGGCGCGTAATTGTGCGATAACCAACATCCCATTCGGCGTCGAAGTGAACCGCAGCTGCTCGTTTCTCTCGGACAAACTCTTCGTAGTCCTCACCAGTTAGTTGCCGAAACATCGCTGGTTTTCTCCCGACTGATTAGATTCGCGCGCGCTGCATCGGGTTCCGAAATAAACGGGCGGTTCCCCTCGTACCTCCCTTCGGTCACAAAATTGTCAAAATATTTCTTGCATCTGTGGAAATTTGCCGTAATCTCAACACTGCGAACTAACTTCAGCAGAATTTTCGGAATCCAATCACCGGAAGCCCCGAAGCGCCCAGCACGCGCCCATCCCATCCGGCGAAAACCGCGCCGGACGGGAGCCCTGGGAGGAGTAGCTGAGAGTGAGTCGCTTGAGGAGGAAGACATAGAAATTGGCAACAGCTAGCCGCGTTCGTCAAGAATTTCCCGCCGTAGTTCCCGCCCAGAGCACATCTCCCAAGCGAAAGAAATCCGTCCGCCTCACCTTGTGGCCGCTGGTCGCCGCCACCTTCTTTATGGTTTCGGGCGGCACTTATGGCATAGAGGACATCGTGCACGGCGCCGGCTACGGCCGCGCCATCATTTTCTTGTTGCTCACGCCCGTCCTGTGGAGTCTGCCGACGGCGTTCATGATTGGCGAGCTTTCGAGTGCGCTGCCTTTTGAAGGCGGCTACTACGCCTGGGTACGCCGCGCCATGGGCAACTTCTGGGGATTTCAGGAAGCCTGGCTCTCGCTGGTGGCGTCGATTTTCGACATGGCGATTTATCCGACGCTGTTTGTCGCCTATTTGACGCGGCTCTTTCCGTGGTTCTCGATCAACTATCGCGGCGTGATGGTTGGCCTGGCGGTGGTCATCGCCTGCGCGGTGCTGAATATCGCGGGCGTCAAAGTGGTTTCGACGACGTCGCTGTGGCTGTTCTTCGCGCTGTCCGCGCCGTTCGCGCTGGTGGTGATTCTTGCGCCGCTGAAATACGGCGCGCTGTTTCACGCGGTGACCGCGCCTACAACTTCCAAAGTTGATTTGATCGGCGGCCTCCTCATCTGCATGTGGAATTACATGGGTTGGGACAACGCTTCGACGATTGCGACCGAAGTCGAGCGTCCGCAGCGGACGTATCCGCGGGCGATGCTGGTGGCGGTCTGCATTGTGGCGTTCAGCTACATCCTTCCGGTTGCAGCAGTGTGGATGACGCGGCTTCCCGCAGGCGCATGGGAAACGGGATCGTGGGCCGACATTGCCGGATTGCTGGGCGGACCAGGGCTTCGAATCGCGTTGGTAGTCGGCGGCATGTTCAGCGCCTTCGGTATGTTCAATGCGCTGGTGATGAGCTACTCGCGCCTGCCTCTGGCGATGGCGCAGGACGGCATGCTCCCGAGGATTTTCGGCAAACTGAATGGTCGACGCGCGCCCTGGGTGACGATTATCGCTCTGGCACTCGGCTGGGCGTGTTGCCTGAACCTGGGCTTCGAACGGCTGGTGACTATTGACATCCTTATATACGGCTTGAGCCTGACGCTTGAATTCGTGGCCTTGGTCGCCCTGCGAATCCGCGAGCCTGAACTGGCGCGTCCGTTCCGCGTTCCCGGAGGCCTGTTTGGGGCATGCGCGATCGGCGTCGCTCCCGCACTGCTGCTCGGATTTGCTCTGGTCCGTAGCCAGAGCGAGTCCGTCTGGGGAATGAGTTCATTTGCGCTGGGAGCTGCGGTGGTTGCGGCGGGGGTCGTCGCGTATGCCATAAACCGCGTGCTTAAGCCCTCGGGATGGACGACCGAGCAGCCCCAACCTGTGGCTTGAGAATGCCTACCGTATCTGCCCGGTTCCAATCACCTGATACTTCGACGACGTAAGCTCCGCCAGCGCAAACGGCCCACGGCAGTGCAGCTTTTGGGTGCTGATTCCCATCTCAGCGCCAAAGCCGAACTCGCCACCGTCCGTGAAACGGGTGGAGGCATTCCAGTACACCGCCGCCGAATCCACAAGGCGAAGGAATTTGCGTGCGTTGGCTTCATTCGCAGTGACGATTGTTTCCGAGTGCTTGGTGGAATAGCGGTTGATGTGTTCGATCGCCTCATCCACGCCGGAGACAACGTGCACAGCCATGCAGAGCCGGAGATATTCCTCGCCCCAGTCGTTTCCGACTGCGGGCGTCACTTCCGGAGCAAGGCGGCAGGTTTCGGCGTCGCCTCGCACTTCGACGCCAGCTTTAATCAGTTCGCCGACTATTCGCGGGATGAACTTCGCCGCGATCGCCGAATGCACCAACAGTTTCTCGGCTGCATTACAAACCGACGGCCGCTGCGTTTTCGCATTGATCACGATCCTGCTGGCCATTTCGAGGTCAGCGGATTCGTCCACGAAAATGTGGCAGTTGCCGGCGCCTGTCTCGATGACCGGAACAACGGCATTCTCCATCACGTGCGTGATCAGACCGGGGCCGCCTCGAGGGATGACGACATCCACCAGACCGCGCGCAGTGATGAGTTCCTGCACCGTTTCGCGGGTGCTGGAATCCAGCAGCTCGATCGCGCCCGCAGGCACACCGGGGACGGCAGCGAGGGTTTCCGCCAGCGCTTGATTGCTATGGGCGGCTTCTTTGCCGCCGCGCAGCACGACCGCGTTGCCGGTTTTGAAGGCGAGCACCGCGGCGTCCACGGTGACGTTAGGGCGGGACTCGTAAACGATCCCGACCACGCCCAGCGGGACGCGGACTTTGCGGATCAGAAGCCCGTTGGGGCGAGTCCACTCGGCGAGGACTTCGTTCACCGGATCCGGAAGTGCGGCGACGGCGCGCACTGCGTCCGCGGTTTCTCTCACACGCCTAGGATTCAGCAGCAAACGATCGAGCATCGCCCCCGCCAGTTTCGACTCCGTGATGTCCTGCTCGTTGGCGCGCAGGATTTCTCCGGCATGGACCTCGATGGCGTCCGCCATCAGAAGCAGCAGGCGGTTCTTCTTTTCCGTCGAGAACTGCGCAAGCTGCGCGGCCGCCCCCCGGGCGCGTTCCAGCTTCTCGCGAGTTGAAGACCCGATTGAAGTGACGGTGACCATGGCCTATGACCTCTTCGCCTTGACTTTCGCTTTCGGAGGAAAATAAGTTCCGATTTTGCGCTCGATAGCTTTCGCAACGGCATCAGGGTCGCGCCCATTCACAATCGCAACATTCACGCCCGCGTCGCTGGCCGCTTTCGCGGCGCGCAGTTTCGAGCGCATCCCTCCGCGCCCCAGCTTGCCGTGGCCGTTGCAAACAGCTTCCATCTCGGCAGTCAGCTTGCGAATCGTCCGCACCATTTTCGGACGCTTTCCATTGGGAACGTAGAAACCATCCACGTCGGTGAGCAGCAGGAGCCAGTCCGCCTCGACAGCAGCCGCCAGCAGCGCACTCAATTCGTCGTTGTCGCCGAATGCGCCTTCCAGCTCGCGGACCGAAACGCTGTCGTTCTCATTGACGATGGGGACGACGCCGAGGCGCAGCAATTGGTCGAGCGTGTTTTGCAGATTCTTGTAACGCGTTGCGGTGGTGAAGTCGTCACTTGAGAGCAAAAGCTGGGCGACAATTTTCTTGCCGAAAAAGACCTGCTCGTAGGTGTGCATCAGCGCGCTCTGGCCGACGGCGGCGCACGCCTGCATCAAGCGGACCTTTGTGGGCCGATCTTTGAGTCCAAGATTCGCCATTCCCGACGCGATCGCGCCCGAGCTGACGATCAGGAACTCGTGATGCGGCAGATCGAGCTGGTCCACAAGCGACCGCAGTTGCCGGGTGTCGATCCGCCCGCCGGGGGCAATCAGGCTGGTGCCGACTTTGATGACAAGGCGCATGAGCTAATCTAGATACTGTAACAAGTCCACGCGGTTTTCGGCCATGCGGTTTGCAGGAGAAGGTCATGTTGAAGGTTGATTCCAAGGAGCGTTTTTCGAGTCGGGTTGAGAACTATGTGCGCTTTCGGCCCGGCTATCCACCGGAAGTTATCGAGGTCCTGAAGAACGAATGTGGCCTGACTCGCGATGCGGTCGTCGCTGACATCGCTTCCGGCACCGGAATTTTCACCCGCCTGCTTCTGGAGAACGGCAACCGCGTGTTTGGGGTTGAGCCGAATGCGGACATGCGGCAGGCGGGCGAAGAATATCTGGCGGAGTACCGAAATTTCGCCAGTGTTGACAGCACCGCAGAAACCACCGGCTTGCCTGATCATTCGATAGATCTTGTCACCACCGCACAGGCTGCGCACTGGTTTGATCGAGAAAAGGCTCGGCGGGAATTTCAGCGAATCTTGAAGCCGGCTGGTTATGTTGCGCTGATCTGGAATGATCGCCGCCTGGAGGCGACCGCATTCGATCGCGACTATGAGCTGCTAGTGTTACAACATGGCACCGACTACACCGACGTCAACCGTTTCGGCAAGGCGGCAGATCAATTCTTTGGCGGCTTCCGCTGCGAGCTGCGCGTGCTGCCGAACTTTCAGGAGTTCGACTATGCCGGGCTGGAAGGACGGCTGCTCTCTTCTTCGTATACGGCGCAGGCAGGGCATCCCTCGCACGCACCGATGCTGGTGGAGCTGCGAAGAATTTTCGACGCCCACCAATCCGGCGACAAGGTGCGGATGGAGTACGATACTAGGCTCTACTTTGCGCGGCTCGATTAGAAAGCTGCAGAGAAACCGATGGCGGCGAATTCCAGTTTCGACAAGAAGAAATCCTTCCACATGGATCCCAACGAGTTCCGCGAGCGCGGCCACGCGGTCGTTGACTGGATTGCCGATTACTACAGACGGATCGAGTCTTTCCCGGTTCTCTCGCAGGCGCAGCCGGGAGAGACTCGCTCTTCGCTTCCGACCGAAGCTCCGCAGCAGGGCGAGACTTTTGAGACGATTCTTGGCGATTTCGAAAAGCTTATTTTGCCTGGAGTGACACACTGGCAATCGCCGAACTTTTTTGCGTATTTCCCCAGCAATACATCCGGCCCCTCAATTCTGGGCGATCTGCTGTCTTCCGGCCTGGGAGCGCAAGGAATGCTATGGGCGACCAGCCCGGCGTGCACGGAACTGGAGACGCTGGTGCTCGACTGGCTCGTCCCCGCACTGGGGCTTCCGGAGAAATTTCTTTCGACGAAGACAGGCGGCGGAGTAATTCAAGACACCGCATCGAGCGCGACCCTGTGCGCGCTGCTAGCAGCTCGTGAACGAGCGACCAATTTCCAATCCAATCAGGCAGGAGTGCAGGGCAAACTCTGTGCCTACACCTCAAGCCAAGCGCATTCTGCCACTGAAAAGGCCATCGGGATTGCAGGCATCGGCCGCGACAACCTCAGGCTGATTCCCACCGACGCAAATTTCGCAATGGATGCCGACGCTCTGGCAAGAGCAATGGAGAAAGACCGCAGCGCCGGGCTGACGCCATTTTTCGTTTGCGCCACGGTCGGCACCACTTCCTCCAACGCGATTGATCCCTTGCCGAAGATTGGGCCGATCTGCCAGAAATTCAGAACCTGGCTGCACGTGGACTCCGCAATGTCCGGTACCGCTGCGCTCTGCCCCGAGTTTCGATTCATTCACGACGGCATTGAGCATGCGGACAGTTACTGCTTCAATCCCCACAAATGGATGTTCACCAACTTTGATTGTGATTGCTTTTACGTGGCCGACCGCGCCGCGCTGATCCGAACCATGAGTATCTTGCCGGAGTTCTTGAAGAACCAAGCGACGGAATCCGGCGCGGTGATTGACTACCGCGACTGGCAGATTCCGCTGGGACGGCGCTTCCGCGCACTTAAGCTGTGGTTTGTGCTCCGCCATTATGGGATTGAAGGCCTGCAGTTTCATGTGCGGGACCACGTCCGGCTGGCGCAGCAATTCGCCGCATGGGTGGGCGAAGACGATCGCTTTGAGCTGGCTGCGCCGGCTCCGCTGAATCTGATTTGCTTCCGTCTGAAAAGCGGCGATCAGGCCAACCATCGCCTGATGGACGCGCTCAACCGCAGCGGTGACCTTTATTTGACCCACACTAAACTGAATGACCGGGTGGCGCTGCGCCTGTGCGTCGGCCAGACCAATACCACCGAGCGCCACGTGCAAAATGCATGGCGGAGAATTCAGGAAGAAGCTGGGAAACCGAAGTAGAACCGAGGAACAACGTTGTTCCTCTCGAGGAATAACATTCCCATCTGTATCGTTTTAGTTTAAATTAGTGCGCGGTCATGGATTCAGCTCCGGTCATGGTTGATCCAGGAGGAAATTCCCGGTGAAAAAAATTCTGGCTGCCTTCATCGTTCTCTCCACTTTGAGTCACGCGCAGGGTGCGGGTGGCGCGGGTACACATGCAGCCCCGCCGTCGGCGCCACCCGCGCAGGTCCCAGCTGATCTGGCCAATGCGCCATTTCGCAATCCGGCCCTGCCCATCGAAGACCGCGTCAATGACCTGGTCTCGCGCATGACGCTGGAAGAAAAGGTTTCGCAAATGGTGCACACCGCCGCCGCCATTCCGCGGCTGGGGATTCCGCAGTACAACTGGTGGAGCGAAGGATTACACGGCGCCGCGCGCGAAGGTTATGCGACTGTGTTTCCGCAAGCGATCGGACTGGCGGCAACGTTTGATCCTGACCTGCTTCATAAAGACGCCGACGCCACCGCCAGCGAGTTTCGCGCGAAGTACGAACAGCGGGTTCAGGTACTGGGATATAGCGACTGGTTTCATGGCTTGACCGTATGGTCGCCGAACATCAATATTTTTCGCGATCCGCGCTGGGGACGCGGCCAGGAAACCTACGGCGAAGATCCGTTTCTGACCGCGCAGATGGGGATGGCGTACGTCACCGGACTGCAGGGCGATGATCCGAAATATTTGAAAGCTCTTTCGACGCCCAAACACTTCGCCGTGCACAGCGGGCCTGAACCCACGCGGCACACCGTGGATGTCACCGTGTCGGCGCACGACCTCGAAGACACTTATCTGCCTGCGTTCCGCGCGACAATCGGCGCAGGAGCTGGCTCCACCATGTGCGCTTACAACTCGGTGCTCGGCAAGCCGGCGTGCGCGCAACCGCTGCTCTTGCAGGATCACTTGCGCGATGCCTGGCACTTCCAGGGCTACGTGGTTTCTGACTGCGGCGCCGCCAGCGATATTTCTGTCAACCATCACTACACGCAGACTATGCCGGAAGGCATGGCGGCCGCGGTCAAGGCGGGCATGGACATTATCTGCGCCTGGCCGGCCCAACAGATTGCCACTGAGCGCGATGCGGTGCTCAAGGCCGTGCAGCAGGGATTGCTGACCGGGGCCGACATCGACCGGTCGGTGAAGCGCCTGTTCACCGCACGAATGAGGCTGGGGATGTTCGACCCTCCGGATTCCGTTCCCTACGCCAAGACTCCGCTTTCGGAAATCGATAGCGAGCCACATCATTTACTGGCGCTGCAGACTGGGCGCGAGTCGCTGGTGCTGTTGAAAAATTCCGGGCATTTGCTACCCCTCACCAACACCTACAAAACCATCGCGGTGATCGGCCCGAATGCCGACAGCGTTGACCCATTGCTGGGTAATTACAACGGAACGCCATCGCAGCCGGTGACGGTGCTCGCCGGGCTGCGCAAGCGGTTCTCGAGTTCCAAAGTCCTCTATGCAGAAGGTTCTTCTCTCGCGGGACCGCCGCTTTCGCCCATACCGGCTGGGGTTTTGAAAGACAGCTCGGGAAAGCCGGGACTGACCGGCGAATATTTCAAGGGCGCCGTCCAGGGATCGCCGGTGATGACTCGCACCGACCCCGGGGTTGACTTTGCCTGGCACGACGGGGCAAGCGCCGACTTGAAGGACAACTTCTCCGTGCGCTGGACCGGGAGCCTTGTCCCGTCGGCGACTGGCGATTACCAGGTCGGCTTCACCGGAACCGACGCTTTCCATTTCTGGCTGGACGATCAGTTGATCGGCGAGTCCTATTACAGCGACACTGGCAAGACCCGCCTCAAGACCATGCACCTCGATGCCGGGCATGCCTACGCCGTCAAGATCGAATGCTCGCAACAGGGTGCGTCCGGACTTGCCAAGTTGGTTTGGCACGAGCCCGGCGACAAGAAGGACTACACCGAAGTCGCGAAGCAGGCTGACCTGATCATCGCGGTTCTCGGCCTGGCCGGCGAACTCGAAGGCGAAGAGATGCCGATCAAGATTGACGGCTTCAGCGGCGGTGACCGCACCAGTCTAAATATTCCCGCCGCACAAGAACAACTGCTGAAAGACCTGGTCGCAACCGGAAAACCCGTCGTGCTGGTTTTGATGAACGGCAGCGCACTAGCCGTCAACTGGGCCGATGCGCATGTCCCGGCGATTCTCGAAGCCTGGTATCCCGGCGAAGAAGGCGGCACCGCTGTCGCCGAAGCGCTGGCGGGGGACTTCTCACCCGGCGGCCGCTTGCCGCTGACTTTTTATAAATCGGTTGACCAGCTTCCCGCGTTCGAAGACTACGCCATGAAAGGACGCACCTATCGCTACTTCACCGGCGAGCCGCTCTATCCTTTCGGCTACGGGTTGAGCTACACAACCTTTAACTACGGCAATTTGACTTTCGACAAGCCGTCGCTCGGCGTAACTGACAGCCTTACCGCGAGTGTGGACGTCACGAACTCCGGCAAGATGGCAGGCGACGAAGTTGTCGAGGTATACCTGACGCATCCCGGCGTGGACGGCGCGCCTATCCGCGCTCTGGCCGGATTCCATCGCGTTCACGTCGAGCCGGGCGCGACCGAGCACGTTCAGATCACAGTCCCCAACCGGCAATTGAGTATCGTGGACCCGGACGGAGCGAGGAAAATCGTCGCTGGCGACCTGCAAGTCTGGGTCGGCAGCGGACAGCCGGGGAGTCGCGACGGGATGAAAACCGCGGGAGTTTCCGGTTCGGTGAAAATTACCGGCGAGGCAGTTTTGTCAAAATAAAAGCGGCCTGCAAAGGCCGCTTTTCCCAACCGGGATCCCAAACTTAGTCGTACTTCATGCAGATTTTCAGCTGGTGGATGGCCTCGTCAATGGACTTGATGGCGTCCACCCGATGGCCGCTGTAGTCGTGCGCCGCAGCTTCCAGATGGGCCTTGGCGTTTTGCAGCGACTCAATCGCGGCGAAAATTTCGGGATGACGTCCTTGTGCGGGCGCGCCTGCGGACATGGCCAGCATCATTGCGAATACGGCAACTACGGTTACAACCTTTCTCTTCATGCATCGCCTCCGTTTGCGATAG
>Ga0209890_10000840_pt1 | contig 14316 bp, 8 predicted proteins | sample OrgsoiDNA2013049_FD_185799 | JGI IMG/M metagenome (GOLD analysis project Ga0209890, IMG submission 185799) | Permafrost soil microbial communities from the Arctic, to analyse light accelerated degradation of dissolved organic matter (DOM) -... | ecosystem: Environmental > Terrestrial > Soil >...
GGGCACCCAGGTGATCTGCTCGTTGAGCTCGACCATGCGGTCCCGGACCTTGGTCACCTCGACGAACCAGCTCGACACCGCCATGTAGATCAGCGGTTGGCGGCAGCGCCAGCAGTGCGGGTAGGAGTGGTCGTAGGTCTCGCGGCGGAGCAGGACCGTGCCAGCGGTGGTCGAACCCGCAGCGCCCGCCTTCGTCCGACCCTCCGTGCGCGCCTTGAGATGCTCGATGATCGCGCTGTTGGCGTCGAAGACCAACATGCCTTCGTAATCCACGACCGGAGCGGTGAACCTACCGTCCGGGCCGACGGGGACGACCGGCTCGATATCGGCGGCGTCGGTGACAACCTTGTCCTCCTCACCGAAGGCCGGCGCGATGTGCACGATGCCGGTGCCGTCCTCGACGGTGACATAGTCGGCGGACAGGATCTTGTGGGCGTTCGGGTGCCCAAGGTAGTAGCTGAACGGCGGAGTGTAGGTGCGCCCGAGCAGCTCGGACCCCTTGAGCCGCTGCACGATCCGCTCGCTTGCGTCCTCGCCGAGCTCACGGCTGTACGCCGCGACCCGGGCCTCCGCCAGCAGGTATCGCATCGCACCGCCGGTGCTGTCACCCTCGACCACGACGTAGTCGACGTCGGAGTTCACCGCCATGGCCAGGTTGCTCACCAGCGTCCACGGGGTCGTCGTCCAGATCAGCGCGACCTCGCCACTGTCGAGCCGGTAACCGACGGTGACGGCCGGATCCTGGCGCATCTGGTAGACCTCGGCGTCCATCCGCAGCTCGTGGTTGGACAGCGGCGTCTCGTCGTTCCAGCAGTATGGCAGTACGCGTTTGCCTTCGTAGACCAGACCCTTGTCGTATAACGTCTTGAACGCCCAGATCACCGACTCCATATAGTCCGGGTTGAGCGTCTTGTAGTCGTGCTCGAAGTCGACCCAGCGGCCCTGGCGGCGCACATAGGCCTGCCAGTCGTCGGTGTACTTCAGGACGGACTCGCGGCAGGCGGCGTTGAACGCCTCGATGCCCAGCTCGAGGATCTCGTCCTTGGTCTTCAGGCCCAGCACCCGCTGCGCCTCGAGCTCGGCCGGAAGCCCGTGGGTGTCCCAGCCGAACCGGCGCTCGACCCGGCGCCCGCGCATGGTCTGGTAGCGCGGAATGAGGTCCTTGACGTAGCCGGTCAGCAGGTGACCGTAGTGCGGCAGGCCGTTGGCGAACGGCGGACCGTCATAGAAGACGAACTCGTTCTCGCCGTTGTCGCCGGCGTCGCGCGCCTCGACCGACGCCATGAAGGTGCCGTCCTGATCCCAGTATGCCAGGATGCGTTCCTCGATCTGGGGGAACTTCGGGCTCGCGGCAACACCCATAGGTGAACCGTCGTCCGCAGTTACGTGGTGGGGCAGGAAGTCGACCTTGGGGTAGGTCATCGGCGCATCTCCGTCATCTCGAACGTGGTCATGGAACCGTCACCACAGATGTCGTGGCCTGGCCGCGACGTTCTGTGAACTGTCACCCGAGGACGACGAGCCAGCCACAGGGCGGGCCTGGAAGGACCGCCTGCGGTCTGGACAGCACCGCGATACCACCTCGCTTGCCGCGGACGCCCCGGTGAGAGGGCGGCCTACGACCGCTCTGGCCTGAGGCGCTCACGGGCCCACCCGTCCGGTTCTAGTGGAACCCATCCGTATGGCCGGTGGCTGGGTTCGTTCTTCCGGAGGCTCACCGGTGATGACCGGGTCAATGCCTATGTCGGCAAGTCTAGCGGCCTGAGCCGGAAACCGATTCGTCCGGCGCCGCCGACGTCTGGGAAGATCGGGCCATGACCAACCCTGCTCCCCAACAGCGCGCCGTGACCATGCCCGACAAGCCTTCCCTGGACGGCCTCGAGGACAAGTGGATGCGGGTGTGGACCGAGCAGGGAACATACGCCTTCGATCGCAGTGCGGCGTTGTCCCTGCCGCGGGACCGCGTATTCTCCATCGACACTCCCCCGCCGACCGCGAGCGGGTCGCTGCACGTTGGCCACGTGTTCTCCTATACCCACACGGACTGCCTGGCCCGCTACAAGCGGATGGCGGGTTTCGAGGTCTTCTACCCCATCGGTTGGGACGACAACGGCCTGCCCACCGAGCGTCGGGTGCAGAACTACTACGGCGTCCGCGGTGAGGCAACCCAGCCGTACGTCGAGGACTTCGTTCCGCCACAGCAGGGTGACAGGACCGGCAAGGGCAAGAGTGCCAAACTCTCGGATCAGCAGCCGATCAGCCGGCGCAACTTCATCGAGCTGTGCGACGTGCTCACCCTCCAGGACGAGAAGACCTTCGAGTCGCTCTTCCGCCGGCTCGGCTTCTCCCTGGACTGGGACATCAGCTACCGCACCATCGACACGCACTCACGCGCCGTGGCGCAGGAGGCTTTCCTGGATAACCTGACCCGGGGCGAGGCCTATCAGGCGGAGGCGCCAGGACTGTGGGATGTGACTTTCCAGACCGCGGTGGCCCAAGCCGAGCTCGAGGCGCGTGACTACCCAGGTCACTTCCACCGTATCGCCTTCCATGCCCCGGGCGGGGCCGCGGTGCACATCGAGACCACCCGTCCTGAGCTGCTGCCTGCCGTAGTTGCTCTGATCGCGCACCCCGATGACCAGCGGTATGCCGCCCTGTTCGGCACCACCGTCACCTCACCGTTGTTCGGAGTCGAGATCCCGGTGGTCGCGCACTACCTCGCCGAGCCGGACAAGGGCTCGGGCATCGCCATGTGCTGCACCTTCGGTGACCTCACCGACGTGCAGTGGTGGCGCGAGCTGCAGCTGCCGACCCGATCGGTCATCCAGCGCAATGGCCGGATCCAGGAGGAAACCCCGCAGTGGATCCCGTCCGAGGCGGGACGAGCCCTGTTCGCCGAGTTCGCCGGCCGAACGACTTTTGCCGCCCGCACCGCGGTCGTAGAGGCCCTACGCGTCTCGGGGGACCTGGACGGCGAACCGACTCCGACCCAGCGTAAGGCCAACTACTTCGAGAAGGGCGACAAGCCGCTCGAGATCGTGACCTCGCGCCAGTGGTATATCCGAAACGGCGGCAGGGACGATGAGCTCCGGGCCGCGCTCATCAAGCGCGGCAGGGCGATCAGCTTTCACCCCGAATTCATGCGCACCCGATACGAGAACTGGGTCAGCGGCCTCAACGGTGACTGGCTGATCAGCCGACAGCGATTCTTCGGATGCGCGATCCCGCTCTGGTACCCCATCGATGCCGACGGCGAGCCCGACCACGACCATCCGATCCTGCCCAGACCTGGGCAGCTCCCTGTGGATCCTTTCGCCGATGTTCCGCCGGGTTACCAACCGTCCCAGCGTGGTCAGGCCGGCGGGTTCATCGGCGACCCCGATGTCATGGACACCTGGGCGACATCCTCGCTGAGCCCGCAGATCGCGGCCGGCTGGCGAGGTGACAGCGAGCTCTTCGAGAAGATCTTTCCGATGGACGTGCGCCCCCAAGGCCAGGACATCATCCGCACCTGGCTCTTCTCCACGGTCGTACGTGCCCACCTGCAGCACGACTCGATCCCCTGGAAGCACGCGGCCATCAGCGGCTGGATCCTCGACCCGGATCGCAAGAAGATGTCCAAGTCCAAGGGCAACGCCGAGACGCCCGAAGACGTCGTCGTCCAACACGGCGCCGACGCGGTGCGCTACTGGGCCGCCTCCGCCCGCCTGGGCACGGACGCGGCATACGACACCGGCCAGATGAAGGTCGGGCGCCGACTGGCCATCAAGGTCCTCAACGCCACCAAGTTCGCCCTCTCCTTCGGTGAGGTCGACGGCGATCTGCGCGCAGCCGTCACCCAGCCCCTCGACCAGGCGATGCTGGCCGGCCTCGCCGACGTGATCGTCAAAGCCACTAAGGGCTTCGACGCCTACGACCACACCCGTGCCCTCGAGGTCACCGAGGCCTTCTTCTGGACCTTCTGCGATGACTACCTCGAGCTGGTCAAGGAGCGGGCCTACGGCGGCCAAGGTGCACCGGGCGCCGCCTCGGCCCGTGCGTCGCTGCGAATCGCCCTGGACGTCCTGCTCCGACTGCTCGCGCCGTTCCTGCCCTACGCGACCGAAGAGGTGTGGTCGTGGTCGCACGAAGGTTCGGTCCACCGCGCCTCCTGGCCGATCCCGGATGACCTGAAAACCATTGCGGCACAGGTCGATCCAGCTATTCTTGGAGCGGTCGGCGCCGCCCTTGCGGGCGTCCGGAGGGCAAAGTCGCGGGCCAAGGTCGGCATGCGCGCCGATGTGCGTTCCGCCGTGCTGACAGGGCCCCCGGCCACCCTCAAGCAGATCCGGCTCGCCGCTGGCGACCTCAGCGCGGCCGGCCGTATCTCGGCCCTGGACTACCAGCCCGCAGAGACGTTCGCGGTCCACGACGTGGTGCTGGCACCGGTCGAACCCAAGGTCTGATCCGAGCCCGTCGGCCGCCTGTCACGTCGAGACCACCGTGGATGTCGTTCAGACTTGCCGATGCTGGTCTGTGCGCCAGAAGAGGTCAGTCCGTCGGGCTGGGACATCATCAACAAGACGTTCCAGCCCACAAGGCCCACAGCCACCACGGGAGAACAGGTCCGAGGCGAGCTCATGACTGACCAACATCGTGCCGAACGTCAGAGCCGCTGACCCGCAGGTCATGGGAATCTGCTAGACCGGGCCAGTGGCGGCACGGTCAGGGCACGGTCAGGGCGGAACAGAACGTCGGCCGACTTGTCAGGACCTCAGGCGGATTCCTTGCGCGGCGCACGCTTGGCTCGGGGCGCGACGACCGCACGACGAACAATCGTTGGGTTGACGTTGTCGAGGACCACCTCGCGAGTGACGACCACGCGGGCGATGTCCTCCTCGCTGGGAACGTCGAACATCACCGGCAGGAGCACCTCCTCCATGATCGCCCGCAGCCCGCGGGCCCCCGTTCCGCGCAGCAACGCCTGATCGGCGACGGCCTCGACCGCTTCAGGGGTGAACTCGAGCTCGACCCCGTCGATCTCGAACATACGCATGTACTGCTTGATCAAGGCGTTGCGCGGCTCAGTCAGGATGCGCACCAAGGCCTCACGGTCCAGGGGCGACACCGTTGTGATGACCGGCAGACGACCAATGAACTCAGGAATCAGCCCGAACTTCATCAGGTCCTCAGGCATCACGTCGCCGTAGCTCTCGCCCACATCCTTGGCAGTGTGCAGCTGCGAACCGAAACCCAGGCCTTTCTGACCCGAACGCGAGTCGATGAGCTTCTCGAGTCCGGCGAACGCACCACCGACGATGAAGAGCACATTGGTCGTGTCGATCTGGATGAACTCCTGGTGGGGGTGCTTTCGCCCACCTTGCGGCGGCACCGAAGCGGTCGTACCCTCCAGGATCTTCAGCAGCGCCTGCTGAACACCCTCGCCGGACACGTCACGAGTGATCGAGGGGTTCTCGCTCTTACGGGCGATCTTGTCGATCTCGTCGATGTAGATGATGCCGGTCTCGGCCTTCTTGACGTCGAAGTCCGCGGCCTGGATCAGCTTGAGCAGGATGTTCTCGACGTCCTCCCCGACATAGCCGGCCTCGGTCAGCGCTGTGGCGTCAGCGATCGCAAACGGGACGTTGAGCATGCGGGCCAGGGTCTGTGCGAGGTAGGTCTTGCCGCAGCCAGTCGGGCCAATCAGCAAGATGTTGGACTTGGAGATGTCAACGACCTCCACGTCCTTCTTGCTGGCGGACTCCCCGGCCTGGATGCGCTTGTAGTGGTTGTACACCGCCACCGCGAGTGCCCGCTTAGCCGAGTCCTGACCGATCACGAACTGCTCCAGGAAGTCGAAGATCTCGCGCGGCTTGGGCAGCTCGTCGAGCCCCAGCTCGGAGGTCTCCGCGAGCTCCTCTTCGATGATCTCGTTGCACAGGTCGATGCACTCGTCGCAGATGTAGACGCCGGGCCCGGCGATGAGCTTCTTGACCTGCTTCTGGCTCTTGCCACAGAACGAGCACTTCAACAGGTCGCCACCGTCTCCGATGCGTGCCACGAGATGATCCTTCCAGTCGGTCACGCTCAATCCGCTGCCGGTCAGGACATCAGCGGCTCTGCCGTTGCGCTCTATTCTGCGACGACGCTACATGTTTACGAACCCCGACGCTCCTATTGAACGCCGGTGTCGGGTGCTCGTCACGGATGTTCCGCGCAGGGCGGACAAGCCAGGTTCCACGACAGTCGTCACGAGTCGCTCGAAGCCTTGCGGCTGATCAGCACCTCGTCAATCAAGCCGTACTCCTGAGCCTGCGCAGCGGAGAGGATTTTGTCCCGCTCAATGTCCTTCTCAATCTGTTCCACGGTGCGTCCAGTGTGACGGGCAAGTGTCTCCTCGAGCCACGAGCGCATCCGCAGCACCTCGTTGGCCTGGATCTCCAGGTCGCTGGCCATGCCACCCAGGCCCTCCATCGCCGGCTGGTGAATCAGGATCCGGGCGTTCGGCAAGGCGAAACGCTTGCCCGGCGCCCCGGCGCCGAGCAGCACCGCAGCCGCCGAAGCGGCCTGGCCGATGACAAACGTCTGGATGTCCGGGCGAAGGTACTGCATGGTGTCGTAGATCGCGGTCATTGCGGTGAACGAGCCACCTGGGGAGTTGATGTACATGAGGATGTCGCGGTCGGGGTCCTGGCTCTCGAGCACGAGCAGCTGCGCGATGACGTCGTCCGCGGACGCGTCGTCGACCTGCACGCCGAGGAAGATGATGCGGTCTTCGAACAGCTTGGTGTAGGGATCGGTGCGCTTCATCCCGTAGGACGTGCGCTCCTCGAACTGCGGGAGGATGTAGCGGCTGGAAGGCGCAGGAACCTGCAGGCCACCATACGGGCTGTTGATCATTGATGCTCCAAACACGAGATGTATGGCGAGTGGTCAGGCACGGGTGCCAGCGCCACCGGGGGCCTGGCCGGCATGGGTATAGACGTGGTCCACGAACCCATAAGCCATGGCCTCCTCGGCAGTGAACCAGCGGTCGCGGTCGGAATCCGTCTCGATCTGCTCGAGAGCCTGGCCGGTGTGCTGGGCGATGAGCTCAGCCATCTGCTTCTTGATGTACAGCATCTGCTGAGCCTGGATCTTGATGTCCGAAGCGGTGCCGCCGATGCCGCCAGAGGGCTGATGCATCATGACGCGGGCGTGTGGGGTGGCATAGCGCTTGCCGACCGCACCGGCGCTGAGCAGGAACTGGCCCATGCTGGCGGCCAGACCCATTGCGACCGTGGCCACGTCGTTGGGCACCCACTGCATGGTGTCGAAGATCGCCATGCCTGCAGTCACGGAGCCGCCGGGTGAGTTGATGTAGAGCCAGATGTCCTTCTGCGGGTCTTCGGCCGCCAGGAGCAGCAGCTGGGCACAGATAGCGTTGGCGTTGTCATCGCGCACCTCGGAACCAAGGAAGATGATCCGCTCCTTGAGCAAGCGGTTGTAGATGTGGTCGTCCAGGCCTGCCATCTGTCCGTTGGCCGCTGCGATGACCTCGCTGCTGTTGCTCACCATGTCTCCATCTGTCTAGCCGGATCTCGGGCCTCCCGGCCCTGTCGTTGACCCTAACGCCAGACCCTGGCGGGTAAGTCCCCGGAACCTCCGGTGTTCGCCGTCAGCGCACAAGCACTTTTGCCAGGTTGACTGCTCCGGCGAACAGACGTATGGCGCGGCTGGGAGTCCGAGCCGCGCCAAACGGAAGTCAGGTCTTGCTGCGTGCCTTATAGGTGGTCCTGGCCCTCAAGGTCCTGGCCTTCGAGGTCCTGGCCTTCAAGGTCCTGGCCTTCAAGGTCCTGGCCTTCAAGGTCCTGGCCTTCAAGGTCCTGGCCTTCAAGGTCCTGGTCCTCGTGGTCCTGAGCCTCGTGGTCCTGAGCCTCGTGGTCCTGAGCCTCGTGATCCTCACCCTCGTCGTAGCCAAGCGCGTCGGCGGTGACGTTGAGCTCGCTGAGGTCGATCTGCTGGCCGGCCGTGTCAACGATCTTGGCCTTCTCCAGAACCACCGACAGCGCCTTGCGACGGGCGACCTCGGCCACCATCGCGGGGATCTGGCCGCCCTCGTCGACCGCCTTGGCGAAGTCGTTGGGGTCCATGCCGTATTGCTGGGCCGACATCATGAGGTACTCAATCAGCTCCGGCTGGGCGACACTGACCTGCTCTTTCTCGGCGATCGCGTCAAGCAGGAACTGGGAACGAAGGGCCCTGCGGGTGTTCTCGTTGACCTGGGCGCGGTGCTCGTCGTCCTCCAGGCGGCTCTCACCCTCGAGGTGCTGGGTGACCTCGGCCTCCACGAGCGCGTCGGGGACGGGAATCTCAGTGTTGTCCAGCAAGTGCTCAAGGACTCTGTCCCGGGCCTGCACGCCCTGCTCCATCTTCTTGGCGCGCTCGGCCTGCGCCTGGACGTCGGACTGGAGCTCCTCGAGGGTGTCAAACTCCGAGGCAAGCTGGGCAAACTCGTCATCGAGGTCGGGCAGGACACGTTCCTTGACCGACTGAACCGTCACCGTGACCTCGGCGTCCTTGCCCTCGTGCTCCCCACCGGACAACGGGGCGGTGAAGGTCTTGGTTTCTTCGGCGGCCATCCCGACGAGTGCGTCGTCCAGACCGTCGATCATGTTGCCGGAGCCGATCTCGTAGGAGATCCCCTTGGCCGAGTCGATCTCTTCCTCGCCGATCGTAGCGGCCAGGTCGATAGACACAAAGTCACCGGTGACAGCAAGTCGCTCGACACCGGTCAGGGTGCCGAAACGCTGACGCAGGGTGGTCATCCGCGCCTCGACATCGGCACCAACAGCGTCACCGTCAACGACGTCGACCTCAACCTGGATGCCGTCGTAGTCGGGCAGGACCAGCTCGGGACGAACGTCCACCTCGATGGTGAACTTCAGCTCCTGTCCCGGCTCGGCTGGAACCTCCGTCACGTCGACGTCAGGCTGACCCAGGGGGCGGATCTTGTTCTCCTCGACAGCCTGCCCGTAGAAGCGCGGAAGCGCATCGTTGACGGCCTCCTGGAGCACCGCACCGCGGCCAACGCGCTGGTCGATGATCCGGGCCGGAACCTTGCCGACGCGGAAGCCGGGGACGTTGATCTTCGAACCGATCGTCTTGTAGGCCGCGTCGAGGCTCGGCTTGAGCTCGTCGAACGGGACCTCGACGGTCAGCTTGACCCGGGTGGGGTTGACGGTCTCGACGGCACTCTTCACTGCAGGGCACTCCAGGATCGTGGGGGCAGGTTGACATCGCATGGACTCGACCACCAAGCCGAGACCCGAGTCCATGCTAAGGGCTGCGCGGCCGTGGTCCGAACGGGCGATGCTTGGCGAGCCTGCCAACCTCCGAGCGGAAATGCACGATCAACGTCAGCTGGCCCCGACTTCGGTCGAACCCTGGCGATGGTTGTGCCCTCTGAAGTGTCTTGTCTGGCTCACGGGCTCTGAACTTGTGTCAATTTCGTCCCGGATGTCCAGAGCACCTGTCAGCCCATGGTTTCTTCACCGCCTGGATTCAGCTGAAATTGTTGTGGCACAATGTTTTTCAGTCTGCAACAGCTCATCGTTGTTCGCCTGACACAGAGCGTCTCGGCCGCTATAGCTGACAGCTTCCCGCTTGCTGCCTGATCTTTGGGCCATTTCGCCTTCGGCCGGGTAGGGATGGGCAGCAGCCGCCGAGGGCGAGCATGACCACGGTTATGAGTGCCTCGGGATGGGTGAGTCGAATACGATTCGGGTCAGGCGCGGCGCAGGGCCGAGCGCTGCGAGTCCCCAGTCGTCCGCGCCGAAGCACGCACGAATCTGACCAGGGGCGCCCTCAGCTGGCGCGGGCCGCCATCAGGACTTCGACGTGCTGGTAGTGACCGCACCCGTCGATAGGGATCCTGGCACTCACCGCGCGAGTTCGCGTCTTCGCCAAGATGACCTGGAGGGCATCGGCGTACATCGGGCATATAGGGGTCGAACGCGACATGTCGGGCGCCGTGAGCGCTGCGAGCAGCGCGCTGAAGTGAACGCTGTCGGCAACGACCCTCACCGCCCGCGAGTGTTGCGGGAACGACATCGGGCACAGCAAGAACTCGGTCACGTCACGAGCCGGCACCTCCACCGTCGCCCCGCCAACTCCCTGGGTGAGGTTGGGCCGACAGTCGAAAGAGAGGACGACCACACCATGTAGCACCGCGCCACCAACCGTGGAAGCCCACGACGCGGACGGTGACATCGAGGTCTTCGATGCGGACGACGGGTCAACGTGCGCCGGCGAACCGCACGCGCACCCACCAAGCACGACGCTCAGTACTACCGCGGCGATGACCTTGCTACCCACGACGACCTCCTCTCAGTGTGTATAGACGCAGACAGTGCGCGTCTGGTTCCCTCAGCGGGACTTCCCCACCCGGCGAGCTGGACTCCCATTGGTGAAGGCGCTCCACTGCGAGCCACACACTCAACAAGGTGTTCGTTCACCCTTCCGACCGCGAACCGGGTCACGCGCCCTAGGAGCGTGGGCACGTAAGGCCATCGGGCTGAGTTCCGTCCCGGTGTTCGCCACATGCGGATCGTCATATGTGAGGCAAGGTGCCGCTGAGGCGCCAGCTTGCCTCGATATGCCATGGAGTCGGGCGTTGGGAGTGATCCTGGTGGCCTATTCGAGCGTCTCAGGTAACCGGTTGGAGCCTTCCCAGGCCGGCGGCTCCGAGGTGGCCGTGGAGTTTTCGCAGGTTGTGGCATGCCGCGAGCAGATGCCATTCCTGGCGAGCGTTGTCCAGACCGCGTAGCAGCACGTATTTGCCTTGGAGCGTGTGGATCTGGCCGAAGGCGGGTTCGACGATCGCCTTGCGCCGGGCGTAGGCGGCGCTTCCAGGTTTGGTGTGCAGCTTGCGGGCCATCCGCTGCTTGGGCGTGAAGTCCTTGGGGATCTGCCCTAACGGTGCCGCCTGGACGGGTTCGTCGCGTTCGAGTCTTCCCGTGGCGATCAGGAACCGGTGCCGGTCTGGGTGGTGATCGCCGCGGCTGCATCCACGTTCGCAACGCCGAAACTTCTTCGGCGAGGGTCTTCTGCTTCTCGCTCATCCGGGCATAACTCATCGCCTTGCGCCGCGACGCGTTCGCCCGCACCTTCGTACCGTCCGGAGCGACCCGACCCAGGCTGAGCATCCCAGCGGCCTGGCACAACTCCAGGGCCGGCACGAACAAATGCCCCAACGCTGACAGGTCCCGCTTACGGAACTTCGCGATCGCCCGATATGCCGGCGCCTGCCCCCCCGGCCAGCCAGCGGAACGCCACGACATCCCAGCCCGCCTCAAGCTTGCGGGAGGACCGGATCCGGTCGTGTAGCCCAACAGCAGCACCCGCACCATCAACCGCGGATCGAACGGCGGCCCGCCCCGACCCTTTGTAGCCTGCGTAGAACCCCGACAGGTCCAGATGCTCGTCGACCAGATCGGCGACAAACCGGGCGAGGTGCTCCTGCGGGAGCCACTCATCCAAAGATGGCGGGACCCGAAACAGCTGGTCGGGCTGGGACGCTCGGGAGACCTTGTCCACCTGCCCGACCTCGACCACGGCGCCTCCACCGACGTCATCTGGAAAAGACCCTCATCATCCCGTTTCGCAGGCACACCGAAGTCTCCCAGCGGTCACCGAATCAGCGAAGCACCCCGACAAGCCTGTTTCGTACCCACGCTCCTAGGGGCAGTCAGTCATCTGTGAACGCGTGGCACGACTCATAATCCCTCACACCGGACACCTACCCAAGCGCCCCGACCTGAAGTGGTACCGACTCCGGCCCTCGTCCGTTCGGCCAAGATTTGTGGGCTGTTCGACCCCATTTGGGCGAACCAACTGCGGGCCGCCAGAGCCGATGCAAGCCTTTATGGAAACGACCCTTGGGTCGGGCAAAGCGGGTTGATCAGGGCATCTGATCTCCCAGAACAGCCGCAGGACATACCCGCGCGGAGCAGCGATCCTCAGCGAGGGATTTCTCAAGAAGGTGCTGTCATGAGCCACGTCGCATGGTCAAACACCGCGGCATGTCAAGCCCCGCACCGACGTTGGTGCCGCGGGACAACGGCAACGGCGCATGAAGCAGCCCATCCCCGCCATCCCGATCACCCGGCCCCAACAGGAGCAACCATGGACCCCGGTGGGAAAGACGGACAAACCGGCCGTCTTCTCCCGCCCACATCGCAGACACCGGGTCGGTTTTCGTTCGTGCCGCGGGTGCCTTGATGCACCTGACCCGCACGTCCGGTCGCAGAAGCACTGCGGGCGTAGCGGCTATGGGGCTTGCGGTAACTGCCACGCTGTGGGCAGCGGCCGCCGCCGATGCCAGCGCCAGCACCACTCAATTCGCCAGCGCCCGCCATTCGACACCAGGGCTCCTGGCCGCACCCGGTTCGCCCGCCCAGCCAGGCTGGGCCTCTGTCACCGTGCAGCTCACCCCTCATCGCCCCGTCGCCCTCGCCGCCCTGGCACGTTCACACGGCCTGTCGGCGCGGTCGCGGCACGGCGCCCTGGCCGCGGCGGCTCCCAGCTCAGGCACTGCGTCGACTGTCGAGGGCTTCCTCATCCACGCAGGCCTGACCGTCACGGCGCGCACCGCGTTCAGCGTCACCGCGACCGGGCCATTAGCCCTGGTCAACTCCGTATTCCCTGCCGGAACACGCGTGCCGGTCACCGGCGCCCGCGCCGCGGGACACGTCACACCGGCGACTGCGACCGCGTCCCCGCTGGTGGTCCCGCCCGCCCTGGCGGGCCTTGCCTCCTTCGTTGTCGGGGGGGCTGACACTTCGCCCGTGGCCCACCCGTTGCAGGTCAGCCCACCGGCGACCTCCTCGCGTCCTGCAGTTGCCCCCCCTCTGATCAGTCCTGCGGTTACCCCCGCCCCGCTCACCGGAGCGCTCGCCCGGGCCCTGTACTCGGTCCCTGCCGCTGCGACCACGGCGGACGGCCAAGGCATCACCGTGGCCACCATCCAGCTGTCCGGGTGGGACAACTCGAACCTGGCCTCGTTCGCCACCAACGCCGGCCTTCCGAACCCTGTGGCAACCGGCCAATACCAAGCCGTTTCCGTTGACAGCGCGAGCACCACAGCTCCAGATGGCAGTGGCGGTGACATCGAGTTCGCGCTGGACCAGGAAACGCTGCTCGCTGTCGCACCGAAGGCCAACCAGGTAGCCTACGTCGCCCCCAACACCACCCAGGGCTTCGTCGACGCGTTCAACACCGTCGCCAACGATGCACTGAACCACCGCGCCGGCCTGAACTTCACCGCGTTGTCCGTGTCCTGGGGGCAGTGCGAAGCTGGCTGGTCATCAGCGCCAAACTTGAACATGATGGATGCTGCGATCCAAAATGTCGTCGCTGCCGGCGTGACCGTCTTCGCAGCCTCGGGAGACTCGGGCGCCTACGACTGCTCCACCAGCGCCCTAGCGGTGGACTACCCGGCCAGTGACCCGAACGTGATAGCTGTGGGTGGGCTGACGACCGACCCCCTCGCACAGACCGAGACGACCTGGTGGAATTCCTCCCGAAGCGAAGGTGGTGGGGGAGGCCAGTCTGTCTACTGGCAGCAGCCCTCATGGCAGAGCCGGCTCGCACCCCCCTCAGGAGGAACCACCCTCACCGGCGACCGTCTGGTCCCTGACATCTCCCTGGACGCGGATCCCGCCTCCGGCTTCAGAATCCTGGCGCAGGGTGGATGGTCCCAGTACGGTGGCACGTCTCTTGCGGCGCCGCTGGCGGCCGCAACCTTGACGGACCTTCAGATCGCCAACGGCGCAAGTAGCTCGTATGGGCTGGGGAACATCGCCCAGAACCTGTACGCAGCACCTGGCTCGTCATTTCGTGACACCACCACCGGCAGCAACGGGCACTTCCCAGCCGGTTCGGGATACGACTTGGCCACCGGCCTGGGTGCGCCTCTGTGGTCCCAGTTGAGCTCGATACTGGGCCCTTCGGTCGTCGTGGCAAGCCCGAGTTCGACGTTCGCCACGACGAGCCCGTGCCGGGTGTTCGACACCCGACCGGGTACGGGCACAGGGTCGTGCGCGGGGTCTGTCCCCCTGACGAAGGCTCCGATTGCTGCCGGGCACGTCTTGACGATGAAGGTGACCGGGGTGGGTGGGGTCCCGGCGAACGCGACAGCCGTGGTGATGAACCTGACCGCCGTCGGGGCGACCGCGCCGACCTATGTGAGCGCCTACCCCGCCGGTCGGGCGCGTCCGGGGGTCTCGAACCTGAACGTGAACAACGCCGGCGCGGTCCCCAACCTGGCGATCGTGCCGGTGGGTGCGGGTGGGTACA
>Ga0209890_10000841_pt1 | contig 14304 bp, 15 predicted proteins | sample OrgsoiDNA2013049_FD_185799 | JGI IMG/M metagenome (GOLD analysis project Ga0209890, IMG submission 185799) | Permafrost soil microbial communities from the Arctic, to analyse light accelerated degradation of dissolved organic matter (DOM) -... | ecosystem: Environmental > Terrestrial > Soil >...
ACGGGCTTTAGAGCCTCGGACATTCTCGGGTTCGTTCGGTGCCGGTTCGACCTGTTGGCCATCAAGCGGCATGTTTCGCAACCGTGGTTGAGCTCCTACGTTAACTGTTACTGACGATCGATTCTAGTGTGCGGCCAGCGCAGGCCGGTAGTCCGTTTCGTGCCTGATCATCGCCCAGGCGATCCTCGCCGTCTTGTTGGCGAGCGCAACGGCGGCCACGTTGGGATGTCGAGTGGCGGCGATTCGTAGCACCCACAAGCTCAGGGGATCGGTCTTGGTCTTGGCGCTATTGATCATTGACCGGACCCCGTGGATCAGCACGCAACGCACCTAACAGTCTCCGCGCTTGCTGATTCCGAGTAGCCTCTCTTTGCCACCCGAGCTGTTTTGTTTCGGCGTGAGTCCGAGTGATGCGGCCATCTGTCGGCCGTTACCGAACTGCGAGGCGTCGCCAACGGTTGCCACGAGTGCCGTGGCAAGCAGTGGCCCAACACCGCGCAGCTGCTGCCGACGTTGAGCCACCGGATCAGATGCTGCAATGGTGGTGATCTCCTGATCGAGCTCAACGAGCCGGCCGTCGAGGACGCGCAGGTCATCCCAGAGACCGGTCAGGAGCCTTCTGAACCGCGGACTCAGGCCGTTCTCCTGGTCTTCCAACCAGAGCGGTATTGCGCGCCGCCGATGCCAGATCTCTCTGGGAGCGACCAGGCCATACTCGGCCGTCAGGCCGCGGATCTGGTTCGCCTTTGCTTTGCGTTGATCCATCAGCTCAGATCGAATGCGGTGTGCCGCCTGCACGTCCTGCTGGTTGACCGTCTTGACCGACACGAAGCGCCTGCCCGGCCGGCTCATTGCCTCGCAGATCGCCTCGGCATCAGTGGCGTCGTTCTTGTTGCTCTTGACGTAGGGCTTTACGAACTGCGGTGCGATCAGCTTCACGGAGTAACCGAGCGCTCGAAGCTGGCGCGCCCAGTGGTGCGCACTACCGCACGCTTCCATACCGATTTCCGCCTCAAGCGGCACGTTCTGCTGCACCGCCTTAATCCACTCCGCACGGCTCAGCTTACGCTGCCACGCCGCCTTCTCGCTGCGATCGACACCGTGCACCTGAAAGACGCTCTTTGCCAAATCGACCCCGACTCGAATAAGCTTCATGGTGGACCCCTCTCCCTGTTAACTGGTTGCGCGAACTTCCAGTTTGGCACCTAGATGCCGTTAAGGTGAGGTGGGGTCCATCCCATTGCTTTCGCGCTTTCCTGCGGCCGCTTTGCGGAAACCGGAACGGCGGGAACGGGTCGAACTGCGACCGTCGACGGTCAAGCCGCTCGCGTTCAGACTCGATGGTCGCTGAACGGCCTAAACCGGACCGTCGACTCTCTTCTTCGAAGCGGCCATCCACGCGGACGAGATCGCTCCGCCCCTTGTCCGAGGCGGAGCGGCGCTTTGACGGCGTGTAGTCTCTCGAGGATCTCCCGGCATTGAGTGCTTCAGCAGAATAGCCCAGAAGCGGGCATTCGCGTTGGCATCACACTCGATTCCTGCTTAGAAGCTATGACCCTTGAACTCCGCCCGGCGACTCCGCGCTAGGCGGGCCTTGCTGATGATCGAGTTTCGTGGAACGGCGTCAGGCGGCGGCCGCCGCAACGTGCACCTTTTCCGCCTGCCAACGGTCGAGAATCGCGCGCGCGCCGTTGGTCGCCGGGTCCATGATGCGCGAGTGCTCCGGCGTCTTCGCGGTCAACTCGATCACGTAGCCGTTTGGATCGCGAAAATAGATCGAGCGCACGAACCCATGTTCTGAAATGCCGCGGGTCTCGATTCCGTGTGCCTTTCCCTTGGCCAGCATCTCGGACAGAACCGGCGGTTCGACTTCGAGTGCAATGTGGAGATCAAAGTCGTGCTGCGCCTTCCACTCGAATGGCATGTCGGGCGCCTCGAAAAAGGCCAGGTACGAGCCATCGTCCAGCCGATAGAACGTGTGCAGCACCGCGGTACTGCGACCGGTCATCGTCTGGCGGATGTTGAGGCTTCCGGAAAGCGGCAGGCCCAGGAAATCCTCGTAGAAGCGCCGTGTCTTTTCCGAGTCGCGACAGCGATACGCGTTGTGGTGCAGTCCTTTGATCATGGCTTGTCTCCGTTCGTGACGCTTCAGCCGTAAATGTGTCACAGTCGCACGAATTCCTTCCCCTTGTTGGGGTCGACCACGTACTTGTAGAACGCCTCGTTGACCTTCGCCCAGCTTTTCAGCGCCTTCATGTTGCCGAGCCAGCGCGATATATTCGGATACGCACCGAATTTGCAGTCGATGACCTCGCCACCGAGAACCATCATCGCACCCAGATAGTCGGCAATCGTGATATCTTCGCCGCAGATGAATGCGCTTCGCGGCCCGATCAGGCTCTCATCCAGCACCTTGAGCCATCCCACCGCCTTGTCCTTTCCCCACGCAACCGTCCCCGCCTGCACCTTATCGTCGGGCCGGCGCATGAACGGAAAAATCTGCGGATACAGGAATCCGTAGGAAAAGTCCCGGTAGAAACCCGTGTTGAGCCAATCCATTCGTTCGTTGATGCGGGCACGCTTGCGCAAATCTGATGGATACGCCGGAGAACCCGTCTTGTCGGCGAGATACTTGAGGATCGCCGAGCTCTCCGTCAGACGGAAGTCCCCATCCTCCAGCACAGGCACCTGGTGGCTCGGATTGATCGCTGAATATTCGGGCTGGTACTGCTCACCGGTGAACAGATCGACAATCTGGTAGTCGAGCTTGATGCCGGACTCGGTCGCAAACAGAACAACCGGCCGACTCGTTGTCGACACCGGGTGATAGTAGAGCTTCATGCCCGCCTCCCCTAGGAAAATGACACGTCAGAAGCATCGGCGCCTCCTGCGTGAAGGTCAACTAAGACAATCGGGCGGCGACTCTATCTGAGCGCATGCGCAGTGTCACGCCGCCATTGTGCATAACCGAAAAAGCATGCTGACGCTACGCCATCGCCCTCGGAGGGTCAAGCGGACAGTCGCCACTACCCACGGTATTCGAAATGCGTGATTGGCTGGTTGCCGGCAGCTCAAGTTTGCCGAACCGGACAGCGGTCATTCGTCACGATGACCGCTTCCGAGAAAGTTGTACGACCGAAAGGGGTCGAAGTCAGACGAATGAAGTATTGAGCGAGAGAGAGTTAACGCGACTAGGGCATCGACGAATGAGTCGGCTCGCCGCCCTGACGAAGCCAGCTCGGTGGCTAAACAACGATAGCTATGTTGAGCACTCTTACTCCGCGAGATAGCGTCTCACGCCAGGTAATGCATCGACTACTCGACGCGCTCATTGTGACGCCAATTTGCTCGCTCTGACCTTTGGCCGACGTCCTCACTCTTGGCAATGCGCGGCAACTGCGCCCGGCCATCTCGTTCGATTCGGAGTAAATAGTCTCTCTGGGCCGCCACTCGATTTGATCACTTGCCTCAGCAACAGAGAAGCGCACGTCGAGGCACGACAACGCTGCGGGTAAGCGTCAAATATTCTACAAACCAGATTTTTATTCTACAAAGTTAGCAGGCACACTCGCGGAAACCAAGGAGAGATGGGGTGGCTGATGGGGTTCGAACCCACGACAACTGGAATCACAATCCAGGACTCTACCGCTGAGCTACAGCCACCATTGAAACTGTTCTGCATCAAGCCGGAGTTGGCACGCCCGACAGGACTCGAACCTGTTACCCCCGGCTTAGAAGGCCGGTGCTCTATCCAAATGAGCTACGGGCGCTCCGTTGCATCAAGCCGATCCGGCATTTGCGTGGTGGCGTTAGGCAGTGCGCCCAACGCCGTTCTGCTCTGCAAGCCAAGCGTCAATACTAGCAGATCACGTTGAATTTTCAAGGCAAACCCGCCCCACGGCGGCATTGAGCGGAACAAATGCCCGCGCCGCAAGCTGTGTATGATCCGTCGGTGCGCCGTCACATGTCGTTTCGAAGGCGCTACTCCGTAGGGTTGGCGGGTCCTGGCGAATACGCTCGCTGCAGCAGGACACCGGTCAACGTCGGGAACAGCAGGACCGACAGCAGTGCGGCGCCCACCAGCGCCGCGGCGACATCGGGGTTCATCGTTTTGGCGCGCACTCCGATCTCGGTGATGATCACGATGATCGAGAGCGATGGTACCGCCGAAGAAAGCGCGAAGGGCAAGCGTTGTCCCCGCGTCAGATCCTTGCGATATAGAAATACCGGTATCCCGCGGACAAGCAGGAATAGCATTACGAACGCCGGTACCAGAAGCATGGTGGTGAGATCCCGGCCGAGCGCCGCAATATCGAACTTGACGCCGGTACCGACGAAAAAGAACGGATAGAACCAGCCAAAGCAAACCGCCTCGATTTTCTCGCGGAATGCTTTGCCACCCTCGCCGCGCGTGGCCTGCCCCACGACCATGCCAGCGGCGAAGGCCCCGAAGATGCTCTCGAATCCAAAATCTTCGGCGAGCACGAACAACGCGGCAAGCATCAGCAGCGATATGCGCACGGGCAGCTGCGTGCTCGCGTGCATGTGGCGGCTGAGCAACGCCAGCACCTTCGGCGGCCGTGCGCCCATGCCGACGAAGATCGCGATACCGACGATGGCAAGGAACACCAGCAGGAATCCAGCTTCCTGCCAGGTGCTGTATTGCTGCGACAGCAGGAGCGACATCGCGACAATGGGACCGACCTCGCCAAGCGTACCCGCCGCAAGAACGAGGCGTCCGAACGCAGTCCCGAGTTGACCGCTGTCGCGAAAGATCGGGACCAGAACGCCAAGTCCCGTCGTACACAGCGCCAGCGTGACCATCAGCGGCGCGTGCACCTGGGGAATGAGATGGAGCAAACCGACGACGGTGATACCCAATAGGGCCGAAACCACCCAGCCGCCGACGCCCAGCGACAGCGGGCGTCCCTTGATTTCGCTGAATTCGAGCTCCACCCCTGCCATGAACAACGTGGCCGCCATGCCGAGCAGGAACATCGTGACCACAAATCCCTCGAACTGCACCAACCCGAGGACGTGCGGACCGAGAACGATGCCGAGCACGACCTCGAGGACCACGACCGGTACTTTGAAGCCGAGCGGAATCTCGGCCAGCAACGGTGCGGCAACGGCGGCGCAGAACATCCAGAATATCGGGTGGCCGACGAGCATGAAATTCTACGCCGCGCGTAGTGCGCGATTGACGCCTTCGGCCACCTTCATTTTTCGGCGGCGACCGGTGCGTCGAATTGCACGTCGACATCGAACTTCGACGACGCCACGGTGATCGAGCCACCCGTCGTGAAGCGACCCGCAGTTCGCGTCGGACTGACCGCCTTGGACTCGAAGCGGCCGATGTCGGCAGTTCCGATCGTGCCTTCGCCTTTGGGTGCACAGTCGAAATTCACCACTTTCCCCGCCGGCGTAAGCTCGATGCGAATGTAGCGCACGGGCGGTGTGCCCTTGACGAACGCCTGCATCATCTGACGCGAGACCGCGCGAAAGTGATCGGCGGTTTCCTTGTCGAGTGCGGCGTTGTCGAGCGGCTGATCGGTGAGCCAGATCGTCACCGCCGTTTCGTTGACCTGTTTGCCCATCGCCGTGTACGTCCGCGTGCGCTGATGCGCGTAGACGTATTTGACGTTGAATTTCTGCCCGTCGACACTGCAATAGCCGCTGCCCGTCCCGGTGCTCGGTGCGGGATGTGCAGCGGCGCCGACGGCAAGCGACGCGGCAATCATGCCGGCCGCGCAAACGCGAAGCCATCTAGGCACGTACATCGACGGTGTCGCGCATGGTTTCATCGGATGTCCGGGACAAGCAGCGGTCGGATAATCCCACGCCGAGGCTTCGGTTACAACCGCCAAATGGCGCACTCCAGTACTTCCGAGCCCGACGTTTCTGCCAACGAACTGAGGCTAGCTTCGTTTGAGAATCGCAAGTTCCGGCCGGTCGCCGGCCGTCTTGGCGGTGATCGGCGGCCGCGGGAGCTTTGCCTCGCCGGCCTCGATGACGAGCGTGTGCTCGAGCGAATACCACGGACCCGTCAGGTCAGGTGCTGGCGGCGGATCATTCTCGTGACGAACGTAGTGCCCGATCAACGCCTGCGTGACCGCGAACTGTACATCCGTGTCGAGGTTCGGATCGTCACTCGAGTACACCTGCGAAAACTGCGTCTTGAAGTCCGGCTTGTAGATCAGGAAATGAATGTGCGCGGGCCGCAGATTGTGGCGGCCTTGCGCCCGCAGCAACTCGCCGACGGGACCGTTGACGGGAATCGGGTAGCCGGAAGGCTTGACGCTTCGAAAGCGGACAAAGCCACTCGCGTCGGTCGTAAACTTGCCGCGCAAATTCATGTCGGCCTGCGCCGGGTCCTGGTTCTCGTAGAATCCTTCCGTCGACGCATGCCAGACGTCTACGTCCGCCCCGCTCACCGGCCGTCCCGTCGCGTCCCTGACACAGACACTGACGAATAGCGGATCGCCGGGCGTCGGCGAGCGGACGATGGATGCGCCGTTTTCGGTGCGCGGAGAATTCACGCGCCAGAACGGACCGAGCAAATTGGCGGTCGTCTCGGTCTGGCCGTGATCGCCGTTATTGAGCAGACAGACGAGCGACGACACCCCGAGCGAGCCCGCGACCAGGACCACTTCGTTATGGGATTCGTTGGTGAACTGCCCCAGCTTTGCGATGTAGCTGCATGCCTGCTGGAATTCCGGCTCCGTCAACTTCGCCTCGCGGACGAAATCGTGCAGATGCCGCACCGCCGCGGACATGATTTCCTGAAAGCGTGGATTCGGCGCTCGCGCGATTTCGCTCAGCACCGCCTCGGTGATTTCGCTTGGATTGCGGACGATCATTGGTTGTCTGCTTTTGCTCGCTGCTACGACACGCGATCACATTAGACCCGCGCGGGGAATTCGTCGAGTGTTACGTCCACCTCCCAGGGGGCGCAACTGCGGGACCACGGCGCCCGTCAGTCCGGTTGGGCGAGGGCAAAACGACCCGCGGCGCAAGCAACTCAGCGATTCGCGGATGGCAACGAAAGTATGCCTCGCACCGCGCGTTGCATGAACAAGGTCGCGATCACGCCGCGCAGCCACCGGTTGCCTCGGTCTTGATGATACCGGGCGTGCCAGTGCTGCTTGACGGTGAACGCAGGGATCCGGACCGGACAATCGAATACCTTGAGGTCGCCCATCTTGGCGAGCGTCTCGCCGATATGTCGCGGCAAAGTGACAATCAGATCTGTCGTCGTGACGACCCCGGTCAACCAGGCGCTAGTCGCGTCGATCAAGGGCATTGAACACCGGATGGCGCACGTATGAAATCAACGGCCAAAGCCTACCTTGAGCATGTCGCGATCTGGGTGCGCGACATTCATTGGCACATCCGTTTCTTCCACGACGTGCTGGGCATGACGATGCGCGAGGTCGATGGGCCGGCCAACAGCCCACGCCAATACTGGACGCTGGGCGGCATGCAATTTATCGCCTCCCCCGAATTCGCCGGGCCGGAAGGACGACTCGCGCACCTCGGCGTGATGTGTGAGGACCTCGAAGCCGCGCTTGCTGCTGCGCAGGCCTTCGGTGTCGAGGAAATGCCGCAAGGGCCCAACTGGCTGCGCCTGCCCGACGGCCTGGCCGTCGAATTGATCCAGGCGCGCGGCGACGCCGTGGCCGCCGCGCTCGCGATCGACCCGCGGGCCTGAACAGGAGAACGAATGACGACCAACGAGCGCTATTGGGACGATGCCAAGGTGGGCGACGAATGCGTGAGCCCCACCTTCACCGTGGCCGAAAACCACATCAACACGTACGCCGATCTCACGGGCGACCCCACGCCCGTGCACATCGACGAGGTGTATGCGAAATCCACGCCCTTCGGCACGCGCGTCGCGCACGGCTTGCTCGGCTTGTCGCTCGCCGATGGCTTGAAGACGCAAAGCGACTACCGCTTCCTGCCCGGCATGTCGCTCGGCTGGGCGTGGGACTTCGTGGGGCCGATCAAGATCGGCGACACGTTGCACGTGAAATTCCGCGTCGCCAGCATGCGTCCATCGAAGAGCAAGCCCGGCTGGGGAATCGTGGTGCTGCCCTCAGAACTCATCAACCAGCGCGGCGAGGTCGTTCAGAAAGGTGAGCATCGCCTGATGATCCCCCGTCGCCCGCAGGTCAACGCTTGAAAGCCACCTCCGTGTCCAGGCAAGCCCCGCCGCTCGCCGGCATCCGCGTCATCGACTACAGCCATTTCCTGGCCGGCCCGCATATGTCGCGCTGCCTGAGCGCAATGGGCGCCGAGGTCATCAAGGTGGAGCGACCCACCGCGGGCGACCCCGGCCGTGCCAGCCCCTTTATGGTCGATGGCCAGAGTGGCTACTACCTGCAGCAGAACATGGGAAAGGAAGGTTTGTGTGTAAATCTCAAGGACGCACGCGGCCTCGAAATCCTGCACAAGCTCGTCGCTGACACCGACGTGTTCGTCGAGAACTACCGACCTGGGGCGCTTGACAGGCTGGGCCTCGGCTACGCCGAACTGAGCAAGCGCAATCCACGACTCGTCTACTGCTCGGTATCTGCCTACGGCCACACGGGTCCCGATGCGCAGCGCGCGGGATTCGGTCTCATCGCTGAGGCGAAGAGTGGTGCGATGTCGCTGATCGGCGTACCGGGCGAACCCCCGCCGCTCTTTCGCATGCCGATCGCCGACATGTACGCCGGCATGCACGGCGTGTCAGCGATTTGCGCCGCGCTGTACGGCCGTGTCTCGAGCGGCCTCGGCCAGCATATCGACATCGCGCTCTACGACTGCATGGTGTCGATGCACGACTTCGCGGTCCAGTGCTACACAATGAGCGGCGGCAAGGAGGTGCCGGTGCAAACCGGGCACGACCTGCCCCAAAGTACCGTGTATGGCGTGTTCGCCGCGCGCGGCGACTATCTCGTGATCGCCGCGCAGGCGGATGACGCGTGGAAGCGCTTCGCCTGGTTGATCGGTGGCGAGACTTATGCGGCCGACACCCGCTTTCATGAGTCGGCGGGGCGCAACGCCCATCGCGAAGAGAGCCTCGCCAAGGTGCGTGCGTGGACGATGGCACAGCCCTCGGTGAAGGCGTGCTGCGCGGCCCTCGATGCGGTGCAGGTTCCGTGTGCGGCGGTGCAAAGCATCGACGAGGTCGTCGCCGACCCGCAGCTCGCGGCCCGCGGCATGATCGTCGAGCAGGACCATCCGCTGCTGGGCAAAATTCGGCTCCCCGATCTGCCGTTCCGCTTTTCCGATTGCGACACATCGCCGCGCAGCGTGGCGCCCTTGCTCGGCCAGCACAACCGCGACATCGCAGCCCGCCTCGGTTACTCGAGCGCGCAGATCGATGCGCTGGTGACTGACGGCGTTCTGTATGCCGAAGCCGCGGTCGACCGCTTGACCACTGCCCGAACCAGGGAGTCCAAATGACTGACCGCTACGCCGTGATCGGCAATCCGATCGGCCACAGCAATTCGCCGTTGATTCATCGCACGTTCGCCAAGAGCACCGGCCAGAATCTCGAGTACGTCGCGATCGAAAGCCCGCTCGACGGATTCGCGGGCGCAGTCCACGCGTTTCGCGCCGAAGGCGGCAACGGCATGAATGTCACGGCACCATTCAAGCTGCAGGCTTTCGAACTGGCGACCGACAGGTTCCCGCGGGCGCAACTGGCGGGCGCCACCAATGCGCTCAAGTTCGAGGGCGACCGCATCTTCGCCGACAATTTCGACGGTGTAGGACTCGTCAACGATATCCAGCGCAACCTGGGCGTGGCGCTGGCCGGCAAGCAGGTGCTTATGCTGGGCGCCGGCGGCGCGGCTCGCGGCACGTTGTTGCCGTTCCTCGCACAGGGTCCCGCAGCCCTCGTGATTGCGAACCGCACGGTACCAAAGGCGCTCGCGCTGGCTGAAGCCGCGGCGGACCCCCGCGTTGTCGGCTGCGGGTATCGCGACATCGCGGACCGACGCTTCGATGTGGTCGTGAATGCAACATCCGCCAGCCTGAAGGGCGAATTGCCACCGATCTCTCCCGGCGTCTTCGGCGACCACGCGCTGGCCTACGAGCTGGTGTACGGCAAAGGATTGACACCGTTCTTGCGGCTCGCGCGGAACGCCGGCGTGAAGAGGCTTACAGATGGCGTCGGCATGCTCGTGGAGCAGGCCGCGGAAGCATTTTTCTGGTGGCGCGAAGTGCGACCGCAGACGCGCGCATTGATCAACCAACTTACCGTGCCGCTGACGTAGCGGCGGGACATCGATGATGTCGGGCGCGCGGAGTCGTGTTGAACACCGCGGCACGGAGAGCATGTGTTTTGCTTCGTCGGAGCGCGCATTCTCGTTGCTCCCTGGAAGCCGTCGTTTAGCGATAAGCTCTCGCCAAAGCCGGGTTACAGCCACCCCACAGATTCGCGCGCGGGGTTAGTGTACGTCGACGGCTGCAACATTGACGATAGGGGGTACCACGATGCTCCGACAGCTTGCGCAACTGCTGCTCCTGTTCGCACTGGGGGGCGTGAGCATCGCCGTACCGGCGCAGATCGCGGCGCCATGCGCAATAACGACGCTCTCGGAAAAAATCGGCGGCGGAACGATCGTCTACAACACCGTTGGCAAAGGCCCGAGCATCCTGCTGATCCACGGTCTTTTTGCCGACAAGGAGCAATGGACCGACCTGGCATGCCGGCTCGCCGACGCGGGCTATGCGCCGATCGCCGTCGACTTGCCCGGATACGGCAAGAGCGATCGCTTTTCGCTATCCGCCTACCGCCTTGAAAATCAGGTCGATAAACTGCACACGTTGATGACCCGGCTCAACATCGAGCGCTTCGACGTTGCCGGCAACTCGATGGGCGGCGCGATCGCATCGCTGTACGCGAGACGCTATTCGCAGCAGGTCCGCAGTGTCGCGTTTATCGGATCGCCGCTTGGTATCATCGCCTGGAGTCCGGAGATGCACAGCGCGATTTACCGCGGCATCAATCCGTTCATCCCGATCACCCAGCCGCAGCTCGACCTCGAGTTGCAGCTGCTCTTCGTGGCGCCTCCCGCCATCCCTGAACCGGTGAAAAAGGAGATCGTCGCGAACTACGTGCTCCACAATCTGCACTTTGTGCAAATCTGGAACATCGTGAATCTCTACAACGATATCCTGGCGACGAGACCGCTCGCCAGGACCCCGACGCTGATTGTCTGGGGCGACGACGACCATATATACAACATCGCCGGCGCGCAGAAGCTGCAGCGCCGAATTGCCGGCAGCGAGCTGCATCGGCTGCCGCACGCCGGTCACTTGCTGCACGTCGAAAATGCCGCCGACGTCGCGCCGATGTACGTCAACTTTCTGAAAAGCAGCGTGCCATCGGCGCGCGCGAATGCTCCCGCACCGCCGAGTGGGCAATCGCCTGCAGCTTCGATTCAGCGATAGAGCTGCTCGCGCGACGGCGGCAGACCGGATGGCCCACGCACCCGCTTCGAGGCGAGCGTCTGAAATATACCGACACTGTTCCGCGTGAAGCCGCTCGAAACGCCGGCGAGGTAGGCAATCCATAGCCGGGTCTTGACGGCGCCGACCTCGCGCTCCGCGGCCGCGGGATTGGCGGAAAGGCGATCGTGCCAGAGCCGGGTGGTGCGCGCATAGTGCTCGCGCCACGCCTCGACATCGTGCACCTCGAAGCCGTAGCGTTCCAAATTGGCAATCGACATGCCGAGATGATCGAGCTCGCCACCCGGAAAAATATAGCGCGCTACCGCGTTGTTCGTTTGAGACCTCTTCTTGGTAACGCGTTCGTACGCCGGCGAGCGGAGCGCGATCGAGTGATGAAGGTAGAACCCGCCCGGCTTCAGGAGGCGGTGGATGGCCCGAAAATACGCAGGGTAATTGGCGACCCCGACATGCTCGAACATGCCGACCGAGGCGATCTTGTCGAAACCGCCCTCGATCAGCGAATAGTCGCGCAATTCGATCGTTACCTTGCCCTCGAGTCCGAGGCGCGAGACTTTTTCCCTCGCATAGACAAATTGCTCCTCGGCGAGCGTCACGCCGACCGCGTCAACGCCAAAATGTTTCGCGGCGTGACAGACGAGCGCGCCCCAGCCGCAGCCGATGTCGAGCAGGCGATCGCTCGCCTTCAGGCGCAACTTGCGGCAGATCATGTCGAGCTTGTCGTGCTGCGCAGTCGCCAGATCGTTGTTCCAGTCGCGGAAATAGGCGCAGCTGTAGACCATCTCGGGATCGAGAAAGAGCGCATAGAACGCGTTGGAAAGATCATAGTGATAGTGAACGTTTTCCTTGTTGGTTTCTTCCCGCCCATCGCTGCGTGCCTGATGGTCGCGAATGGCTTCGAGTGGCCACGGCCCGCCGCGCGGCACGAACAGAAATTCCAGCGCAGTCGTCAGCGCCAGACGCTTGTCGAGACGCTTTCGTATCTCTTTGGTGCGCAATTTGGGCTGACGAGCCAGGAAATCGAAGATCACGCCGTTGCGGATGTCGATCCGCGCGGTGACCCAGAGATTGAGGAACGTGTCGGCGTTTGGCCGCCGCAGCATCGCCGCGACGACGCCCTCGTCGGCAAAGACGACGGCCAGTGCGTTGGAAGGGAGGTCGGCAGGGACGGTGGAGCCGTCCCACAGTACGAAACCGAAGTCGAGCGAAAGGAGTTCGTGGATATGGGCGAGCAGGCGCTTGAAGCTTTCGAGCCGCTGCGCGGCTTTTCCGTTTGCCGGCGCGCTCATGTGCGGCTGCCCCCAACTCGATGAAATTCCAGTCAACCGAAATCTAGCATAGACGCTGCGCTAGGACCAATGCGCGTCAGTCTCGCGCAGCCAATTCCTCAGGATTCGATTCACGATCTCCGGTTGTTCAATGGTTGAGAGATGACCACAGTTTTCGATGATTTCCAGCGGCGCACCCTGTACCCGTGCCGCCATTGCCTCATGGTCGCGCACCGGCGTCACCGGGTCCTCGCGTCCGCACACCAGAAGCGTAGGAACACGCACTCGCTCGAGATCGGCATGCGAATCGGGGCGAGCAAGCATCGCGGTCTGCTGATTGAGTTGCCCGCGCGCGCCGATGCTGCGCGCCATCGCAGACATCAGGCTGGTGAGATCGGCACGCTGCGCGTGCGCCGGATGCATCCAGCGTGCGGGCAGCTCGGGAATCAGCGCTTCGATGCCGCCTTCTCTTACCTTGGCCATGTCGGCCACGCGCCCCGCGCGCCGCGCGGGGTGATCGGCTACCGCGGTCGTATCCATCAATACCAGACGCTCGAGGCGCTGCAGCTGTCGTCGAATGATCTCGAAGGCGAGATAGCCGCCGAGCGAGAGACCAATCAAAGTAAAGCGCGCGGGCATCTTCGCGAGCAGCTCCTCGGCCATCGCGCCCAACGAATCGTGATCGCGAAAAGCATATACGCTGCACTCATAGTCGGCCTCGAGCGCGGCGACCTGCGCGGCGTATAGCCGCTCGTCCGTCAAATGAGCGCAAGCGAATGCAAGCGAAGGGCGCTGGGGCATACCGGTAGCAAGATCTCATTTACATCGAATCGTCAGCTGTCACCGTAGCAGGCTGCATGGGACGACCGAATCTATTGCTCGCGCGAAACGACGCGAAGAACCACTTCCTGATGGTGGCGAAATCCCATTCGCTCATACAGGCGCCGCGCGTGGAGGTTGTCGTGCATGACATGAAGAAATGGCGTCTGATTGCGCCGCAGCTCGAGACGAATCAACTTCTCGACGAGGCGACGCGCATAAGCCCGGCCCTGAAAGTCGGGATGGGTACAAACGCCGCTGATCTCTCTCAGCGCACCTGCTTTCATGCGTTCTCCCGCCATGGCCACCAATCGCCCGGCCTCGAACACGCCAATGTACTCGCCGAGCTCGCCAGTTCTGGCGGCGAAGGGCCCCGGCTGCGTGACCGCGGCAAGTTCAAGCATTTGCGGTGCGTGCTCCGGCCCAAGCCGGACAACGGCAAACGCGTCATCAGCCGCGGGAACTGCCGCGTCCCACACCAATTGGTGTCCGGTTGTATCGGCATGTATTTGCCAGCCCGATGGAGCAGGCCCTGACCAGCCGCCGCAATAGAAGTGCTCGCCCGGTTCACAGTACGGGGCCAAGGCAGCAAAGTCAGGACGTTCCGCTTTGGCGAACCCCAGGATTGGCGAGAAGCCGGGGGCATACCGCCGCGCTTCGTTCGTGCCCGACGAGTACATTGCATGTGGCCCAACGAGGCTGTGCCAAACGATGTTGTCGAGAAGTTGCGTTGCCATGGATGGGGCATTTC
>Ga0209890_10000843_pt1 | contig 14275 bp, 15 predicted proteins | sample OrgsoiDNA2013049_FD_185799 | JGI IMG/M metagenome (GOLD analysis project Ga0209890, IMG submission 185799) | Permafrost soil microbial communities from the Arctic, to analyse light accelerated degradation of dissolved organic matter (DOM) -... | ecosystem: Environmental > Terrestrial > Soil >...
TGCGTCAACCCCGAGCACCTTGACCCGGTCACCCACGCGACGAACATCCTGCGCGGCACCGGATACTCAGCCCGCAACGCGGCCGTCACCCACTGCCGGCAAGGGCACGCCTACGACGAGACAAACACATACCTTCACCCGGTGCATCGCCAACGGAACTGTCGAGCCTGCCGGCGGGAGAAGATGCAAGCCGCCACCGCTCGGAGGATCGACGCCGAAGATCGGGAGCACCCCTTGGAAACGGCGCGCCGTTGGGCAGCCGTGGTCGCCAAGCATGAACGGCGGCTGGGTCGCAGATTCGGGGCGCAACAGGCCGCTTACGAGGAACTGGGGGTGAGCCGGAAAACGTTGATCCGCGCCGTGGCTTGGCTCACCCTGCCGCCGGACCTTCAGTCGCACCTGACCCCCCGGCTCAAGGGAAGCCGAGTACTGCTTGGACAGATCGGGATCCGCTACGCCGGAAATCAAGACGGGATGCGCGCAGCCTGGGCGGAGCTATGCCAGTCGCCGCACGAAGAGGCGATGACCGCGCTGCGCCAACGCGCGTGAAGCCCAAGCCGGTTGCGGCCCGATCGATCAGCCGTGTGTTTCCCCTCCCGGGGGCCCGCCAGGCCGAATTTCGGGCTCGACTCCGCGGCCTTTGCCCACCCATGGACGGCCCGAGCTAGAACCCTTCGGGCTCAGCCCGCCCAGACGATTCTGAGGAGAACGTCAAGCCTCGGTGTCCGTAGCCCGATCCTCTACGGGACGGCCACTTCCGGCTGCGAGCAGCTCCCCAAGGTGTCTCGCTCGTCGTTGGTCGACGGGCGAATCCTGGTAGTGAACCCAGTCTTCAAGGACCGTCGCGACGTAGCCGGAGGCGGGCGTCCTCGGTGAGGTCGGCGCGGCTGAAGACAGGTCATCCGATCCGCTCGGCCAGGGACACGATGATCCCCTCCGGACCTCGCACGTAGGCCATGCGCCAGATGTGCTCGTACTGGCCGATGTCGCCGACCAGCCCGTAGCCGTCCGCGGCCAGCCGGTCGACGGCCGCCTGGAGGTCGTCGACCTCGAAGGCCACGTTGCGCAGCCCCAGCTCGTTGGCCATCGCGGCGGGCGATCCGGGCTGGTGGTCGGGCCGGACGAAGCTCGAGAGCTCCAGCCGGGTACCTCCGTCGGGCGGGCGCAGCATGACGATCTCGGTGCGGGAGTCGGGGATTGCGATGACCGTGTCCAGGAACTCGCCCTCCACGAACGTCCGCGTGCCCTCGACCTCGAGACCCAGCCCGACGAAGAACGCCGTCGCCGTGTTGAGGTCCGCAACGGTGATACCGACATGGTCGAAACGTCTTACATGTGACATGGGGTCCATCCTTCGGTGTTCATTTTGTCGGCTCCACCCGAAGGGTGGAGCCGGCGGGGTTCTCGACATGATCATCGGCGAAATCTTTCAGACCCGCCCTCATTGAACAATCGTGACGGATTGGCAGGCTGCCTCAATGTCGCACCGAGGCCACGGGGCCGCTACCCGTGGAACCGCGCACGATGCCATCGAGCACCGACGGCGGCACGCAGCCGGGTCATTGCGCGACCGGCCGCTGGGTTCGCCGGAGCACCGCATCGGCCAGTGGACGGCCTGCTCGATGTGGCGGGCCCGCATACAGAAGTGCCGCAACTGGATCGTCTCGCGGGATACTCCCGATGAGCGTTACATGCGCAACGAGCGGGACAAATCTAGGGGTACACAACTGATGAGCGATGGCAACAGGGATGCGGCTGTGCTTGAAAATCACTGGTGGTGGAGGCCCGGTTGGGGGTCCGGAACTCGGTACCTCACCTGGCATCTGACCTTCCAGCACGAACCGGAGATGCACGAGCACGTCCGAGAACTGCAACGGGTGCTCGAGCCATTCACGACTCTCGACCTCGTTCCGATCACGTGGCTGCACCTCACCCTGGTGGGGGTCGGGCATGCCGATGAAGTCGACCCAGAGCAGCTACGTCGGATCATCGACAGCGTTCGCAAGGCGGTCAGTTCTGACAGCATCACGCTTTCGTTTGACCGGGTGGTCGTCTGGAACGACGCCGTGGCTGTAGTCGCTCATCCAAGCGCTGCGCTGGACAGGTTGCGCGCCGGGTTGGCAACCGTGGTTGGGGAGGTCCTCCGGGATGCAGCGCCCCCCTCAAACCCCAATTCCGCGTTCCATCCGCACGTCACTGTGGCCTACGCCAACTCGCCGCAAGACGCGGCACCCGTGCGCACTGCGCTGGACGAGATTGCACAAACCGCGTACGAGATTCCGTCCCCGACCCTGTCCCTCATGGAGCTTCATCGCGACAACCGGGTCTACGAGTGGAGGACGATCGCGGAACTTCACGTCTAGGTCGAACCCAAGGATCGGCATACGGACACCGAGGATTGGCTCCGATGCGTCCGGTCATCGTTCGCGTATCGGGACTCGCCGGGAAAGAGCGTTGCCCAGCTTGCGGCCTCCTACTTCCGACTCGGGAGCTAGGGCATTTGATCCCTGGGCGGTCTTCGTCCTCGGCGGGGTCGGCCTGATCTCTGACAGGGTGGGGCGATGTTCACGTTCCGCCGGTTTGAGCGGGTAAGTACTGACGATCTGATGTCCCTTGCCTCTGAGCGCGGGTCCCTGCCGTTGCAGGTTGGGGCGGTCTTGATGCTGGATGCGTTCGAGAGTCTTGAGCCAGGGCTGGTTGTGGAGGCGATTGCCGATCGAGTCTGTGCTGTGCCTCGCCTGCGTCAGCGTCTCGTGGAGGTTCCTTGGGGTTGCGGTCGGCCGGTTTGGGTCGATGATGTTGATTTCGCTGTCAGCAGCCACTTCTCTGTGATCGGTTGTCCCGCGCCGGGCGGTGAGAGCGCCGTCCTGGGGGTTGCCGCGGAGATGCTTATGAACCGGCTGCCTCGCGATCGTCCCCTGTGGGCAGCCAAGCTTGTGACGGACACCGGTGGCGGCGGGGCGGCACTGATCGTCGTCTTCCACCATGTCCTGGCGGACGGCATTGGCGGCTTGGCGGTCCTGGCCGGTTTGGTCGACGGCGCACCCGAGGCCCACGACAGTGTGTTTCCGGTTCCAATGCCTTCGCTGGCGCAGCTTGCCGTTCAGGCGGCGAACGATCGGATGCGCTCAGCCGGGCAACTGCCGGCGGTTCTAGGTCGCCTGGCCGGCGGCGCCTCACAATTGCGCCCCGTGTTCGGCCGCCGCCTCGCGCGTTCTTCCCTGAACCAACCCACGGGGCCGCGGAGGCGGTTCGCCACCGTGCGGGTCGACCTGGATCAGATCCGCAGTGCCGCCCACGCGCATGAGGCGACGGTCAACGACGTGGTCCTGTCGGCTATTGCCGCAGCACTCCACCGCCTCCTGGTGGTCCGCGGCGAGCGGGTCGACGAATTCGTCATCTCGGTTCCTTTCTCCGCGTGCCGCCAGGCCAGCGCAGACGACTTGGGAAACAAAAGCGGAGTCATTCCCTTGCACGTCCCGGGGGTGGGCGATCCTGCCCGGCGGCTTGAGTTGGTGGCCGTGGCTACTCGTGCGGCTAAACAGGCTCAGCGGGGTGCCTCGACCGCGTTGCTGGGCCCGTTCTTTCGCATGCTGGCCGCGGCTGGGCTTTTCCGATGGTTCATTGACCGTCAACGGCTGATCCATACCTTCGTGTCCAACGTGCGCGGGCCGCAGAGCCGCCTCTCATTCCTGGGCTGCCCGATCGCCAGCATCATTCCTCTCAGTGCGGCCTCGGGAAACGTGACGGTCTCCTTCGCAGCCCTGTCCTATGCCGGCAGCCTGACCATCACCCTGATCGCGGACCCCGACACCTGCCCCGACCTGTCCGCCCTGCGTGATGCCCTCGAGGAGGAGGTCCGCTTTCTGACGGCATCGACCCATCACTGAACTGGCAACCACAAGCCACCGCCATGCCCTTGCCGGCGCGGTCTTGGCGCGGGGTCACACCTCACGTCGGAGTCGAAGGACCGCACGAGCGGGTCGAAACTGGCTGGCCGTCAAGGTAGCCGTTGGGGCCCGGTCATCTCGTCTGGGGCCACCATCCACGTCGTAGCCACGACGAAGTGACGACGCCCAACCGGCGTCGCGCGCGAGCCAGCAACCAGCCCTCGATGCCGCCGAGCACGGTGAACAGGACGGTGAACACCACCAGCTGCTGGCGCACGACCGGGTCAGCGCCCAGGCCGGCAGTGAGGGCGAAGGGCACAACCGCCAGCATCGTCACAGACAAGGTCAGCAGCATCACGAGCATCGCACCGGCAACGACCGGTCCCGCCGGGTGGCGGCGACGCAACATCAGGGCAGCCGCGAGTGCGGTCGGGATGATCCAGCCCAGGTCGAGCACCCAGGTCGGGTTAGGTAGCTCGGAGAGGGCAATGTTTGTCGGCAGCCCACCGGGAAGGGCCACGACGATCTCGCTCAGCCAGAGCACTCCGATGCCGGCGCCGGCGATCGCCAAGAACCAAGCCGTGGCACGACGGGGCACGCGGGCGAATGCTGGCGAGGCCGCCGACACGTCGACGCGCAGGAGACCGTCGAGCATCGCGAACCCGGCAAGGCTCATCACGGACAGGTAGACGAGGAACATCGCGTTGAACGGCGCCCCGATCGACAGGTGCGCGTAGCCGTAGGTCAGCCAGGTCAAGATACCGACCGAGACCAGATGGGCGCTGAGCGAACCGGCGCGCGCCCGCCAAGTAGCCCACAGGAGCACCGGCACCGAAGCCAGCGTTACCGCGTCTTGCGCACGCCAGGTCTGCCTGGTCAACTGCGATACCAACCGGTAGGCGTCGTCGGCGACGAGCCCATACACGGCGGCGCTAATGACGAGAAAGCCGAGCAACGGCATGTAGACCACGGGTAGCGGGCGACCCCGGCGGTCCTGAACCGCTGTCGCAGGAAGGACCACCTTGTCGCCATCGAGGGCACCAGCCCGTGACAGTCAGCTCACCTGCTTAGGAACGGCTCCGGACATGCTGAAGAAAAACCGCATGCACTTGTGCCCGATGTCGGCAGTGGGGTCAAACATCAAGGGGCAGCCACCGTCGATCACGGTGATTCCCTGCTGTCGGCCGTACTCCGTGGCCGCCGACGATACGCTTCCGGTGCCGACAGAGCGATGCATCCACACCTTCTTGATCCCCAGTTCCGCACTCTCCCGCATGGTGGCTTCCGCCGTCTCCGGTTTGGTCCCGATCACCACAGCCCTCGACACCACCCGGGATCGATTTCAGATCGGGATAGGTGCGATCCCCCTCCACGGTGTCGGAATTGGGGTTGACGGCGAAAACCTCATAGCCCCGTTGCCGCAGGCGCTGGTACACAACGTTGCTGCCGTGTCCCTTCGGGTTACTGGACACCCCGGTCACCGCAATTCTCTTCGTGGCGAGAAACTCGGTGGCGGCGTCCTTGATAGAGACCATGACGCCACCATACGCACCATCTCGCCCCGTTGTGTCCGGTCGTTCTCATTTTGACGGCCCGGGCGAGGCAGCAATGATCCAGCACCCGGTCGCGTCCAGCGACACGGCCTTAACGACGTCGGTAACGGGGGCGATCACCCGCAAGCCAGTCCCGCTGCGCGGTGTCCTCGATGGACGTTGTGCCGGTGGGGCTGTTGGATTCGAGGATGCAGAACTCGTCGCCTTCGGGTCGGAAAGCACGACCCATGACTGGTTGCCCTTGCCCGATATCCGCCTGTTGGGCACCTAAGTCCTAAGGCCAGGAGGGGGTCAACCTCAGCGGTTTGGCTGTCCGGGTGGAAATCAAGATGCAGACGGTTCTTGGTGACCTTTGCGTCACGCATCGTCACGAAGGTCAGGCCCGGCCGTTGGTCGGGAGCGGGCCTGATCGAGTACTCATCCTCGGACTGCCAAACCACCGCCCGGCTGAGAGCGTCGGCCCACCACTGCCCTAGTTCACCTGGTGTTCCGTGTGGACGATGACGTGCTCCCACTGAAGGCTCATGGCCTCCAGCCTGTTGGTTGCCGCGTTCGTGTCCCGGCGTGAAGATCGATGCTACGGACTGCCGGGTCGGGTCCTGGTCGTTGACCATGGCGGGGCCCCACACGCAACGTGTCAGATGTCATACGGCAACGGCCCTCAGGTGGGGCCTTTGGTCCCTAGTTAGCCCATGCCCCCGGAGGTAGTACCAGGGCATGAGAAGTGATCGCCTGCTTGGCGCTGGGCTTGTCTCGCTCGGCGGGCTCGTCATCGTGTATGCCGTGACTTTCTACCATCCGCCGCTTAGCGTCCCAAAGCTAGCGAGGGAGGAGTTCGCATGAGGACCATGCTGCGTTGGATCGTCGCCGTGGTCGTGGTGTTGCATGGACTGATTCACCTGCTCGGCGCCGCCAAGGGGCTCGGCTGGGCCGACGTGACCCAGCTGAAGGAGCCGATCAGCGCCGCCATGGGTGTCGCTTGGCTCGCCGCCGCAGTGCTGGTCGTGCTCGCCGGCGTGTTACTCATCATCAGGGCACGCTGGTGGTGGGTCGTAGGTGCCGTCGCCGTGGTCACGTCGCAAACGGTGATCCTCACGTTGTGGAGCGACGCCAAGGCCGGCACCGTTGCGAACATCATCCTGCTCGCCGCCGTCGTCTACGGGTACGCCTCGCAAGGGCCAGCGAGCTACCGCGCCCAGTACCGCCGCCGGGTCGACGCCGCACTGACCGAAGCGCCCCCCAATGGTGTCGTGACCGAGGCCGACCTGGCTTACCTCCCGGAACCTGTCGCCACCTACGTGCGCCGCTCCGGCGCCGTAGGCCAACCTCGCGTCGCCAACTTCCAAGTCCGCATCCACGGCCGCATCCGCGCCGGTACGGCCACGGCTTGGATGAGCTTCACCGGCGAGCAGGTCAACACCTACGGACCCGAGCCCAGCCGGCTGTTCTTCATGGACGCCACCATGTTCGGCCTCCCGGTGGACATCCTGCACACCTACGTCGGCCCGTCCGCCACCATGCGAGTCAAAGCATGCTCGCTTCTACCGATGGTGAACGCCGCCGGACCAGAGATGGACCAGGCCGAGACCGTGACCCTGTTCAACGACCTCTGCATCCTCGCCCCCGCCGCGCTCATCGACGCCCCCATCACCTGGGCGAGCCTCGACGAACACCACATCCGTGGCACGTTCAGCAACGGCGCGCACACCGTGACCGCCGAACTGGTACTCAACGACGACCACGACCTCATCGACTTCATCTCCGACGATCGGACGCGTTCATCCCGGGACGGCAAGTCCTTCACCCCCCAGCGTTGGTCCACCCCGGTCCGCGATTACCGCACCATGGACTCCCGCCGGGTCGGCACCCATGGGGAAGGCCGCTGGCACGCCCCCAAGCCGGAAGGCGAGTTCGCCTACCTCGAGTTCAACCTCGATCTGATCACCTACAACACTGGGACCCACCAACTCCGAGCACCCGTTTAGGTCCTGGAATGTCAAAGGTCCGGAACGTTTGAACGGAGAACGTCGTGGTAGCTCTCGCAGGGAGTGTCGCGGTGCGACTGCTGGCCAACCGCACCAGGCTGATCCCGGACTTGTCGGCGGCGCTGAGCTGCTGCTCGTTCACCCCACGCTATGACCGGGGCCGGGCGCTGGTCGATGTGCCGACGGTTCTCTCCGGTGGGGGCGAAGCGCGGGTCCTTCGCGGATGCGGTCAGATGTCCTCAGAACCACGTGGACCTGCGGTACGCCTCGTATTCGGCACCGAACCCCTCCCTAAGGACCCCCTCCTCGCGTCGGGCGCGGATAATCTGGACCGGGATCAGAATGGCCCAGATGACTAGCGCCTGCCAGCCCTGCAGCGCCAGCAGGACGAGCAGAAAAGCCGTGGTGCCAAAGACATAGATAGGGTGGCGGAGCCTCGCGTAGAAGCCCGTCGTCACGAGTTGACGTGCCTCCGGCCTGACCGAGAACGCCACCCCCAGTTGCCGGCGTGCGACGAACCAGAGAATGGCGCATGCCACCGAGAGGCCGAGCGGCACGAACCAGATGGCGATACGCGAGTCGGCCACGATCCCCAGCGCCAGGAGGACCAGATAGAACAGGAACATGACGGTATCGACCGGTCGGAGGCCCGGGATCATGTCGGTCGCTGATCGACTCGGAGGAGGAACCAGTGCCGTCGAGAAGAGATCACGGCCTCTGTGAGCAAGGTGAGGACAGGAGTAAATGCTGGTCCATCCATAGGTCTCATCATCCCTTGACGCAAACGATGCCGAAGTGGGGCTGTGCCAGGACGTGATCGGTGAGCGGTCACCGATGGTCTTCAGACAGGTCACGAGGCGGGCGTTTGTGTCTGGCACGCCGCTAACATGGCCAGGCTCCTACCCGCAAGCCCTGTGCGGGTTGTTGCGCTGAGTCGTCAAAGGGCTCGGTCCAGGTTCCGGCAGTACCAGATGAGCGGCAGGGTGCTGATCACTGCGACGACGGCGAACACCGGCACCATCGACATTGACGCTGCGTTGGACAGGGGAGCGGCTTGCGAGCCGAACCATTGGTCTGTCGCGATTCCGATGCTCTCCAACACGAACATCGCCAGCATTGCTCCTGTGACCAACATTCCCCAGGCCTGCCGTCGCCACGTCGCGAGAGCTGCTGTGATCAGCAGCGGCAACCAGATCGCGAGGTCCTGCACGAACACGGGGTTGGTCAGCAGCCCGGTGTCCTGGACCAGTGTGCTCGGTTCGCTGCTGAACACTGCTGGGACGATCGATGCCAGCCATGCGTAGGCGTTCAGAGCGGCGAGCGTGAGCGCGAAGCCGGCAATGAACCTCGCCGGCAGCCGTGGTGAGAGTCGGGCACTGTAGCCGGTCAGGTCCGTAGCGCGCAGCAGAACGACGATGCTCCAGACGGCGAGTCCGAGGTAGGCAATGTAGAAGAGAAACAGTTTGTTCACCGGGGTCGCGAAGCAGAACATGACCGCCTGGTAGAGCAGGTAGGCGAGGGCGCCTAGCCAGACCACGAGCCCCCGGGCCGAGCCGTGTGCGGTTCGAGTCATCGCCGCGGCGAGCACGGGTAGGCCGACGACGAGGATGATCAGCGCGGTTCCGCGCAGGCACCCCACGGCGACGGGTGCGCCGGTGAGCAGCGACGAGGAGAAGAAGCTGAACCCCGCCGCGAGTGCGGCGACGACGACAAGCGCACCGGATAAGAGGTAGGGGGCGCGGCCCCGTGCGAGAACCCGTGGCCTGTCTAGGCCGACCCGAACGCCGCTGCTTGGAAGAAGAACCGCTGCTGAAGAGACCACGTAGACCCCCAAATATGAAGCACGGCATGGGTCAATGCCCACTCACGACCAAGCCGTCGATCCCTGCTCGGCGGCCGCTGTGGTTCCGTCAACGATAGTCCGACGCTGGCGCACCGGGCGGGACCAAAGTCCCAAGCGCTGCGCGTGGCACTGTCGGCAGGATCCGGATCGGCATCTACGAGCCTGAGCTTGTCCGGGCCCGTACTGCCCAGGTTGACCCGGCGTGGCGGGCTGACTACAGGGCCACCCGACCACAGGTGGAACGCAAGATCGGCCACCTTATGCGCCGCCGACACGGCGGCAGGCGGGCCCGAGTCCGCGGACAGACCAAGGCCGCCGACTTCTCACTGCTAGCTGCCGCGGTCAACCTGGCCCGGTTCGGCGTGCTCGGACTCACCCGAGCATCAGGGCCAGATGGGTAGTGGCCCCCATCTGACCTGGCCAGGGTCACTCAGGGCCCAGAGACCCGGCCACCCTTGCCCTGCGGACCCCAACCAAAGCTCACACCAGCCCCGAAACCCAATGCGTGCCAATAAATTCACGAGTCACAGCCGCCTGTGTGACCCGCTCACTGGCACCGAACCGATCACCCCGGCCTACAGAACACCCGTAGAACACCAGCCACCTAGACCCGCTAGGACCCCCGTGCCCGGAAGGACACCGCGGCTGCGCCGATGCGCTGCTCTCGATGACCTCAATGCAGACACAGGCGTCTCTGGCCCTAGGAAGGCCCACCAGCTACGACCAAGTCTTCGACCTCGCCACCGCCGGCGATCCGACCGCCGACCGAATCCTCGGCAACGCTGCCCGCGCCTTCGGTGTGCTCATCGCTGCCGTCGCCAACATCGCGCTGCCCGAGTGGATCCTCCTCACCGGCGAAGGCATTCGCCTGGCTGAAAGTCTGATGGGACCGCCTACAAGAAAGTGTCCAAGAGAACCGGAATCCCGAAGCCTCGAAACTGGATGTTCGTCTGCTCGACGATGACCCAATCCTCTGGGCGCGAGGCGCAGCCGCCGGCGCCATCCAACGCACCGTGCTCGGTCAGCTTCAGAGCCCTGCCTAAGAACACCAGAGAACCTACCGAGCACTGCACATCTCGCGCCGGTCAAGCGGGGTCCTGGACACGGCCAATGCCGACCCGCGCTCATCAAGTTGAGCGGTCTTGTCTAGTAGACCGTCCCGTACGCCCAAGGAACCTGCCACGGAACAACGAAGACCGTGTTTGTGCCAGGTCGACGCAGCCCGCGACCGCCCGTAGACGATCCTCTTGCGGGTCGCGGCGAGTGTGGTTCTTTGCTCGACTTACTCAGATAGCAAGGGAGAGCTCGGCCGGTCGCCGGACCTGAAATGCACTTGTTGATGGCCGCCTTCGGTGGTTGGGTGCCTCATGGACATTCGCGCGGTGCTGTCAACGTTCGACGATCAGATGCGCCGAAACGTAAGACCTGGGCCGGGGGAGAAAGTCGAACGCAACGGCCAGGTCGTGCGGATCATCGCCTCCGCCGATGGATGGAGCGGCGTGGTCTGGAGCGACCTCGCCGATGACGGGGCCGACACGGCGATCGCTGGCCAGATCAATCGGTTCACGGACCTTGGCCAGCCGTGGGAATGGAAGCTGTACTCCTACGACCGACCACTGGATCTGGCTGACCGGCTGGAAGCCGCCGGTCTGACAGCGGGCCCGGCGGAGACTGTGCTTGTCGCGGAGATCGCCGACCTGGCACCGCAGCAGTCGCCGACGGCGGGAGTGAAACTGGTCCCCGTCGTCGACTCGGCAGGAGTCGACGCTCTCGTTCAGGTGCACGACGAGGTGTTCGGTGGGGACAGCTCGGGGATCGGCCGGACGGTCCTGGCTGGGCTCGCGGAGCGGCCGAGTTCGGTTGAGGCGGTGGTCGCAATGGCGGGAGGCAGGGCAGTCTCCGCCGGTCGGGTGGAATTCTGCGACAGCACCGACTTCGCCAGCCTGTGCGGCGGCGGCACGTTACCGGCGTGGCGAGGCCGTGGGGTGTTCCGGTCGCTGGTCGCCTACCGAGCCGACTTGGCCAGAGCACGGGGTTTTCGGTATCTGCAGGTCGACGCAACCCCCGAAAGCCGACCCATCCTGAAACGGCTGGGCTTTGTCGAATTCGCTGCCACCACGCCTTACACACATCCGGGGTACCTTCGGGCCGCGGCGCGTTAGCCGATCGAACGATGACCGGACACCTCTGAGCCAAGTCTCGGTGTCCGTAGGCGGATCGGTGACCGCTACCGATTTTCTGCGGGACGGCGTGACGAAACGCATTGGCGCGCTGGGATGCTCCGGTGACCGTTCCCCTCGAGGTCCTGCTGCGGACACGATCTCGCGGAGGCCGAAGGGCCAGCGGCCCCGGCCGGATCGGCGTCTGGGCGGGTCGTAGATGATCCACGAGAGAATTAGCGGCACTGTCCCGACGCTCGCTCGCGAAGAGAGCCATGTGGCGGACGGTCAGACCACTGACTGACTCGACTTGGCAACCAGCAGGTGAAATGCGCGGTCGCCTTGACCGAGCCGGCGTTGGTCTTCGACGGTGAGGCCAGCGCTCCGCAGCAGATCGATGACCTCGGGAACAGGACGGAGCCGGAAGTTGTGCTGAGCGAGCTGCGTACCTGCCATGGTGTCGGGGTCTCCAAGACCTATGACGACTCGACCAGATCTCTTGGTCACGCGGGCAAGCTCGGCGAAGGCCAGGTCCAACTCGGAGATGAAGTAGATGGTGTTCAAGGTGATGGCGCCGTCGAGTGAGTCTGTTGCCAGTGGCAGCTGCGTCATCGACGCGGCGTGCAGACGGAGTCTGCCGCTGGCGATGTCGCGTCGGAATCGGCGGGCCGCGTGGCTGAGCATGGTTGCCGACACGTCGACTCCGTCCACATGTCCGCTCGTCCCGACATGGAGTAGTAGGAGATCCAAACCGACTCCACCCCCGAAGCCGAGATCGGCGACGGTGTCGCCATGAGTCAGGGGCAACGCCTCCACGGCCGCGCTGACAGCGGCCTGGTTGGCACGGTTGAGCATCGCACCAACGAGACGTCCGCGAACCCCCTGCGGATGAGCGAGTTGTCGAGCAAGACCCGCCATCATGCTGGCGCGAGGAACCATTCCGCAAACCTAAGGGTTCTCGCGCCGTTCGTGGGAGTCGCTTCGGTGACGATCGACGTCCGCAACGCGATCGGCCTACGGATATCGAGGGTTGGCTCCGACACGTCTGGTCATCGTTCCTTCAAACGAAGACCGTTGTCGGCGGCGGTTCACCGATCAGTTCGATCGGTTTCTGGAGCGCTACTCGTTTGCGGGTCGATCAGGCGATGTGGCGGTATGGGTCTGGTGGGATCGCTCGACCGTGAATGGATACTGAGGGCGTGATGCAAGTCCAGCAACACGAGGACAGGCTGCCGATGGTCGCGTGGCGATGGGTGGCCTCGGCGATGGCTGCGCTGGCCGTGGTACTCACCGCGGTCAGCGGCGGCTACGGTTTCGAACGCGACGAACTTTACTTCCGTATGCTGCCACCGGCGTGGGGGTATGTAGATCAGCCGCCGTTGACGCCGCTGCTCGCGCACGTGGCCGCGAACATATCTTCCGCGGTGTGGGTTGAGCGGATTCCTGCGACGCTGTTTGCGGTGCTGTCGGTGCTCGTGGTCGCGCTCGTGACCCGCGAACTCGGTGGCCGTGCCGGGGCGCAGGGGCTTTGCGCCTGGTCCTATGCGTTTGCCTCGATCCCGCTGGTGTTCGGGCATGTGCTGCTGACTACGACGATAGATCTGGTGGTTTGGCCGTTGGCGTGTCTGTTCGCGATCCGGGCGCTATGTCGTGCCGAGCCGCGGTGGTGGCTTGCGTTCGGCGCGATTGTCGGTCTGAGTGCGTATAACAAGCTGCTGGTGACTTTGCTGATGGTCGCGCTGGTGGCCGGGTTGCTGATCAGCGGACCGCGCCGCGTGTTGCTGAGTCGATGGTTTTGGGCCGCGTGCGCGTTGGCGGTGGTGATCGCCTTGCCGAACCTGATCTATCAGGCGACGCATTCCTGGCCTCAGCTGACGATGAGCCGCGCGCTCAGCCAAAACAACGCGAGCACCGTCCGAATCGTGATGTGGCCCTACCTGATTTTGCTGCTCGGCCCGGTGCTGGTTCCGATCTGGGTCGCCGGACTGGTGGCGCTGCGCCGCCGGCGGCAATGGCGTGCCGTCCGCTTTTTGCCCACGGCGTTCGCCGTACTTTTGGTGGAGACATTCATCGGAGGAGGCCAGCTGTATTACCCGATCGGGTTGCTCACCGTCGTCTTCGCAGCCGGCTGCATACCCGCCGCTGAGTTCCTCTCCGGATCAAGGCGCTGGCGGCGGGCCGCATGGATCGCGATCGCCGTCAATGCTGTCGTCTCCGCGACGATCGCGCTGCCTTTAGTACCCGTCACGGTACTCGCAGATACCCCGCTGCCCGCCATCAACCAGACGGTGGGAGACCAAATCGGCTGGCCCGAGTACAGCGCGCAAGTCGCCGCGGTGTACCGCTCGATACGCCCCTCCGAGCACGCAGTGCTGATCACCAGCAACTACGGCGAAGCTGGAGCTTTCACGCACTACGGCCCGTTACTCGGGCTACCCCGCCCCTACAGCGGACAGAACGAGCTCTACTTCGACGCGCACCCACCCAACGACACCACCACCATCGTTATCGTCGGCGCCCAGCTACCCGACATCCGCGACCAGTTCACGACCTGCCTCATCAGTGCACACCTGCACAACAACGCCGCAGTCGACAACGAAGAGGCCGGCCAGCCCATCGCCATCTGCCGCGGCCCGAAACGGCCGTGGCCGACCCTCTGGCCGGCATTCCAGCATTACGACTGACGCTAAGCCCTCGCAGCGTGGTGTCGCTCTAACGCTCTACAAAGCATTCAGCGAGCCTCGGCCGCGGGCATGCGGTCTGTGAAGGTTATGCATGGCGTACAGAACTGACCCTCCATCGCAGTGGCCACCGTGTCAGCGCGTTTGAGTCCCACTCGAGGATC
>Ga0209890_10000844_pt1 | contig 14264 bp, 9 predicted proteins | sample OrgsoiDNA2013049_FD_185799 | JGI IMG/M metagenome (GOLD analysis project Ga0209890, IMG submission 185799) | Permafrost soil microbial communities from the Arctic, to analyse light accelerated degradation of dissolved organic matter (DOM) -... | ecosystem: Environmental > Terrestrial > Soil >...
CGCGGGAGGTTCGGGACTAAACGCGTGGGGGAGGGACAGCTTTGCTGGCCCGAGCCCGTCGCGGGAGGTTCGGAACCCTTTGAGGGTTCCGAGCTAAACTGTCTGGATGCTCCAGCGGATCGCGGTTGGGCAGGCTCGCTTCAACCTGCCGGGTCTGACCGCCGACATGCGCGGGGCGGCGATCGGCCGGCAGCTCGTTGTCCGCTTCGCCGCCGTCGACCGTCTGGTGTCGTTCCTGCGCCTCCTCTCGGCCGAGCAGAGCCTCGACGATCTGCAGCCGGGCTTTCGGATCGTCTATGCGCGCGGCGGGGCGGGGACCCGCGAGGCGATCGTGCTCATGCCGGCGGCGCAGGCGCTGGGGGACGCGGTCGCGCACGCGGCGCGTCTGGCGGGCGGACAGGTCTTCACCGGGGCGGCCAAACATTTCGTGCAGTTTCGCGAGACCCGCGCGCCGCTCGGCTACGACGTCGACACGCTCAGTGACGGCGCCGGCGATCTGATCTTCTACGGAGTCGAAGAGACCGTCCCCTACCGGATCGAGAGCGAGCTGCCGCTCGGAAATCTTCTCCTGCGCCTCTCGCTGGTTCGGTTGCACGGTCGCAAGGTGAAGGCGCCCGAGGGGGCGATCTACGTGACGGCGCGCCGGGGACTCGGCACGGTGGTGGCCGGTCTCCTGCACCGCGCGGGCGGCTATCTGCGCGAGCCAGCGGAGGCGATGCGCGCGACGGCGGCCCTCTGCGAGAGCGCCACCCCGAGCGCTTTTTCGTCGGGAGCCTCGTTCTGGATCTTCCGGATTGAGCGATTGCCGGCGCGGCTTTACCAGCTGCTTTCGACGACGCCAGGGCTGGAGCTTTATCTGCCGGTCACCGACAACGTCGCGGTGGCCGTCGGATACCGCCATCCGATCCATCTCGAGGCCTGCCGGGGAACCTTCGCAGCCGATCGCCTGTATCTCTTTGCATCGCGCGGCGTGACCGAGGTGGCGCCCCTGCCGGCGTTCGCAGCGATCGAGGACCTGATCCGGATCCGGGCGCCGTCGCCGGAGATCGTCGACCGCCGCGAGGCCGTCCCGGCGGGGCGCCCCGATCTGGCCGTCGCGCTTCGATTGGAACAGGCTGGCGACGCGCGGCAGCCGGTCGCCACTCTCATCCCCTGGGGCCAGGTCGTCTGGTTGCAGCGGCTCGTCTACGCTCTGCCTCCGACGGCGCTGCGCGCCTACCGGGTCGTTCTGCTCAAGCGTGGCGTCCTGCTGCGAGCGGCCGAGATGCTCGACGGGATCCCGTTCGGGACGCTGTACCAGCTCGGCGCTCCCGAGGTCCTGGTTCCGCTCGGGATGCAGATTCGCCCCGCGGCTTCCCCCCAGGTCCTGGCGGAGCGACTCGGGGCCACCGGCGGTGCCCTGGTGCTGTTTCCCGAGCGGAATGCGCCGCCGGTGCGGATTCTTCCCGAGGCGATCGTCCCCTTCGATCGCCGCCTGCTGGTCGAGATCGAGCCGGCGCTGGCGAACCTGGAGGCGTTCGGGCGGACGGAGCGTGAGCCGGACGACCCGGTCGAGATCGAGAACGAGCCGCTCGGGCCGATGCCGCTTTGGGGGCTGGCGCGGCCGCGCTGACGACGATGGCGCGCCGGTTCGTCGCGGAGTTTCTCTTGCCGCTGGTGCGGGGTGGGGCGCTGCGCGTCGGCCGACCACTCGGGCCGCGGGCCGTGGCCCGGGTGACGGAGCTGGTGGCACGCGCCAGCCGCGATCCCACCGACGACGAGGCCGAACCGATCGCCATGCTCGGCGCCGGACGCCGCGCGGTCGCCGGCCGCCACCTGCCGGCTGTCGCGGCGCCGCCGCTCGACGAGGTGACCGTGCGCCTCGGCGCGGCCCTGCACGATCTGCTGGCGCTCGCCCACCCCGACTTGGTGGGGCCGGGGCTCGCCCGCCGGCAGGAGCAGATAGCCTTGGCCGCTTTTGAATTGGCGTCGGTCGGCTCGCCGTCCTCGGCCCGCGAGGCGGTGAATCGTCACTCGCTGCTCGCCCGGATCCCCGAGATCGTCCGGGTCGACCGGACGGTGCGGTTCTGGTTGGGGCACCGGACCTTCGTCGGCCGGACGCCGCCCGGGCGGATCATGGCGCTCCCTTCGCTGCGGCGGGTGCGGGTCGATCGGGCCAGCCGGAGCTGGCTGCGCGAGATCGGGATCCCCGCCGTCGGGCGCCGGGCATTTTTGGCGCTCAACGTCGCGAGCCCCCTCGGCGAGGCGATCGATCCGCTGCGGCTCGATCCGCCGCTCGGCTGGGGGCGTATTCTCCCGGTGCTCCGTTTCCCGCTGGTGGCCCGCGCGGTCGCCGGCGCCGCCGTCGAGATCGGGGTCGATCGCGCAGGCGACGCGCTGGCCGGCGCGCTCTACCGTTTTGCGGGGATGCATGACCCGCCGTTCGGTCTGCCGGCCTCCGAAGAGAGCGTGGCGTTCGCGCTCCGATTCTTGGCGCATCTGGTCTGGCTGGACGTGCTCTACGGCGTAGATCCCGAACTGGCGCGGGCGGCGCGCCCCGCCCAGGCCGGGCCGGAGCTGGGGCTCGAGCTGGCGGTGGTGATCACCGCGGCGGCGCGCACCCGCCGCTCGCTGGTCTGGCCCGACGATGTCCCCGCCACGGGCGATCTCGGGCAGGCCTTTGGCGCCCGGCTCGATGCCCTCGGCGCGAGGGCGTCGGCGGCCGGCTCGCCGAGGCTGGCAGCGGCCCTCTCCATCGCCGATTTCGCCGCCGCCCCCGTCACGCGTCCCGTCGCGCTATGATGAAAGGGGACATGTCGACGTCGATCAGTGAGACTCTTCCGCCGCCGCCGGCGTCGCCGCCGTTCTTGGACGCCGAGGCGCTGCGCATCGGGCACAAGCTGCGCGAGGTCGGGCGGGCGCTCGATGCACGCTACCTGGACAAGGGGGAGCTGATCCGGCTCCTGCTGATCACGCTGGTCGCGGGCGAGCACATGCTGATCGTCGGCCCCCCGGGCACAGCGAAATCGGCGCTGGTGCGTCACTTGGCCCGCCTCATCGACGCGCGCTACTTCGAGTACCTGCTGACGCGGTTCTCTGAGCCGAACGAGATCTTCGGTCCGATCGACATCAAGGCTTTTCGGGAAGGGACCTACCTGCGCCGCGTCGAGGCGATGCTGCCCGACGCCGACATTGTCTTCCTCGACGAGATCTTCAAGTCGAACTCCGCCATCTTGAATGCGCTGCTCAGCATCCTGAACGAGCGCCGCTTCTTCACCGGCGCGGCCAGCATCAAGGTTCCGCTGTCGTCGCTCTTTGGCGCCACCAACGAGGTCCCCAACGACGACGCGCTGGGGGCGGTGTTCGATCGCTTCCTGGTGCGGGCCTCCTCGGAGAACCTGGACAGCTTTCATTTTCACGGCCTCATCGAGCGGGGCCTGCGCGGCGAGGTAGAGACGCTGTCGGCGGAGGCCGAGCCGCCGGTGCGTCCGCTGATCACGCTGGCCGAGATCCGCACGCTGCAACGACGGCTGGCTCAGCAGCTGCAATTTCCCGAGGAGTTCCTGGCGCGCTACAAGGCGCTCTGCTTCCAGATCCGTTCGGAGGGGGTGACGCTCTCGGACCGTCGGGTGGTCAAACTGCTCAAGCTCTGCGCCGCCAGCGCGCTGGTCGACGGCCGGCCGGTGGTCGACGACGGTGACCTGTTCGTGCTGCGGCACATCTGGAACAGCGTCGATCAGATCGCGCTTTGCGACGACATCGTGGCACCGGTGCTCGAGCGGCACCGCCAGGAGCACCCGGAGGCGCGCCCGGCCGGCGCCCGCGCGCGCGATCTCGACGGAATCTTGGCCGAGCTCGGTGCCATCCGCGGCCTCCTCCTGGGAGGAGCCCCGCTCTCCGACGTTCAGCTCTTTTCCCAGCTCCGCAATCTGCAGGAGATCCGCGCCGCCCTCCAGACAATCGGCACCGACACGGCGCAGGCGATGGCCGGCGAGGTCGACAAGCTGCTAGAAGGCGTCTTCGAGTCATCGAAGTGGACCGGTTGAGACACAACCGTGGGAACCCTGGGAGGGTTCCCACACCCTCCCGCGAAGGACTGCGCCCGGCGAAGCCGGGCTTCGTCCCCGCGAACGCTCGCGGAAACGGGCGCGCGCCGACGCATGCCCGCGACCCCTTCCGACGGGATGATTCGGACGGCGCACGGCCCAAGCCTGAACCGCGGCAGCGACGGGCGTTTTCCACCCTGGGCGGGCCGGTCGACGTGGGGGGCGAGCCGGACGGGGCGCGCCTCCTGCGCAAGCTGCTCGACGTCGATCCGGCGGCGGCGCGCGCTCTCACTCACGGGTTCCACAGCTACGCGGGGCGCATGCACCCGTCGATTGCACGCGGCGCGATCGACGCCCTGTCGAAGCCCGGCGAGACGGTCATCGATCCTTTTTGCGGCAGCGGCACGGTGCTGGTCGAGGCGATGGCGGCTGGACGCGCCGCGATCGGCGTCGACGCCAGCGCGCTGGCGGTGGCGATTGCCCGCGTGCGGTCGACTTTACTGGGCGAAGACGATCGCGAGCGGTTGGTGGCCGAGGCGGCGCGGATCGCCGAGGAGTCCTCCGAACGGGCCCGCAAGCGGCGTCGACCCGAGGTCCCCCCCTGGGCGGGCCAGGAGATCACGCGCTTCCACGCCCACGTCCTCTTCGAGCTGCTCGGCCTGCGCGAGCTGGTGTTCGCCACCAAGGAGGATCAGGTCGGGTGGGCGCTGCGGCTCTGCCTGTCGTCGATCCTGGTCAAGTTCATGAAGGCCGGCCCTGAGGCGCCGCGCGACGGTGAGGCGAAGCGGATCGCGCGTGGAATTCCTTCCCGGATGCTGGCCGATCGCGCGGTCGAGCTCGGGCGTGGTCTCGGCGCGCTCGAGCGGCGGATGCCGGCCGGGACGCCGGCGCCCGTGGTGCACGAGGCGGACGCCCGCGCACTGCCGATCCCCGACGGGCGCGCCGCGCTGGTGCTCTCATCGCCCCCCTACGCCGGGACCTACGACTACGCCGCGCAGCACGAGACCCGCTTCGTCTGGCTGGGGCTGTCGGCGCGGAAGTTCCGGAAGGTCCAGATGGGCGCGCGCGTCTCGGCCATCGGTGACACCAGGGCCGACGTCTGGCGCGCCGACGAGACGCGCTTCGTGGCCGAGATCGCCCGGGTGCTTCGTCCGGGCGGCCATGCGCTCCTCGTGGTGGGGGACGGCGTCGTCGACGGGCAGCCCGAGCACGCGCCCGACAGCGTGGCGGAGGCCGGCGCGCCGGTGGGGCTGGAGCCGATCGCGCGCGCCTCGCAGGCACGCCCCATCCACGACCGGCGGCTGGCCGCGATCTTCGGCGACCGCCCGCGTCGCGAGCACTTGCTCCTGCTTCGCAAGCGCGGCGCGACTGAAGTTCGTCGTCGGGGCTGACGCTGGTTGTCGCCTGACGCCGGTTGACCTCGCGGGACGCCGCCCCACCTTGACCAGAAGACGAGGGGTGAAGCGATGAAGGATCTCCAGGTTCGGTCAGAGCTCAGGCGCGCCGGGCGCGCGGCGGTGTTCGGGTGGCTGGGGACGTCGGTCATGACCTTGCTCATGGCGTTCTCCCTCATGCCGGGGGCGCCGGCCGCGCTCCGTCCTTTCCCTGTCGAGTTCGTGCGCCACGCTTATCCGCGGCTCGGCCCGGGGGCTCTCACGCTGCTGACGGTGCCGTTGCATTTCGGCTACGGGGCTGGCGCCGGCGCGCTCTTCTCATTCCTGGCGCGCCCGATGAGCCTGGCACGCGGCTTCGTTTTCGGCTTCGCGCTCTGGGTCATCATGCAGATCTTGTTCGTCCCGCTGGGATACGGCTGGATAGAGTTCGGCCTCGGGCGCGGCTACCCCTGGACGAGCCTGGTCTCCCTGGTGTTGCACCTCTGCTACGGCGGGACGCTCGGATGGCTCGGGGGCCACGACGACCAGTTGCATCACACCGAGTTCGACGAGGCCGACCGGCTCCGTGTAGCCTGAAAGGTGTAGCCTGAAGGGGTGGCGGACGACACCGAAGCGGGCGATCGCGAGCTGCGGCGCCAGCTGGCGACGCTTACCTACTCGCAGCTGACGCCGGCGGTCCCGGCCGACGCCGTCACGGCGGCCGGTTGGTGGAACCTGCTCGGGCGTCTCGGCCTGCGGATTCCGCTGGTGGTGGTCCACGACCTCGGGTTGGTGCTCTCCGGCGGGCGCCTGGGCGCCGCCCGGCAAATACGGCACGACGGCGCCGGCCGCGACGGCCCCGGCGCACCACAGCTGGCGCGCTACCAGTCGTTGCTGGCCCGGGTGGCGGCAGCCGACGCGATCGCCGAGCTGGCGGCGGCGCCGCTCAAGGACGAGATGCTGGCGGTGATCCTGGCGCGCCTGCTCGGCGACGTCTACCTGCGCTGGGTCTCCCGCGGCGTCACCCCCTATGAGCTCCCCACGGCGTCGCCAATCTACGAGCTCGATCGCGAGGCGTTGGCGCGCGCTCACGATCCCTCCTGGATGTTCGGGTTCCTGCAGCGGCTCCTCGAGCATGAGCGTGGCGTGTTGGCGCGGCTCGATCAGATCGAGGCGGGCTCGCTTCGCCTCCTGGGCCTCTTCTCCGCCGACGGGGGGGCCAGCGATCTCACCGATCTCTATCGGATGGTCGGCGCGGCAGGGGCGACCGACGTGGTCGACTTCTCGTTGCAGCTCTTGCCGTCTCTGCTGGAGACCAAGCGGCGGCCCGCCGCGCAGCGCTTCTCCATCGACGGCTATGTCTCGGTGGAGCGGCGGGGGAACCCCGACGCGCTCCTCCCGAGCGAGCTGGCCCACGACGACGACGTCTTCGAGCAGAAGACCCTCTCGGACGATCTCCTCTACTACGGGCACGAGCGTCAGAACGAGCGCTCGCGCCGGCTGCACTACCTCCTGGTCGACGCCAGCGCCTCGATGCGCGGCGCGCGCGAGATCTTCGCCCGCGGCCTGGCGCTGGCGCTGGCCAAGAAGGTTTCGCTGCAGGGGGGCGACGTCTGGCTGCGCTTCTTCGACAGCCGCCTTTCGCCGCGGCTCGACCTCGGCCGGGGAGCGCGGCGGGATCTGCCGCGCCTCCTGGCGTTCCGTTCGGAGCGAGGGCGCAACACGGCGCGCGTCTTTGCTGATCTCGCGGTCGAGGTGACGCACCTGGCGCGCGACGAGGGGCGCGACGTGGCGGTCACCTTCATCACGCACGGCGCCTGTCACATCCCGTTGCCGACCGTCGACCTGCTGGCCGCGCATTGCCACCTCTACGGGATCTTCGTGCTGCCGTCGCGGCCGCTGGATCTCGACTACCTGCCGCGGCTGCATCGGAGCCAGGTGGTGACCGCGGCGTCGCTGGCGCGGAGCGCGGACAAGCGGCGGCGCGCGCTGGAGATCGTCGACGACGCGGCGGGGGTTTGATGCCGACCCGGGTCGAGATTCTGCATACCCGCGAGCGCGCCGACCGGGCGCTGCGGGCCGGCCGACCGCGCGAGGCGCTCGGTCACTACTGGCAGCTCCTCGAGAGCGTGAAGGCCACGCGGGCGCACTACGACAGCTGGCTGGACGGCGCGGTCGGGGCCTATCTGGCGCTCAACCGGACGCGGGAGGCCGGCTACGTGCTGCTGGGCCTGCGCCGATACGCGGAGGCTCAGCGCCATTTTCCGGCCGCCGAGCGGCCGCTCGAGTGGGCGCTCTGCGCGGCGAAGCTGGGTCATCACGGCGAGGCGGCGCGCGTTCTGTCGGGGAGCGGCCGCCCGGTGCTGGCGGCGCTCGAGCTCGAGGCGGCCGGCGCGAGCGCGGCGGCCCGTCTCGAATGGGAGCGGGTGCTCGCCGATCCGCGACTCGCCGGACGCCCCTACGAGACGGCGCTCGCCCACTTCAATCTGGGCGAGGCGCTCTTGCGCATCGGCGAGCGCAACGGCGCCGCGCGCGCCTTTTCGGAGGCTCAGCGTCTGCTGGAGACGGCGGCCGACGACTTCGAAACCCGCGGCGAGCCGGTGCGCGCCTTCGACTGTTACAGCGTCCTGCTTCGCCTCGGCAAGGCGACCGACTCTTTCGAGAACGTCTCGGAGGGCTATCTGAACGCGATTCGCGTCCTGGCCGCCGAGGACCAGCTCCTGGCGATGCAGTACTACGACGATTTTCTGACCTACGCCGTCGACAGGCGCGAGTGGCACGCGGCCGCGATGGCGGCGCGCGAGGCGGCCAACTACAGCCTCCGCGCCGGAAAGCCCTACGATCGACACTACCTGTGCCTCGCCGTCGAGGCCTGGACGCGCGCCGCGCGCGACAACCAGACCAACGACGGCCCGGTCGATCTGTCGGCCAACGCGCTTTACGCTGCGATCGACGCGGCCACGGCGCTCGGGGATCTGGAGTCGTGCGGACGCCTCTACGCGGAGATGGCCGAGCTTCCGCTGGTCGAGAAGCGGCGAGTGCGTTATCGGCAACTGGCCCAGCGCTACGCGGCGATGCCGCCGGAGGTGCACCCGCCCGCGGTCAGCTTCCCGGAGTACCTCCGCCGCACCGACGCCTACGTCGACGTCTGGCGACAAGACCTGATCGAGTTGGAGCTGGGGGGCGATCCGGCCGCCGTGCTCGCGCGGCACGTCGCCGATCACCCCCCCTCGGCGGGCGAGCATTCGCGGCAGGCGCTGCGGGCCTTGCTCCTCTGCGGCGTTCCAGATTTCTCCATCGAAAATGTGCCGGCCGCCTCCGAGCTCGCTCTGACGCTCGGCCAAGGCGCGGTTTACGCGATGCTGAGCCCGCTCGAGCGGCTCTACGATAACCCTGCGCCGGAGGTGCGCGCAGCGGTCCTGCGCGGCGTCGGTTTCATCTTTCTTCCCAGGATCTATGGACTCATTCGCCAAGGGTTGGCGGACCCGGCACCGTTGGTTTTCAACGAAGCACTGCGGGTGCTGCGCGAGTTGCATTTCGTCGACGGGATCGAACCCACGACCCGAATCTTTCGCGAGTCGACCGACGAGCGGGTGCGCCTGGCGGCGCTGGAAGGGATCGCCGGGAATCGCAAACCGGCGGCGGCGCTGGTGCTCATCGAGGCGGTTCGTCAGGAGACCGGTGCGGTCCGCGCGGCGGCCGAGGCGCTGCTGGCGACATTCAGCGGCGACGAGATGGTTACCTTGATTCGCCAGGCGCGCGATGCCGAGATCGGTGAACGCCGGGAGATCCTCGATCGCGTGCTGCGAGCCGTGCACTGATACCGACGGACGCTGCGCGGGGCCGACAGACCGGCGCGGGGCGCACGATCATTTGCGGCGTCGGCCGAGACCCCAGGCGGTCAAGAGGCCTATCAGGATGAGGCCCAGGGTGAAGAGGCCGCCGCCACGCGAGAGGCCACCGCTCTTGACCCAGAGGATGGCGAGCGCGGTGGCGGCGCCGATCACCAGCCAGCGCAGGTTGCGCTGGGTCGACGCCAGCGTCGCTGTCTGTTGACGCCGGATCCGCTCGAGCTCTGCCTTGACCCACTCGACGTCGATCGTCTCGCCGCGCTTCTGCCGCTGGATCTGCTCTTCCAGGTAGGCCTGCCGGTCCTCTGGACCGGCGCCGACGGGGTCGGTGGTGTCCACCACCCAATCATACCGCGCGCCGAGGCGCAGGTCAGGGCGAGGGCGCCGCGCCGCCAGCCGCGTCGGCGGCGACGATCGCGCCAACCTCGGCCGCGATCTGCGGCTCGGCCAGCAGGAGTCCGAGCTCGCGGTTGTCGTCGAGCGAAGTGGGGGTCAGGTTGACCGACCCGACGTACAGCGTCCGGTCGTCGGCGACCACGACCTTCCCGTGAATCGCCGGCGCGCCGACGGCCCGGACGGTCGCCCCCGCGGCGGCCAGCTTGGTGAAGGGGGCGCCTGCTCCCGCGGCCGGCCCGGGCCAGGCCACCGTCACCGCGACCCCACGTCCGCGGGCGTCTAGCAGCGCGCTCACGACCGCCGCGTCGGTCAGCTCCTCGGTCTCGAGCGCCAGCGAGGTGTCCGCCCCACCGGCGAGCGCAAGCAGCGTGGGGCGCGACGATTCGGGCGACGAGATCAATCGGCCGGCTGGCTTTCCCGTTGCCGCGCCGAGCGCGTCGGCGGTGAAGATCGCCTCAGCCGCGGCGACGTCGGTCGCGTCATCGTCGATCGCCGCGTATTCGCGGTTGCCGGCCAGACCCGCGCCGGTGAGGTTCATCGTCAGGAGCGCCAGCCGCCTATGATCGATGGTGAACGCCTTGGCGTGTGTGTACCTGAAACGCGGCAGCGACCAACGGACGTCGGCACCCGCCGCGACGAGCTGGTCGTACGCCGTCTGGTTGGCGCCGTCGTCCTGGTAGGGCGCCGGCTCCAGGATCACGCGCACGTCGCAGCCGGCCGCCGCCCGGGCGGCAATCGCGGCGATAGCGCGAGCGTCAGTCAGCAGATACATCTCGATCCAGAGGCTGGCCCGGGCCGACGCGATGAGGTCGAGCACCGCTTGCGGGCCGGCGTCCGGCTCTGCAAAGAGCGCCACGGGACTCCCCGTCGTGTGTGGCGGCGCCGGAGCTGCCAGAGGAAACGAGGTGAGGTCGCAGCCGGTGCTGCAAAGAGCGGCCAGGACCGCCAGAGAGCCGGCGGCGGCCCAGGGGGGACGATGGGGGTTCACCCCCCGGTATCGACCGGCCCGCCGCGGAGTTGCCGCGGCGAACCGGTTCCAGCGACGGTCGTGCTACATGCAGCCGGCGACGTCGACCGTCGTCGTGATGCCGGTGGCGGCGTTGATGCCGTCGCTCCGCTGGCCGCCGCAGGTCCCCTTGGTGATGGCGGCCGTGCTGGTCGAGCAGTCGAGTAGCGTATTGCCGACTGCCGAGACCATGAAGTTCCCCTCCGCCGACATGTTCTCCGTCAGCGCGCCTCCGCTCAGGCAGGCGCCCGTGCAGTTCGTGAGCGCGACGCACAAGCCGCCCGACGAGTTGGTTCCGAGGGCGCCGACCGGTGTCTGGAGGTAGTTCTTCCCGGGGTCGCTCGGCTTGCCCATGTCGAGCTTGGAGAGATCATTGCCGGCGATGGTGTTGGCGCCGCTGCCGACGATGACGCCGTACTGAACGTTGCCGAGGAAGATGCTGCTGCGCACCTTGACCAGCGAGCCGCCGAAGAGGCGCATGCCGTAGTTGGTGTTCCCCCAGGTGACGAGCCCGCTGATGTTGTTGGTCACCAGGCCCGCGCCGCCCGGGGTCTGGTTGATGCGGATGCCGGCGGTGGTGTTGAAGTTCGCCACGACGGTGCCGCTGTTGCTCGGGACCGACCCCGGCGTACCGGTGATGTTGACCGAGCCGAGCGTGCTCACCTCGATGCCGTGCGAGGCGTTGCCGGTGAACAGCGTCTGCGTGCCGGACGGGTTGTTGATGTTCGCGGCGCCGCCCGTGACGCGGATGCCGTCCTGGTTGGACCCGCTGACCACCACGCCCGCTCCGACCGTCAGCGTCCCGGCGGTGACGCGGATGCCGTCGCCGTTGGTGTTCTGGATGGTCAGGTTCGAGAGGTTCGAGGTGAACGTCGCGGTGCCCGGCGAGGCCTGGACGGCGATACCACCCGCGTGGTTGTTGCCGTCGAGGATCAGCGCGGCCCCCGCCCCCCCGGAGATGCCCGAGTTGTTGTTGTTGAGGCGGAACCCACCGGCGACCGGGACCGTGATGGTCACGGGGCCGCCCGTCGTGGTGAGGGTGGTGTTGGTCGGCAGGATGATCGGGAGGGTGTCGCCCGCTGCCAGGCCAGTCGTCGATCCCGAGGTGCCGATGATGATGATCTGGCTGCCGGCGGAGGGCGTCGGCGGCATCACGGCGATGGCGCGGGTGATGGTCTTGAACGCGCAGCCCGGCGCGACGATGCCACCCGACAGATCGCTACCGGTGGCAGTCGAATCGTTGCCATTGACGGGATCGACGTACCACTTGTTCCCGCTGGCCGCGTTGCAGGTCGAGCAGGTGTGACCGACGCAGGCGGTGCCGAAAGCGCCGCAGTCGGCGTCGACGCAGCAGTTGCCCGAGACGCAGCTGGCCCCGCAGCAGAAGTCGCTGCCGTTGGCGCTGCAAGCGCTGTCGTTGGGGGCGCAGGCCGCGCTCACGCACTTGCCCGTGGTCGTGTTGCAGATATCGTTGCTTCCGTAGAACGAGTCAGACTTGCACTGGCTGTCGCTGGTGCAGCTGCCGCAGGTGTTGGCGGAGCTGACGCCGCAGATGAGGCCGGCATTGGCGCCCGAGCAGTCCATGCTCGTGGCGTGGCAGTTGCCTGCGCCGCAGAGGCCCTGGTAGCAGATGTCGCCGGTGCCATAGCGGCTGTCGCCCGTGCACTGGCCGTCGCCCGTGCTGCCGGCGCTGCAGTTGCCGCAGGTGTGGGCCGTCGAGACGCCGCAGAGCTTGCCCGCCGGGCACTCGGTGGAGGTGTCGTGGCAGTCGCCCGCGACGCAGGCGCCGCTGAGGCAGATGTCGCCGCTGCCGTAGGCCGTATCGCCCTTGCAGGCGTTGTCGCCGGCCGACCCGCTGCCGCAGGTTCCGCAGGTGTGTGCGGCCGAGATGCCGCAGATCTGGCCGACCCCAATGCACTCGCTCGAGGTGTCATGGCAGTTACCCGCCACGCACTGGCCGGCGAGGCAGATGTGCATCGCGCCGTACGTCGTGTCGCCCATGCACTGCGTATCACCCGCCAACCCGGCCGTACAGGCCGTGCAAGCGTGGTTGATGCAGAGTTGGTTGCCACCGCACTGGCCGGAGTTGTTGCAGTTGCCCGAGACGCAGGCGCCACCCGAGCAGACGTGGTTCGCGCCGTAGGCGTTCGTGCAGTCCGTGTTCGTGCTGCACATGCCGCAGGTGAAGCTGTTGCAGACCTGCGCCGTGTTGTTGCAGCTGGCCGCGGTGTGGCAGTTGCCGACGATGCAGGCGTTCCCCTGGCAGATGTACGTCGCGCCGTACTTCGCGTCGCCCTGGCAGGTGGCGTCGCTGCTGCCGCACCCGGTGCAGGTGTGTGACGACAGATCGCAGACCTGGCCGGTACCGCAGCCGGTGCTGTCGTGGCAGGTGCCGGTGACGCAGACGCCGCTGTTGCAAATGTGGCCGGCGCCGTATTCGGTCGCGCACTGCGTGTCGCCGGCCGCGCCAGCGCTGCAGGCGCCGCAACTGAAGGACGTTTGCGAGCCGCAGATCGTGCCGGTCGCCGCGCAGTCGCCCTTCACCAGGCAGTTGCCCGCGATGCAGGAGCCGGCGTTGCAGACATGGTTCGAGCCGTAGGCCCCAGTGCAGTCGGCGTTCGAAGCGCACGCGCCGCAATTGTTGCTGGTGCAGACCTTGGTCGTGTCGTTGCAGTTAGCAGCGGTCTTGCAGTTGCCTGCGATGCAGGCACCCGAGATGCAGAGCTGGCCAGTGGCGCACTCGGTATCCAAGGTGCAATTGACGCAGGTGTTGTTGGTGCAGATCTGGCCGTTGCTGCAGCCGGCGTTGTTGTGGCAGTTGCCGACCACGCAGGTGGTGCCGACGCAGATGCGGCCGTCGGTGTAGCTCGCCTGGCAGGTCGTGTCGTCGGTGCAGTCCGCGCAGGTGTGGCTGGAGTTGCAGATCTGGCCGGCCGTGGTGGTGCAGTCTGCGCCCTTGTGGCAGGTGCCCGTCACGCAGCCGCCCGACACGCAGATGAAGCCGCTGCCGTAGGAGGTCACGCAAGCGGCGTCGCTGGTGCCGCAGCTGACGCAGGTCGAGCTGGAATTGCAGATCCCGCCGTTGCTGCAGTCGGCGTTCGAGCCGCAGCTCCCCTGCACGCAGGTACCGGTCGCGGTCTGGCAGACGTAGCCGGTTCCGTAGGCCGTGGTGCAGTTGGCGGCCGTCGTGCAGGCCGCACAGGTGTGGCTGCTGTTGCAGATCTTCCCTGAGCAGTCACCGTTGTTGTGACAGGTGCCCTGGACGCAGTCGCCGGTTCCCTGAAGACAGATGAAGCCGGTGCCATAGGCAGACGTCGCCGAGCAGGTGTTGTCGGCCGCGCACCCCGTGCAAGCGCCGCTGGTGCAGACGCCGTGAATGTTGCCCGAGAGCGTGCAAGGAGCCCCCTCGGTACAGGAAGCGCCCGAGCCTGCCGCGCCGCCGGTGCCGGTCGCACTGGAGCCTGCCGCGCCGCCGGTGCCGGTTGCGCTGGAGCCCGCCGCGCCGCCGGTGGCGCTGGAGCCGGCCGCGCCGCCGGTGCCGGTCGCGCTGGAGCCTGCTGCGCCGCCGGTGCCGGTCGCGCTGGAGCCTGCTGCGCCGCCGGTGCCGGTCGCG
>Ga0209890_10000845_pt1 | contig 14257 bp, 12 predicted proteins | sample OrgsoiDNA2013049_FD_185799 | JGI IMG/M metagenome (GOLD analysis project Ga0209890, IMG submission 185799) | Permafrost soil microbial communities from the Arctic, to analyse light accelerated degradation of dissolved organic matter (DOM) -... | ecosystem: Environmental > Terrestrial > Soil >...
GGCCGAGGACATGATGGTGGCGCTGGAAACCGTGCGGGTGGCTTTCGATGAGACCGTGCGCGCCGCCGAGGGCTCGCACGCAATGAATCAAGCCGCCGGCCAATTGTCCGACCAGGTGATCCAGGCGATCACGGAGATATCCGAACAGGTACGGCGCGGCAGCGGTTTGGGCCGCGAAGCCGTCGTGCGCGCCAACGCCTCGCGCGCGACCATCGACGCGTTGACCAAAGCGGCCAATCAGATCGGCGACATCGTCACGGTGATCAACGATATCGCATCGCGGACCAATCTGCTCGCGCTCAACGCTACCATCGAGGCGGCGCGCGCCGGCGAGGCCGGGCGCGGCTTTACGGTGGTCGCTTCCGAGGTCAAGATGCTGGCGACGCAGACCGGCAAATCGACCCAACAGATTAGTGCCAAGGTCGCCGAAATTCAAGCCACCACGCGCGAAGTCGTGGCTGCGTTGTCGAGTGTCGCCGAGGCCATCGATCAACTCTCCGACGTCACGGTCTCGGTATCCGCCGCGATCGAGCAGCAGCGGGATGCCGCCGTAAACTTCGCCGCCAGCGCGCGCGATACCAGCGCCGCGACGTCCGATGTTGTCGGGCGCATGGCCGGCATCGCCGACATGGTGCGGCGCTCGCGCGCAACCGCGCAGGACGTGTCGGCCGTTGCCGAAGCGATGCAATCGACGTCGCAAATTCTATGCCGCGAGATCCCCGACATCGTGCGCAAGGCGGTCAATGCCGATTTGCGCGAATTCCCGCGCTACGAAGTGAAGCTGGCTGCGCGCCTGGAACGCGATGAGCAGGCCGTCGAGGTGGCGGTGCTTGATATCAGCGAAGGCGGCGCGCGTATCGATGTCGCGGAAAAGCTCGCGGTCGGCGATCGGGTTGCCTTGACGTTTCCGGGCATGAAAGCGATCACCGCCGAGATCGTGCGCAACAGCGGCGACGGTTTTGGAATATGTTTTAAGCCAGCCCGGCTGCGGCTGGAGGAATTGCGCGATCTGGTGACGTCGCAAGAGCGGGCTGCGTAATCGTAATCTAGCCGCCCGTCACACTCATGTGGCGCGACAGCGCCGGGCGCCGGTGACGGCGATCGATCACGAAATCATGCCCCTTGGGCTTGCGGGTAATCGCCTCGTCGATCGCGGCATGCACCAGATCGTCGCTTTCGGAGGCGCGCAGGGGGCCGCGCAAATCGGCGGCATCGTCCTGGCCGAGGCACATATAGAGCGTGCCGGTGCATGTGATGCGTACGCGGTTGCATGACTCGCAGAAATTATGGGTCATCGGCGTGATGAAGCCGAGCCGTCCGCCGGTTTCCTTGACGCGCACATAACGCGCCGGCCCACCGGTGCGATAGTCGATGTCTTCGAGCGTGTAGCGCTCGGCCAGGCCCGCCCGCACTATCGACAACGGCAGGTACTGATCGAGCCGGTCTTCGCCGATATCGCCCAGCGGCATCACCTCGATCACCGTGAGATCCATGCCGCGCCCGTGCGCCCAAGCGAGCAGGCCGCCGATCTCGTCCGCGTTGACGCCCTTGAGCGCCACGGCGTTGATCTTCACCTGCAGGCCGGCGGCAAGCGCGGCATCGATGCCGGCCAGTACTTTGGCAAGATCGCCCCAGCGCGTGATGGCGCGAAACTTGTCGGGGTCGAGTGTGTCGAGCGAGACATTGATGCGCTCGACGCCATGGCCTTTAAGTTCGGCGGCGTATTTTTCCAATTGCGAGGCGTTGGTTGTGAGCGTGAGTTCCTTGAGCGCGCCGCTTTCAAGATGGCGCGACAGCGAGGATACCAGCGTCATGATGCCGCGTCGCACCAGTGGCTCGCCGCCGGTCAGGCGTAGCTTGGTCACGCCCTTGGCAATGAACGCGCTGCACAGCCGGTCGAGTTCCTCCAGGCTGAGCAGATCGGCCTTCGGCAGGAAGGTCATGTGCTCCGACATGCAATACACACAGCGGAAATCGCAGCGGTCGGTCACCGAGACGCGTAAATAGGTGATGGCGCGATGAAACGGGTCGATCAGCGCGCGCGGGCGGGTGCCGGCGCGATCGAGATCAAGTGTAGACGTGCCGTTGGTCGCAACCATATTCCGTCCCCGCGCGGCGCTCGGCGCCCTCCGGATATAGGAAGTTTGGCCGATAATGGCCATAGCGTCCAGCCGACGCCACGGGCGCGATCAAGCGATGCGAACGGTTCCGCGGGGCTATTGAATGAATGCTGAGGTGGGTTTGGCTAGCGCGCCGGCGCGGGTGTGGCCGGCCACGGTGCGGGCGCCTGCTGCTGCGCCTGCGGGGCAGGGGCGGGCGCTGCCGAGGTCTTCGGTTTGGGCTTGGGCTTCGCCGCGGGCTTGGCGGAAGTCTTTGTCTTGGGCGCCGGCTTCTTGATCGACTTCAGAGGAGGCGGCGCAGGCGTCAACTCGACCTGCACCGGGTTGGGACGGAATTCCGGCATGCCGTTACTATTCGCGATTGGCTCGATATTTTCCGAATCCGGCTGATAGCCGTTGAGCGTGAAGGTAACGGCGATCGGTGCATTGGCCGGCAGTGCGAGCGCGCAAGGTGTGCGACAGGTTTGCCCGTTAGAGGTCTTGGCTTCGGCGCCCGGCGGCTCGGACTCGAAACGCACGGTGTCCATCGCCGGCGCCGGCTTCAGCGCATCAATATTCATCCAATCCGGTGTCGATGAACACGCCGCAAGCGCGAGTCCACCGATAACGATTGCGATTACTCGGTACATAATTTTCTAATCCGTCCGCTCGAGCGATTGAATCCGCCCGCCCTTCAAAAGGATACGGGCGCGGTCTTGGGCGTGCAACCGGCCGCACACCATTAACCTTACCGCATTAACCATCGTGGCTGCTAGTCGCATCAATTTGCGGGCGAAATTGCGGCTATAGCCGATCGTAATTGCGCAAAATGGCTGATTATGCGGTCCGGCCCGAGTTCGTACACCGGGCGCTCGCTGTAGCCGAAGTCGACGGCGATCACGGGGATGCCGGCCGCGCGCGCAGTCCGGATATCGGTCACGGAGTCGCCGATCATGATTGCATGCGGCAGGCTTCCGCCGGCCGCCGTGACCGTGCGGCGCAGCACCTCCGGGTTGGGCTTCTGGATCCCGAACGTATCCTGTCCGCAGATCGCCGCGAACCGGTCGGCGAGCTTGAGCTGCTTGAGCAGCAGCACCGATAATCGTTCGAGCTTGTTGGTGCAGACGGCAAACCGGCAGCCGCCGGATGCGAGGACATCGAGCGCATCGGTCAGTCCCGGAAAGGGCCGCGAGCGGTCGGCGAGGTGCTCGGTATAGTGCGCGATGAAATCCGCGAACAATTGCTCGAGCTTTGCCGGCGCGACGGCGATGCCTTCCGCCGCGATGCCGCGCGCGATCATCATCCTGGCGCCGCCGCCGATCGTATTGCGTGCGGTCTCATAGGGCACCGGCGGCCATCCTTCCCGCGCGAACACCACGTTGAGGGTATCAACGAGATCGGGCGCGGTATCGATCAGGGTGCCGTCGAGGTCGAAAACGATGGTCGGGGCGGTCATGGCGGATCGCTAGCGCATGAGCCGGTCAAGTGGAAGGCCTTCGGGAGAGCGATTTTCGGCTACCCAGGCGGGGCGATCGGGGCTAGATAGGCGTGGCATTAATGTCCTTAATCCACGCTCGAATCCTCAACCGGTCGCGATGAACGCCGATGCCCAAAAACGTGCAGCTGCCGCTCGCGCCGTCGAATTCGTGCGGCCCGGCATGCGGCTCGGGCTCGGCACCGGCTCGACCGCAAAGCATTTCGTGGAGCTGATCGGCGAACGCGTGCGGGCCGGCCTCGATGTGGTTGCGGTGCCGACGTCGCAAGCGACCCGCGCCGACGCCGAGCGCTGCGGCATAGCGCTGACCACGCTCGATGAAACGCCAGAGCTCGACCTGACCGTGGATGGCGCCGACGAAATCGCGCCCGATCTCAGCCTGATCAAGGGCGGCGGCGGCGCGTTGCTGAGGGAAAAGATCGTTGCCGCAGCCTCCGCGCGCATGATCGTGATCGCTGACCGGAGCAAATGGGTGCCTCAGCTCGGACGCTTTCCGCTGCCGATCGAAGTGGCGCCGTTCGGCTTAGGTGCGACCCTGAAGGCGATCGAGAAAGCCATTGCAGCGATCCAGGGGCCCGGATCCCTGACGGTGCGGCAGGGCAAGGACGGCCATGCTTTCGTCACGGATGGCGCTCACTGGATCATCGACGCCGCGCTTGGCCGGATTGACGATCCGAAAGCGATGGCGGATGCGCTTTCGGGCATTCCCGGGGTCATGGAACATGGCCTGTTTATCGGTCTCGCGCAGATGGCCATTCTGGCCGGACCGGACGGTGTCACGGTCATCGAGCGGCCGTGATTTCTCGAGCGAAAACGGAGTAATGAAGATGAGCATCATTCAGGCCATTAAACGCACCAGCCGGCTGGTTGCGGTCGCCGTCGCGATGGTCGCGTTTGGCCCGGCCGCTCACAGCCAGCAGCCATCCGCGGCGGCGATGGCAACCGCGAAGGAGCTTATCGCCGCGACCGGCGCCACGAGCGTGTTTAACCCGTTGATCGCCGGCGTGGTCGAGCAGGCGAAACTTTTGTTCCTCCAGCAGAACCCGGCCTTGGCCAAGGATCTCAACGAGATCGCAAACAAGATACGCACCGATCTGGCGCCGCGCTTTGCCGAACTGAGCGATGAAGTGGCCCGGCTTTACGCGACGAACTTCACCGAGCCGGAGCTCAAGGCCATCCTGGTGTTCTACCAGTCCCCGACTGGCAAGAAGTTGCTTGCGCAGCAGCCGACCGTGGTCGACGCCAGCATGAAATTCGCGCAGGACTGGGCCAACAAGCTATCCGACCAGGTGATCGCGCAGATGCGCGAGGAATTGAAGAAGCGAGGGCTGGCCCAATAACCAGCGATGGCCGGATTGCCGTCCGGCCGGCTTGCAAACAGGGCGCTAGCGGCTGATGGCGGACTACGACGTCGATCTTTTTGTCATCGGAGCCGGCTCCGGCGGCGTGCGTGCCGCGCGCGTCGCAGCGGGCTATGGCGCGCGTGTGATGATCGCGGAGGAATACCGCGTCGGCGGCACCTGCGTCATCCGCGGCTGCGTGCCGAAGAAGCTGCTGGTCTATGCCTCGCGGTTTTCCGAGGAGTTCGAGGACGCCACCGGCTACGGCTGGACCGTGCCGGAACCGACGTTTCACTGGCCGACGCTGATCGCCAACGTCAACCGCGAAGTGACGCGGCTGGAAGCCGCCTATACCAATACGCTCGAACGCTTCAATGTCGCGCTGGTCAAGAGCCGCGCCGTGCTGGAAGACGCCCACACCGTGCGGCTGGCAAGCGGCGCACACGTTCGCGCCGAGACGATCCTGATTGCGACAGGTGCTGCTCCCTATCATGGCGCTCAGATCGCCGGTCTCAAACACGTAATCTCATCGAATGAAGCGTTTCATCTCGAGCAATTGCCAAAACGCGTTCTGATTCAGGGGGGCGGGTACATCGCGGTCGAGTTTGCCGGAATTTTCTCCGGGCTCGGCAGTAAAGTCACTCTGGTCTATCGCGGCGAAAACATTTTGCGTGGTTTCGACGATGATGTGCGCGAGCATTTATGCGGCGAGATGGTAAGGCGCGAAATAAAGATCATTACCAAACAGACCGTGGCAGCAGTCGAGAAGGTGGACAACGGCTTCGACGTCGAATTGTCCGATAACGAACAGGTCATGGCGGACCTTGTCATGTTCGCGACCGGCCGCAAGCCGAATGTGCATGGACTCGGCCTCGAAGCGGCAGGCGTCAAGCTTGGCGAGACGGGGGGCGTCGCGGTCGATGAGTTCTCGAAGACGACGGTGGAAAATATTTATGCGGTCGGCGACGTCACCAACCGCGTCAATCTCACACCGGTCGCGATCCGCGAAGGCCACGCTTTCGCCGACACCGTGTATGGCGGCAAGCCGACGCCGGTCGATCATTCCAATGTGCCCACCGCGGTATTCTCGGAGCCGGAAATCGGGGTGGTCGGTCTGACCGAGACGCAGGCACGTGAGCGGCTCAACAAGGTCGACATCTACAAGACCAGCTTCCGGCCGATGAAGGCGACGCTGTCCGGGCGCGACACCAGGGTGTACATGAAGCTGGTGGTGGACGGCATCACCGACCAGGTGGTCGGCTGCCATATCGCCGGCCCCGATGCCGCCGAACTGATCCAGGTGATCGGCATCGCCGTGAAGATGCGCGCCACCAAGGCCGACTTCGACGCCACCATGGCGGTACATCCGACCATGGCCGAGGAACTGGTCACCATGCGCGAGAAGGCCGTCAGCTACGGCCGCGCGGCGGCGGAATAGCCTTAAACTAACCGACTTTCGTGAATATCTGGCCTCCGCGGGGCGCCTTCGTGTATAACCCCCGCCAATCGCTGGAGTAATTGGCAATGGCCGAGCGTTGGACGCCGGATAGCTGGCGCAAGAAGCCTATACAGCAGGTCCCGGATTACCCGGACCGGCAGGCACTGGCCGATACCGAGAAGCAGCTTGCCACCTTCCCGCCGCTGGTATTCGCGGGCGAGGCGCGCAGCCTGAAGAAGCAGCTTGCGCGCGTCGCCAATGGCCAAGCTTTCCTGCTGCAAGGCGGCGACTGCGCGGAAAGCTTCGCCGAGCACGGCGCCAACAACATCCGCGACTTTTTCCGCATGTTCCTTCAGATGGCGGTGGTGCTCACCTATGCCGCCGCCTCGCCGGTGGTCAAAGTCGGCCGCATCGCCGGCCAGTTCGCCAAGCCGCGTTCGTCACCGACCGAGAAGCGCGAAGGCAAGGAACTGCCGAGCTACCGCGGCGACATCATCAACGACATCGCCTTCACCGAGGAGGCGCGCCGAGCCGATCCGCGCCGGCAGATCGAGGCCTATCGCCAGTCGGCGGCGACACTCAATCTGTTGCGCGCGTTTGCGCAAGGCGGCTACGCCAATCTGGCGAGCGTGCGGCAATGGATGCTCGGCTTCGTCAAGGATAGTCCGCAGTCGCGCCGCTATGTCGAATTGTCGGATCGCATTTCCGAGGCGCTCGGCTTCATGCAGGCCTGCGGTCTCGATCTGGAAAGCCATCCCGAGCTGCGCACCACCGAATTCTACACCAGCCACGAAGCGTTGTTGCTCGGCTTCGAGGAGGCGTTCACCCGCATCGATTCGACCACCGGCGACTGGTACGCTACCTCCGGTCACATGCTGTGGATCGGCGACCGCACGCGGCAATACGATCACGCCCACATCGACTATGCGCGCGGCATCAAGAATCCGCTTGGGCTCAAATGCGGACCGTCGCTCAAGGCGGACGATCTGCTGCGCCTGATCGATATCCTCAATCCGGACAACGAAGCGGGCCGTCTCACGCTGATCGGCCGCTTTGGCGCCGAAAAGGTCGGCGAGCATCTGTCAGCGCTGGTGCGCGCGGTCAAACGAGAGGGCAAAGTGGTGCTCTGGTCGTGCGACCCGATGCACGGCAATACCATCACCTCGGCGAGCGGCTACAAAACCCGTCCGTTCGATCTGATTCTGAAAGAAGTGCGTGGCTTCTTCGACGTGCATGCGGCGGAGGGTACCTATGCCGGCGGCGTGCATCTGGAGATGACCGGGCAGAACGTCACCGAATGCACCGGCGGTGCCCGCGCCATTTCCGATGCCGATCTGAATGACCGCTATCACACCGCCTGCGATCCGCGGCTCAATGCCGAACAGGCGATCGATCTCGCCTTCCTGCTGGCCGAATTGCTCAAGAAAGTGCGCTCCGCACACGCCAAGCCGATGCCGGCGGTGGCGGGGCTGTAGATTCTGTTCGTTCGCGCATGATCTTATCCGACCTTTCTTCGCCCGCCGAAGCGGGCTTCGCGAAGGCGGGAAACCGGTTCCCACTTTTCGGGATCATGCGCTAGCCCAGGAAGCTTTCCCCTCTATTTGGTATTAGTATTGCTGGCGGCCATTCGCGGGCTCGGCGCGGCTTGCCGTCTTACATAACGAAAACCGAGCCGGGGAAACGTCATGAAACGCCATCATTGGCTGCCGGCGAAGTTTGCCTTCGCGCTGGCTGCATTACCGCTGCTCACTGTTACTGCTTCCGCGCAGATCGCCGTGTCCGCGAACGACAACAAAGCCGTCCTGGTCAACGGCGCCAATGTGGTGCCGGACAATCCGGCCGCCGACACCGTGACGATCATCGACATGAACGTCAAACCGCCGAAAGTGATCGGCGAAGTCAAAGCGCCGACCAGCGTCGTCGGCCCGCCGCAAAGTGTGGCGATTTCCCGCGACGAAAGTTTCGCGCTTGTCACTGGCGCTATCAAGGTAGACCCGGCCGATCCGAAAAAGACCACAGCCGATAATCGGGTTTCGGTCATCGACCTGAAGGCCAAGCCGCCGGCTGTTATCGCGACCGTCGAGGCGGGCGCGGCACCGTCCGGCCTCTCGATCAATACGGCCGGCACTCTGGCGCTCGTCGCCAACCGTAACGACGGCACCGTCTCAATCTTTACCATCGCCAACAAGACGCTGACCGCGGCGGGCAAAGTCGATTTCGGAAATCCGAAGTCCGGACCGAGCCATGTTGCCTTTATGCCCGACGGCAAGATGGCGCTGGTGACACGCGACGGCGATCATCGGATTTCGGTGCTCAGTGTCGATGGCAACAAGGTCGAGGACACCAAGAAATACATGGTGGCCGGCTTCCGTCCCTACAGCATCTCCATCAGCCCGAAGGGCACTCTCGCCGTGCTGAGCAACCAGGGCGGCGGGCAGGGCGACACTGACCTGCTTTCAGTCATCGACCTCAAGGTGAATCCGCCGCGCATCGTCGACACGATCGCTGTCGAGCAAATCCCGGAGGGCGTGACCATGTCGCCCGATGGAAACTACGTCGCGGCAATAATGCAGAACGGCTCGAACAAGTCTTCGTCGCATCCGAACTATCACAAAGGCAGCGTACTCTCGGTCTTCCGTATCAATGGAACCAAACTGACGCTCGCGGCGAAGGCCGAATTCGGCGGCTGGGGACAGGGCGTGGTGTGGAGCAAGGATGGCAAGACGCTGCTTGCCCAGTCGATGGCGGACAAGGCGATTGATGTGTTCTTGTTCGACGGCAAGGTGCTCAAAAAGACCGGAAACATCAAGGTCAATGGCGGCGCGGCGGGCATTCGCACCGCGCTGGACTGATCTGCGCGGGCCGGCACCACGATTGCCGATCGGGAGGGCAGGCGCTAGATCATCTCTATGAGCGTCCGTTCTCCCGATAGGCTCGCGATCGCCGTCGCGCAGCTCAACTCGACCGTCGGCGACATCGCCGGCAACGCCGAGAAAGTGCGCCGCGCTCGCGTGGCCGCCGCCGCGCAGGGCGCCGATCTGGTCGTTTTCCCCGAACTGTTCATTGCCGGCTATCCGCCCGAGGACCTGGTGCTCAAGCCGGCGTTCCAGGCCGCCTGCCGCGCGGCAATCGAGGCGCTGGCCCGGGAAACCTCGTCGGCCGGCCCGGCGCTGCTGGTCGGCACGCCCTGGCTCGACGGCGGCAAGCTCTATAACGCGGTGGCGCTGCTCGACGGCGGCGCGATCGCGGCGCTGCGCTTCAAGGTCGATCTGCCGAATTACGGCGTGTTCGACGAAAAGCGCGTGTTCGCCCCGGGGCCGATGCCGGGGCCGGTGAATTTCCACGGCGTGCGCCTGGGGCTACCGATCTGCGAGGACATCTGGGGCGAGGAAATCGTCGAGTGTCTGGCCGAGACCGGCGCCGAATTGCTCTTGGTGCCGAACGGCTCGCCTTATTGGCGGCAGAAAGGCGACGTGCGGCTCAACATCGCGGTGGCGCGCGTCACCGAGCAGGGACTGCCGACCGTCTACGTCAACCAGGTCGGCGCCCAGGATGAGCTGGTGTTCGACGGCGTATCCTTCGGCCTGCATGCCGATTGTTCGCTGGCGTTCCAACTCGTGGCCTTTCAAGAAGCCGTCGTCACCACCCATTGGCAGCGGCGCGGCACGACCTGGCGCTGCGAGAACGGACCGATGGTTGCAGCCGTCGAAGCCGAGCGCGCCGACTATGCGGCTTGCGTGCTCGGCCTGCGCGACTACGTCAACAAGAACGGCTTCCCCGGCGTCGTGCTCGGCCTGTCGGGCGGGATCGATTCGGCGCTGTGCGCGGCGATGGCGGTCGATGCGCTCGGGTCCGAACGCGTGCGCTGCATCATGATGCCCTACAAGTTCACCGCGCAGGAATCGCTCGACGACGCCGCGGCCTGCGCCAAGGCGCTGGGCGTGCGCTACCAGATCCTGCCGATCGCGCCGGCGGTCGAAGGTCTCGAGGCGGCGCTGGCGCCGGCGTTCATTGGCTTGCCGCGCGACGTCACGGAGGAGAACCTGCAGGCGCGCGCGCGCGGCACGATCCTGATGGCGGTTTCCAACAAGTTCAACGTCATGGTGGTGACCACCGGCAACAAGTCGGAAATGTCTGTCGGCTATGCCACGCTCTATGGCGACATGAACGGCGGATTCAATCCGATCAAGGATCTCTACAAGACGGAGGTGTTTCGTCTGTCGCGGTTGCGCAACGGCTGGAAGCCGGAGGGCGCCATGGGTCCGGACGGCCCGGTGATCCCTGAGAACATTATTACGCGGCCGCCGACCGCGGAATTGCGCGAGAACCAGAAGGACGAGGACTCGCTGCCGCCTTATGCGGTTCTCGATCCGATCCTGGAGCGGTTGGTTGAGCGCGAGGAGCCGATCTCGGCGATCGTGGTGGCCGGTTTCGACCGTGACACCGTGATGCGGGTCGAGCGCATGCTCAACATCGCCGAATACAAGCGCCGGCAGGCGGCGCCGGGCGTGAAGGTGACGTTGAAGAATTTCGGCCGCGACCGCCGCTATCCGATCACCAACCGCTTCCGCGATCCCGGCACGCCGCTGCCGGCGCCGGACACCTCGCTGGTCACCGGCATGCCGGCAAAGACCGAAGCTTTTGATTTATAATTCGGCGGCGCACCTAAGTATGAGAAAATCAGCGACGGGCCCATTGCTCGTCTGCAAACCTATAGTTTGATAGTGTTCCGATATGATGTTTATTTCACGCGCTTCCATACGGCTTCCGATCTGCCGCCGACCGACGGAGCAGGGGTTGTCCACCTGAATTCATCCTCCGTGATCGAAATAAATCGTTTTGTATCGATACCCTCCTGGTTCGGGAAGGTATTGCCCTCATTGTGAAAGACGAGGGTCTTTTCCGCCTCGATGACCGAGTACCTGCCAAAGTAGGCGTGGGTTCCTTGCACCGTGGCTTTGTATTCTTCAGGCGTGCCCAGGTCGCGATTGTCGGCCGCGAATTTGGCACGGTCGGAACGCATGAGCACCACAACAGTATTGCCATGATCGTCAAAGACGGCGATGCCCCTCGGATTGGGACCAAATATCTGTTTTATACTGCCATCGGGGCGCGTGTTGTCTACTGAAACGATCTTCCAAGTCCCTACGAGTTGCTCTTTGAGGGATTTTTGCTCGCTAACCGCGTTGCCCGGCAGCAAGGTCAGTCCCAACCCCAAGATTGCAATAAGACGTAGAACATTCCGCCACATTGGTTTCCTCCCTTGATTACACAGACCTGTGTAGCTAAGGTGATGGACGCCAAAGGCTGTGTCAAGCAAAAATACACAGGTCTGTGTAATTATGGAACGATCTTCCGCGAAAGCCGCGATGCAGGAGCGGATCCTTGAAACCGCGGATCGTCTGTTCTATCGCGAGGGCATTCGTGTCGTGGGCGTTGACACGGTCGCCGCCAAGATCGGCATCAGTAAGCGAACGCTGTACAATTACTTTCCCTCGAAAGACGATCTGATCGTCGCCTATCTATCGCGCCGCCTGCGGCCGATTGAGGAATCCAGCCTGCCGCCAGCCGAGCAAATCCTCGACGATTTCGATCGACTTGAGCGCGCGATGAGGCGCGACGGATATCGCGGGTGTCCATTCGTGAACGCCGTTGCCGAATTGGCCGATCCAACACATGCAGCCCACCAGATCGCCGTCGCCCACAAAGAAAAGCGCCGCACTTTGTTTCGCAAACTTCTAATCCAGCTTGAAGTCGCGAATCCCGATAGCCTCGCCATCCAGCTCATGATCCTCGGTGAGGGCGCGGTCGCGCAGGCGCTGGTGCATGGCGATCCGAAAATGGCTCGCGCGGCGCGGGAGGCGGCCCGGGTTCTGCTAACTGCCGCGGGTGTTCGAGTGCCCGCCATCCCCAAGTCTGCAGATGCACATCAACCCAAGCGCAGGATTGCTCGTCGATCCCACCGGTGAGGTCTCGCTGCCGGATCACGAAGCGAAGCGAAAACGCATTTCGCTCATCAGCCGTCTTGAAGTACGAATCGGGAGCACCTACCGCACCGGCAGGAACGTCGGTCCGACCGTGCGTACGGTCCGTTTGGCCGGATCGGTTTCGCCCGGCGCTTCCGCGATCGGTGCCGGCTGTGGGGCCGCCGGTGCCTTCGCGCGCGGATCGGGGCGGATCGGCTTGCCGTCGGCGCCGATGCGCGGCTGCGAGAGCTGCTTGGCGTTCTGCTCGGTGACGATGACGTCGCCCGGCGCCACCGTGTCGTCGGTGCCGTTGACCTTAAGCGCCTCGGCCCAGCTTTCGCCCGGCCGGCGGCAACTACACGCCGGATTAAGCGCCTTGCGGTAACTGAACGCGGCCGGCAGCTCGGTATAGAGCCGGCCGCTGAGCGAGACCGCCTGTGCCACTTCCTCACCGGGATTGTGATAGGTGTAGAGCGAAACTTCCGCCGCCGGGCACATGCGCTGACAAGTCTGATCATCGTCGCGGAAGCGATCCGACGTGGTCGCGTACGAAATCGGGAAATAGAAGCCGTCGCAGCTGCGCACACAGATGGTGCGGAAGCTGCCGCCCATCGCCCCGGGTTGTCCCGAGAACATGCCGCCATTGCCGCTGAACAAGCGATCGAAGAAGCCGCCCTGCTGTCCTTGCAGTGCCGCCGAACGGTACTGCGCGCCGCAGCCATTATTGCCGAGCGCAATCAGCAGCGATTGCCGCTGCGATGCGCGTTCGGTGGTGCCGCCACTGAGCTGCTCGAGTTGGTTTTGCAGGCGCTCGAGCGCATTGCGCTGCTGGTCGATCTGCCGGCTCAGGCCGCCGCATTGCGGCGGCGCATTGCTGAAGATCGAGAAGAAGCCGGAGCTTTCACAGCCGCTGCGGCGCGATTGCGCGACCAGCCGGTCGACCTCGAATTGCTGGCGGTTGACCGCGTCCTCGGCGCGGCGGATCTGGTCGGCGCGGGCCGGATCGTTGTTGCCGCGGTCGAGCGAAGCAAGCTGGGCTTCCAGCCTCTGGCAGGCCGGGTTTTGCGACTGCGCGAGCGCGCCGACGCACGACGCCAGCGTCGTCACCGCCACAAGTTTGAAAACGCCTCCCCTCATGCCGGGCACTCTAACGCTAAAATCATGGCGGTGCGAGCCTCGTGCTTAATGCGGTCGTGCGGTCTCTGCACGCAGATTCCACAACACGCCGGCGACGATGATCAGGGCGCCGAGCAGCACGAATAGGTCGAGCCGCTCGCCGTAAAACGCCCAGCCGACAACCGCGATCAGCGGAATGCGCATGAAATCGAGCGGAACTACCAGCGTGGCATCGCCGGCGCGGAATGCGTTGCTCAGGCAATAGTGCGACGTCAAGCCGCCAGTGCCGACCCCAATTGCGGGCAAAATGTGGCGCGTTTCGAGATGGAAAAACACCATCGGGTCGCCGCCGATCAGCGACAGTGGGAGTTGGATCACCGCCATCCAGAACACGATCCCGAAGGTGGTCTCGGTCATGGTCAGCTGTTTGGTTGTGATCATGGTGATGGCGTAGCCGAATGCCGCCGCCAGCACGAGAAACGCCGCCGGATTAAAGCTGGCGATGCCGGGCCGCAGGATCACAAGCACGCCGATCAGGCCGAGCACGACCACGCCGATACGGCTCGGCGTGAGCCGCTCGTGCAGCAGCCAAACCGCGAGCAGCGCGGTCCAGCCCGGCATGGTGAATTCGAGCGCGAACACCATGGCGAGCGGCAGCATGGTGAGACTCAGAGCCCAGGCATATTGCGAGGCGTAGTGCACGGTATTGCGCAGCAGATTCAGTTTCATGCGGCGCGGCAGCGCGTGCACGCGCAAATCCGGGCGCACCGCCAGCAGGACGAGCAGCACCAGCAGGGCGCCGC
>Ga0209890_10000846_pt1 | contig 14254 bp, 11 predicted proteins | sample OrgsoiDNA2013049_FD_185799 | JGI IMG/M metagenome (GOLD analysis project Ga0209890, IMG submission 185799) | Permafrost soil microbial communities from the Arctic, to analyse light accelerated degradation of dissolved organic matter (DOM) -... | ecosystem: Environmental > Terrestrial > Soil >...
GTGGGCTCGACCGCGACGGTGAGAATCTTCTTGCCGCGCGTGCCTTTGATGTAACGCGACACGCCGGTCAGCGTGCCGCCGGTGCCGACGCCGCTGACGAACACGTCGATCTTGCCGCCGGTGTCCTCCCAAATCTCGGGTCCCGTGGTCTTTTCATGAATCCCGGGATTGGCGGGATTTTCGAATTGCTTCATCAGCAGGAATTTGCCGGGTTCCGCGGCGGCCAATTCCTCGGCCTTGGCGATCGCACCCTTCATGCCCTTGGGTCCCGGGGTCAAGACCAGCTTGGCGCCAAAGGCGACCAGCACCTTGCGCCGTTCCATGCTCATGGTCTCCGGCATGGTCAAAACGCATCCGTACCCGCGCGCGGCGGCGGCATACGCGAGCGCAATGCCCGTGTTGCCGCTGGTGGCTTCGACGATGGACATTCCCGGTTTCAAAGTGCCGCGCTCCTCGGCGTCCCACACCATGCTTGCGCCGATCCGGCATTTCACCGAGTAAGCGGGATTGCGACCCTCGATCTTGGCGAGAATGGTGGCGCCGCTGCTCGCGTCGAGGCGGTTGATGCGGACCAGGGGCGTGCGGCCGATGGACTTCGTATTGTCCTCAAAAACGTGCATAGGTCACCTCATTGGGCTGGCGCCCAATTTTCCTCCTAAGCGGAGAAAAAATGCCATCGTTTTGTTATGACGGCCTGCCCGGCGGTTATATGCCCGGGAAAGGCACTACCGACAGCCGCTGCGGCCGCCCGACTACGAAGCCCTGCACGAAGTCGATGCCCATGCCGGTCACGGTGTCGAGAGACAGCTGGTCCTCGACCTGTTCCGCGACGACGCGGAAATTTAAGGAGCGCGACAATTTGATCATCGCCGCGACCATCGCCTGATTCACGCTATCCCCGGCGAGGTTATTGATGAAGGAACCGTCGATCTTGAGGTAATCCATCGGCAGCGTCCGCAGCGTCGAGAACGAACTCAAGCCGCTGCCGAAATCATCCAGAGCGAACTCGCAGCCCATGCCGTGCAGCACCGCGATGAAGCGGCGGGCGTGATCCAGATTCGCGACCACGGAGCCTTCCGTGACCTCGAAGCAAATGTCGCCGGGGTCCGCGCCGGTGTGATCGAAGCAATCGACGACGAATTCCAGAAATTCCGAATCCCCCAGCGTTTGGCCGGCGATGTTGATCGCGACGCTGCGGCCGGTGGGCAATTTCATGCCGCCGCGCCCGAGCGCGGACAGCACCGTCTGCACCACCCAGCGATCGATGTGCGGCATCAAGCGATAGCGTTCGGCCGCGCGGATGAATTCCGAGGGCGGCGCGCCCGGCTGGCCTTTCTCGCCCTCGAGGCGCACGAACACCTCGAGCGCGGGACCGCGCACGCCGCCGGCCCGGGCATGCACGATGGGCTGGTAGTAGAGCTCGAACTTGTTGTCCCGCAAGGCGCCCTGCAGCTTCTGCAGCCAATGTATCTCGCCGCTGTGCCGCGCGTTCGCTTCCTCGCGCGCCGAGTACACGTGGACGTGCAGGCCGCCCTGCTTTTTGGCCACGTAACACGCGGAATCCGCCGAATTCATGATGTCCTCGATGGCGCCGCCGTCGCGGCCGATCTCCACCAGGCCGATGCTGACTCCGATGTTGAAAATCTTGTCCTTCCAGACGAATCGGTAATCGTTGACGGTACGCACCACGTCGTCGGCGATCTGCCGCGCTTTCTCCAGCGGGCAACCTACCAGCAGCAGCGCGAACTCATCGCCGCCGATGCGCCCGACCGTATCCGAATCGCGCACCGCCTCTTTGATGAGCGAGGCCACTTCGCGCAGCATGTTATCGCCCGCGGTATGACCGCAGGTGTCGTTCACCACTTTGAAGCGATCGAGGTCCAGATAGCACAGGGCATGCGCGACGTTCCCCGTTTGAGCGGAATCCATCGCCTCCTGAAGCCGCCGCTCGAATTCGCGGCGATTGACCAAGCCCGTCAATGCATCATGGCTCGCTTGATACGTCATTTGACGCGTGAGGCCGCGCAGTTCGCTGGTGTCGTGCAGGACGAGCACCAACCCCAGAATGTCCTTGCCGTCGGAGCGCAGCGGCGTCACGCTGATCTCCACCGACCGTTCCGCGCCGGCGTTGGCCGGCACCAGCACGGCGCGCCGGCCCATGGTCACCCGCCCCCCGGTGGCAAGCGCCTTGCGCACCGGATCTCCCAGGGAGCGCCGATCCGTCTCGTCGACCAGCGAGGCAACCTCCGAAAAGGCCTTGCCCATGACTTGATCGAACCGTTGGCTCAGCAGGGTTTCCGCGGAATGATTGATGTAGTCGATACGGCCGTCGGCGTCGACCGTGATGACGCTTTCGCCCATGGCATCGAGCGTCACCATCGCGCGCGGCCGCGGGACCGTCACCGGACCTGTTTCCGGCAGCATTTCGATCGCGGTGAGCATCAGCGCGGCTTCCCCGGCGCTGTCGATCACGGTGCTCGAGAGCTCCACTCGCGTCACTTGAGCCTGCGCACTGATCAGCTCGATCTCGAAACGCTCGGGCGCAGGCTCGCCGAGCAGCCGCCGCCGCAGATTGGTCGCAACCAGGTCCGTGTATTCGGGCGCGACGAAGTCGACCAGGTGCCTGCCGACGACATCGGCAGCGCTCAAGTTGAGCAGCGTCAGGAAGCGCGTGTTGGCGAACAGGATGCGCTCGCGATGCACGAGCACCGCGTCGTGCACGGTCTCGACCAGGCGCTGAAAAAGCTGTTCGCGGTCCTTAAGCCGCGCGCCGCGCTGTTCGAGGTCTTCCATCAATTTATTGACGGCCGAGCCGAGCGGGCCGAGGCCCGTGGGTTTTGACTGGAATCCGATGCGGCCCGTGGTGCCGCTGTCGCGGGTGAGGCGCAAAACCTGGTCCGAGAACTCGTTGACGGCGCGTTCCTGGCGCCGATTCCGGGCATACAGCACAGCCAGTCCCACCGCCAGAGTGGCCGAGATGCAAAACCAAAGCACGATGGAGGACAAGATCAACGCAGACCTCGATGGCGACGAAACCTAACGACGTATGCTCCTTGTACTCATATCAGTTGGGCACGCCGCGAATCATCGTGCCAGGAAGAATAGCGCACGGGCATGGCATAGCCTGTAGAAATTGACCATAATCAGCGGGGTAAATCCTGTACGAGAAATCATGGATACTCTGGCCGCTCGCCTGCAAATGGTCGATCAACAGATCCGCACGTGGGAAGTTCTCGACCCCCGTGTGCTCGACGCGCTGTCCGCCGTGCCGCGCGAAGCCTTCGTGCCTCCCGAGTATCGTGAGCTTGCGTTCGCCGATGCGCCGATTCCCATCGGATTTGGCCAGTCGATGCTCTCTCCCAAGCTGCAGGGGCGCATTTTGCAGGCCCTCGGCGTCAGCGCGACCGATAACGTGCTCGAAGTCGGCAGCGGCACCGGCTACCTCTCCGCCTGCCTGAGCTTACTCGGATGCTCGACGCACTCGATCGACATTCATGCAGGCCTCGTTGACCTCGCCCAAGCGAACCTCCGCGCGCTGCCCTCCGCCCGGGTGCAATTTCAGATCCGCGATGCCTTCGACGCTGCGCCGCTCGGCGAATACGACGCCGTCGCCGTCACCGGCTCACTGCCGATTTACGATCCGCGCTTCGAAAAGTCGCTTCGCGTGGGCGGACGTCTATTCGCCATCGTCGGCGCGGCGCCCGTGATGGACGCCATCCTGGTGCGCCGGGTGGACAGCAACGAGTGGATTCGCGAGAGTTTGTTCGAGACGGTCGTCGCACCGCTGATCAATGCCACGGCGGCACAGAGGTTCGTGTTCTGATGATCAAAGACATGACTCCCCGGGAATTCCTCGACCGGAGGGCCGGCGGCGGCGATATGACGCTCCTGGACGTTCGCGAGGACTGGGAAACGAAGCTGGCGCCGGTGCCCGCGGAGATCCTGCACATCCCCATGGGTCAAATCGGCGATCGCGTGGCCGAACTCGACCCGAAGCTCCCGACGGTGGTGATCTGCCGGTCCGGAGGCCGGAGCCTCGAGGTGGCGCGTTTCCTCGAAGCCCGTGGTTTTGCCTCGGTGTACAACCTGACCGGCGGGATTTTGGCCTGGTCTCGAGACTTGGATCCTCGGATCCCGCAGTATTAGCCCCATCTGGGTACTCTTGACTCGTAGGTGATATGGTTATATACAACACTATATAACCTCTGGCGATTGGATACCATGAAGCGATTGCTGACCCTATTGGCCTTGGTTTTGAGCGTGAGTGCCGCGCCGGCGGCGGATCTTCTCGCGGTCTACCAGCGCGCCCTGCAGAACGATCCACAGCTTCGCGAGGCCGAAGCGACGCGTCTCGCCGCCCTCGAGGCCAAACCGCAGGCACTCTCGGCGTTGCTGCCGCAATTGTCGGGAACCGGTACCGTCACCCGGGAGAAAGACACCGGATCGACCAATACCACGGAGGCCATAAGCAACACTCCCGGCGGTCCCTCGACCCTCGTAAGTTTTCCGTTCGCCGGGCGCGTCGACACCACCACTCACCGCTACGGCGTCCAACTCAAGCAAAACGTGTTCCGCTGGGAAAATTGGGTGGCCCTGCAGCGCGCGGATGCCCAGGTCGCGCAGGCCGAAGCGGACTACCAGACTGCCCAACAAGACCTGAGGGAGCGCGTCGCCCAGCGCTACTTCGACGTGCTCGCCGCGCAGGATGTTCTCGAGGCACAGCAGGTGGCGTTGACATCCATCAAGCGTCAGCTCGAACAGGCGGAGTCGCGCTTTCAAATCGGCCTGATCGCCGTCACCGATGTGGAAGAGGCGCGCGCTGCCCATGACAACGGCGCCGCGGCGGTGATTGCGGCGAAGCGCACCCTGGCTTCCACTCAGGAACTGTTGCGCGAGATCACCGGGGATGCCTTCGACTCGCTGGCACGCCCCATCGAGCCGTTCGAGATGGCAAACCCGGACCCCATCAATGAGGACCGCTGGGTCGAAATGGCCCTGCAACAGAATCTTGCGCTCGTTTCCAGCCGCCTGGCAGCCGATATCGCGCGCGAGGATGTGAGCGCCGCACGCGGCGGGCATTTCCCCTCCCTGGACTTGGTCGGCAGCCGCTACAAGGAGACCAGCAACGGCACCGATACCTTCGTCGACGGCACGCCGGCGGGCGGCACGACCCTGGACCAAACTCAGCGATCGATCGGCCTGCAGTTGACCTTTCCCATCTATTCCGGAGGCATGGTGTCCTCGCAAGTCCGCCAGGCCGTCTATCAGCACCGCGCGGCCAAGGAAAGAGTGGAGCGGGTAGCGCGCCAAACCGAGCATGACGCGCGTGACTCCTACCTCGGTGTACTGTCCGAGATATCGCGGGTCAAGGCGCTGCGGCGGGCAGTCGAGTCGAATGCGATTTCGCTGCGCGCAACCGAGTCCGGCTATGAGGCGGGGACGCGCACCGCGGTCGACGTTCTGCAATCGCGGCAGCTCTGGGTGCAGGCGCAGACCGACTACTCCCGCAGCCGCTACGATTACATGATGAATGTGCTCAAGCTGCAGCAGGCGGCCGGAACGCTGTCCCAGCAGAGCCTGGAGAGGATCAACAGCCTGCTGACGGACGCGCCGGCGGCGGCCCCGGCGTTGCCGGACTTGGGCCCGGGCCCTTCAGTGGTTCAATGAGCTCGAGCAGCCGCGCGAGGCTCCCGCGATTCGACTCGACGATGTGGCGTCCGATGGCCCCCATCCGTTGACGCGCTGCTTGGTCGCCCAGCAACCGCGCCAAGGCGGCCGCCAACTCGCGCGCGTCCGCCACCTCGAGCGCGGCGCCTTGCAGGATGAGCAACCGCGCAATGTCCTTGCTGCTGGAATACGAGGGTCCGGTCAGGACCGGCAACCCAAGCGCCGCGGGCTCGAGCAAATTATGCCCGCCGACCGGCACCAGGCTCCCGCCGACGAAGGCCACATCGCCCGCGGCATATAGCGCAGCGAGTTCACCCACCGTGTCCACCAACACCACCCGCGTGGCGCGGTCCGGCGGGACGCCGCTGCTCCGCCGCGTGAAGCGCACTGCGCCGCGGCGGAGTAGTTCCGCCACCGCTTCGAAGCGATCCGGATGCCGCGGCACCAGCAACAAGAGAGCGTTCGGTTGGCCGATCTGTAATTGCCGGTGCGCCTCGAGCACCTGCTCCTCTTCCCCCGCGTGCGTGCTGCCGGCAATCCAGACGGGCCTCTCGCGGCCCAATGACGAGCGCAACTCGCCTCCTCGAGCGATCGCCTCCCGGCTCAATTGCATGTCGAACTTGATGTTGCCGACGACGTGGGTCCTGGCACTCGGCGCCCCGATCGCGATGAAGCGCCCGGCATCCTCGAGGGTCTGAGCCGCAACCAACGAATTGGCAGAGAAGATTCCGCGAAACAAACCACCGAATCTCTTATAGCGCGCGACCGATTTTGCCGACAGCCGCGCGCTCGCGAGCACCAGGGGCACGCGGCGGCGCTCGCACTCCCTGAACAAATTGGGCCAGAGCTCGGTTTCCATGAGGATGGCGAGCCGCGGCCGGGTACGATCCAAAAATCGCGCGACCGCGCCGGGCGTGTCGTAGGGCAGAAAGCGCACGTCGGTTGTCGCACCGAATAGATCTCTGGCGCGTGCCTTTCCAGTCAGAGTTGCGGTTGTCAGCACCAGCGCGCTGTGCGGATGCCGTGACTGCAGCGCACGCACCAGCGGAGCGGCCGCCGTCATTTCCCCCAAGCTCACGGCGTGCAGCCAAATGGACGGCGCGGCGCTTGAGGAGGGACCCCATCCGAAACGTTCGCCCAGCGCCTGCCAATAACTGCGATCGCGCAAACCGCGCCACAGCACCACGGCGAAGGCGAACGGCGCGGCACAATAGATCAGCGCGGAGTATAGGCGCCGCATCACGCGCCTTCGCTCCCGTATCCCGCGAGCACCCACTCCCAAATCTGCGGCGAATATCGATCGGCGGGCAGTCCGTGCGAAACTTTGGCGAGCGAGCGGCGCAAACGCTGCAAGTTGCGCAAGGCCCACGCTCCCGGTGCGCGCAGCCGGCCGCGATCGAAGTCGATCACGCTCACCGCTCCCCGGGTGTCGAGCAATACATTGTGCGCATTGAGATCCGCATGATCGACGCCGGCGCGATGGAGCTCCGCGACGGCCGCGCCGACGGCGCGCCAGGTCGATTCGGAAATGGCGCCATCCTCAAGCGTCTCGCTCAAGGGCCTGGCACCCACGATCCGTTGGGTGATCAAATCGCAGCGGTAGAGCAAGCCGCTTCGTTGATAGCGGGCGGCGACGGGCTTCGGCACGGGTAAGCCGCGACGGCTGAGAAGATCGAGCAGCCGCCACTCGGCGAAGGCGCGCACCCGATCCTCGCCCGCCCACACATAACGATCCTGTGAGAAGCGCGTGATGAAGCCGCCGCGGCGGTAGTGCCGCAGCGCCCATTGGCGCACTGCGGAGGCCACGAACCACGCCGAACCGCGGCCGCGCGTCACATCGATCAGTTCGCCTCGAAGTCGCCAGAACTCCGCATCGAACAGCGATTCCGCGCCGTCTTGCGGCAGATTGCCAAGGCGGGCGGGATCAGACAGCATGGCGCCCGTGGCAGTGGCAATGCGTCGGCCGCCGATCGTCAATTTCGTGAGCTCCGATGACTCTTCAATTCAAACCGCCGCTGCAGCATGTGTGCCTGCTGCGCCTATCAGCCATAGGCGATACCTGCCACGCCTTGGCGGCTCTTCGAGCCCTCCAAGCGGCGTGGCCGCAAACCCGCTTCACCTGGATCATCGGCAAGCTCGAAGCCAAGCTTATGGCGGCGGTTCTCCCGGAAATCGAGTTTATCACCTTCGACAAAAGCGCAACGCTCAAGCAGCTGTGGCGATTGCGCTCAAGCCTGCGCGGCCGGCGCTTCGACTTGCTGCTCGACATGCAATTGTCGTTTCGCGCGAGCCTGGTCAGCAGCCTGGTCGATGCGCCCATCAAGCTCGGCTTCGATCGCGAGCGGGCGCGGGAGCTGCAGTGGTGGTTCACCAATGCGCGCATCCCGCCGGCAGCCGCGGAACATGTGTTGGATTCGTTCATGGGATTCGTGCGCGCATGCGGCATCGAGCCCGCAAAGCCATTTTGGGACCTGACCCTGCCTCCCGATGCGCTCGAGTATGCCGGCGGCATCGTTAGCGACGAGCGGCCCACGTTGGCTATAAGCCCCTGCTCCAGCCACACGGCCCGAAACTGGTCGGCCGAACGGTATGCCGCGGTGGCGGACTACGCCGTCACGGCGCACAACATGCGGGTGGTGCTGGTCGGGGGCCGCAGCGTCATCGAGAAAAAGATGGGCGCCGCGATCTGCGCCGCCGCGCGTGCGCCTCTCGTCAATCAAATTGGCAAGGACACGCTTCCGCAGCTCCTCGGGTTGCTGGCCCGAAGCACGGTGCTGTTGTCGCCGGATTCCGGCCCCGCTCACATGGCCACGATGGTGGCGCTGCCGGTGATCGGCCTGTACGCCGCGACCAATCCGGCACGCGCCGGCCCGTACTACAGCCGGCAGTGGTGCATCGACAAGTACGATGCAGCCGCGCAGAAGTACCTAGGCAGGCAGGCCGCACAGCTTCCCTGGACCACCAAAATCGAGCGTCCCGGCGTGATGGACCTCATCAGCGTGAGCGACGTGACCGCCAAGCTCGACGCGCTGATGGCGGACCGCGTTATTCGCTAAGATGAGCGCATGAGCGAGATCAAGGTCCCCATCTCTCCCGGAGAATTGCTCGACAAGATCACCATACTGCGCATCAAGTCGCAGCGGATGAGCGACCCCGCCAAGTTGTCCAACGTGCGTCTCGAACTGCGCGCTCTGGAGGAGACCTGGGGCTCCTCGGCCTTTGCAAAAATCGACATCGAGGCCGACATCGGCGCCTTAGGCTCAGTCAACGAACGCCTGTGGGTCATCGAAGACGACATTCGCGACCGGGAGCGCGCACAAGCCTTCGATGCGGAATTCATCCGGCTGGCACGAGCGGTGTACTTCGAAAACGACGAGCGGGCCGCCATCAAGCGGCGCATCAATACCAAGCTCGGTTCAAGTATCGTCGAAGAAAAATCCTACCGCGACTACAAAGCGTAGCCGGGCGCCTACTTCAGGGTGTATTCAGCCCCGCAGTACGGGCACTTCGCCCAGCCGGTCGCTTCGATCGGCAGATACACTTTGGGATGCGAATTCCATAGAGACATTCCCGGCATCGGGCATGACAGCGGCAAATCCGCCGCGGTCACGGTGTACTGATGCAGCGCATTCGCCTGAATCAATTGATGCTTCGAATCATCTTGTACCATCGCCGGCATTATCATCACTCCGTTAATCTATTACTCGAACGTTTCACGCCAGATCGCGGTCACGCGGGCGCGCGTATCGGCGTAGGGACCCGCCTGCACCACCCGGTCTCCCTGGCCCTCGAGCGACATATGATGCAGCACCGTGCGGTAGCCGATGTAGGTATCCGTCAGCCATTGCGCCGTCACCCGCTCGAGCACGCCCACTTGAGCCAGTCCTTCGAGCTGGCGAATATTGTCCGTATGGGTCAGGAGCTCCGGATGTGCGTCCGCCGCCGCCAGCACCCAGTATTGCACGAGAAACTCGATGTCGGCGATGCCGCCCGCATCCTGCTTGATGTCGAACTGTCCCGCGCCGGCCTTGGACAATTCGCGCCGCATCCGGATGCGCATCTCCCGGACGTCGGCACGCAAGGTGTCGCGATGCACCGCGGTGCGCAGTGTGCGGCGCCGGATCGCCTCGAAGGCCTCGCGTAGATTCTGATCGCCCGCCAAGGGCCGCGCCCGCAACAGCGCTTGATGCTCCCAGGTCCACGCGTCCTTAAGCTGGTAGCGCTCGAAGGCATCGATGCCCGTCATCAGGAAGCCACCCTTGCCGTTCGGCCGCAGGCGCATATCCACATCGTAGAGCCGGCCGGCCGCCGAATGCATCGTGAGCAAATGCACGATTCGCTGTCCCAGACGCAGGAAAAAGACCCCGTTGTCGAGCGGGCGATCGCCCTTCGTCTGCTGAACCTCGCCGTTCGAATCGTGCAGAAAGACGAGATCGAGGTCGGATCCATAGCCGAGTTCGAGGCCTCCCAGCTTGCCGTAACCGGCAACGGCGATGCGCACCTCGCGCAGATTCGTGACGTCTGCGCCCGAGTTAGGGATCCCGTAGGCCGCGGTCATCTGTTGCCAGGCGAGATCCATGCAGCGTTGCACGATCAGCTCGGCAATGTCGGTCAACCGATCGCTCACCTTCATCAGCGGCAGCCGGCCGGTCAAGTCGGCCAGCGCCACCGTGAATACGGCCACTTTCTGGAATTGCCGCAGCGCCTCCACCTGCCGCTCCGGATCGTCGGCCGGCAGCCGCTCAGTGCGCGCGGCGAGTTCCAGCACGAAGCTCCGGCGCGAGGGCAGCTCGTCGAACGCCTTGGCATCGATCAATTCGTCCAGCAGCAGCGGAAAGTCGGCGATTTGCCGCGACAGAAAGCCGCTGATCGCGCACACCTCGATCAAGCGATTCAGGGCCGGCGGCTGCTCTTTGAGCAGTGCTAAATACGACGAGCGGGTGCCGATCGACTCCACCACGCGCAACACCCGCTGCACCACACTGGCGGGCTGCGGATGCTGGGCAGCCGCGTTCAGCAAGCGCTCGAGGATGACGTGCAGCCGCCGCCGACCCGCCTCGTCAAGGCGCCGATAAGAGGCTGAGTGCCGATAGGCCTCCAATGTCGCCGCCACCGCTGCGATCTCGCCCCGCGGAAAGCCCTCACGCTCGAGCTCTTGGTCGATCTTTGCGTCCTCGGCAGCGAACCATCCCGCGCCCGCGTCATCGTGGCGATGCTGCGTGTTCGGGGCGCCGAACAGCAGCGCCTCGAATTGGCGCGCCACGTTGTCGCGTGCGGAGTCGATGCACGCGACGGCGGCATCCCAATCCGGCAGGCCCATGTTCAGGCTCAAGCGCGCACGATCGGCGGCGCCGGCGGGAAGCGAGTGAGTCTGCTCATCGCGAATAATCTGCAACGCGTTCTCGGCCTTGCGCAGCGCCATATAGGCGGTTGTGAGTTCAGCGTTGTCGGCCGCCGACAAGAGCTTCGAGCCCGCCAACATCGGCAGCACGTCGAGCAGCGAGGCGCTCTGCAGGCGCCGGTCGCTGCCGCCGCGCACCAGCTGCATGGATTGCACGATGAACTCGATCTCGCGGATTCCGCCCCTGCCGAGCTTCAGATGTTGATCGAGTTCGCGCCGCGCAACTTCCCGGGCGATCAGCGCCTTCATGTCGCGCAAGGACTCGAACACGCCGAAGTCGAGATAGCGCCGATACACGAATGGGCGCACGAATTCGCCGTATGCCGCCGAGTAGGCTTCTAGCCCAACGATGGGCCGCGCCTTGATCCAGGCGTAGCGCTCCCAATCGCGGCCATGTTGCTGCAGGTAATCCTCGAGCGAGGCAAGGCTTGCGACCAGTGGACCGCTTTCGCCGAACGGGCGCAGGCGCATGTCCACACGAAACACGAAACCGTCCTCGTTCCGGAGGTCGAGCAGCCGGATGAGTTCACGGCCGAGTCGATTGAAATATTCTTCGTTTTCAATTTCGCGCGGTCCATCGGTTTGACCCGGCTGCGTGAACAAGAACATGAGGTCGATGTCCGACGAGAAATTCAATTCGCGCCCGCCGAGCTTGCCCATGCCCAGCACGATCAGCGGCACTTCCTCACCCTGCCCGTTGCGCGGTGTGCCGAACACAGGCTGAAGATGCAGGCGCGCCGCCGCGGCCGCGGCCCGGATGCACGCATCCGCGAGGTCTGACAGCGCATGCAGGGTCTCCGTCACGCCGGCACGCCCGGCAATATCGCGCCACGCGATGCGCAGCATTTCGCGGCGCCGCCACTCGCGCAAGATGCGCAGCGCCTCGGGCGCGGTGGGCGCCGCGGCGCGGGCTTCGTAGTCGGCGCTCGCCATGCTCGCCGCGGACGGTTCCTCGTGCCGGCCGAACCATTCGAGCGCCGCCGGATCCTGAATCAATACCGAGGCGATGAACTCACTGCCGGCGGTGGCGCGCGGCAGTTCCGCCCGCAGGTATTCGGCAAGGGCGGCGTAGCGGTCGAGAAATGCCGGTTGGCCGGCCGCGCGTTCCCACCAGCGGGCCAGCGGCTCACGTAAGACTTCCGGAACGGACGCGAAATCCATGGCGATCCTAGCGAACCGCCACCATGAACAATCTCGGGAACGGCAGCAAGACCGAGCCGTCCGCCAAGGTGGGATACGCGCGGGCCATGGCGGCCGTGTAACGCTCGAGATATGCCGCGCGCGACGGCGGGTCGAGCGGCTCGAGAAACGGCCGCAGGCCGCTGCCCTTGAACCATTCCACGATCGCGGCGGGGCCGCCCGCAAGCGCGTGATAGTAGGTGGTTCGCCATACATCCACCCGGCCACAGACGTGGCGCAGCACCTCGTAGTACCAATTCGCCTCTTCGATGGGCGTGCGCGCCGCCGCCGCCGCTGCCAGCAACCCCGCCCACGGTCCGTCGGCGGCGAGTTCGCGCATCAGCCGGTGGGTGGGTTCATCGAGGTTATCCGGCATTTGAATGGCGAGGGCGCCGCCCGTGACGAGTTTTGCCACGAGTTCCGGCAGCAGGGTCCGGTGATTGGGGACCCAGTGCAATGCGGCGTTCGCCAGTATCACGTCGAACGGTCCGCCATCGGTCCATCCTTCGATTCTGCCGATCGAAAACTGCGCCCGCGGCACCCGCCGCCGGGCAGCCGCGATCATGTCGGGCGAACTGTCGAGGCCCAGGATCTCCGCGTCGGGAAAGCGCGCCGCCAGAACTTCGGTCGAGTTACCCGGGCCGCACCCCACATCGACGATCGCCCGCGCCTCAATATCGGGCAATGCCGCGACCAGATCCCGCGCCGGGCGGGTCCGTTCGTCATCGAAGGCAAGGTATTGCTTGGCGGACCAGCTCATTTTCGCTCCGGGCGGGAGGTCGGCCGAGGATGGTACCAGCCGCCCATGGTCATCGCTCAGAGCCCGCGGGGAAAATGACGTTCCCGCGGAAGAGTATCCTACCGAGCCTGTTTGTTGCCAAGGTGAGGCGCGTAGACGACCATAGGGCGAGAATAAGAAAAGCGGAGATGCCATGGCCGAAGGGATGCTTGGCGGAATACTCGGGGACGATGGCGAGAAGCACGAAGCCGAGGCCCCGGATGCATTGAAGGGTGCAGAGGCATTCGCCGCTGCGATAGCTGCCATTGCCTCACGACAAGATCCGCAGGTTGCGCGAGACACCTCGGCGTTTCTTCGGGATCAGTCAGAACTTCTGAGAGTTCAGAAAGAGTACCTCAAGGACGAACACGCGCTGCGCGTTGCGCACCTGCGACACCAGCTCAGTGAGGAAAACATTCGCCGCCTTGGCTTGCGTCTGCGGGTAGGCTTTCAGCTCTTTATCGCGCTCGCCGCAACCGTCATCGGGATCGGCGTCGCCGTAATGATTCGCGATGCCCTCACCTCGCACCGGGTTGTCATAGAACCGTTTGACGCGCCGCCTGCACTGGCCGCCCAAGGCCTCACCGGCAAAGTCATTGCGGGCGGACTCCTCGACCAACTCAGCCGACTGCAGGATGCCACACGCAGCAGCTTCGCTGCCCGCAACCTCACCAGCGCCTGGTCGAACGACATCCGGCTCAGCGTGCCGGCGACCGGGATTTCCATCGGTGAGATCTCGCGCCTATTGCGGGAGCGGTTCGGGCATGACGTGCGCATCGACGGGGATGTCACCGAAACGCCGACCGGGGGCCTTGCGCTCACCGTCCGCGGCAACGGCGTACCGCCAAAGACCTTCGACGGATCGGCCGCGGAGCTTCCGAAACTCACCATCGAGGCGGCCGAGTACCTCTACGCGAAGTCCCAGCCGGCACGATGGGGCACCTATCTCACCCAGGCGGAGCGCTACGAGGAGGCGATTGCATTCTGCCGGACGGCGCTCGTGAGTGCCGATCCTGCGGAGCGCCCGGGAATCCTCAATGGCTGGGCCATCGCGATCCAAAACACCGGCGGCTCGAACCGCGAGGCGCTCAACCTCTATCGCGCGGCGGTGAAGCTGCAGCCGGATTCTTGGGTCGCGCACAGCAACATTCAGAACTCTCTCATGATCCTCGGCGACGAAGAGGGCGCGTGGCGGACCGGCGAGGACATGCGCACGGCCGCCGGCGGCC
>Ga0209890_10000847_pt1 | contig 14239 bp, 11 predicted proteins | sample OrgsoiDNA2013049_FD_185799 | JGI IMG/M metagenome (GOLD analysis project Ga0209890, IMG submission 185799) | Permafrost soil microbial communities from the Arctic, to analyse light accelerated degradation of dissolved organic matter (DOM) -... | ecosystem: Environmental > Terrestrial > Soil >...
CCGCGGGACCTGAAATGATGAGCGGCGTGCGCGCCTCGTCGATCAAAATCGAGTCCACTTCATCGACGATGGCGTAGGCCACGCCGCGCTGCACGCGATCCTCAAGGCGGTAGGCCAAGTTGTCGCGCAGATAGTCGAAACCGAACTCGTTGTTGGTGCCGTAGGTGATGTCGCAGGCGTAGGCCGCGCGCTTCTCCTCGGAGGTCTGCGCGTTCTTGATGACGCCGACACTTAAGCCCAAGAAGCGATACACCGGGCCCATCCACTCCGAATCGCGCTGCGCGAGGTACTCGTTCACGGTCACGATGTGCACGCCCGCGGCGGGCAATGCATTCAGATACGCAGGCAACGTCGCAACGAGAGTCTTGCCCTCGCCGGTGCGCATCTCCGCAATCTTGCCCTGGTGCAAAGCGATGCCGCCCACGAGCTGCATGTCGAAGTGGCGCATCTTCAGCGTGCGCTGCGAGACCTCGCGCACCACCGCAAAGGCTTCGGGCAGAAGATCATCGAGCGCCGCGCCCTGCGCGAGGCGCGCGCGAAACTCATCGGTCTTGGCGGTGAGCGCCGCGTCGCTCAAAGCCTTCACTTGGGGCTCGAAGGCATTCGCCTCGCGAACCGGCCGTTGATAGGTGCGCAACAGGCGCTCGTTGCGGCTACCGAAGAGGCGCGTCAGAAATTGCGGCACGTCAAAAAGATTCCCGAATAGACGAAAAAGCGAGCCCCGGCAAGTGCTTACGTGATTAGCGGCGCCCGGCGGGAGCGGCGCATTGTACGCAATAGATGCGCGCGCGCCCAATTGGTTCGCGCGCGCGCAGGAGATTGCGGTCGGAGGTTAGGTTGGGCCGCTAATGGCCAATGAAAGTCACGGGATCGACTTGGTGGCCATTACGCAGCACTTCGAAATGCACATGCGGCCCGGTCGAGTGGCCCGTTGAGCCCATGAGGGCTATCGGCTCGCCGCGTGTGACGGTGTCGCCAACGTTCACGAGGCTCTTCTGATTGTGCCCGTAGCGAGTCGTGAAACCGTTGCCGTGGCTGATCTCCACGAGCCTGCCGTAGCCTACACGCTCGCCCGCCCAGGTCACAACTCCCGCTGCGACCGCGACGACTTCATCGCCGCGGCTGCCGGCGAAATCGACTCCCTTGTGCACCGCCTCCTCGCCCGTGAAAGGATCCTGGCGTTCGCCAAAGCCCGAGGAGATGAATCCGTGGTGCACCGGCCGGCCTTCCGGGTGAATCTCCTCGTTCAGCTTGCGCGCGAGAATCACGTTCTCGAGCGCCCCGAGCTGTGCATCGCGCAGCTCCACGCGGCTCTCGACCTGATTGAACATCACGGTGAGGTCAGGGATCTGCGCACTCACGCCTTCGCCGTCGTTCTCGGGCCCGCCGGTTGAGGGCTCGGCGTCGAAGTTGAACTCGCGATGATCGATATTCGCCATCTCGGTCAGGCGCTTGCCGAGCGCATTCAAGCGCAGGATATGCGCATTGATCGCGCCCAAACGCATGGCCATCGCATCGACCCGATCCTGAAGCTGCGTGCGCAGTTGTGAGATCTCGCGCTTCTCATCGATCAGCGCACCGCTAAAGGCGCTCGTGCTGCTGCTGCGGATGGCTTTTCCGGTGCGCTCGCCCAAGCGCATCCCTAAAGCGAAAGCGGTGCCGAGAATGGCGAGCACCAGGACGCCCAGAATGCCGAGGGTAAGCGGATGCTCGAGGTTGAATTGACGCGCGCGTCCGCCGCGGCCGGAAAACCAAATGAGATTCACGCGCTGCGCCCTGCAAAGCGCGCGCGCGCACGCGTGCGATGCGCTGCGCCTCGTATGCAATCAAAAGGCTTGCGCCTCCTTGCCAACCCCGCTGTCATAGGCTCCCGCATCAGACCTTTGGTTTTTCGCGACCCACCTGGTGGCGGGTGCGTTTCTATGAGCAAGCAATATGCCGAATAAAATCAAGCGAAACAAGCGCCATACGACGCGATTGCGACGGCCCCACCCAAAAGCTGATTCTGTCAAAGATCTCCTAGCACGCGCGCATCCCGCAATAGCAAGGCTTTCGGATCAAACGGCGCGGCAGGAGCTCTGGAATCGCTGGCTTGCGCTGCACCTGCCGCGCGATGTTGCGGTGCACGTCTCAGGGGTGGTGGAACGACACGATATGCTCGTCATCTTCACGGCGTCCGCTGCGTGGTCGGCGCGGGTGCGCTTCGCCGTTGCCGAGATCGACGCCGAGTTAAAGCGCGCTCACCCGGGTATTGCGGCCGTCGCCGTGCGGGTGCTGCCGCAGTAGCCGCCGCTGTTACGCCGGCGGCAAAGCCGGCGTTTCGACATATGAGATGGGCGCATCCGCAGGCGAGGCGAATTCGACTTCTTCCCAGGCGGCGCGATCGGCCAAGAGGGCGCGCAACAGCTTATTGTTCAGTCGGTGCCCCGACTTATGACCACTGAATTCGCCGATGAGGCTATGTCCGAGGAGATACAGGTCGCCGATCGCATCCAAGATCTTGTGCTTTACGAACTCATCCTCGTAGCGCAGACCGTCTTCGTTCAAGACCCGGAAGTCATCGAGCACGATCGAATTGTCGAGACTGCCGCCCAACGCCAGGCTCTGCGAGCGCAGGGTCTCAATGTCGCGGATGAATCCGAAGGTGCGTGCGCGGCTCACCTCTTTCAGAAATGAGGTCGTGGAGAAATCCATCGACGCCTTCTGCGAGCGGCGCTTGAAGATCGGGTGATTGAACTCGATCTCGAAATTGACCTTGAAGCCATCGAAAGGATCGAACTGCGCCCACTTGTCGCCCTCCTCGACGCGGATGCGCTTCCTGACGCGGATGAACTTCTTCGCGACGCGTTGCTCCTCGATGCCCGCGGACTGCAGCAGGAATACGAACGGACCGGCGCTGCCGTCCATGATCGGCACTTCCGGTGCGCTCACTTCGACCGTCATATTATCGATTCCGAGGCCCGCGCACGCCGACAGCAGATGCTCGACGGTTGAGACGCGCACATCGCCCTTGCTGAGGGTGGTGCCAAGCGTCGTTTCGCCGACATTCTCGGCATGCGCGCGAATATCCACCGGCTCCGCCAAGTCCGTGCGCCGAAACACGATACCGCTGTTAGGCGCTGCCGGACGCAGGGTCATCAGGACTTTCTTGCCGGTATGCAGGCCGACTCCGGTTGCCCGGATGGAGTTCTTCAGCGTGCGTTGTCCAACCATAATAGGTATTCGCCGGCATCTCGTAGGTTATACCCCGGCCCGGGGTCGCGCTCGCGGCGACCCCGCTTTAGCCCAAGTGCCAGCCTGCGGCAGAGGACCGTTAACCTATCACAGCCTAAAATGCGACTCCAACCAAGCCGCGCTAGTCCGCCTGGCGGCGCAGGAACGCCGGAATGTCGAGCAGATCCTCCGGCTCGGACTCAGCGCGCAGGCCATCGCCTACGGCGCGCTGCCGCTGAACCGTGGGCTTATCCAGAGCCGCGTAGTCGTTGTTCGACAACGGCCCGCGGCGCACCATGCGCATCGGTGCTTCACGCGGCGCGACTTGCACACGCGTCGAGGGCATCTCACGCGGCATGGGCGCACGCACGGCAGACACCGGGCGACCTAAGCCCGTTGCCACTACTGTAACCCGCAACTCGCTTGCAAGTTCCGGATCGATCACCGTGCCGACGACGACGGTCGCATCCTCCGATGCAAACTGCTTCACGATCTGTCCGACTTCCTGGAACTCGCCGATCGACAGGTCCATGCCCGCCGTGACATTCACGAGAATGCCGTGCGCGCCGGCCAAGTTGATGTCCTCCAGTAACGGCGAGGACACGGCAGCTTCCGCCGCGATGCGCGCGCGACCTTCGCCGCTTGCCGCACCCGAGCCCATCATCGCCATGCCGGTCTCGGCCATAACGGTACGCACGTCGGCGAAGTCCACGTTGATGAGTCCCGGACGCGTGATGAGCTCGGCGATGCCCTGCACGGCGCCCTGCAGCACCTGGTTTGCGGACTTGAAGGCATCAAGGAGCGTCGTCTGCGGACCCAGGACGGTCAGCAGTTTCTGATTGGGAATGGTGATGAGTGAATCGCAGAACTTGCCGAGCTCCGCGATGCCGTGATCGGCAATCAGCGAGCGCTTGCCGCCTTCCATCTCGAAAGGCTTCGTCACAACCGCCACGGTCAAAATGCCGAGCTCCTTCGCGATCTGCGCCACGACCGGGGCCGCGCCCGTGCCCGTGCCGCCGCCCATGCCGGCGGTGATGAAGAGCATGTCGCAGCCTTCGACGAGCTCGATGATGCGGTCGCGATCCTCCATCGCCGCCTGCCGGCCGACTTCCGGATCAGCACCGGCGCCTAATCCCTTGGTGATATTGCAACCGATCTGCAGGGCAGTCTTGACCTTCGAGTGTTTGAGCGCCTGCGCATCGGTGTTGATGCACATGAAATCGACACCGTCGATGCCGCTCGCGACCATGTGGGTGACGGCGTTACCGCCGCCGCCGCCAACGCCGATGACTTTGATCACCGCGCTTTGGCTGTATGCGTCCATCAGTTCAAACATTGTTTTCGCTCCTATCGGAAGAAATGAGGGTTGGTTGAAGCTTCATCTGTTGCACTACTTAGGTCTGTCAGCTCAAAAGTTGCCCTGGAACCAGGAGCGCATGCGCTCGAGCGCGCCTTTCGCGCTCGTAAGGCCGCGGCCCCTCGTTCCCGGCATAACGTTGTCGCGGGCGTAGAGCAAAAGCCCCATGCCCGTGGAATAAATCGGGTTGCGCACGACGTCGGAGAGGCCCTGCACCTGCTGCGGCATCCCTAGACGTACGGGTACGTGAAACACTTCCTCGGCGAGCTCAATCGCGCCTTCCATCTTGGCGCTGCCGCCGGTGAGCACGATGCCGGCGGCAATCAACTCCTCGAAGCCGCTCCTCCTGAGCTCCTCGCGCACGAGGCCAAAGAGCTCCTCGTAGCGCGGCTCCACGATCTCGGCGAGCGTCTGCCGCGCGAGCCTACGCGCCGGGCGCTCACCGACGCTCGGCACCTCGATGCTCTCGTCGGGATTGGCGAGCTGCGAGAGCGCGCAGGCGTAGCGGATCTTGATGTCTTCGGCATACTGCGTGGGCGTGCGCATTGATACGGCGATGTCATTCGTGACCTGATCCCCTGCGATCGGGATCACGGCGGTATGCCGGATCGCGCCGTTCGCGAACACCGCAAGGTCGGTCGTGCCGCCGCCGATATCGACGAGACACACGCCAAGCTCCTTCTCATCCTCGGTGAGGACCGCGAAACTCGAGGCGAGCTGCTCGAGCACCACGTCCTCGACGGTGAGCCCGCAGCGCTGGATGCACTTCTCAATGTTCTGCGCGGCGCTGTCCGCGCCGGTGACGATGTGCACCTTCGCCTCCAAGCGCACACCGAACATGCCGATCGGATCGCGAATGCCCTCCTGGCCGTCGACGATGAACTCCTGCGGCAGCACGTGCAGAATCTTCTGATCGGCGGGTATCGCGACCGCTTTGGCGGCGTCGATGACGTGCTCGACATCGCCGTGCGTGACCTCCTTGTCGCGGATCGCAACGACGCCGTGGGAGTTGAGACTCCTGACGTGACTGCCGGCGATGCCGGCGTAAACCGCGTGGATCTCGCAGCCGGCCATGAGCTCGGCCTCTTCCACTGCGCGCTGGATGGACTGCACGGTCGACTCGATGTTGACGACCACGCCTTTCTTCAGTCCCCGCGACGGGTGCGAGCCTAAGCCCAACACCTCGATCGTGCCGTCGGCACCGATCTCGCCCACCAGCGCGACGACCTTTGAGGTCCCGATATCAAGGCCCACGATCAGGCTGCGGTCGGATCGTTTAGGCATCTTTGCCTCCGTCGTCGCCGACGCGCCGCGCGCCGCCCGCCTTCCAGCCAATCGCAAAGCCGTTGCTGTAGCGCATGTCGACGTAGCCGATGTCATCCGCGCGCTGCGTGATGAGCTTCACCGCCGTGATCATGAATCGCTCGAAGCGCTCATCCACCTGGCGGCTGCCGAGGCGCACCGTAATGCCATCGGCAAGATCGAGCTCCCAGGCGCCGCGTTCATCGAGCCGCAGCGCCGTCAAATGCAGGCCCGCTTCCACGAGCCGGCCTTGGGCGGCAAGAAAGCGCGCCGCAACGACGCCTTGCGTTCCCGGCGGACCCGAAAGGCGCGCAAGCTCCGGCGGAATGTGCGTCGCGGCGCTCGCAAAGAGCTCGCCGCGGGTATTCAAAAGGCCGTTCTCGCCCCAGCGTGCGGCGGCAACCTGCTCGACCACGATGACCGAGAGCGCGCGCGGCCACCCCCGCTGCACACTCACGGTGTCAACCCAGGGCAGCTGCGCGACGGCGCTTCTGACCGCATCCAGATCCACCGACACGAGACCCGCGCTGCGCACCTTGTCTTTGACGGCGCGCTCGACGTCTCCGGGCGAGACGCGCTGGAAGCTTCCGGAAATCAATATTCTTTGAATGGGCTGATCGAGCACCATGGAGAGCGCAGCGACCCCTGCCAAGAGGGCAACTACGATTGCCGCGGCAATCCCCCAGCGGCGCCAGTTGATGCGTGGCAGGCGCAGGCGGCGCTCATTTTGCTTGCGGCGGTTCTTGGCTCGGTTAAACATCTTCATTTGGCTAAATCCGCACGCGCGCGCAACTCGTCTCGAGCACTTGCCAGACGAGCTCTTCGAAATCGATACCGAGCGCGAGCGCCGCCATCGGCACGAGACTGTGATCAGTCATGCCGGGAATCGTATTGACCTCGAGCAACAGAGGCCGACCGGTTTCGTCCATCATGAAATCCGCGCGCCCCCAGCCGCTCGCGCCAACGGCGCCGAACGCGGCGAGCGCAAGATTCGCCAGATGCTCCTCGGCCATGGCCGAAAGTCCGGAGGGACACAGGTAGCGCGTGTCGCTGCGAAAATATTTGGCCTCGTAGTCGTAAAAGGTTCGCGGCGTCTCGATGCGGATCGAGGGCAGCGCGCGCTCCTTCAAGATCGCGACCGTGTATTCGCCGCCCGTGATCCAGGGCTCCGCGAACACGCTCCTCTCAAGCGCCACCGCAGCCTGGTAGGCGGCGGCAAGATCCGCGGCACGCTCAACTTTCGTCATGCCAACGCTCGATCCTTGCGTCGCCGGCTTCACGATCATCGGCAGTCCGAGCCGCTCCAGCGCGCTATCGAAATCGTCAGGCCCGCGCAGCACGACAAAATCAGCGGTCGCAACGCCGATCGACTGCGCGAGACGCTTGGTCGCAAGCTTGTCCATGCCGACCGCCGATCCCATGACGCCGCTGCCGGTATACGGCACGCCCATAAATTCGAGCGCGCCCTGCAGCGTGCCGTCCTCACCGCCCGGACCGTGCAGCGCAATCCACACACGATCAAAGCGCGCATCGATGAGCTGTGAGAGCGCGCGCGCCTTCGGATCGAACGCATGCGCATCAACGCCCCGGCGCACGAGCGCGGCGAGCACCGCATTGCCCGAAAGCAGCGAGATCGCGCGCTCACTGGAGTCGCCGCCCAACAGGACCGCGACCCGCCCGAAGTCATGCGCGTCCGTCACGCGCTGCATGGCTTGCGGGTCGTAGCGAAGGTGCATCAGGCGCGCTCCCCGAGAATGCGCACTTCGGGCGTGAGCGTGACGCCGTGGATGCGCGCCACGGTTGCGCGTATGTGCTCGATCAGGAGCTCCACGTCGGCCGCCGTCGCCGCACCATAATTGACGATAAAATTGGCATGCTTCTGCGACACCGCCGCGTCGCCGATGCGAAAACCCTTAAGCCCGGCGGCCTCGATGAGGCGCGCGGCATGATCCCCGGGTGGATTGGTGAAAACCGAGCCGCAGCTCCAGGCGCCGATCGGTTGGGTCGCCTTGCGGCGCGCGAGCAGCGCGCGCACATCGGCGTCGTTCGCGCCGGGCTTTTTCTCAAAGAAGAGGCGCGCGGCGAGAAAGCCTTCATCCTGCGCCGGGGCGTTCACGTTGCGATAACCCACTTTAAAGTCGGCCGCCGGACGCAGGTGCTCAACCCCGCGCCGATCAATCGTCTGCACATCGACCACGTGCTGCCAGGTCTCACCGCCAAACGCGCCGGCGTTCATCGCGAGCGCGCCGCCGAGCGTGCCGGGAATGCCGGCCAGAAACTCGGCGGGCCCCAAACCCCAGCGGATGCACTGTTTGGCGATGCGTGCGCAGGCCACCCCGGCCTCGGCATATACCATCGTCTCGGCGACCCGCTCAAGCCGCTCGAGCGCGCCGTAGGTGGCAATCACGACGCCGCGAAGACCGCCGTCGCGCACCAGCACATTGCTGCCGAGCCCGATCCAATGAACGGGCGTGTCCGCAGCCAAGCTCCTCAGGAACGCCGCCAGATCCGTGCGGTCGCGCGGATTGAAGAACACCTCGGCAGGCCCGCCAACGTGCCAGGAGGTGTGCCGGCTCATGGATTCAGCGCGTCGTACTCGGGGCATGAATTCGGGGGCGACAGCCATCGTCACGACGACCTCCGGCGTGTGCTGGAAACCGGCGCGAGCCACGCAAGCTGCGCCGGCAAGGCATGCGAGACCACGTTCATGTTGCCGGCGCCCATCGTCACGAGCAGATCATTGGGCCGTAAAAGGTCGCGCACGGACGCGGCGAGTTCCTCCACCCGCTCGACGAACACGGGCTCAATCTGCCCGCGGCTTCTGACCGCACGACAAATGGCGCGGCCGTCGGCGCCGGCAATCGGCGCCTCTCCTGCGGCATACACTTCGGTCACGATGAGCGCATCCGCGCCCGAGAGCGCGCGCCCGAAATCGTCAATGAGATCGCGCGTGCGCGTGTAGCGATGCGGCTGAAAGGCCAGCACCACGCGGCGATTTGGATAAGCCTGCCGCAAGGCCTCGAGCGCCGCGGTGATCTCGGTCGGGTGATGGCCGTAGTCGTCGACGATCGTCAGCGCGCCAGCTTGGGTGGTGATGTCGGCCACGTGCTGCAGACGCCGCTCGACGCCCTGGAAGAGCGCGAGCGCCCGGCCGATGGCGGCCGGCTCGATGCCGAGTTCAATGGCGACGACGACCGCGGCGAGCGAGTTCAAGACATTGTGGGTGCCCGGCAGATTGACCGTGACTTCAAATAGCGGAGTAGCCGCGCGCGCGACTGTGTAATGCGTCACGGCGCCGTCGCGGCGCAGATTGAGCGCGCGCACATCCGCGCCTGCCGCGAGTCCATAGGTCACGGTCGGGCGTCCTACTCGGGAGAGAATGCTGCGTACGTGCTCGTCGTCGAAACACAGCACCGCCAGCCCATAGAAAGGCAGGTTGTGCAGAAAGCCGACGAAGCTCGTCTTCAGTCTTTCAAAGTCGCCCTCATGCGTTGCCAGATGGTCGTTGTCAATATTGGTGATGATGGCGATCAGCGGTTGCAGGTGCGTGAACGAGGCGTCGCTCTCATCCGCCTCGGCGACCAGGTAACGGCCGGCGCCGAGGCGCGCATTGCTGCCCGCGCTCTTCAAGAGGCCGCCGATGACGAAGGTCGGATCCTCGCCGCCCTCGGCGAGAATGCTCGCGACCAAACTCGTCGTCGTGGTCTTGCCGTGCGTGCCCGCCACGGCAATCGCATGACGGAAGCGCATGAGCTCCCCCAGCATCTCGGCGCGCGGCACGACCGGAATGCGGCGCGCGAGTGCGGCGCTGATCTCGCAGTTGTCGGCCGGGACCGCGCCCGATACGACGACCACATCGGCGCCCTCAATATTCGTATCCGCATGACCGATGACGATGCGCGCGCCGTGCTCGGCTAAGCGCCGCGTCACGGCGCTTGCCTTCAGATCCGAGCCCTGCACCTGATAGCCCAAGTTGATGAGCACTTCGGCGATGCCGTTCATGCCGCTGCCGCCGATGCCGACAAAATGGATCGTGTTGATGCGCCGCATGCGCTCGTCGCGCGAGCTCGTCATGCCGCCTCCCTCGCCAGCGTCAAACACGACAGCGCAAGCTCCTCGGCCGCGCGCGGACGCGCGAGCAGGCGCGCGCGCTCAGCCATCGCGAGCAACTTGCCGCGACCTGCGCCGAGCCGGGCGAGCTCATCGGCGAGGCGCTCGACGCTAAGATCGCGCTCGGCGATCAGAACCGCGGCGCCCTGGCGCACGAGATAGGCCGCGTTGGCGCTCTGGTGGTCATCGACCGCCGCCGGGAACGGCACGAGAATCGCAGCTACGCCGGCCGCCGCAAGCTCCGAGATCGTCAGCGCACCCGCGCGGCAGATCACCAGGTCAGCCCAGGCGTAGGCGCCGGCCATGTCTTCGATGAAGGGCGTGATCGTGGCGGCGACGCCCGCATTCGCGTAGCTCTGGCGCGCAGCGTCGAGCCAGCGCGGCCCCGCCTGATGGCGCGTATCAAAGGCGAGGTCATTACTGAGGCGTGCAAGCGCAAAGGGCACGACGGCGTTCAAGCGCGCAGCGCCCTGACTGCCGCCCAATACGAGAAGGCGCAGCGCGCCGCTCCTATCGGCAAAGCGTGTGGCCGGCGGCGCCACAGCGCTGATGTCGGCGCGCACCGGATTGCCGATCGCGCGTGCTTTGATGTCGCCGCCGAAGCTGCCCGGAAAAGCCTCGAGCACTTCGCGTGCGAGGCGCGCAAGACAGCGGTTCGTGAAGCCGGCAATCGCGTTCTGCTCGTGGATCAGCAGCGGCCGGCGCGTCAGCCACGCGGCAACCCCGCCCGGACCGGTCACGAAACCGCCCAAGCCCACAACCACGAGCGGCCGATGCCGGCGCATCACGGCGAGCGCCTGCAACAGGGCACGCGCGAGGCGAAATGGCGCGGCCAGCCAAGCAAGCGCGCTCTTGCCGCGCAAACCGCCAATTGAAAGCCATTCCATCGCAAAGCGCTCCGCCGGGATCACGCGCGCTTCGAGCCCGCGGCGGGTGCCGAGCCAGACGACTTCGCAGCAGCGCTCGCGCAGCAGCCGCGCGAGCGCCAACGCCGGAAAGACGTGCCCGCCAGTGCCGCCCGCCATAATAAGAATCGGACGCGCGCTCATGCGCACTGCTCGGAGGCTGCGCGTGCGCTCGCCGAGCCGCGCGCCTCGTGCGTCGCTTCGTGATAGACGCGCAGCACGAGCCCGACCCATGCCATCGACACGATCAGGCTCGAACGGCCGTAGCTCATGAGCGGCAGCGTGAGTCCCTTGGTCGGCAGCACGCCCATGTTGACACCGATATTGATGAACGCCTGGATGCCAAGCCACAGGCCAAAACCCGCTGCCAGATAGGACGCGAATTTGAGGCCGGCGCCGCATGCCAGGCGCGCGATGAAGAAACTGCGCCAGATGAGACCGAGAAACAGCGCCAGCGTGAGTGCGACTCCGGCAAGGCCGAGTTCCTCGGCCAGCACCGCGAACAGAAAATCCGTGTGCGCCTCCGGAAGATAGAAGAGCTTCTGCACCGAGGCGCCGAGCCCGACGCCGAACCATTCGCCGCGACCGATGGCGATCAGCGACTGCGTCAACTGAAAGCCGCTGTTGTACGGGTCCGCCCACGGATCAAGAAAAGCTGTCAGCCGTCGCAGGCGGTAATTTGAGCTCATCGCAAGGCTTGCGAAGCCGGCCGTCGCGAGCAGCGTCATTCCCAGCACGTAGCGCAGGCGCGCGCCGGCCAGAAACAACAGCGCAAAGCCGCTCGCGAACAGCACGGTCGCCGCGCCGAAATCCGGCTCCGCGAGCAACAGCGCGCCCATGCACGTGAGAATCCCGAGCGGCCGCGCAAGTCCCTTGAAGCTCGTGCGCAGCTCGCTCTCACGGCGCACGGCGTAGCTGGCAACATAGATGAGCACGATGACGCGCACGAGCTCGGAGACCTGGAAATTGGCACCGCCAACCCGCAGCCAGCGGCGGCTGCCGTTGACCGAGTGGCCAACGCCCGGCACCAGCACGAGCACCAGGAGTATGACTGCCAGCACCAGCAGCGGCAGCGACGCGCGCTCGAGCTGCTCGGTACGCACGCAAAAGACGAGCGCCGCGGCGGCCGCGCCCAACAGCGTCAAAATGAGCTGCCGCTCAAGAAACAGAAAGGGTTCGCCGCTGCCTTGGCTTGCAATCGAGATGGACGCCGAAGTCACCATCACGAGCCCGAGAAGAATGATGCCGAGCGCGAAGGCAACCAGCACCGCATCGATGCGTATGCCGCCGCCACGCGTGCTCGCGCGGGCGAAGTGCAGTGGCCGCGCGGCGCTGACGGCCGTCATGCAGCGAGCTCCCGTACCGCCTGCTCGAACACCGCGCCGCGCTGCGCATAGTCGGTGAACATGTCGAGGCTTGCGCACGCGGGCGACAACAGCACGGCATCCCCGGGTTGCGCTGCGCGCGCTGCCGCGCGCACCGCCTCTTCAAGCGTCGCGCAGCGCTCAACGGCGCACACGCCCTCAAGAGCCTGCGCCAGCGCCGCGGCCGCACGTCCGATCAGCACGGCATGGCGCAGCTTGCCGCGAAATGCCGCGGTGAGCGGCGCGAAGTCCTGATTCTTGCCATCCCCGCCGGCGATCAGCACCACGGGAGCGCGGGTGCCGCGCACCGCAGCAAGCGTTGCGCCAACGTTTGTGCCCTTGGAATCATTGATGTACGAGACGCCGCCGACATCGGCGACCCACTGCGCGCGATGCGGCAGCCCCGCAAAACTCCTAAGCTCAGCGAGCATCGCCGCGAGCGGCAGTTCCAGCGCCTCACCCAAGGCGAGGGCCGCCAGCGCATTGGCCGCGTTGTGACCACCGCCTAATTTCATCTCCGCGACGCACAGCAGCGGCTCGCCGCGGCGCGTCAGCCACCACTGCCCGGCGTGCGTCGCCAAGGCGTAGTCGGCGCCGATGGTGGCCCGCAGCGAGAAGCCGAGCGTCCTCTGCCCGGGCCGCGGCATGCTGATCACGAGCGGATCATCGAGATTGATGACCGCCGTGTCGCAGCGCGCAAAGATGCGCGCCTTCGCCGCCGCATACGCCTCGACCGTCGCGTAGCGATCGAGGTGATCGGCGCTGACGTTGAGAACGGCGGCGGCGGCAAGATCGAGCGAGTGGGTCGTCTCGAGCTGAAAGCTCGACAGCTCCAATACATACAGCTCAGCCGGCGCCGCGCCGTGGCTTCGATCCTCGGCGTCCAAAAGATCGAGCGCCGGTTCGCCCAGATTGCCGCCGACGCGCACGCGCACGGCCGCACGCTCGGCCATGCGTCCCAACAGCGTTGTGACCGTGCTTTTGCCATTGGTGCCGGTGATGCCCACGACCGGCGCATCCGCCGCGCGTGCAAACAGCTCAATGTCGCCAACGATCTCAAGGCCGCGACGCCGCGCTGCGGTGAAGAACGGCTCCGCGAGCGATACGCCGGGCGATGCGACCACACACATCGCGTCCTCGAGCAAGCGCGCATCGAGGCCAGCCAAGCGCAATTCAATTCCAGGATCAAGCGCACGCAGGCTCGCAAGTTGCGGCGGCTCGGCGCGCGTGTCGGTGACCGCCACGCGCCAGCCGCGCTTGTGCAGATAGCGCGCGCAGGAGAAGCCGGTGCGGCCCAAACCGACAATGACCGCAGACGCTGCTTTATTGAAGTTGGCGTTCATCGCAGCTTCAGCGTCGCAAGCCCGGCGAGCACCAGGAACAGCGAAATGATCCAGAAGCGCACGATGACCTTGGGCTCCGCCCAGCCCTTCAACTCATAGTGGTGATGCAGCGGCGCCATGCGGAAGATGCGCTTGCCGCGCAGCTTATAGGACCCGACTTGCAGGACGACCGAGGCGGTCTCGAGCACAAAGATGCCGCCCATCACGAGAGTGACGAGCTCCTGACGCACGATCACCGCCAGCACGCCGATGGCAGCACCGATTGCGAGCGCGCCGACGTCGCCCATGAAGACCTGCGCGGGATATGCGTTGAACCACAGAAATCCCAGGCCCGCGCCGGCAAACGCGGCGCAGAAAATGAGCAGCTCGCCGGCGCGCGGGATCGCCGGAATCGCAAGGTAATTGGCGAACACGGCATTGCCGCTCGCATAGGCGAACACGCCGAGCGCGGCGGCAACGAGGGCTGCCGGCATGATCGCGAGTCCATCGAGCCCGTCAGTGAGATTCACGGCATTGCTCAAGCCGACAATCATGAAATACGCGATCGCGATGAAGCTTGCGGCGCCGAGCGGCTCGGCAAACGTCTTGAAGAAGGGCAGAAACAAGGTGGTTTCCGCCGGTGTCGCCGCCGCGTAGTAAAGCGTG
>Ga0209890_10000848_pt1 | contig 14235 bp, 13 predicted proteins | sample OrgsoiDNA2013049_FD_185799 | JGI IMG/M metagenome (GOLD analysis project Ga0209890, IMG submission 185799) | Permafrost soil microbial communities from the Arctic, to analyse light accelerated degradation of dissolved organic matter (DOM) -... | ecosystem: Environmental > Terrestrial > Soil >...
TCAATCTCATCTGATCGCGTAATTCCAAGATGGTCAAGATCCGCTCCCGGAGCGGATTGCAGCCGGCTCAACCATTCCTCCGGTGCAAGATAAAGATCAGTCGGCCGAACCAGGTTCCCAATCTCGCTGCGTTCATGGGCCTCGTCGATTTTCGCCCACGCCGCTTCGAATTCCGTCTGCAACAGCTCCGGCTCATCGGCAATCACCGACGCATTCGGCATCAAGTCAAGAACGGTTCCGACCGATCCCGCCACAGGCGCATAAAACTCCCAGCCGGGAAACACCGTCACCCCGCCTTGTCGCACCGCTTGTTCAATAATCTCGTCTGAGCCCCGCACTCGCTTCCCCGAAAGTCGCGCGTGAATCGCTCCCAGCAATTCCTCGCTGACAGGGGTTTCCGAAAGCGGCAGCAACACCGCTTCATCCGCCGGAGAAGACGACCGCTGCGTCGCCGGATCAAACTTCCGAATGGATTCGATTTCGTCGCCAAACAACTCGATGCGGATGGGCCGGTCCGCCTCCGGCGAATAAACGTCGAGAATTCCGCCGCGCAGCGCATATTCGCCTGGCATTTCGACGACGTCGGTAGCGTTGTATCCGACCGCATTGAGATGCTGCAGCAGACTTTCCGTATCCAAAGTCTCGCCGCGGCGAATCGTTCGCGCCAGCCCGGAATAGAATTCCGGAGGCCGAACCCGCGACGCAGCCGCGACTACCGGCACGACCACGATGGAAGCCGCCCCGGTCGCGATCTTCCACAGCGCTATCGCCCGCTGCTCCTGAATTTCAGGGTGTGGCGAAAGATTTTGGAATGGCAGCACATCACGCACCGGCAGCGAAACAATATTCTCCGGAGGGCTTCCGCCAACCAATTCGCAAAAGGCTTGAACCACGGGAAGAAGTTCGTCCGCCGCCTCGTTATTGCGCACGACCACGATCAGCGGTCGAGCGGCAGCTTTTTGCAGCTGAGCTATCAGCAGGGATTTGGCAGGGGGGGTGAGTCCGGATACACGTATCCGCCCCGCGTTCGCCCGGAGGTGGGTGGTAACGCGCGAAAACCCGGGTAGTCTTTCCGCGTCCGCAAATAAATCGCGGACGAAAGGCAGAACCATCGCTCTGCGATTCTAACAGCACAACCGCTCTGCCCTTCGCGCGCAAACTTGTTTCAGCGTGAATCAAGACCTATCGCGCACCGCTCGATGCACCGGAGCCTCCGCCATCGCCGTTGATCTCCAGCGCAAAATTCTTCTTGCCGAAGTTGATCCGGGTTACCGTTAAGGTCCCGTCATCGTTGCGGCGCAAGAGGGTTGCGTCGCGCTGCAAGGGTTTATCCAGTGGCACCACTCTTGCCGAAGTTGAGGCAACTTCCTTTTTGCCATCGAAAATTTTCAACTGCACTTGGTCGCCGGTTCCTTCCCATTGCACGGTATAGGTTCCGGTCTTGAGTTTCGTCCCGGCTATGCTGGCCGGCTCCTGCAGTTCCAACGGGCCATTGCTGGCTGCCAGTGCGCTTCCGGCAAGCAATACCACGGCCGCCAGAACAATACCTTTCAAGCTATGTTTCGACTTCAGATTCGCGTTCACCCTTCCTCCTGTTTCCTGGAAGCGCCAGGAAAACGGTTAGTGGCGGCCGCGTGGGCTTTGCAAAAAGGCTTGCCTTTTGCCCCGCAAAGCCTACAATTCTGCCTCGGGGTTGAGCAGACAAGTTCGCCCGCAAAAAGGCGCACTCTTCCGCGCAGGGATTGTTCTCACCTGGCCGCCAAACCGAGCGTGAGGCAGTCCCTTACCCCTTCTTCTCTTTTTTCTCTTCTTCTAGTGGCTTCGTCAGCAGACATTCTTCTGCCGTCTTCTCCACCTCTGTACGGAAGCCGCAGGCTCGCAGTTCCCGCGCTTAGCAGTTGGACGAGCGCCAGCCTCGCTGGTTAGCAGAGCAGAAGTGTCAACAATTTATCTCGTGGATTTCTTTGACTTGCGAGGGCGGGGCTTGCGAGTAGCAGTCTTAGGGATCTCTTCCAGCAGAACCACAACCTGGGCCATTGCGGCGCTGTCGAGGTTCAGCCCCTCGGGAGTCTTTGCCTTGATGCCAATGCAGGCCGGGGGAATACCCATCAATCCGGAAATGTGTTTTCGGATCGCCGCCGTGTGCGGACCAATCTTCGGCGCCGCCAGAATCAGCGTCGAATCCAGATTCACAATCCTGTATCCCGCAGCCTTTACCCGCCGCAGCGCCTCGGCGAGGAACATCGCAGAATCAGCGCCCTTCCAGCGTGCATCGGAAGGCGAAAAGAGCGTACCGATGTCCGGAGCCGCGACCGCACCGAGCAGAGCATCGGTGATGGCGTGCAGCAGCACGTCTCCATCAGAATGCCCGCCCAGCCCTTTGGGGTGAGAAATTTCCAGGCCGCCAATCTTCAGCGGAATACCGGACTTGAATTCATGCGAGTCCCACCCGTAGCCGATCTTCATTTCGACTCCGTTTGCGAGTAGTACTCCGCAAGTTCCAAGTCCGCCGGGGTTGTGATCTTGATATTTCTAGGCGAGCCCATGACCACCGCAACGTCATGTCCCGAGCGTTCTACCAGGGACGCTTCGTCCGTTCCCACAAAACCATCTGCCGTAGCCTCATCGAATGCTTTCTTGAGCACGTTAAAACGAAATCCCTGCGGCGTTTGTGCCATCACGATTCGTTCCCGAGGAATGGTCGCGCGAATCAATGCACCCTCGGCGGTACGCTCGACTTGCTTCACCGTATCCACCGCTGGAACCCCCGCAATCGCCGCGCCGTACTTGCTCGCACCTGCAATCACTTCGTGAATCATTTCCTCGGTCACAAACGGCCGCACCGCATCGTGGACCAACACAATGTCGTCGTCATGCGCCGATGCCGACACGGCGGCCAGTCCATTGGCAACGGATTGCTGCCGGGACTCTCCGCCCTCAAGCAGCACCGTTTTCTTCGCCAGAATTTCCGGCGCTTCCTTTTCCAGCCGGGCTCGAAACGGGGCAATTTCCGCCTTGCGCAGCGCAACCACAATTTCAGTTATCTCGGGACTCTGCGCAAACCGCCGCAGGGTATGGATCAGAATCGGAGCTCCGGCCAGCTCAGTAAATTGTTTGCTGGGCGCGGATTTCTTGGGCTTTGCAGTTTTGGCGGCGGGCGCAGCCGCCATTCGCGTGCCCAGTCCGGCCGCGGGAACAATGACACTAACCTTCATGCGGGCGATCAGTATATACCTCGGCTCCGCTGAACTCTCACTCCGCGGGCTGGTCGGCGGTCACAGCCTGCTTCTTGGGCTCAGACACCGGGCTGCTGACAGGGGCCAGTGCGGGTCTAATGTCGCTGCGTGATCCGGTTCGCTCGTCCCATTTGCCGAAGATCATCTTCCCGGCGGTTGTCTGCAGCACCGAAGTCACCGATATGTCGATCGTCTTGCCAATCATCTTGCGCGCGTTGTCCACCACCACCATGGTCCCGTCGTCGAGGTAGGCCACGCCCTGGTTGTATTCCTTTCCCTCTTTCAGGATGAACACCCGCATGACTTCGCCCGGCAGAACGATCGGCTTCAGCGCATTCGCCAGTTCATTGATATTCAGCACCTGCACGCCCTGCAACTGCGCCACTTTATTCAGATTGAAATCGTTGGTGATAATTTTTCCTTCGTAGAGTTTCGCCAGTTCGATCAATTTCAAATCCACTTCGCGAACGCTGGGAAAATCATCCTCTACGATCTGCACCTGGAGCGTGGGGACTTTCTGCAACCGCTGGAGAATGTCGAGCCCGCGCCGTCCGCGATTCCGCTTCAAAGAATCAGCTGAGTCGGCAACCAGTTGCAGTTCGCGCAGCACAAATTGCGGCGTGACCACGATGCCGTCGAGGAACCCCGTCTCCGCAATGTCGGCAATGCGTCCGTCAATAATGACGCTGGTGTCGAGGATTTTGTAACTCCGCTTGCTCTGCTTCTCGCCGCCAAAAATCCCGCCCAGCGCAGCCAGATTGAGCAGATCGCCTTTGTTGGCCCCGACAATCAGACCGACGTAAGCCATCAGCAGCATGACCATGATCTGCAGGAAGCTGCGCAGCGGACTGTCGAACAAGCTATTGCGAATGACCAGGGCGAACAGGTAGGCGCCAAAAATTCCGAGAATGCTGCCTATCACCGCCCCGATCAGTCGCTTGAGGCTCACCCGCAGCAGGCGCCATTCAAAAATAACGATGGCCGAGCCGAGCAATGCCCCAATTGCCGAATTCAGCGCTTGATTCGCTCCAAAAGGGTGAATCAGGTAACAGGTGATGGCGACAAAAATGACAAAAATCAAACGAATGAGTATTAAGTCCACAGCATTACCTCCCCCAGAGCGGCCGCCGCTTTGCGGAGTCGCCCCGTTGCCGGCCTCAGACGACCATGGCCCAACCAGTCGGCGTTTTCTATGCGGAGCCGCAATTAAGAGATGAAAAGGCCCCGCTTGCCTCAATCCCCCGATGACAAGAACATTTATCGCAAAAAGTATATACCTCTCGGGAACACCATGCGGCTGGCGAGACACAACCTTTACATCCACTGCTAAACTCTTCCCATGAAAGCAGTTGTCATAACTAGGCTGGGCGGACCCGAAGTTCTCGAGGTCCGCGACGTTCCCGAACCTGTTCCGGGCAAGGGTGAAGAGCTGATCCGCGTCGAGACCGGTGGACTGAATTTCGCCGACACCATGACTACGCACGGCGGATATCCCGGCACCCCGAAACCACCGCTAGTCGCGGGACGCGAATTCTGCGGGTCCCGCGCCAGCAACGGCGAACGCGTCATGGGATACACCCAGTGGGGAGCCTTCGCCGAAGTCGTCGCCCCTCGCGCGGTCTTGCTGTGGCCCGTGCCCGCCGGTTGGAGCGCGGAAGCGGGCGCGGCGTTTCCCGTCAATTTCTTCACCGCGTACTTCGCTTATTGGAAAGCCGGGCTGCTCGGCGACTCCGCCAAAGGCGCCAGTGTGCTGATTCACGCCGTAGCCGGCGGCGTGGGCACAGCCGCCGTGCAGATTGGCAAGATTCTCGGCGTGGAAATGTACGGTACATCGTCATCCGACGACAAGCTCGAACGAGTGAAGCGAATGGGCCTGCAGCATGCGATAAATTACAAGAAGCAGGACTACGAGCAAGCCGTCACAGACCTGACCGAGGGCGAAGGCGTGGACGCAGTCTTCGAAATGCTGGGCGGCGAACACACCGCCAAGAGTATCCGCTGCGTACGCGACTTCGGCCGCGTAATCGTCTATGGCACCGCCACCGGACAGCGCGCCCAGCTCGACGCCGGCGCGCTCTACGCCAAAGGAGCCAGTGTGCATGGCCTGTGGCTGACATATCTTTCCGCCAAGCGTGACCTGATGCAGCAGGCCTGGAAGCAGCTTTCAGCGTGGGCGGATGAAGGGTTCTTGCGGCCGGTGATCGGCGATGTTTTGCAGATGGAGAGGGCCGGGGATGCGTATCGGCTATTGCTGGAGAGGAAGAATTTCGGAAAAGTAGTTCTGAAAATCGTATAGTGTGTGACCCATGTTCGAAACTCTGGACAGTGCTCGGCAACAAAAAGCGGTCAGCCCTGGCCTCACGCGCCTGTTTTTCGGAACATACGGCCTGGCTGGTGCCTTGGGCGCTTCTTTGGACTTTTACCGACACGGGCTGCACAGGCCAGTTCTGTGGGCATCGAAATACTGATGTTCGCAGTCTCTGTGGCCTGGCCGTGGGATTCATGGATGGGGGTTGCGGGAGGAAAGTATAGAAGCCGGTTCCTGTTCTTGATGGTCCTTCTGATCCTCTCACATTTCATCCAAGACCTCTGGTACAGCTGATTCACGTCTCCTCAAACTCTCCCACTAATTCCTTATGCTTTTCCTTGGCCGCTTCCACCAGCGCCCGGAAAATCTTCCGTGACCGCTCATCATCCTCAAACGAACGCTCCGGATGCCATTGAACCGCCACCACAAAATGCTCTGGCGACGTTCCCTCGATCGCCTCGATGATTCCATCCTCCGGACACCGAGCTGTGATCTTCAGCCCATCGCCAATCACGTCAGCGGATTGATGATGACTGGAGTTCGCTGGAATTGTCCCGCTCTCGCCGATGATCTCCGCCAGCTTCGATCCCGGCTCAATCTCCACCTGATGCGCCACCGGAACCTTCCGCCCCGCCTCATGATTGACCGCGGACTCAATATGCTGCACCAGCGTCCCCGAGCGATACACATTCAAAATCTGCAGACCGTAACAAATTCCCAGCACCGGCTTGTGCATGTTGTATGCATCCTGCAGAAGAAGTTCATCCACGGTATCGCGCTTGGGATCGGCCGCGTCCGTCTTCTCATGCCGCACAGCTCCGAACTTCGCCGGATCTACGTCAGCCTTGCTTCCCGGTAGCAACACCGCGTCGCAACGCTCGATGAGCTTCATCACTTCTGCGGGCGATCGATCCAGCGGAATCCTGACCGGCTCTCCGCCAGCCAGTTCGACCGCGCGTTCATATTGAGGAATGGCCCGATCGACGTATTCGGGATCACCGCCGTGGGGAAGGGGAATTGCGATGCGGGGTCTCTGCGTCATTTCAGCCCGCGCGCTCAATCTGGGCCAGAGCTTTGGCCTGACGATAGTGCCGCCCTTCCATAAAGCAGGCGGAGGCGAAAACGATCGCCGACACCATCCCCGCCACCGGCAGCGCCACGTACCGGTACGCGAACGTCATATCCAGGGCTGCGCCGCGCAGTTTTGCCACCACCACAGTTCCCAAAATTCCCAGCAGCAAACTGACCGCGAACGAAAGCAGCGTGACCACAAACGTCACCAGCAGCACCCGGACAGGAATCAGGTACCAGCGCGGCGGGCGAGCATGGGCTTGAATTTTAGACGTCATTTCTAAATAGTCTAATCCACGCCAAGGTTTGCGTAGAGGCGGGCGCCCTCTGAACAGGCACCGCCGGAACATTTGGCGCTGCCCAACTCCTGGTGCGCTAAAATACTCGCTGTGTCCCAGACCGTTCAGGCGATCACGCGTCCGCCCACCGAAGTTGTCCGGGACACGCCCGTCTCGCAGGCTCCTAACGGAATCTGCTATGCCGTTGCCGGCGAGATGAACATTCCCGGCGCGGACGTCGAGCGCATGGTTTCCGTCGTTCCCAAGTCCGTGGCCGCGGCGCTCGAGCGCAAGGCTTATTATTTCGTCCCGCTCGCCGTCAATCAGGGAGACCAGACTGTCATCGCCGACCGTTACGACGTTGCCCTCAGCGACAGCGCGGTCTGCCATCGCAATCTGGATCTCGGCGGCTCGCAGTGCGTCTTCATCTCCACCCGCCTGATGGACGACAAATTTTCCATCGCCTTCGAGTTCTACATCAACGTGGGACACGCTTTCGTCGAGCGCGCAGGAGTCTCGCAGGACTTTGCCGACTTGGTCTGGAAGCAGGCCGAATCCCGCGTCCGTGGCGAAACCTCGCTCGACGCCATGGATGCGCGCAAACTCTCCACCGCCCCCGGCCCCGACGCCGAAAAACACAAAAACGATTACTTCGCTTCGGCGTTTTCCGACGCGATCTCCATATATCTCCTGTCGATGTTCTTAGACGTCGATTACCAAGACCTGCGCGAACGCGACTATCCCCTGCTCGCCCCGGCTGCGCTGGCAGAGCGCCTGCGCAAGATCGCAGAGTTGTTCCCGCCGAATCCAGGATTTGAGTTTGCGGTCTATTACCGGCGGCGCGGCTGAACCCTCGGCACGATCCCAACCCAAGCCGCGAAGTTGCGTAAGAATGCAGCCCAGGGCCCAAGCCCTGGGTAGCTCAGCAGGGAGATGCCAGCCCCGCGAAAGAAACGATTCGGGCTTCTGGGCCGGAGTTTCTTCCGCCTTTTCAGGGCTTTTGCTTGCAGCGACAAGAAACCCCGGGCTTACGCCCTGGGCCGCATTCTCATGCCACTTCGTGGCTAGTTTCCGTGGTCGCCGCCTATCGTGCGACGATTAGTATTCGACACACATCCGATTTACCTACCCTAGCTTCTTCCCCACCAACTCATTCACCATCTGCGGATTGGCCTGCCCCTTGGACAACTTCATCACCTGGCCCACAAAAAATGCGGCCACAGTTTTCTTCCCCGCGCGATACTGCTCGACCTGCTTCGGATTCGCCGCCAGCACTTCATCAATAATCTTCTCCAGTGCGGACGTGTCCCGCGACTGCTCAGGCCGCCCTTCTTCCTCATACACAACAGGGAAGTCCTTGCCGCGCTCGAAGCAAAGGTCGAAAAGATCTTTCAGCATCTTGCCTGAGATCACGCCCGATTCCACCAAGTTCGCCGCCTGCGCTATACCCTTCATCGTGATTGGTGACTGCTCAATCTCAAGCCCTTGCGCCTTGAGCCTGCCCGTCAACTCGCTCTGCACCAGATTCGCGACCCGCTTGGGATTCTTCGCCGCCTGCGCCGCCGACTCGAACTGATCGGCTAGCGACTTAGTCAGCGTAAGCACATGGGCGTCCTGCGCGGTAATCCCGTAATCCGCCATCATGCGCTTGCGCCGTGCCTCAGGAAGTTCGGGCAGGGTGCCGCGGATTTCCGTCCGCCACTTTTCGTCCACCACAAGCGGAAGCAGATCAGGCTCGGGGAAATAGCGGTAGTCATGCGCCTGCTCTTTCGAACGCATGCTGTAAGTCTTGCCTTCCACGGAGTTATAAAGCCGCGTCTCTTGCGTAACCTTCCCGCCGCCTTCAATCACCTCGATCTGCCGGTCGATTTCGTACTCCAGCGCCTCGCGAATAAAGCGGAAAGAATTCACGTTCTTCACTTCGGTCTTAGTCCCGAATTTCTCCTGCCCGCGCGGCCGCACGCTGATGTTGGCGTCGGCGCGCAGTGAGCCTTCTTCCATATTGCAGTCGCTCACTCCGGTGTACAGGATGATTTCCTTCAGCCGCGTCAGATACTCGTAAGCTTCGTCGGGAGTTGCAATGTCGGGTTCGCTGACAATTTCAATCAGCGCCACCCCGCTGCGGTTAAGATCAATTGCCGTAGTGTCGCTGGAGCCGACGAAACCTTCATGCAGGCTCTTGCCCGCATCCTCTTCAACGTGCAACCGTGTGATGCCAATCCTCTTTTTTCCGGCTGCAGTCTCAATATCAATAAACCCATGCTCCGCCAGCGGCTTGTCGTACTGAGAAATCTGGTAGCCCTTGGGCAGATCAGGATAGAAATAATTCTTGCGGGCAAAAATCGAAGTTTCGCGGATCTCGCAATTCAACGCGATCGCCGCCAGCGTCGCAAACTCCACCACTTTGCGATTCAGCACCGGCAGCGCGCCCGGCAGCCCCAGGCACACCGGACAGACATTCGTGTTCGGCGGATTTCCAAAACGCGTCGAGCAGGAACAGAAAATCTTCGTCGCAGTCAGCAGCTGGACGTGGACTTCCAACCCGATGACCGGCTCGTATTTGGCGCGCCCCGCCACAGAACTTTCCACCGATGTCGCCATATTGGGAAGATTATAAAGCAGTGGCTAGTGGCTAGTGGCTGGTGAAGGCGAAACCTTCAGCGAAGGAGCCGAGGTGGGGTAACCAGCCCCTAGTCACTGACCACCAGCCAGTGGTTTGCCCAACTCAACGTCAAAGTACATCAGCTCGTGCCCGGACGAATCGCGCACTCCCGTCAAGTAAAGATGCGCTCCCGCGAGTGGATTCGAAAGATCCGCAACGTCGAAAAAAAGAAACCCCGCCTGGCTACTGCGCGGCTCCACAGCTTTGGCCTTGAACTGCGCGCTCTGAATTTCGTCCAGCTCCTTGGAATTCATCCCACCCTTTACGCGCTTGGTGGGAAAAGGAACTGGGACCCGCGCACCTGATGCGCGGGGGTGCGTAATCCTTCGCAAAATATCGTCTTCCGTAGCCGGACTCAGCTTGGCGCGGTCCGCCGTTACCAGCTCCGCTGTCATTCCCGAAAGCTCAATCGGCTCATCGCCGTCGTTTGTAATCACCAGCAAGATGGGCACCAGATCGTTGTCGCGGTAATTGATGGTGAAGATTTTTGCCTTGTCGGGATCGTAGTAGGGGTCAAGGCCAACGGTGACGTTCTCTTTCGCGTGATGGTCGTGCGCCGGATAGCTAAACGCAGGCTGCGTCTTCGGCATGGAGAATTCCTTCGCCGCCAGACACAGCAACGGCACGGCAATCACCAGCGTTAGCGCCAACCAGAATCGAATGCGAGGGAAGCCGCTCATATGCAACTCAGGATATAGGATGCGAGGCCAGGTCATTTTTGGTGCCTCGGCGCGAACTGGGCCGGGATTCACGGTTAGAATGTCCTTTCCTCAATGTACCTCCTCTACAGCGCGCTCCTGGCGGTGGTGCTGGTGCTGGGAAGTCCCTACTGGCTCTTCGCAATGCTGCGCCACGGCAAGTACCGCCGGGGACTCTCGCAACGGTTCGGCGTGGTGGCGGAGCGATTTCGCAATTCCACAAAGCCTTCGATATGGATCCATGCAGTTTCGGTCGGCGAAGTCCTCGCCGTCAGCGAGCTGGTGGACGGCATTCGCTCTCAGTTTCCAGAGCACCGAGTCGTGATCTCCACCACCACAGACACTGGGCAAAAACTCGCCCGCACACGCTTTGGCTCTGAAAGCGTCTTCTACTTTCCCTTGGATTTCGCCTTCGCCGCGCGGCGAAGGATCGCCGCTCTCCGGCCCAGCCTGATCGTGATTGCCGAAACCGAATTCTGGCCAAACTTCCTGCGAGTTGCGCACCAGTCCGGCGCGCGGATCGCGATCGTGAACGCACGCATCTCCGATCGCTCGCTTCCCGGCTACCGTCGCTGGAGAAAAGTTCTTACCACCGTACTGCGCAGCGTCGATCTTTTTCTCGCCCAGACTCCCGAAGACGCCCGGCGCCTGGTCGAGATCGGCGCGGATGCAGATAGAGTCACGGTTGGCGGAAACCTCAAGTACGATATCCCTCCGCCTCCCGCTCCGCCAATTGTCGATCAATTGCGATCCGCATTGACCGCTTCCTCTTCGGGCCCGGTCCTGGTTTGCGGAAGCACGGTGGAGGGCGCTCCCGAAAGTGAGGAGGCCCTTCTGGCTGAAGCGTTTCAGAGCTTGCTTGCCGCTTATCCCGCAGCCGTCATGCTGCTCGCGCCTCGTCATCCCGAGCGTTTTGATAGCGTCGCAGCACTCCTGCAGCAATCGAAAATCACATTCTTCAGGCGCTCTCAATGGCACGGAGAACCGCTGAGCGGCGCCGTGCTGCTGATTGATTCGATCGGCGAGCTTTCCAGTCTCTACGCCCTCGCCGACATCGCCTTCGTTGGCGGCAGCCTGGTGCCTCGCGGCGGACACAACATCATCGAACCCGCCCAGCATGGGGTGCCGATTCTGGTCGGACCTCACACCGAGAATTTTCGCGACATCGTTGACTTATGCTTAAGCCGCGATGCAGTCCGCGTGGTCAGCCGTTCTGAACTGAACTCTGTGTTTCTGGAACTGCTGGGCAGCGAAAGCCAGCGCCGCGAACTCGGTTGCCGCGCCGCCGATACTCTGGCATCGCAGCGCGGCGCGACGCAGCTCACGCTGCAGAAATTGCAGGAATTGCTGGCGTGGTCGCGCGAGGCAAAGCCCGTATGAACCCCCTCAGCACAATCTACGGCGCGGCAGTGCAGGCTCGAAACGGTCTGTACAACCGCGGAATTCTCAACGCCCGCCGATTATCCGGACCAGTGATTAGCGTGGGGAACATTTCCGTCGGCGGGTCGGGGAAAACTCCGTTCGTCATTCTGCTGGGCGGACTCTTGCAAGCTCGCAGCGTCCCCTTTGACGTGCTCTCTCGCGGCTACGGCCGAAAAACTAAAGGCGTTCTCTCGGTTGACCCAAACGGCTCGTCCCGCGACTTCGGCGATGAACCCATCCTGATCGCGAAGCGGCTTGGTTGCCCGGTCATCGTCGGCGAAAGCCGTCATGAAGCTGGTCAATTCGCAGAAGAAACATTCGGCCCGCAACTGCATATTCTGGACGACGGCTTCCAGCACCGGTCGCTGGCGCGCGATTTCGATATCGTCCTGCTCTCACCCGATGAGGTTAGCGATCGACTGCTGCCAGCCGGCCGCCTGCGTGAGCCGCGCTCGTCGTTGCGTCGCGCCGATGCCATCGTCCTGGCTGCCGAATCACCCTACCCGAAGTTGAAGATCGATGGTCCGTGCCTCTGGCACTTGCGGCGAAATGTCTCCATCACCGAAGCCCCGCCGAGACCCGTCGCTTTCTGTGGCATCGCTCGCCCCCAACAATTCGTCGATCAGTTGCAGGCCGCTGGTATTAACCCAGCCGCCACGAAGTTTTACCGCGACCACCACTCGTACACGGAGAAAGATGTCCGCGATCTCACTGCCTTGCGTCAGCAAAACGACGCCGGTGGTTTCGTCACCACCGAAAAAGACGCGATCAATCTCGGCCCGCTGCTTTCGTCTCTTGATCGGATCTCCATCGCGCGCGGAGCTATGGAACTCCTTAACCCCGCTGACGCTCTGGATACTATTTTGCGCGTGATTCGGGAACGCAGGCCGTCGCCGTGAGAAAATCTCTCTGGAGAATATTGTCTTCCTTATGACCCGCGCTCCCAAAGAAGCTGACCGCCTGCGAAAGATCGTCGCCGCATTTCCACGCATCACCGTCACCGTGCTCGGCGACATGGTCGCGGACGAATTCGTGTTCGGCGAAATCTCCCGCGTGTCGCGCGAAGCCCCGGTGCTGATTCTGCGGCATCGCGAGCGCACTGTTGTCCCCGGCGGCGGCGCAAATGCCGTAAACAATCTCGCCGACCTGGGCGTGAACGTACTTCCGGTTGGAGTCGTGGGTAACGACGACGCCGGACGCCTTCTCCTCCGCAGCTTCCGCCACAAACACATTCCCGTGACCGGCGTTTTCAAAGACAAGAGCTATCCCACGGTAACCAAGACTCGCATCCTCGCCGGAATGCCGCACACCTGGCGCCAGCAGGTAGTTCGTGTGGACCGCGAGCCCGAGGCTGCGCCCGGAATTCACCTTACTCGTGAGCTGGTTCTGGCCACGCGCCAGTATCTGCAGGCCTCGGATGCTCTGCTGGTTTCCGACTACGGCTATGGCGCGGCGACTCCAGAAATCCTGGGCGCTGCTCGCGGACAGTCCGATTCCGTGCCCGTCGTTTTGGACTCTCGCCATCGCATGTTGGAATTTTCCGGCGTCACCGCCGCTACTCCCAACGAGGCTGAAGTGGAGGAAGCGCTCGATGTCGAAATCGGACAGGACTGGGGCACCCTTTGCTCCGCCGGCGCCGAAGTCATCTCTCGCATGAAGCTGAAATCCCTCGTCATCACTCGCGGCCGCGATGGTATGGTTGCGTTTTCCGGCAAGCACAAGCCGCTCAACATTCCTGTCTTCGGCAGCGATCAGGTCACCGACGTGACCGGCGCGGGAGACACGGTCATCGCTACCTTCACCGCCGCGCTTGCGGCCGGCGCCACCGCCGACGAGGCGGCACATCTGGCAAACTACGCCGGCGGCATCGTGGTCATGAAGCGCGGCACCGCCACAGTTTCTCAGCAGGAGCTTCTGGATGCGATCGAGCAAGCTCCGCTGACGACGAAATAAGTACACAGAATGATCAGCGAGAAAATTGTCAGCCGCGAAGAGTTGAAGCGCCGCGCAGAATCCTGGCGCGCCAATGGCGAGAAGATCACACTCGCAAACGGTTGTTTCGACCTCCTGCACGTCGGCCACGTGCGCTATCTTCACGCCGCCAAACAGCTCGGTGGACGTCTGGTAGTCGCCATCAACGCCGACGATTCCGTACGCGCACTAAAAGGCGAAGGCCGACCGCGTATCCCAGCGGAAGAGCGCGCTGAGATTCTCGCGGCCCTGTCGGATGTTGACGCCGTCGTGATTTTCTCCGAGCCTGATGTCCGCGCATTGGTACGCGAGATTCGTCCCAATGTTCAGGCCAAGGGGACCGACTACACAACCGAAAGCGTTCCCGAACGCGACACCGTCATCGAGTGCGGCGGACGAGTCGAAATCGTCGGCGACCCCAAAGATCATTCCGCGACTGAAATCATTCATAACCGTCTGGGGAAACGCTCAACGGAGCAACGCCGCCGGTGAGCGCCACTGCGGCAGACTTTGAAAGCATACTGATCGTCCGCCTCGGCGCCATGGGCGATATCATTCACACCCTGCCGGCGGTCGCCGCTCTGCGCAA
>Ga0209890_10000849_pt1 | contig 14226 bp, 11 predicted proteins | sample OrgsoiDNA2013049_FD_185799 | JGI IMG/M metagenome (GOLD analysis project Ga0209890, IMG submission 185799) | Permafrost soil microbial communities from the Arctic, to analyse light accelerated degradation of dissolved organic matter (DOM) -... | ecosystem: Environmental > Terrestrial > Soil >...
CCGCTCGCGGCCAGCTCGGCGTGCGCGGCGCGGCCGAGACGCTCTGCGTGCGACTGCTCGCAGAGCGCCAAGGCTCTCGCCAGCCATCGCATGGGACGAGCCAGGGGAACGCTATCGCGTCGCCACCCGCCCAAAGCACCCGCCGAGCGGTCCACCGCTCAAAGCACTACGGGGTTGGTTTGCAATTCCCGATACCAGTCATCCCTGAGCACCAGGAAAAATGCTTGCTGTGTCTTGCCCTTGGCAAGCAGCTCGCGAACATTGATGACTTCGACATTGGAGTCGTTCCTTCGATGCGCCCCGTCCTTGCCCGGACCCATGATCCGCACCAGTTGGCGGGTCACTTCGGGTACCTTGTCGGCGTTGTCGGTCGTGGCGAACATTCCGCTCGGTTCGACGTAGGTGAAGAGCAGCGCCGAATCTTTGCTCACCGCGCCGGCTGCCTGCTCGGCGCGGGCCGCGGGTTGTGGGGATGTGCCTTTCTTGCAAGCACTGACAAGGATCAAGAAGAGAAAAACTGTGCGGGCTCGAATGCTCGACCGATGGAACTGCATGGTTGGCGAAGACTACCCGCACCTGAGACGGAGCGCCGCCTGCAGGAAGTAAGCGCGCGGTTCATTGGAAGTTCTCGTGGGGCACTTTCCATGTCCGATCCGATAAGACGGTGGCAAAGCTCAGCTCGCTTCACAGAATCCGTAGCTGCAGACGGGGGCCGACGCGAGGCAATCGGTGGCGCGCTGGCAGGCCGTGCAGCGTGTGGCCCCGTTGGCGACCTTTTCGTAGTAGCAGCCGCAGGCGCCTGTGGGGGCGACGGGCGACATGGGGCCCATCTCTTGGCTGCGTTTCACTTTCATCGCGCATTGAGGAACGACATGGCGTTGCGCTTCGAGAAAAATCAGATCCAGTTGGCCAGGGGCAGTCTTCGTGCCGGTCAAAAAGCCGATGACGTCGCCTGCCGCGGGTTTGACGGGATAGCCGCTGCTTCCAAGGCGAGTCAACAAATGAAGCGGGCCCCAAATGGCATAGTGGCCATCGCGCACGTTGGCCTTTTCGTTCGAGGTGAGGTCGTGGTCAGGATAATAGCCACAGCTCTGTTTGGTGTGCCGGTAGGCGAGCATCTTCACCACCGTGCGATTGTCTTGGGCAACGTCGGCGGCCAGAATGCCGATGGCGTTCTCCCGCGGCGAGGCCATCGAAAGCTTCTGCAGAAGGTCCGAGCTGCCCGTCGTCGCAGTTCCCTTCCAGCGATCGGCAGGGACGCCAATGGCGGCCGCAATCATCCGCTGGGTTCCGGAATTGACATCACGCCTGAAGATGACGCTTTCGTTTGTCCACGGGGCTACGCCCGAATTGACACCGAAACCCATCGCGCAATAGGCAGCTTCGGCGCTGATAGACAGTTCGGGTGAACCTACGGGCACCGTGAATGTCATGGCTTGGACGGGACCGAGAAAATCGGAGACGTTGCCGCCGAGACCATTGGGCAGGCTGACGCAGGTGCTAGCGAAGACATCGGAAATGCCAATATCGGCGTTCAGCGCGGCGCTTGCGGCGATATCGCACATTTTCTCGGTGCCTACCGCGTCCCAGGTGGAAAGGGCCGAGGTGCCCGCGCCCTGAATGGGGGTGCCGTTCAAGATAGCATCCACACCCGCACACGAACCCTGTCCGAGGTAAACGATGGTTGTCGGTGTGGTGAGTGTGGACAAATACTTGCTGAGCTCGACCAGTAAAGGCTTGGCGGCCGTCGAGCCGGTGACGTAGACCGGGTTCGGCAACGTGGAGCAATCCACTGCCCGCGCCCTGCGACTTGCGCCAACGGTCGATGCAATAAGGATGAAGAGCCCGATGAGTGCTTTTCGCATGAAGGGTTCTGCCTCAGGGCAGGGGCTTGAGGGTTCCGTCGGAATTGAGATTGGTTAGTCGGCCGTTGTCGAAGGGAATGCACGTTGAATCCGTGCAACTGGCCAAGACTTGGTTTTCGTTGGCTGGCTGACAGGCATAGCAGCCGGCTGGACCTTGGCATGGATCGCCTACGTCAACGGTGTGGCTGGTGCCGGCATCGGTGGTAAGAGCGATGCAGACTTGTTCCTTTTCATCGCAGACAGTTTGGGAAAACCGTGCACAATCGGCGTTGCTTTGGCACTGGGCAGTCTTCTTGTCGACGAGGAAGCTGCACGCGGTTGGAACGAAGAGAAGAGCGAGCAGGAACCCAATCCCTCGGATGCCAGTCAGTCTCGTAACATGCGATGGCGTCTGCCGAAGCGTCATTAGAAATGTCCGTCGACGACCACCGCGCCCGGCCACGCTAGGGCGACAGACGTGCGGGATTGGCTATGGCCGAAGGTGAGGTAAAGGGAAAGCGCTCCGAATGCCAGGGTGGCGACGGACAGCCCGTCTGAGACGGCGCCGGCCATTGTTGCACTTCGTTGCTTGTCGTCGAGATTGGCTTTCGTCATCGGATACGTCTGCCGCATATCCGCAAGGTCGCGGGAGGCTCGATAGGCGATGACGCCGGCGACGGTGGCGCCCACCGCACACGCCGCCGTCGCGGTCCACGACAACCCAAGGGCACGGTGGCGGTCGGAACCGCTGTCGACGACTCGAGCGGAAGTCTTTGATCTCGCCGCAACGGAATCGGAAAGATCGAAATCTAGTGGCGAAAGCGTTGTCCTCAAACGAACTCTAACAGTCTCCCGACCAGGAGCGTCCACCCAACGAGCCACGGGGGCACCCGTGCGTGGGTGGACCTCGACTCGCCGCCGGCCCACATTGACGACGATGGGCGAAAGCAGAGGCGTATTCCCCTTTTCCACGTCATCCACGAAGACCGCTGCGCCTGCATCGTCAAAATCAACATCGATACGCGCTACGCGCTGACCGAGGTTGGCGAGCTCGTCGCGAACCTCTTTCACTCGCTCCGACGGGATCTGGTCGCCGGCGTCCGCAAGATAGCGATTGAACAGATCAACGGCAGACGCGTAGTCGTGTTCCTCGACGGCGACGCGCCCCAAGTTGTAGAGGAGCCGGAAATTCTTGGCCAGCTGATAGGCGCGGCGAAATTCAACGCCGGCAGCGCCGAAATCGCGATCCTCGTAGAGCTGGACTCCGCGGCGAAAGGCCGCGCGAGCTTGTTCCGCGGCATCGTTCGTCGGCTGAGAGCTGGGTGGCTCGCTGGCGCCTGCAGACGGCGCCGCGACGAAGGCAATGACAACGACGAAGGCAAAAACAGAAAGAAAAGCGCGTGTAGCCGTCATCGGGCGTAGGGATCCTCGCGGTCGATCTCGTGAGCAAAGGGCTTGGAAGCCTTGATCCTCGCCACTTCGAAAAAGTCTTGTGCGTGCACACCCGAAAGCATTGCCGCGCCCGTGCTGCCCCTCGCTGTCCAACGACGCGGATGCAAAACTTTGTGCGGTACTGGCGCGCTCTTCGTTGGGCTTGAAAGCGGCGTCGTCGTTGGCAGTTGCGGCGCCAGCACCATGGAGTCGCCAGCGAGGCTTTGGCTCGGTAGATCCGGAATCGTCGGCCGCTCGGCCTGCAACGGCTTCGCGACTGGTGGTCGGGGCACGCGGCTGTTGTGCAGTGGTCGGGAGAGCAGGGCACCTGCAAACGCGAAGACGGCAACGCCCGCAGCAACGAGCGGCCAGCGAAAATTCAGTCGCGGACGCAGAGCCATCTTCAGCTCCGGTGAGACTTGTGTGATGTCATCATGCGTGGCCGCGATGGTGTAAGTGGACGAATAGCTCGGGGGCTGGAGAGCCGGAAATTCGTGAGTGGCAGGGTCGGAAACCACGAGCTTGGGCAGGTCGTAGCTCGACGATGTACGCGTACCGCGCGAGCCTGGCAGGCTCTGCTGAATCATCGAGCGCGACAGCGCCCGGGAGCTTGCGAATCCCCGCGAGACCATTTCACCCAGCAGGCGCGACTGGACTGGCATCGAGCCGGTAATCAGAGCATCGAGATCCGATTGAAACTCGACCGCGCTCTTGTAACGTTCGCGCGGATCGACGGCCAGGGCTCGGTTGCAGATGGCGGCCAGGCCGGGCGGAAAGCCGTGCGACTTGGGCAGATAGGGAATCGGCTCACCACCCGCCAGACGCCCTCGAATTTCGGCATCCGTTTGCCCTTGCCAGAGTCGGCGTCCCACAGCCATTTCCCAAAGCATGACGCCGACCGAAAACAGATCCGCCCGGTGGTCGACGACCGCGCCCGCCGCCTGTTCCGGCGCCATGTAGGCCACGCGCCCCTTGGCCTCGCGCGGGTGCTTGGGATCGGCCGATTGGGCAGTTTGGGCGATGCCGAAATCAATTAACTTTACGGTGCCATCACACGTGACGAAGACGTTCTGGGGGCTGACGTCGCGGTGGACGATCTGCAGTGGCCTTTCGTCCAGAGCCTTCAGGTTGTGCACATAGTCCAAACCCATCAGCACATCGGATACGATCTTCAGGGCCAGCGGCAGACTGAACGCGGCTTGGTTCGGTCGGCCGCCAAAACGGTCCAGAATGTGCTTCAGCGATTGACCATCCAGATACTCCATCACCAAGAAATGGCGGTCGCCGTCGTGCCCCGACTCGTAGGCGTGAATGACGTGGGGGTGATTCAGGCGCAGCGACAGCCGAACCTCGCCGAGAAACATCTCGGCGGATTCCGGATCCCGAGCGAGCTCGGGCCAAAGCCGTTTGATGACCACCGGCTTCGCGGGACCCAGGTCGCCCGGCATGATAGCCAAGAAGACCTCGGCCATGCCTCCCGTCGCCAATCGACTGACGAGCTGGTAGCGAGGAAATGCCGGCGGTTGCTCGGGAAGTCCGCTCGAGCTTTGACGTGGCGATGTGGCGCTGGTCATTGTGGGCGCGAACTATAGGGGCGTGCCGGTCGGCGGTCGGTGAAGACTTGGTGACAATTCCGAGGCCCCCTCCCGAGCCGACGTCATCGACGGCTGACTCGCGTCAGTCGCGCAACAGTTGCCGAGCTGTAACCGCGGGCAGCCGGACAGTCGATTACTCTGCCTTTAGCCACGGAGGTTCAACATCAACATGGCCACTATCACGCCCAAACGCAGCGACAACGATTCGAGCGCGGTCCCATCGTCACAGCTGGCATTCGACGTCGAAGGCGACGCCGAATGCGCGGACTTCGAGCTTGACGTGATCTTACGCGGGCTGGCCCTCGATCGGTGGTTTGCGACCGCGGAGAAGGACGTCCCTATCTGGGCGTTCTAGACAAACGCAAGCTCGGAGTAGTCCCATGCCGAAGCCGCTGGCTGAAGGTGCCCCGTCTGATCTGCCCGAGCGCCGGCTCGTGAGCTTGAGCGCCTCCATCGACAATCCGATCGGTCGAACATTCGCTCGCCTGATTACGGAGCCCGTCGAGCGGTTGCTCTCACTGTCGGCCCTCAATCGCATTTACTCGGATCTCACTCCCGAGGCCAACGAGGCGACATTCTTTGCCACAATTCTGCGTCGACTTCGTGTCGGTTACGACCTTGCCGCGGAAGACATTGCGAAGATTCCGACCGTCGGGCCTTTGGTCGTTGTCGCCAATCACCCGTTTGGCGGCCTGGATGGCTTGATCATGGGCGACATCCTGACCCGCCTGCGCAGCGATTTTCGCTTGCTTGCGAACCGCTTCCTCTACGAGATCCCGGAATTGCAGCCGTGGGTCTTGCCGGTAGATGCGTTTGGTGGGCGAGAGGCACACCGGCGCAACCTGGCAGGGCTGCGCCGAGCGATTCGTTGGCTCGAACAGGGGAACGCCCTCGGGATCTTCCCCGCTGGAACGGTTTCCCACCTGCAGTTGCGGAAGGGCTATATCGCGGATTCGGCGTGGCACACGACCGTAGCTCGGCTGGTGCGCAGAACCGGCGCGACAGTGTTGACCATGTTCTTCGACGGTCACAACAGCATGACATTCCAGCTCTCCGGTCTCATTCATCCGAAACTGCGAACCATCCTGCTGCCGTCCGAAATGCTCAAGCGACAGCAGTCAACGGTGGCCGTGCGCATCGGCCGTCCCATCGCCCCGTTCAAGATCGCGCGCTACGCGGACGACCGAATCCTCACTAGCTACTTTCGTTTCAAGACCTACATGCTGAAATGGCGCGACAGTCCCATTCGGCCGCGCTTCGCCGCGCGAGCCGTCGACGCCGAGTCAGAGCCGGTCCTGGCGCCTCGCGCGGCGGACGCGCTGGCCGCCGAGGTGGCCCGTCTGCCGCCGCGCGCTCTGCTTGCGGAACAGGGAAAGTTCCAGGTGTTTCTCGCCACCTCGGAGTTGATCCCGTCTATTCTCGTCGAAATCGGTCAATTGCGGGAGCGCACGTTTCGGGCAGTGGGCGAGGGCACCGGCAAATCCTGCGACTTGGACCATTTCGACGGAGACTACCAGCATCTCTTCTTGTGGAACACCGCCCGTCACGAGGTCGTCGGCAGCTACCGCCTAGGCAATGTGGATCGCATCCTCGCCAAACGCGGCGAACGTGGGCTCTACACGAGCACTCTTTTCAAGCTCAAGCCGGGCCTTGTCGAACGCCTGGGACCTGCGATTGAGCTCGGTCGCTCCTTTGTTCGCAAGGAATACCAGGGCCAGCCCATTCCGCTGGCTCTCCTGTGGCGGGGAATTGGAGCGTATCTCGTGCGCAATCCGACGTACAAGGTTCTGTTCGGCCCGGTCAGTATCAGCAAGGAGTACGCGGCGCTCTCCCGACGGTTGATGGTCGAATTCCTTGGAAAGCGCTTCGGCCATGAAGCGCTTTCAGGCTTCGTGCGACCACGCAATCCGCCCAAGGACCGCTTGACGCGGGCAGAGCGGGAAGCTCTGAACGCGGTCGTGCGAAATGCGGATGACATTTCGGCGCTCGTGTCGGAGATCGAATCAGACGACAAAGGCATGCCGGTCTTGTTGCGGCACTATCTCCGGCTCAATGCCTGCCTTCTCAGCTTCAATCTCGACGCTAGTTTCGGCAATTGTATCGACGGCCTGATTGTGGTGGATCTGCGAACCGCCGAGCCCAAGCTGCTTCGCCGCTACATGGGGGACGCCGGCTACGAAAGTTACATGAGCGTGGAGGGCAGCACGCCGGTGCTGCCCATGCGAACGCGCTCGTAGACAAGCGAGCTCTGCTAGAGTCGGCTAGTTGGCAACCGGAAGCCGCAATTCAAGCGCAATGGCGTTGACCGCATCGCGGACCGTAAGCAGCGTCTGCGGATCGGAGACTTCCAGGGTTGCGCCGAAGACTTCTTCGATTTCGTAAAGCATCTCGGCGACGGCCAATGAATCGATGCCGAGATCTTCGCGCAAACGACTGTCGAGGGTCACTTGCTCAGGGGCAATGTGACTGTCGACCTTGTCGGCGATGATGGTTGCGAGCTTGGAGTGGATTTGATCAGTGGTCATTGGAGCTCCTCGTCAGGATGGCGTAGAACAAGCACGGCGTTTTGGCCGCCGAAGGCAAAAGAGTTCTTGAGGGCGTAACGAATGTCCTGGTGTCGCGCCTCGTTGGGCACATAGTCCAGATCGCAGGCGGGATCTGGCGTCTCGTAGTTGATAGTCGGAGGCACCACTCCGTCGCGAAGGGTGAGTAGCGTGGTCACGAGCTCGAGCGCGCCCGAAGCGCCCATGGTGTGTCCCAGCATCGACTTGTTGGCCGTGACAGCAACGCGCGCAGCTCGCCGCCCAAGTGCCATGTGGATGGCACGGGATTCGGTCTCGTCATTCAATTTGGTGGACGTGCCATGCGCATTGACGTGGTCGACCTGGTCGGCAGAGATTCCCGCCGACTGCATGGCTTGGCAGATGGCATCGCTTTGACCTTGTGAATCGGGCGCTGTCAGGTGGGTAGCATCGCTGGTGGCGCCGTAGCCCGCGATCTCACCTAGCAGGCGGGCGCCGCGCCGACGGGCATGCTCGTATTGTTCGAGCACGAGCATGGCTGCGCCTTCGGAAATGACCAGGCCGTCACGGGCCGAGTCAAACGGGCGGCAGGCGCGCTCGGGCTGGGGGTTGCGCGATAGCAAGCGGAGATTTGCCCAGCCTCCAAGAACGGCACCACAGATGGGCGCGTCGGCACCGCCGGTAAGAACCACATCGTCTTGGCCATGCTGGATGCGACGGAAGGCTTCGCCGATAGCGACCGCGCCAGAGGCACAGGCGGCTGCAACCGTAAATTGGCTGCCTGAAAGCTTGTAGTGAATCGACAGATTGCTGGACAGAGAGTTGAACATGTTACGCGGAACGGCCAGCGGGTGCATTTTTCGCCAGCCACGGGAAAAGTAGGCGCCGAAGACATCTTGCAGGCCCTGCATGGCACCGAAGGCGGTTCCCACGATCACTGCAATGGGACGCTTCTCGTTAGCACTGGCGCCAAGTCCCGAGGACTCGAGCGCCAGTCCGCCAGCGTGAAGACCGATGTTGGTGAAGAGGTCATTGCGATGGAGCGTCTGCTCCGAGAGGAACGGTGTCGGCTTTACGTCGTCCACTTGGCCGCCGATGTGGATCGGGAAATCAGACGTGTCGACCCGCGTAAGGGTCCCAATGCACGAGCGGCCAGCTCGCATCGCAGACCAGAAGTCATTCAGATCACTTCCGTGTGGAGTGACGACACCAATGCCCGTCACGACGACGCGGCGGCTTGGCGAATGGCGCTGCATAACTATCACGAACCCAGGGTACTGAATCTCACGTCCAAAGAGCGTCAACACCTCGGTAGCGATACGAAGGCGGTTTGATGACGTTCGAGTCTCTTGTGGCTGGAGCGTCGCGGCGTTCGGCCGGAGGCAGCGGAGGGAGCATGGGTCGCCGGTTCGATACCTGGCTCGGCAGGCGCGACAGAGCATTTTCTTCCGGCGTCGCGTCCGCGCGAGGTACTATCGTCAACCACGCTGCCAGTTGCACGATTCTCCCGGAAGCCGTGCACTAACTCCTGGTGGGCAAGGGGCCTCGAAATGACGTACTACCGATGTTCCCAGGGTCCAGGTCGTCTCGCGCTTTTCGCGGCGGCATTGCTTGCGATAGGTGCGTGCGCCAAAGCCGAAGTTGTCAACGGTGGCGGGGGCGGCAACGGGGCTTCGTCGGCCGGCGGAAAAGGCGGCGGAGGTGTGGTTGTCGTCAACCTCGACGCGCATCCTTCTGCCGACGCAGGCGTGGACCGACCGAGCGGGGGAACCTGTGGCGACGGCATCATCGAGCGCAGCGAGCAGTGTGACGACGGCAATACGGCAAACGGCGACGGTTGCAGCCGGATTTGCCAAATCGAAGCGAACTGGAACTGCCCCGACCAGGGAAAGCCTTGCGTGTACGTCGGGAATTGCGGAAGCGGAAGCTTGACCTCGAACAAGGGTTGCGACGACGGCAACACCGCCAGCGGCGATGGCTGCTCCAGCGATTGCAAAACCGTCGAGCCCGGCTACATCTGCAGGGTACCTGGCAAGCCCTGCAGCGCCCGGTGTGGGGACGGCATCGTCAAAGGCTTCGAAACCTGCGACGACGGGAACACGGCCAGCGGCGACGGCTGCTCGGCGACGTGCAAGATCGAGCCCGGCTTCGACTGCACTGGCAGTCCGAGCACCTGCGCGGCAACCGTTTGTGGCAACGGGAAGAAAGAAGCTGGCGAGACCTGCGACGACGGCAACACCTTGCCCTACGATGGTTGCGCCTCGAACTGCCAGAAAGAGCCCGAGTGCGGGACATCCACCAGCGCGGTAGGCGCCTGCAAGAGCACCTGCGGCGACGGAATTCTCTGGCCCAACATGGAGGAGTGCGACGACGGCAACGCGGCCGATGGCGATGGCTGCTCGCACGACTGCAAGATCGAGAAGGGATGGACCTGCAAGTCCTTCTTCGACGATCCGCCTCCGAAGTTGCAGCTCCCGATCATCGCTCGCGACTTTCCCATCGGCTACTCACCCAACGACAATCCCCCTAGCGGACATCCTGACTTCGGGAACTCTTCGTTTCCTACCGACGACAGTCTGCAGAAGGGCAGGGGAATCGTAGCGACGACCTTGGGGATGGATCGCAAGCCGGTCTGGGCTGGTCCGACTCAAGATCCGGTTCCGAACCTGTCTCAGAGCCAGTTCACGGGCAAGAAGGAATTCGATCAGTGGTATCGCGACGTCAGCGGCGTCAACATGACCTACTACGAGAGTCTGAGCTTGCTGCAGAGCTCGACCAGTAAGACTACCTATGCGATGAATAGCGATACGGACCCGCCCTGGTTTGATCTCTGTGGTTTCTTCCCCCTTGACGATCTGACGAAACCGAAGATCGATCAGAACACCGGAAAGCCGACGACGTACACGGATTCCGGGTTTCCCGGTCAAACCTGCCACGCCTACGAAGGACTTGGGTTCGGTAGCAGCTGGGCGAGCCACAATTTTCGATTCACCACCGAGCTGCGCTACTGGTTTCAATACCAAGGCTCCGAGAATCTGAAGTTCACCGGCGATGACGACGTGTGGGTCTTCGTCAATGGCACCTTGGCGCTCGATCTTGGAGGCATTCACAACACAGCGGGGGGAACCGTTTCTCTCGATCCAGCCAATGGCACCGGCCAGGTTGTGTATCAGCTGCCGTTTTCGTCCCCCAGTGCGCCTGTCACCGCGGATTTCAAACTGACGAAGGGTAGCGTCTACGAGGTGGTCGTATTCCAGGCGGAACGCTATGGGATGGGCTCGAACTACATGCTGACCTTGGCGAACTTCATCGGGGGCAAGACCCAATGCGTTCCCACGTGTGGCGATGGCGTGACCGTGGCCGATGAGGAGTGCGACTGCGGAGACGGCTCGGGCTCGGTGCCCGCGGGCTGCCCGGGTTCCAACAACGACTCGACCTACGGCGGGTGTACCACCGAGTGCAAGTGGGGCCCGTTCTGTGGCGACGGCACCATGCAAGGCGCCCCGAATGGTCCCGAGGAGTGCGACCTGGGCAAAGAAAACGGCAGCGCGGGCGGCGGGGGCAACGAATGCAGCATCGCCTGCAAGAGTCCGCGCACGTGCGGCAACGGCGTCGTCGATACCGATCTCGGGGAAGAATGCGACATGGGCACGAAAAACGGCCTCAAGCTCGATAGCCAGCTGCAGCCGGTGACGGATCCCAGCGATTCCAACGGGCAGGTCTTTTGCACCAACGACTGCACGATTCCACCGGGAATTGTGTACTAAGAGCCTTCGTTGACGCGCTCGGATGCGGCCGAGCACAAAATCCACGATATGCGAGGGGCCGTAACAATCGGGGCCTCCGGTAGACAAGATACACAGAGGTCTCATGCGAAACGTACGAATCGGACTCGTAAGTGCGGTGGCGCTCGCCTTGACGATGGCGGCCAATGGCTGCAGCAGCAGCTCCGGCGGCAGCTCGGGAAGCAGCTCCGGAGGGAGTACCGGCAGCGGCGGAAGCTCCTGTTCGAGCGTCGAGGCCTGTGGCGGCGACGTGGTCGGGGCCTGGACCGTATTGTCATCTTGCCTGACGGTGAGCGGGGACTTGGACTTGTCGTCGGTTGGTGCGGCCTGCTCGTCCGCGTCGGTCGCGGGGGCACTCCACGTGACCGGAACGTGGACCGCCAACTCCAACAAGACCTATGCCGACAACACAACGACAACAGGTGACACGCAGTTCACCCTAGGGTCTTCGTGCTTGATTATTTCGTCGACGCAGACCACCTGCGACGGGGCGGCTGGCCTTCTCGCCCCCGGCCTAGGCTATCACTCTCTCACGTGCCCATCCGCCGCGGGCGGCGGGTGCAATTGCTCGGGCAACGTCAGCCAGACGGGCACGATTGGGTTGAACTCCTCTGCACCGTCAACGAGCGGCACCTATTCGATCTCGGGCAGCGTGCTCACGATTTCGGGCGACTCGGCCGACGTGGACTATTCGTACTGCGTCTCGGGAAACAAGCTGACCCTGACCCCGAAGAGCACCAAGCCGGCCGTCTCCGGTACGATCGTGCTCCAGAAGAGCGATAGCTCGGGCTCGGGCGGCGCGACGGGAAGCGGCGGCCAGAGCAGTTCGGGCGGGGCTATTGGCTCGGGCGGCAGCGGGCAGGCCGGTTCGGGCGGCAAGAGCAGCGCAGGAGGGGGGACCGGCTCGGGCGGGACCAGCAACTCAACCGGGCAGGGCGGTACGAGCAGTGCGGGCGGGGCGACCGGCTCCGGTGGTGCGAGTGCGGCGGGCGGAGCCGCTGGTGGATCGAGCGGCGGAAAGGCTCCTTGCGATATCTACGGTGCCGCCAACACTCCTTGCGTCGCCGCCCACAGCGTGGTGCGAGCGCTCTACAGCGCCTACAACGACAAGCTTTACCAGGTCAGGCGCGCCGACAATACCACCAAGGACATCTTGCCTCTCGCGCCCGGTGGCATCGCCGATACCGGTCCGGAGGACACGTTCTGCGCCGGTTCGACCTGTGTGCTTACCGTCGTCTACGACCAGTCTGGGAAGGGAAACGACCTGTGGTACCAGGGCTCGACGCAGGTCCCAGCCTCGACGTCGAGCAAACCCTCGAATGCGATCAAGGATCCGGTGACGGTTGGCGGGCACAAGGTTTATTCGGTCTACATCAGCCCCAACAACTGCTACTGGCACGATGGTTCCAAGTCAGGACTGGCAACGGGTGCTCAGCCCGAGGGGATGTACATGGTGACCAGCAGCAGAAACGCCAACGGCGGGTGCTGCTTCGACTATGGAAACAGCGAAACCGACCGAAGTGCCGATGGCGCCGGCGCCATGGATTCTCTCAACTTCAGCACGACTCCGTCCTGGGGGACGGGGGCCGGATCCGGCCCGTGGGTCATGGCCGATCTCGAGTACGGACTTTTCTCTGAAGGAAGCAACGGCAAGAATTCGAACGATCCAACCCAGACCGCGCCCTTTGTCACCGCCGTCCTTAGGAACGATGGCACGAAGGAATTCGCCCTCAGGGGCGGCGACGCTACCTCCGGCAACTTGAGCACGTACTACAAAGGCGCCCTCCCTGGCGGCTGGACTCCGATGAAGAAACAGGGTGCACTTATCCTCGGTTGCGGCGGTGACTGCTGCAAGCCGAGCGGTGGCGCCAACGCCAGCTCGGGCATCTTCTTCGAAGGCGCTATTGTTACCGGCTACCCAACGGATGCGACGGAAGACGCGGTTCAGGCGAGCATCGTAGCTGCCGGGTACGGCAAGTAATTCGATTGCCGGATGGACCGGCCCGTCGAAATTTCATCCCGGCGTCCCTTTTTGTGATCAGGAATCTCTCGCTGAAGATACCTTACGTGGGTGAGGACTTCGTGGTTGGGGTATAGATCTGCCCCGCAGCAAACATGAGGGAAGCAAACATGAGACCCACCTTCTTCGTTGCCATGGTCGCGCTGTTGTCGGTGATGGGCGGATGTAGCGGCGGTATCGCCACTGGGACCGTCGGCTTGGAGGACGCTGCGGTTTCTCCGGACGACCTCGTGCCCGGTAGCACCAGCGACGATGGGTCGGGAGTGTTTGTCAACCTAGATGCATCGTCGTCCGTCGATGGGAGCACTCCCCAGATTTGCGGGGACGGGATTCTCGCTTCGGGCGAGGAATGCGACGACCACAACACGGCTTCGGGCGATGGGTGCTCCAGCACGTGCAAGCTGGAAAAGGATTGGGTTTGCCCCACGCCGGGCGCTGCCTGTGTCTCGACCGTTGTCTGCGGTGACAGCCGCATCTCCGGCAACGAGCAATGCGACGACGGCAACACGCTTTCCGGCGACGGCTGCAGCGCGACTTGCCAGCTTGAGTCAGGCTGGAAGTGTCCGGTCCTTGGTGCCGCATGTGCCGCGGCAGCCTGTGGCGACGGTATCCTGGCCGGATCCGAGCAGTGCGATGACGGCAACACGAGCTCCGCCGATGGTTGCAGCTCGACCTGCCAGCTAGAGCCAGGCTACGCCTGCGGCCGCGACCAATGGCACCCCGCGGTTGCTGCGACCGAATGCTACAAGACGATTTGTGGCGACGGTCACGTCGAGGGAACCGAGCAGTGCGACGACGGCAACACGAAACCCTTCGACGGCTGCTCGCCGACCTGTACGAACGAGCCCCAATGCGGCTACCCGGATAAAGACACGACGAAAGCCTACCAGTGCTTCTCGGTGTGCGGCGACGGCATCAAGATGCCGGACGAGGAATGCGACGATGGCAATCTGCAGAATGGCGACGGCTGCTCGTCGAAGTGCACTTTGGAGTCGGGCTTCTCCTGCACGGCGACGGCCCCGGCGCTTG
>Ga0209890_10000850_pt1 | contig 14226 bp, 13 predicted proteins | sample OrgsoiDNA2013049_FD_185799 | JGI IMG/M metagenome (GOLD analysis project Ga0209890, IMG submission 185799) | Permafrost soil microbial communities from the Arctic, to analyse light accelerated degradation of dissolved organic matter (DOM) -... | ecosystem: Environmental > Terrestrial > Soil >...
CACCGACGAAGTTCTGCGGATACAGCTGGCATACGCGGTAGATCAGCTCGTTGCAGATGCGCGTCCATTGCACACTGACCGCCTCGCTGCCGAGATGATGCCCCATCGCCGAGGCCCGCGGAGAGAAGATCGTCAGGTCGGTGCCGCGCTCGCGCTGCAGTTTGAGCTGCGCTTTCTCGAGGCTGTCGCGGATCTCATCGTCGCTGATGCGCGGGCCCTCGAGCGCTGCCGCGCTTTCCGAGCCCGTGAACCCGCTAAGTTGCGCATCGCGAAACGCCTGCAGCGCTCCCGGCGCGGTCGTGTAGTGGCCATGGCAGTCGATGATCATGAATCCTTGAGCCGCTGCTCGAGCTTATCGAGCGTCTGCATGGCCGTGAGGCATTGCGCAACGCTGGCGTTGGGCTCGCGCCGCTCGCGGATCGCCGCAAAGAATTCCCGATCCTGCAGCTCGATGCCGTTCATCGAGACGTCGACCTTCGACACGTCGATCTGGTTGTTCTTGCCGTCGAACAGATCGTCGTAGCGGCAGATGTAGGTGCCGTGGTCGCAGATATAGCGGAAGAAGGTACCCAGCGGGCCGTCGTTATTGAAGGACAGGGACAGTGTGCAGATTGCCCCGGACGGCACCTTGAGACCAATGCTCATGTCCATCGCGATGCCGAGGGTGGGATGCGTCGGGCCTTGCAGTGCAAAACTCTGCGAGATGCTCTCGCCCGTCTGGTAGCCGAACAGGTCCACCGTATGGCATGCATGGTGCCAAAGCAGATGATCGGTCCAACTCCGCGGTTTGCCGAGGGCATTCGTGTTGGTGCGCCGAAAAAAGTAGGTCTGTACGTCCATCTGCAGCACCTTGAATTCACCGGCGCGAATGCGCCGGTGAATCCACTGGTGACTTGGGTTGAAGCGGCGGGTATGGCCCGCCATCGCGACCATGCCCGTCTCCTTCTGCGTCCGCACCAGCAGTTCCGAATCCGCCACCGAGTCCGCCATCGGTATCTCGATCATGACGTGTTTGCCGGCACGCATACACTCAACGCCCTGGGCTGCATGCATCTGAGTGGGCGTGGTCAGGATCACCGCGTCCAGCCCGGGTTGCGCCAGGCTCTCGCCTAAGTTGGCGGTCCAGTGCGGGATTTTCCATTGTTGCGCGACTTCCCGCGCGGACTCCATGTTTGAACCGGCAAGCGAAACGACTTCGATACCGGGAATTCTGGACATGGCCTCGAGATGCTTGATGCCGAAAGCACCGTGACCGGCGAGACAGACCTTCATGCGTCGCTCCGGTTATCGAGAATCATCAGCGCAGCGGCCGTGTTGGACGCCGGAACGTGATAGTGCCGGTACGCTTCCGAGGCGTTCTCGCCGAGCGCGCCGCGCATCACGTGCCACATCACCATTTCCACGCCTTCCGATCCGGCCTCGCGCATGTATTCGGTATGGGAAATCCTGGTGAGCGACAGCGGATCCTTGGTCAGATTGTCGAGGAAGGCTGTGTCGAATTGCCGATTGATGAGCCCGGCGCGTTCGCCCTGCAACTGATGGGACATTCCGCCGGTGCCGTAAATCACGACGCGTAGCTCTTGCGGAAACTTCTCGATCGCCCGGGCGATGGCCTGACCCAGCTTGAAACAACGGGCGCCGGTCGGCGGCGGGTACTGCACGACGTTCACGCAGATAGGGATTACCTTGAAGGGCCATGCCGCAGGCTGTCCGCAGGTGACCGACAAGGGGACGGTGAGCCCGTGATCCACCGGCATTTCATTGGCGATGGTCATGTCGAATTCATCCAGTATCAGCGATTGCGCAAGGTGCCAGGCGAGCTCGGGATGACCCTGAACGGCGGGCACCGGGCGAGGACCGAAGCCCTCGTCGGCGATTGGGAATCGATCCGCCACGCCGATGAGAAAGGTCGGGATGATCTCCAACGAAAAGGCGTTTGCATGATCGTTGTATACGATGATGGCAACGTCCGGCGCCAACTTGGCGAGCCATTCGCGGGCGGGTCCATAGCCTTTGAACAACGGCTCCCAGTACGCGGTGGCGGTCTGCCCCTTGTCCATCGCGACTCCGATGGCTGGAACGTGCGAACATGCGATACCTGCGACGATTTTCGCCATCATTTGTCCTCCGCGGTGGCGCGCGTGTCTTTGAACCGGTTGCCGTCCGGGCTCCGCCCTCCGGCCAGCATCATCTTCGCGTAGGTTTCCTTGGGCACTCCGGACATCATGCCGGCGACATCTTGAAAGGTCAGGCCGTCGCAGAAGGCGATCTTGATCGTGTAATAGATATTTCCGCCGACCTTCAGCATGCCAAGCCAATCGCGTTCGAGCACGGTGCGACGCTGTTCCGCGGTGAGGCTGTATCGATCCAGGTACGCGGCCTCGTTTTCCTTGAACGCCTTGCGGTTCTCGGCTTTGTTGAGCGACATGCAGAACATGTTGAGGGGATAGCCGATGCGCCCACGCTCGGCATCGTATACGTACGTCCCGGGGATACTGTCGTAGTCATGCGGTTGAGTCATGTGATCTCCGTGCCGCGCGAACCGGCGCAGTCATCTGGTTGGAAAGAATTTCTTGCCTCACGATGTCGCGGATGACCTCGATCGCCTTGCGCATGAGCGGGCTGCGCGGACGCTGTGCGGACGTCGCGATGGAGAGGGACGTCGTCAACGGGGGATTACCGATGGGTAAGGCGCGCACTTCGCTCGCCCACTGAGTGGATTTCACCGCATTCATCGGCAGAACACCGAATCCATGACCCTGGCGGACGAGATCGATGACCGCGGGAATGCACTCGATCTCATGTGCGACGCGTATCTTCCGGTCGACGCTCGCCAGGGCATTTTCGACCGACATGCGCATGGCGTGGGGCCGACTTGGAATGATGAGCGGGTACTCGGCAAGAGCGGCGAGCGTGATGCCGTCCCGCGGGGCCGCCGCGCCGGCGGCAGGACTCGCCGCGAGCGGAGCTATTAAGTAGAGTTGATCATCCAGCAGCGGCAGCAGGTCCACGGTGGTCGAGGCGGTGGCGTTGTAGACCAACGCGCAATCGACCCGCCCGATGTTCAGCCATTCCAGGATGTAGGCCGACAATCCCTCGACGGTGGCCAGGCGCGCGTTGGGAAGACTGAGAGCGAATGCTTTCACCAAGGGCACCGTGACGCTGCTGCCGAGGCTCGGGGGCAGGCCGAGCGCAAAGTGTCCCGAGTCGCCATTGCGCTGGTCCTCCAATTCCTGCCGCGCACGTCCGACCTGGGTGAGTATGCCCCGGGTATGTTCCAGCAGGCGCGCGCCGGCATCGGTAAGCACCACGCCGCGACCGTTGCGCTCGAACAGATTCTGACCCAGTTCGACTTCGAGTTGGCGTACCTGGCGGCTCAGAGCGGGTTGCACCACCGAAAGAAAAGACGCTGCCCGCGTGAAGCTGCCAAGTTCGGCGACGTGGCGAAAGTACTCGAGCTGTTTCAGATCCATGTCGAGCGGTACCGCTGGCCGTGGCATAGATCCGTACTATGTCGAAACGCTATAACAGGTATGCTTCTCATTCCTTGATAGTATACGTGATAATCACTATCGATGAACACTGAGGAAGCATCCATGATCGGCCAATCGGGAATTGCGGTAAAAAATATCAAACGCGCGGACGCGGCGAGCGTGGCCGAACTCTCCAAATACGGCGTCGCCACCATTCACGAGGCCATGGGCCGGGTCGGGCTGATGGCGCCGTACATGCGGCCGATTTATCCGGGCGCCACAGCTTGCGGCACGGCGGTGACGATATTCGCGCACCCGGGCGACAATTGGATGCTGCACGTCGCGGCGGAGATGCTGCAGGCCGGCGACGTGGCAGTGCTCGGCACTTCCTCCGACAATGCCGACGGCATGTTCGGCGATTTGCTTGCGACGTCGTTTCGCGCTCGCGGTGGAATGGGTTTGGTGATCGATGCCGGCTGTCGAGACACGGCTGACCTGCGCGGCATGCAATTTCCGGTTTGGGCGAAGGCGGTGTACGGCAAGGGTACGGTCAAGGCGACGGTGGGTTCGGTCAACACGCCCATCATTTGTGCGGGCGCCTTGGTGCATCCGGGCGACGTGATCGTTGCCGACGACGATGGTGTGGTGGTGGTGCCGAAGGCGCGCGCCGCGGCGGTGGCGGAGGCGGCGAGTCGACGGGAGGCCAAGGAGGCGGCGACGCGCGAGCGACTGGCGGCGGGCGAACTCGGCCTCGACATCTACGGTATGCGCGATGTGCTTGCCAAAGCGGGCCTGAAATATTTTGACGACGAGGCCGCAATGCAGGAGGGTGCTGCAACCCAAGAGGGTCCGCGCAAATGACGGTGCCCATCCGGAATCCCCTCAAGACGTGTCCGCCGCCGGATCCGAATCCCGTGAGGCCCTCGCTCGCGCTGCCGCCGGGTGCGTGCGATGCTCACTGCCACGTATTCGGGCCCGCCGCCAAGTTTCCGTACGCGGCCGACCGCAGCTACACGCCGCCCGACGCACCGGTGGAGAGTCTGCGCAAGCTGCACGCCCGGCTGGGCATTTCTCGCGCCGTCATCGTGCATGCAAGCTGTCACGGAACGGAAATGGATGTCACCCTGGACGCCATCGCGGAAAGTGGTGGCGCCTATCGTGGCGTCGCCTGCGTGGAAGATACGGTGACCGACAGGGAACTCGAGCGTCTGCACCAAGGCGGCATCCGCGGCATCCGCTTCAATTTCGTCAAGCACCTGGGCGGGGTGCCGGACCTCGCGGTGTTTTACCGCCTGCTTGCCCGAATCAAACCCTTGGGCTGGCACATCGTGCTGCACTTCGATGCCGACGACATCCTCGTCCAGCGGGAACTGCTGGGACGCATCGACGTGCCCTTCATCATCGATCACATGGGACGCGTGAAGGCCGCCGAGGGTCTTGAGCAACGGCCTTTTCAATCCCTGCTCGACTTGTTCCGAAACAATCCGCTGGCATGGATCAAGGTCTGCGGGGCCGAGCGCGTCTCGAGCGGCGCGCGGCCCTTTCGCGACGCGGTGCCTTTCGCGCAAGCGCTGATCGCGGTCGATTCGGCGCGTATCCTGTGGGGCACGGACTGGCCCCATCCCAACATCACCAAGGACATGCCGAACGACGGAGAGCTGGTGGACTTGTTCGGCGAGATATGTCCCGACGCGGCGGTGCGCGCGCGCATTCTGGTGGACAATCCCACCCGGATGTATTGGCGCGATTGAACGCCGGCGCAACGCACGAGAGACCATCATGATCATCGACTGTCACGGGCACTACACGACGGCGCCGGGCGCGCTGCAGAAATTCCGCGACGCGCAGATCGCGGGACTGAGAGAGGGCGTGGACCTTCCCTCTGACGCGCAGGCGCCGATCAGCGACGACCAGATTCGCGAGAGTCTGGAGAGCGCGCAACTCAAGCTGCAGCGGGCGCGGGGCACGGATCTGACCATTTTTTCGCCGCGCGCCTCGGCCATGGCCCATCACATCGGAAACGAGACGACCAGTCGCCGGTGGACTCGGGCCTGCAACGACCTGATCCACCGCGTGTGCACGTTGTACCCGGAGAACTTCGTTGGCGTCTGTCAGCTGCCGCAGTCGCCGGGGGTCGCCCCGGCCAACAGCGCTGTGGAACTCGAGCGCTGCGTCAAGGATCTGGGGTTCATCGGCTGCAACCTGAACCCGGACCCTTCCGGGGGAAATTGGACGTCGCCGCCGCTCACCGATCGCCATTGGTACCCGTTGTACGAGAAGATGGTGGAACTCGACGTTCCGGCCATGGTGCACGTCAGTTCCTCCTGCAACCCGAATTTCCACGCAACCGGTGCGCACTACATCAACGCCGACACCACGGCATTCATGCAATTCTTGACGAGCGACCTGTTCGCCGATTTTCCGACGCTGCGTTTCATCATTCCGCACGGGGGCGGCGCCGTGCCATATCACTGGGGAAGGTATCGCGGACTTGCGCAGGATCTGAAGCGCCCGCTGCTCGCCGACTATCTGTTGAAGAACGTGTTCTTCGACACCTGCGTATATCATCTGCCCGGCATCGAATTGCTGCTCAAGGTAATTCCCGCCGACAACATCATCTTCGGCTCGGAAATGGTGGGCGCGGTGCGGGGGATCGATCCGGAGACCGGGCACTATTTCGACGATACGAAGCGCTACCTAGATGCCCTCGGCTTGAGCGACGGCGACCGTCACAAGATCTTCGAGGGCAACGCGCGGAAGGTATTTCCGCGGCTGGCGCGAATGCCGAAGAAAGGCTCTTACGCGGCGAGCGACAAATAGAACCAAACTCGAGAACACTCATGATGAACAGCAAACCACCGTTCCGAGCCGACCACGTCGGCAGCCTGCTGCGCCCGCCGCAGCTCTTGCGGGCCCGCGACCGTCTCAAGAACGGGGAGATATCCGCGGCGGAACTGCGCTCCATCGAAGATGCGTCCATCGCCGATGCGGTGAAGATGCAGGAAGAGGCGGGTTTGCAGGGCATTACCGACGGCGAATTCCGCCGCGGCTCCTGGCATATGGATTTTCTCTATCAACTCGGCGGCGCCACCAAAGTCCAGGACAACCTCAAGGTGCAATTCCATAACGAGCAGGGTGACATCGAGTTCACTCCTGCGGCGCTGCGGGTTACGGGGAAGCTGGAGCTGAAAAAATGCATATTCGGCGACGATTTCTCGTATCTGAAATCGATCACGCGCGGTACGCCCAAGCTCACCATTCCAAGCCCGAGCATGATTCATTACCGGGGCGGGCGCGCCGCCATCGATGCAACCGTGTACCCGGACATGAAACAGTTTTGGAGCGACCTCTCCAAGGCCTACGCGGATGAGGTCGAGCAGCTCGGCAATTTAGGATGCACCTACCTGCAACTCGATGACACCAGCCTCGCGTACCTCAACGATCCGGCGCAGCGCGCGCACATGGCGCAGATCGGGGGCGATGCGGACCGTCAACACCTCGTGTACATCGACCTCATCAACGGCGCACTCGAGAAGAAGCCTGCCGGGATGACGGTATGCACCCACCTATGCCGCGGCAATTTCCGCTCGTCGTGGGTGGCGGCGGGCGGATACGACCATGTGGCCGACGCCTTGTTCGGCCGACTGAACGTCGACGGCTTCTTCCTCGAGTACGACGACGAGCGCTCGGGTGGCTTCGAGCCGCTGCGGTTCGTGCCCAAGCGCAAGATGGTGGTGCTGGGGTTGGTGACCTCCAAGCGCGGCGCGATCGAAAACAAGGACGCACTCAAGCGCCGGATCGACGAAGCGGCCAAATTCGTTCCACTCGACCAGCTCTGCCTGAGCCCGCAATGCGGTTTTTCGTCGACCGTCGAAGGCAACGCCCTCACCGTGGATCAACAGGCGGCCAAGCTTCGGCTGATCGTCGAGACGGCCCGCGAAGTCTGGGGATAGCGGGTCGCGCTGGCAGCGGCCCGCTGCGCCGTCATTGTGCTCTGAAGACGATCTTGCCGCCCACCATGGTCATCGTGACGCGGGTTTTGGCGATGGCGAGCGGATCGGCCGAGAAAATGTCCTGTGACAGCACGGCCAAGTCCGCCAGCTTGCCGACCTCCAATGTTCCCACCCGATCATCCGAGAATGCGGCGTAGGCGGAGCCGCGGGTGAAGGCGCCGACGGCATCCTCCACCGTGATCCTTTCGTCCGGCACGTAGATGGCCCCGGTCGCCAGGGCTCCGCCCTGAGCCGCTCCATCCAACGGTTCACCGGGGATATTAACGGTATCCGGCGAGCGCCAGACCTGGCGAGTGACGGCTTGCTGAATCGACACGAACGGGCTGGGCGGCCAGGTGCATGGCCAGTCGCTGCTGAACGCCAACGTGGCCCCGCCGCGCTCCAGGGACTGCCAGCGGTCCGAAGGGATCGCGTCAGCGGGATCGAAGCTGGCACCCTCATCTGCGCAGCAGAACGTGGGCTGCATGTCCGCGATCACACCGAGTTGCGCAAACCGCGGCATGTCCGTAGCGTCGATCAGGTCCGCGTGTTCGATTCTCAGGCGGCGATCGCGGCGTCCGTGCGCCTGTTCCAGGCGCTGGTAAGTGTCCAGGATCATGTGAACCGAATCGGCGCGTAGTGCGTGCGTCATGATCTGATAGCCCCGCTGGTCCAGCTCCATCACCAGCGTCTCATAGTCCCGTGCGGAGTACACCAGCGGTGGGATCAAGCCGGTTCCGCCATCGGCGAAGAACTTCACGAGATTGGCCGCGACCCAGTCATCATGGTAGAGCTCGCGGGCTTGCTCGAGTTCGGCGAGAAACTGCGGCGTCAGTCGGTGCTGAACGGCCACCGCGCCGAACGCCGTGCGCGTGCGAACCGTCAAATCCCCGCGGTCGCGCAATGTCGCATAGAGCTTGAGCTCGTGAAGGTCTCCCGTTGCATTGACGATGCTGGTTAACCCTAAGCTATTCAGATGGCGGGTTGCGTCGCGCAGCATCGCGAGTTGCTCATCCGCCGGGATTCGCGCCGCAACGGCGCGGCCGGCGATCTGCATCGCCGCTTCCAGGAGCACGCCCGTTGCATGTCCGCTGGCGTCGCGTATCACGCCGCGCTCCTCATCCAAGTCCTTGACCGGGTTCTCGTCGAGTCCGGCGAGCTTCAGAGCGGCCGAATTGAGCCAGAGAGCGTGCTCGGAGGTGTTGTGTACCACGAGCGGGCGGCTGGGTACCGCGCGGTCCAACAGCGCGGCGGTTGGCGTCGTCGGCGGCGCGGTGCTGAAATCCGCGCGCGCGAAGATCACGGTATCTTGCGGATGCTCGCCGGCGTATGTCTTCAGGCGCGCGACCAGCTCGTCCGGCTTGTCCGGGGTGATGCTCGATTCGGGTGTGGAGAGATTGAGTCCGTGCAACGCGAACGCACCGTACAGTAGATGCATGTGCGAATCGACAATGCCCGGGATCACCGTCTGTCCGTGCAGATCGACGACCTCGGTGTGCGCCTTGCGGCGCTTGAGTATTGCGGCGTCGGTGCCGACGGCGGCGATGCGGGCATCCTCGACCGCCATCGCTGCAGCCCATTTTGCGCGCGGATTTCCGGTGTACACGTGGCCGTGGACCAGCAGAATTTCGGCGCTGGCCGCGGTGTCCGGAGGAGTCCAACATGCCAGCGCGCACGCGCCAAATAATCCGAGCGTCATTTTCATCCGTGGTCGTCCTATCAGGTTTTCTGCGCAAAGTAAATTGTGCGAGCGCGCGCGAGCGCAGGCGTGTTTGGCCCGCTGCGGGCCGAACACGCACGCACCGCCGGTGCATTCTAGCCGTCGCCGCACCATCGTGCTGCGGTCGTCGGCGAGGGGACCGCGAATAAAATCCAACATCTTGTGTGGCGCCCAATATAATCCGCGCTTCTTTCGCGCTGGGTACCGTTCATGTTGTTCAAGAATTTGGTTTTTCATCGACTTCCCGCAAATTGGGACCTCTCTGCGGCCGATTTCGAGAGTCAGCTCGCCGGGCGCACATTGAAACCGTGCGGCCCGTTTGACATGTCGAGCCGAGGTTGGGTGCCCGTTACCAGCGGCGGCCGCCTTCTGCACACCGTCAATCAACAGCACATGGTGGCGCTCGGTGTGGACGAAAAACTGTTGCCCGGTTCCATCGTGCGTCAGGTCGCGCAGGAACGCGCCGACGTTCAGGCGCAGGAACAGGGATTTCCCGTGGGGCGTAAACAAATGCGCGACCTGCGCGCGCGAGTCGGAGACGAACTGCGCGCGCGCGCGCTCACGCGGCGCCGTACCACCCGGGCCTGGTTCGACCCGGCATCCGGGTGGTTCGCGGTGGATGCGTCGAGCATTCCCCGTGCCGAGATGGTGGTGGAGACATTGAGCGATACGCTCGGCAGCTTTGCGCCGCAGGCGATCGAGACCGGACGTTCGCCCCAGGCGTCCATGGCGTCCTGGCTGTTGCGCGCCGAGGCGCCGGTTCACTTTTCGATCGACGACGACCTCGAACTGCAGAGCGCCGACAAAGCAAAGTCCATGGTCCGCTACACCCGGCATCCGCTCGACGGCAAGGAGATTCGCGGACATCTCGCGGCTGGAAAATTTCCCACGCGACTCGGTCTGACCTGGAAAGACCGCCTGGCGTTCGTGCTCACCGACAAGCTGCAGGTAAAGCGGCTGGAATTTCTGGAAATGAGCAAGGTCGACACGGAGGGCGAGGACGTCGACCCGGCCGAGCAATTCGACATCGACTTCGCCGTCATGGCCGGAGAACTCGGCGGGCTGCTCAGGGATTTGACGTCGGCGCTGGGCAACGACACGTCCGATCGGGCGGAATGGCCGTCGCGGAGCAAGGTGGCGTAGACGGTCGCCGGTTATTGTCAAATAGCGGCGCTTCGTCACGGTTTTGTCCGGTGTCTGACCGTATCCTTGCGTTCAATGTGTCAGCGCTATGTTCTTCCGGACCAAGTCGCAGCGGAACATGAGTTTCTGCCGGCCACGACGTGGTGGAAATTCGCGCCGAAGTTCAACGTTTCGGCCCCGCAATACGTGCCGGCAATCCGCATGCACGATCAGCAAAGCGAGGGCGTGATGCTGCGGTGGGGCTTGATTCCCTCGTGGTTCGAAGGGCAGCCGACCGGGCCGCCCAAGGCGTGCGTCCCCAGCACGCGTATCGAGGAGTCCAAGATCTATCGGATGCCGTGGCTCAGTAGTCAGCGCTGCATACTCCCCGCTGCCGGGTTCTACACCTGGCAGCTCACGCGGGAGAAGTTCCGGCAGCCGTTTTTTGTCCACTTAAACCAGCGCTCGGTCTTCGGCATCGCGGCCATCTGGGATCGCTGGGTCGGCGCCGATGACGATGTGGTCGAAGGCTGCTCGGTTATCACCGTGCCTGTCAATACTCTCATGGCCGAGATTGCCGATCCGGAACAAGGCATGCCCGCGATCCTGCGCCGAAAGGACTATGAGACCTGGTTACGAGGCACTCCGGTGGAGGCGCGAGGCGCACTGCAAACGTACAATGCCGGCTGGATGCGCGCGTATCCGGTCAGCCCCCGTATCAACTCGACCGAAGCTGACGACCCGGACTTGATACGGGCGGCAGGCTAGCGTCGGCTAACCACCGCGCGCCGCGGCGCTACTCGAATCAACGCCGGACAGCCAACCTTTGAGCGCCCTGGCGACCGCATCGGGGCGCTCGATCGGCGACATATGACCTGCGCCGGCGATTTCGACGAGTTTGCTGTGTGGAACGCTTCGTTGCATGTCCGCGTGTTGCGACAGCGACGACCACGTATCGTTGGTTCCGCTCAGCAGCAGCGTAGGAACGGTGATCGACGGCAATACCGACCGAGCATCGGGGCGGTGTAGAAGGGCATTTATCTGGCGCGCAAAAGACTCTGCCGTCGCGCGCTGCACCATCGCCTTCAAGGCCGGCATGACCTGCGCAACCCGGTCCGGCGACGCGCCCATCATGGGCGGCAACCACTCGTCGGCAAGCGCCGCCATCCCTTGCCTGCGGGCGAGTCGAACCAGAAGGCCGCGGTTGTCGTATTCGGATTCGCGAGGCGGATGGACTCCGGTATTCAAAAGAGCCAGAGCGGTTACGCGCTGCGGCGCCAGCCGCCATACTTCCAGCGCCACCCGACCGCCCATGGAATGGCCTGCCAGTGCAAACCGCGGCGGTGCCGCCGCCAATACCTGGCGGGCCATGTCCGTGATCGAGGAAAACCCGGCGAAGGACATGACATGCGCATTGGCGACCGAAGCCAGACGGCTGGGCACATCCGCCCAAATGGTTTCGTCGCACAAGAGGCCGCACAATAGGATAAGTGGCTGCATTCCTTACTATATCGCAGCGGCAATGCCGCAAGAGCAGGAGGCCCCTTGGAAAATGACATTCACCGTGCGGTGCGCGATGTTTGCCTTTGGCTGCCGGAGGCCGAGGAGTTCCTATCCCACGGCTCGCCCAATTTTCGCGTTCGCGGCAAGACCTTCGCCACCTAGAGTTATCGGCATTTCGCGTTGCAACGAATGCTGCGGCACCTGCCCGCGTACGCCTGAGCGCTTGCGAGCGCCTTGAGGTAAAATACGCTTTTGGAGGATCAGTAGCTGGTATGAACGCTGTTTCAGAAGCCCATCCACCGGCCGCGGCTCCCAGCGCTGCCGCGCGCGCCATGATCGAGCGTCTCGTCGCCTTCAAGACCGTATCGCGCGATTCGAACATGGGCCTGATCGAATGGGTTCGCGATTATCTACACAGCCACGGCGCAAAGACGCGGCTCACGCACGATGCCACCGGAAAGAAAGCCAATCTCTTTGCCACCTTGGGCGATTCCGCCAAACCCGGGCTGATCCTGTCGGGACATACCGACGTGGTGCCCGTGGACGGCCAGGACTGGGCGACCGACCCCTTTGTGGTCGCGGAGGCTGACAGCAAGCTGTTTGCCCGCGGTTCCGCCGACATGAAGGGTTTCATCGGCATCATCCTCGCCCAGGCGCCTCGATTCGTGGCCGCCCTTAACAGTAAGCGGCTCGATGCACCACTGCACTATGCTTTGAGTTACGATGAAGAAGTCGGCTGCCTGGGTGTGCGCGGTTTGATTCGGGACCTGGAGGAAAACGGCATCCGACCGGGCGGTTGTGTCGTCGGTGAACCCACCTCCATGCAGCCCATCATCGCCCACAAGGGCACCCATCGATTCCGCTGTGCGGTGCACGGACGCGAGGCGCATTCGAGTTACGTCACCCATGGCGTCAACGCCATCGAATACGCAGCGCGATTGGTCGTCTACATTCGTCAGATCGCCGATCGCCTCGCGCAAATAGAGAAGCGCGACTATGGTTTCACGGTACCCTACTCGACCTTGTCGACGGGGCTGATTCGCGGCGGCATTGCCGCCAACGTGATACCCAAGGACTGTGAATTCCACTTCGACATGCGCACCTTGCCGCAGGCGTCGCCGGACGCGCTCTACCAGGAGATCCGAACCTACGCCGCAGAGCTCGCGCGCGAGATGCAGAAGGTCGATCCACAATCGGGCATCGATTTGGTCTGGGCCAGCCAAACGGTGGGTCTCGCCGCATCGGAAACCGACGCCATCGTGCGCTGGGCCATGCAGCTCTCGAGCAATTCGACGGTGGGAAAAGTGTCCTACGGCACCGAGGCGGGCCTGTTCCAGAAGATGGGTGTACCCACCGTGATCTGCGGACCCGGTGATATTGCCGAAGCGCATCGTCCGAATGAGTTCGTTGCGCTGGAGCAATTGGCGCAGTGCGAGGCGTTCATGAACCGCATTCTCGATACGGGGTATGCGCCGGCATGAGCGCCGTGCGCGACGCTTCCGCGGTGACCATCGTCAAGGGTGCCTGCCCGCACGACTGTCCCGATACCTGCGCGTTGGAGGTCCACGTGCGCGACGGCGTCGCGCTGAAGGTAACGGGGTCGTCCTCGCACGAGCCCACCGCCGGAGTGCTGTGTACCAAGGTGGCCCGTTATACCGAGCGCACGTATCACGCGAACCGGCTGTTGCATCCCTTGCGCCGGATCGGCCGCAAGGGCGAGGGTCGATTTGAACGCATCAGCTGGGACGAGGCCATCGCAGGCATCGCGAAACGGCTTTCAGGCCTGGCCGCCCATGATCCCGAGGAGATTTTGCCCTACAGTTATGCGGGAACCATGGGGCTGGTGCAGGGCGAGTCCATGGCGCCGCGATTTTTCCACAAATTGGGCGCCAGTCTATTGGACCGGACCATCTGCGCATCGGCCGGCTCGGCCGGTCACCAGATCACCCTCGGCTCGAAGATCGGCATGGACATGGAGTTTGCCGACCACGCCAAGCTCATCGTCTTCTGGGGCTGCAACGCGATCACCTCGAGCGTGCACTTCTGGGCCCGCGCCCAGGAAGCCAAGCGCCGCGGCGCCACACTGGTGGCCGTCGACCCCTATCGATCGCTGACGGCCGAGAAATGCCACATCCATGTCGCCCCGCTGCCGGGTACAGACTCTGCTCTGGCCCTGGGGTTGATGCATGTACTGATTCGCGACGACCTGGTCGATCACGACTACGTCGACCGCCATACCCTGGGTTATGAAGAACTGCGCGGTCGGGCCGCCGAATACGACCCGGCGCGCGTTGCGGCGATCTGCGGGATTACGGCGGACGAGATCGAATCGTTGGCACACCTGTATGGAACGAGCCGACCCGCCTTGATCCGTGCCAATTACGGCATGCAGCGAGCCCGCGGCGGCGGCATGGCC
>Ga0209890_10000851_pt1 | contig 14225 bp, 12 predicted proteins | sample OrgsoiDNA2013049_FD_185799 | JGI IMG/M metagenome (GOLD analysis project Ga0209890, IMG submission 185799) | Permafrost soil microbial communities from the Arctic, to analyse light accelerated degradation of dissolved organic matter (DOM) -... | ecosystem: Environmental > Terrestrial > Soil >...
TTCTTCGATGCGCTATACGGCAAGCTCACCTCGCAATGAATGCGCACCGACGCGAGCTATAAGCTGCACGGCCATCACTTTACGCGGTCCGCCGAACAGCACTTCGACAGCGGCGCCGACGTCCATTCACTTCCCCTCACGCTTATTTTCTGACGTTTGGTTCCAGATCGCCAAGGTTGAGAGTTTTCGCGGTCCGTTTGTTTCCCGGTTGGGCGCCATTTGTGAATCGGCTTACGATTTGACCCCCAAACGGCTCCCAACCGTGACCCTGGTCGGGCGCCCAATTAATTCGTCGATACAATGCGTTGCTGTACGTGGACTGGGGTCCGACTTGGACGCCGATCGAGCGTCAGACCCCACGCCGAATAACACCGAGGCGATGTGGCCAAGAAACTGCGTCCAGCGGTACCGAGCAGAATTGCTGTCGGTCGCCGCCATAGCATTGCTCATGAGTTCGATCCCGCGTTCGGGATCACCGCGTTGGGCTAGCAAGGCCCCTTGACAGAAACTTGCGCGTTGTTCGGGGTTCGCGAGCCCATGTTCGACGCTTTGAGCTAACGCCTCATCCGCATAAGCTGCGGCCTGTTGTGGATCAGAGCCCAAAGTACCGAGAAACGCCACGTGGCTCAAGGCCAAGCTGCTCGTAAATGCACGTCCCATCGTTCGTGCACGGGCCACAGCCCCTTCCGCTGCTGCGGCGGACTGCTCCGGATAGCCGAGGAGCAAGAGTGTGGACCCGAGAAATGATTGTGCCATAACTTGGTCGTCAGTGCCGAACTGGCGATACGCGGGAATCAATTCCGGATTGGCGGCACAAAGGTCGAGTGTCTTCTCAAGGTAAAGGCGCGCGTCACTGAAAGCGCCCCGGAAGAATAGTGTCTGACCCATGAATCGATTAGCCAACGCTGCCATCCCGGGGTGGTCAAAATTTGCGGCTAACACCAGACATTGCTGTGCCACGTCGAACGCGGCGAGATGCTCAGCCCGCATGCTGTGAGCCAAATAGGTGCTCCAGAGGACTGTCATCTGTTCCGTCAGAGTGCCATCGTTACCTAGCAGATCACGGGCATGCGAGAAAACCCTCAATGTTTCCGGTGCGGCGTCGCCCTCGGTGGCTGCCACGGCTGGGCCGAGCGCCAGGAAAAGATCGAGTTCTGTCCGAATTCGCTTGGGCGAAGGAGCCTGGGACTGCGCCAGCTCTACTCCCTTTCTGAGGTGTTTGACGGCCTCTGCGTTCGCGGAGCGGCTGAGCGCGAGGTTACCAGCCTTGAGCCAGTAATTGATAGCAGGTTCCACAAGGCCGGCTTCGGTGAAGTGATGTGCCACGATTTCAGGCTGGCTTGTCACGCTGTCGACAAACCCTTCCTCGAGCAGGCGAGCAATCTGACCATGCAATTGCTGCCGCCGGCTTTTCAGAAGGCTCTCATAGGCCGCATCCCTCACCAACGCGTGCTTGAAGCTGTATGTGGTTTCCGGCGGTTCGCCCAGACAGTACACGAGCTCGGCCTGCTCGAGTTCGGTGAGCGCATGCTTCAATGCGCGCTCTTCGCGTCCGGCTATCGCATGCAACAATGGATAGCTGAACTCACGCCCAATGACCGAAGCGATTTGACTGATCTCCTTCACTGAGGTTAACCGGTCGAGCCGCGCCATCAAAGAGTCCTGAAGGGTCGCTGGAATGGCGAGCGAAGGCAGCGGGCCATCGAGCCGGTAACGGTCGGCGTCCTCGCGTAGTATGCCGGCTTCAAGCACCGCCTTCGTGAGCTCTGTGATGAACAGCGGGTTACCATCAGTCTTGGTGACGATCTCTTTTACGACTTCGGCCGGCAACCTGCGGCCGCCAGTCACCCGCGCAATCATCGTTTCCACGCTGTTGCGATCGAGGCGACGGAGTACCAAACTGCGGACATTTGGGAGACCAGCCCATGGGAGTTCGAACTCAGTTCGAAAGGTGAACAACGCGAGGATAGGTAGCTGGCGCACCCGCTCGACAGTCAGATCGATTAGCTCTAGGGAAGTGGCGTCAGCCCAATGAACGTCCTCGAAAACTACTAGGATCGGCTGCTTGCGCGCCAGATTCTCTAATTGATCGAGCAGTGCCGCGTGCGTCCGGCGACGTTGCTGCGTGGGGCTGAGGGCCAACGGCGGATATCGGTCGCCAAAAGGGATCGATAGCAGTGAAGCAAAAAGCGGCGCCGCGTCGCGAACCCGCGATGTGCCCATAGCAAGGAGTGTTTCTAGTTTGTCGAGGCGTTGGTCGACGGTATCACCCATCTTGAACCGCGCGGCTCGTTCCAACTGTTCAATGATCGGACGAAGCGCGCTGTCAATGTGATAGGGCGAGCATTGGTACCGTAAGAGCGAATATGGCTCACCGAGGATTCTTTCGGCGAGAGCCGCCGCGATACGGGACTTACCAATCCCGGCCTCGCCCGAAATCAGCACAATCTGCCCTTCACCTTTCCAAGCGATGCCCTGCCATTCCTGCAAGATTTCGATCTCGTCATCGCGTCCGATGAGATCGGTCAAGGCCGAGCGACGGATTGCCTCGAAGCGGCTTTCGGAAGCCGAAATGCCCTCGACCGCCCACGCCCCGACGGCCTCGCGAATACCCTTAACCTCGTGGCGCCCAAGGTCGCGCAGACGAAAAAGATCACCAATCAGGCGGCGCGTGGACTCCGCGACAACGACAGTGCCGGGCGTCACCAAGGCCTGAAGGCGGGCCGCAAGGTTAGGCGCGTCTCCGACGACGGCATGCTCGCGCAACATGCCCTCGCCGCCGAGGTCGCCGACCACCACTAAGCCTGTGGCTATGCCAATGCGAACCGAAAGAGGTTCTCCGGCACGCGTCTCAAGCCCTGCAATAGTAGCAATTATATCAAGCCCCGCACGTACGGTTCGCTCGGCATCGTCTTCGTGCGCGCGCGGATATCCGAAATAGGCTATTATCCCGTCGCCCCGAAATTCGGACAGGAAGCCGTCATAGTTTAAGATGATACGGGCACAGGCGACATGATAGGCGTCGAGAATGCGGCCCATATCCTCGGGATCCAGTCGGGCCGATAGGGCAGTCGAGTCCACCAGATCACAGATCATGACGGTGAGGTGACGGCGTTCGGCGGCTTGCCCTTTTTTGATATCCTCGCCAACTTCTCTCGCGGTGAAAGGTCCGGGAGAGCCCGCAACCATCGCCCCAATGGCCTTAATGAGGCGCTTCCGGTCGCCCATGACGACCCCGAGCTTTTCGAGGTCGGATTCTGTTAATACCGGCAACACATCGCTGTCGATCGCGTTGGCAATGAATACCGGCTCGTATTTTCCGAGCCCCAGGCTTCGCAACCAGCCGCCAATGTCCATGGTGGGGCCTTTGTTGTTAATCGGCGTGGGGTCCCGACGCCGATCGGCGTGCTAAGCTATTGATCCACCTCGCGCTGGAGGGGTCACTCTTGGACGCTTATTCACACCTAGCGTTAGTTTAGTCAGCACTACCTGCCATCGTTCCAGTACCGGTAGGTCCAATTTTCGCTGAAGACGATGAGGTAGAAATCTTCTTGAATTTCTTTCAACTTCGAGCGGCCTGAGTCTTACCCGCCAACTGTTCTTGATCGCGCATCCATCCTCCGACCCCACGCTCAAAAGCTACGGTTTGCACGGTGACTAGGGGTAACATCGCGGAACTAACCGCGAAGGCTTTGTCGCCTTGCGGCGGCGGAGAGGGAGGCAGTCAACTCCCATTGAAAGATCAAGCATTTTCGATCTTCCTAGACCAAAAACCACCGTTTGAGCTACGGCCGAAAGCTGGCGTTTCGCCTCCAACCTTTTCACGGAATCCATCGTGACTCATCCAAGTACTGGCCCCTTCAATTTCCGTCGGCGGTGGACAGCAGGGTTGGTTGGCGTTTGCTCTCCGAAGGCAAGGATCACACGTTCGAATCGTGTCGGGTGCGCCATTTTTTTCTTATTTTGCAAGGCGATATGCGCAGCTCGGATTGAAACTCCAACTCTGCCTCGTTCGAGTGAGTAAGCAAAATCCGAACAAAAATCGTCTCCGAATGCAGATAGCTCGGCTATTGACGTCACCGGCAGGTCTTGGATCGTCCCGCGGCGGGCGCGTCCGCACAACGTGCGTCGTTCTAGTTGACTGCCAAAGACGCTTTACCCCTAGCGAATGCTCTCCGGCAGTCGAAGGAAACTGCGCACGAAGTAATCGATCGAGACTAGCCCCGGTCCCCAGGCCATGATCCCGAGCGCCATTGCCGCCCAGGTGATGTGGATCGGCCAGCCGTCGGGCACGGTGAGTTCGACGATCAGCGTCATGAACAACAGGCCGAGCGCGGCGAAGCGCGTCGCAAAGCCCAGCACCAGCAGCACAGAAAACGTGATTTCGCCGCAGCCGGAAAGGAATGCCATCACCGCGGGCGCCGGATAGTGATAGGGCCCGCCCGGCAGGTGCAGCATGAACTCGTCGGTGAACAGCGTGATCGCGGTGTCGCTGAGCTTGAGAAAGCCGGCCCATTTGAGGATGCCGGATTTCCAGAACGGCACCGCGAGCGCCAGGCGCATCACCAGCTGGACCAGCGAGGGCGTCGCCACCGTCTGCACCAGCCGGCTGGCCTTGTCGGCGAGCAGAGCGACCGTCCGCAGCGGCTCGCCGGGCGCGGCATGTTGATCAATGACCATCCTGCTTCTCCAGAGTTGCGGCGGTGAATGCGCCCGCCTCGATCATGCCGGCGATGCTTGAAGCGATATCGAACGTGGGCGAAGCATCCAGCGCCGACGCCGCAGCCTCTCCGAGCGATCGCCTTGCAATCAGGTCTGTGAGGAAGACGGCGCCGCCGGGCGGCAGGTGCCGTACCACGACATCGAGATCGGGTCGCGTTATCAGTGCGTCTTCTGGCGACGACGCGTCGATGCGGCCTACCTCCTCTCCGCTGCGGTTGGCCGCGAAGATCGTCACCACCGAGAATGGCGATCGGACGATCCGCGTCGCGGGATGCGCGATGAAGACGAGATCGACGAGGCGCTCGGGCGCAACCGCAGCCAGCGTCTCGCCCGAGAGCGGCGCAGCGTCTTCGGCGTGATAGGCATCGAGCCAGGCCCGCTCGAGCCGCGCGGTGTCCGCAAGCCACGGCATCGATTGGGCGTATCCGTACTGCGCGATGAAGGCGGGAAAATCCCGGCCATATTCAAACAACAGCGGCGATGTCGGCGGCGTGGCACGGATGTGGAAGCGCGCCATAGCGCGGAAGAAGTCTACGCCGGTGATGCGCTGCACGGCCGGGTAGATCGTCGCAAGCGCGTCGATCAGGCTGGAAGTGACGTTGTTGCGGTAGACGTTGTAGCGCTTGATGGCGACCTTGCCGTTTGGACCGGCCACGACCGCGGGCGTCTCGCGGCGCGGATCGATCAAGGCGGCAGCGAACTCCGACGCATAGGAGGGGCCGAGATGCGGTTCAGGCGGCAGCATGATGCCCCTCCTCAAGGCTTCGGCAGCGGTCGAGGATCGCCTGCGCCGCGGCGGCCTCGGCTTTGAGGATCGGCCAGTCGGGGATGTTGCTGTCCCATTCGACCAGGGTTGGAACCGGGCCGCACCGCGCGATCACGATCTCGAACAGTTTCCAGACAGCATCCGCGACCGGACCGTCATGGCTGTCGATCAACAGCGGCGCGCCCTCGTCGTCGGACTGTTCGGCATGACCGGCGAGATGAATCTCGCCTACGCCAGCGAGCGGAAAGTCGGACAAATAGTCCAGCGCCGAGAAACCATGATTGGTAGCGGACACGAACACATTGTTGACGTCGAGCAGCAGGCCGCATCCGGTGCGCCTTGCGACCGCGCGGATGAAATCGGTCTCACTCATCGTCGATTCGCGAAAGGCTACATAGGTCGACGGGTTTTCGAGCAGCATCGGCCGGCGGATCGCTTCCTGCACCTGGTGGATGTGGTCGCAGACGCGGAGAAGCGTCGCCTCGGTGTAGGGCAACGGCAACAGATCGTTGAAATAGGTGGTCTCGTGCGTCGACCAGGCGAGATGTTCGGACACCAGCGCCGGTTCATAGCGGTCGACGAGATTCTGAAAACGCGCCAGATGCGCCTTGTCCAGCGGCTGTTCGCCGCCGATCGACAGGCACACGCCGTGCAGCGAGAGGGGATAGTCGCGCCGCACGGTTTCGAGGGCACGATGCGGCGATCCGCCCGCGCCCATGTAATTCTCGGCATGGACTTCGAAGAAGCCACGGTCTCCGCCCTCGGCACGGATCGCAGCCAGGTGCTCGTGCTTGAAGCTGGTCCCGGCGAGGCCGCCGATCGGCAGCGCAGGAAAGCGAGGAGCAATGGCCGCGGCGGGGGCTGGCTTGATCACCGCATTCATGTTGTCTCTCCGCTTTCCGGTCGTTGTCGTTCTCTCGGTGGGGTCTGTTAGACCGGCTTGAGCGAGCCGTGCTTGCCGCCCGGCACCTCGATGTTGGCGCAGGTGCCGCCCTGCACGAACTTCCACGAATTGCCCTGGAAGTCGGTGGTCGACGTTCCCTGGCAGGTCGTGCCCGGGCCCGCGGCGCAATCGTTCTGGCCCTTCAGCGCCACGCCAAAGCATTTCTCCTTGTGGGCGGCGACGGCCGCATCCCCCTCGGCCTTGGTCAGCGGGGCGGCGGAAGCGATGGTCGCAAGCGCCGTCGTGACGGCGCCGGCAAGAATCAGGGAATTGATAAGATTCTTCGCAGACATTCGGATCTTCTCCTGTTGAGAGTTGGCATCGCCTGCTTGGCGCAGGCACATGGTCTCGTTCGTCCCGCACACAGCCGCCGTTACCGGGCGCCTCTCACGAGTCCGTGAGACCACTGCGGTGCCGTGCACAATCGCCGCACCGCGCGTACCGCCAGATAGGGGAAAGCCGCGGGACATCTCCAATGCTTTGTCCCTATCGGGACGTTAGCCAAACGGCATTGGAGACCGCCGACATCAGCCTGGAAGTTTGGGGCCGGCGTTTGGAGAAGTAACGTGAACCGGAATTCCGGCGTATATTCAATCGAGGCGGCCGTCAGGGTGCCCCAGCTGGAAGGCGGAACAAGAATGACCACCGTTCCAAGCCGACAACCAGCGAATCGCCCAAGGCCTCTTTCCGCCGGTAGCCCCCTCCTGACGGTCAGCATCGGTCTTGCGGTGTCGGCGCTGGTGTTGACGGCGATCCTCTTGACCGCCGCGGCATCGAGCCTGTTGTGGTGGCGCACCGCGGAAGCCACTAGCCGGCAACTCGCTAGCACCATCAACGAGCAGATCGTGGCCGCCGTCCGCAAGGAGGTGTCGGCAATCGTCGGCGAAGCGGTTGCGGCCCAAACCGCCATTCGCACCCTCTTCCTGCAGAACGTGCTCGACACCCGCGAGGCAGACAAACGCGAGTTCGTCTTCCTGTCGCAGTTGCAATCGCAGGCCAACATATCCTGGGTCGCCTTCGGCTGGCCGGATGGTTCGTTCTTCGCCGCCCACAAACTTGGCGACGGACATCTGGAAATGATGGAAATTTCGCGGACCGATCATCCCGGCCAGCGCCGGATCGACGAATACGCGGTCATTCCGGGCGACATCGAATTCGAGACCCGCCAATTCGTGCCGACCGATTTCAAAGTCGTCGACCAGGCGTGGTTCAAGACCGCGATGAAGGCGGACGGCCCGCAATGGTTCAAAGTGATGGACCATCCGATCGGCCAACGCCGGTCGATCGCATTCGCCGGCCCGATCGACGTCTACCAGGAACGTCAGGGGGTCCTTGCCGTCATCATCGAATACACCAGGCTCGCCCACTTCCTGGCACAGCTGGAAGTGGGACGCACCGGGACCGCCTTCATCTTCGACGACAGTGGCGAGCTGATTGCCGCGCCCGACAAGGACGCCGACGAGTTGCATCCGGTGATGAGCCAGGAAGCGTTGCTGCCCCAAGCCCGGATGGTGCTGGCGCAGGCTGGCGATGCCGGGAGAAAGGAAGCGTGGCGTCAAACCCTCACGTCCAACGGGGCGGCCTATGAGGTGGCACTCACGCCGCTGCCCTTTCCCGGCTGGCGGCTTGCGACCGTCATTCCCGAAGCGGAGTTTCTCGGACCCGTCGAGACCACGCTGCGCCGGCTGATCGTCGGCCTCGCCGCCGGCGCGTTGCTGGCCGCGCTATTGTCGGCGAGGCTGGCGCGTTCGGTGATCGCAACACCACTGGCGCGCGTCGTCGGCGAAATCCGGCATGTCGAGAACTTTGCGCTGGAAGAGGTGCGGCGTCACCCGTCGCGGCTCGCGGAGCTGGCGAGCCTGTCCGGCGCAATCGCCGAGATGGCGGCGGGCCTGTCGGCATTCCGCAAATTCATCCCGGCCGATCTGGTCCGCTCGCTGCTGCGCCAGGGCGTCGAGGCCAAACCCGGTGGCTCGATACAGGAGCTGACCGTGATGTTCATCGACGTCGCCGGCTTCACCGGGCTTTCCGAACGCATGGGCGATCGCGTCGTGCCGCTGTTGTCGGCCTATCTCAACCTCGCTTCCGAAATCATCGACGCCAGTGCTGGCACCATCGACAAGTTCATCGGCGATGCCGTGATGGCGTTCTGGGGCGCTCCGATGGCGCAGGACGATCACGCGCTGCGCTGCTGCCGCGCGGCGCTTGCTATCCGCGATGCGCTCGGGAGCGCCGGATTGACCGACGACCAGGGCAAGTCGCTGCAAATCCGCATCGGAATCAATTCCGGCCGCATGCTGGTCGGCAATATCGGATCCGAATTGCGGCTGAACTACACCGTGATCGGCGACACCGTGAATGTGGCGAGCCGGCTCGAGAGCGCCAATAAGCAATACGGCACGCAGATCCTGATTGGCACAGAGTCGAAGCGCCTGATCGGGGATGCCTTCCTTACGCGCGAGATCGACAGCATCGCGGTCTATGGCCGAACGGAGGGGCTGGCGGTTTACGAGTTGATCGGCCATGCAGAAGTCAGCGGAGAAAACACGGACTGGATCGCGAGCTACGAAGAAGGACTTTCGAGTTATCGTCGTCGCGACTTCTTGGGCGCGATCATCCATTTCGAAGCGGTGCTTGGCAGATGCCCAAACGACTTACCGGCTTCCATGCTGCTCGATCGATGCAGGCATCTTCAGCAGTCAGGCGTGGATGAGGAATGGTCGTCGGTCGCAACGCTGAAGGCGAAATGACGGGAAAGCCGGATTCTGACGCTCGACACGGCTTCTCGACAGGGCCTACAGGGCCTCGGTCACTCCGCTGCTTCCTTGCCGGCGCGCATCATGTCTGTCGACTGCTTCTGCATCGAAGCCATCGACGACTTGACGAATTCCGTCTGCAGCCTGACGCATTCGACCGGCGATTCCGCCTGTGCGAGCTGGCTGGCGTGATCGCAAAATTTCGTAACGTTTGCCTCGGCTGCATCGAGCGACTTTCTCGCGAACTCAAACCATCCAGCCATCGCACGATTGCGTTGGCCGATATTGTGATGCGCGAGATCGCGCAGCTCGGACAGCTGCGCACCGGATTCATTAGACATACCGTTTCCTCTGGCCTAAACACTCATGCGCGAACATCGAGCGTTTTTCCTATCGTCCCGCCCACGACAATGGACGCGGGTAACCGCGTTTTCCAATACCGTTTGGCTAACTTCTCGATAGGAAGAGCGTATGGAGATTCATGAGGTCCGGTATTTCCTGGCCGTGTGCGAGCATTTAAGCTTCACCCAGGCCGCCAGACAGTGCCACGTGACGCAGCCTTCGCTCACGCGCGCGATCCAGCATCTGGAGAAGGAGTTCGGCGGATATCTGTTCGACCGGCGCCCCTCGAAGGTTCGGCTGACCGAGCTCGGCAAGCTGGTGCAGCCCTACCTGCAGGAAGCCTGGGAGCAGGCGCAGGCCGCGAAGAAGGAGGCCAGGGACTACTCGTCCAAGGCGCCGACGCAGTTGAACCTGGCGATCATGTGCACCATCGCCCCCGGGCTGCTGATCCAGATGTTCGCCCGCTTCCGAAACGCGCGACCCGATATCAAGCTCGATTTGATCGATGGCACCGCACAGTCGATCGAGGAGCAGCTGATCGGCTCCAAGGCCGAAGCGGCGATCTACTGCCGGCCCGACCGTGCCCTGGATCCGCGTCTGAATTACCTGCCGCTGTTTCGAGAACAAATGATGATCGTATTGCCGACCGACCATCGGCTGGCTGCGCGCGAGACCATCGAGATCGCCGACCTCGCCGGCGAGCGCTATGTGCAGCGGTCGTTCTGCGAGTTCAACGACATGGTTGACCGCGTGTTCGACGATCGCGGGATCGATTGCGAGACGGTGTATCGCAGCGACCGTGACGATTGGGTGCTCGCGATGATCGCCAGCGGCTTCGGCTTCGGATTTTTTCCGAAATATTCGATCTCAAATGCGGCGGTGGTGGCACGCCCCCTGGTCAATCCCGAGTTCTGGCGCGAGGTCAGCCTCACCACCGTGAAGGGCCGCCCCTACTCGCGCGCGGTCGGCGCGCTGATACATGAAGCCATGAGATCGGCGTGGCTCGATGAGGCCGCGCTGGCGGTCAGGAACCATCCGCCGGCTTCCGAAGAGCCGGACCCCGCGTAACAATCGCCGACGTCCCGCGTACAGACGACATGCGGTAGCATGTTCGACCTTGCGCGCCTCGCATTGCGGTCAGCGCCGGCTCACATCCACTTGATCAGACGATTGGCGACGGAGGGCCCCTTCCGAGCGATCGGCCAGATCCGGGCCAAAGGAATTGTCTTATGGAAATGCACCAGATCCGATATTTCCTGGCTGTCTGTTCCGAGCGCAATTTCACGCGCGCCGCAAAGCTCTGCCACGTCTCCCAGCCGTCGCTGACGCGCGCCATCAAACTGCTCGAGGCAGAGCTCGGCGGCCTCCTGTTCCGGCGCGAGCATCCGCATTCGCATCTCACCGAGCTCGGAGAGATCGTCCGACCTCATCTGCAGCAAGTCTGGGAGCAGAGCGATGCGGCCATCACACAGGCGCACGAGTTCACCGCCGCCGGCCGCTCAAGGCTCAAGATCGGCATCATGTGCACGATTGCGCCGGCTCTATTGACCGATCTACTGACGCGCATGCGAAACCGGCATCAAGCGATTGGATTGGAGATCGTCGACGGCTCAGCGCGCGACCTGGAGGAACAGCTTGTCGGCGGTCATATCGCAGCAGCCATCTATGGCCGGCCGGACAGGACGGACTCCCGCGTCGTCCGGATTCCGTTATTTCGCGAACGGATGGTGATTGCGATGCCGCGCGATCACCGCCTGGCTGGCCAGCCATCGATACGCCTCGCTGATCTCGCCGGCATCCCACAGATTCGGCGCTCTCGATGTGAATACGACGAGCTGGCCGCTCAGCTCTTCCGGCAGCATCGGATCGACTGCGAAATCGCGTTCGACAGCCCGCGGGACGATTGGGCGTTGGCGCTGGTCGCGCGCGGCATGGGCTTCGCCCTGATGCCGCAGCATAATATCGACCATCCTGGTGTCGTATCGCGGCCGCTCGTTGAGCCAACGCTGTGGCGAGAGGTGAGCCTGCTTACCTGCAAGGAACGGGCGAATGGCGAAGGCCTGGACGCGCTCGTGCAGGAAGCGGCAGGAATGACGGCAGCATCGGCGGCGATACCGCACGCCGGCGATCGCCTCGCGGATGAGGCACGCTAGTGGTGGCCGATAGCTCGAGAAGCGAACGTCGCGCCGATCACTCAGCCGCCCGCGGCATCAACTCCATATGCTCGTGAAACACGATGCCGGAGAGCGGATCGAACTCGCCGACCCAGGGCGCGCGTGACAGCACCGACCTCGTATGCGCGTAGCCGGCGTCCCAGCGCTGCTTGATGCCATCCGGGCTGAAGTCGATGTCCTTGGTATGGGTTTCGCGATCGAGCTGTGGCGCGAGCAGGCGCACCACATGCATCCGGGTCTGGCAGCCATAACTTGCCAATTCGCGCGCCGCAGCGCTGCTGCGCTCGGCCTCGGGCAGGCGCGTAGCAAGCTGGTTGATGACGTGACGCAGCCGATGGATCTGCTGCTGCCGCACGATCTGGCTGGCGATCCGACTGGAATACTGCACGTCCTTCTGCCGGTTGAACACCTCCGCCATCGTGGTCGGCTCCGAGCCCGCCGGGTTCCACAGGTGGACGGAGAAGATCAGCGAGTCCTTGCGCGGATTGTCGTCGAACACGGCTTCCGTCGGCGTATTCGATAAAATGCCGCCGTCCCAGTAAAGCTCGCCGTCGATGCGCACTGCCGGAAAGGCCGGCGGCAGCGCGCCGGACGCCATCACGTGCTTCACACCGATCGCGCCGTCGCGGCTGTCGAAATAGCGCATCTGGCTGGTGCGCACATGGGCGGCGCCGACGGTGAGCCTTGGCTTGCAGCGATTGACCAGATCAAAATCAACCAACTCCTCGAGAGTCTCTTGCAGCGGCGTGGTCGTGTAATAGCCGGCGCGCTCGGGCCCAAGCACATAGGCATCGCCGGCATGGGCGAGCGGATTGGGCCTGAAGAAGCCGGCAACGCCGTGGGTGATCGTCGACCAGTAGGACAGTTTCTCGTTGAACCCGGGAAACACGCTACCGAAATTCCAGGCCGGGTTCTGCTCCATCCGCTCCCAGAATTCCTGCAAGCGCGCGAGCCGGGCCTGAGGCTGATTGCCGGCGATCAGGCTTGCATTGATCGCTCCAATCGAGGTGCCGATGATCCAGTCCGGCTCGATGCCGGCTTCGTGCAGCGCCTGATAGACGCCGGCCTGATAGGAGCCGAGCGCACCGCCGCCCTGGAGCACCAGCACGATCTGGCCCGGCAGATCGTTCACCTTCACACCACGTCCACCAACGTCCTGCATCGTGCTCATGTTTCGCTCCCCAAAGGGCCTGCTATGTATCTTCTTCGTGATATCTTGCGCTTTGTTACGCCGACTTATGTCAATGTGCTGTCCAGCCGCCATCGACCGGCAACGCGACACCGGTAATCGAGGCTGCGGCTTCTGTTGACAGGAACACGGTCAATGCACCGAGCTCTTCTACCGTCGCAAAGCGCTTGTTGGGTTGCTGCGCGAGGAGCACGTCGCGAATCACTTGGTCGCGCGAAATGCCATGCGCTTTGGCCTGACTGTCGATCTGTGCTTCCACCAACGGCGTATAGACATATCCGGGGCAGATCGCGTTGCAGGTAATACCCTGTTCTGCCGTCTCCAGTGCCGTCACCTTGGTTAGACCAACGATACCGTGCTTGGCCGCGACATAGGCCGCCTTGAAGGGCGATGCGACAAGTCCGTGGGCGGAGGCCATATTGATGATCCGGCCAAAGCCATTCTGACGCATCGCGGGAAGCGCAAGGCGCGTGGTGTGGAATGCCGATGACAGGTTGATGGCCAGGATCTGATCCCATTTCTCGACCGGAAACTGGTCAAGCGGCGCGATATGCTGAATGCCGGCATTGTTAACGAGGATATCGAGCCGGCCGAACTGTGCGACGGTTGCCGCGATCATCTCGGCAATCGCTGGTGAAAAGCTCGCCTTGACGCCAAACTCGGCGGCAATCTGTTCGCGCGTCCTGCCGATCTCGGCCGCGCTGCCGAGACCGTTCAGCACGACCTCGGCACCTGCTGCGGCAAGCGCCCGCACAATGCCAAGGCCGATACCGCTGGTCGAGCCCGTGACCAGCGCTACCTTGCCGTCGAGCGCCCGTTGGGCGTTGGATGTCTGCGGTTTGACGGGAATATTCATGGTCCAAACCCTCCATTGATGGCGATATTGACGGCGATCAGCCTCTGACCGAACCCGCGTCTTTCGCAAACTCTGAAGGATTGTCGAGTTATACGGAAATGCCTGTTGGCTTCCGAAACCATACGCGCCTGCTATTGCGCCTGGGATGTCATTCCCGGGCTTGATCGGCTAGGCTTGGGGTCGATCTTGCTGGAGAGCCAATCCATGGAGATGCACCAGGTCCGCTATTTTCTCGCGGTGGCGCAGCTTTTGAATTTCACCCGGGCCGCCGAGCAATGCCATGTGACGCAGCCGTCGCTGACGCGCGCGATCAAGCAGCTCGAAGCCGAGCTCGGCGGCGACCTGTTCCGGCGCGAACGGCCGACGCAAATGACCGAACTCGGCCAGCGCATGCATCCGCTGCTCAAGCAGTGTTATGAGGCGGCCATCGGCGCGCGGTCGCTCGCCTCCTCCTTCAAGAGCGGCGAGATCGGTGCA
>Ga0209890_10000852_pt1 | contig 14221 bp, 12 predicted proteins | sample OrgsoiDNA2013049_FD_185799 | JGI IMG/M metagenome (GOLD analysis project Ga0209890, IMG submission 185799) | Permafrost soil microbial communities from the Arctic, to analyse light accelerated degradation of dissolved organic matter (DOM) -... | ecosystem: Environmental > Terrestrial > Soil >...
CTGGATCGAGTGGAAGACGCTCAACGAGGTCGACCCAATGCGATTCCGGCCGCACCCTCACGAATTCGAGATGTACTACGACATCTGAGGCGCACGGCGCCAAGCGTCGGATTGCGTTCTGCCATAACGCTTTAGCGAAAGCGGACTCCCGCGGGGGGTCCGCTTTCGCACTATTTTGGCACTAAGTGGGCCTTCAGAGGATCACCGTCTCTCGTCGGGTTAGAGGACCGCGCCTCAGCAAGATCGTTCAAACATCGACAAGTCTCACGTCACTCACTCGGCTATGTGAGTGAGTCCGATAGCGAAACGGAAAACGGAGCATGTGGCGGTTGCTCACCGCCGCCTTTGGCGTCTCGTAACTCGCCGATCCCTCAAGGGCGCTTCACGAACGGGCGGCCAGCACGAAAGGCGCGACCCGCATTACTGGCCTGAATGGACCAGATCGAACCCCAAAACATCAGGGCGAATCCGATTCCGCAGAGCCAGTTGACCAGCAGCCAGGGATGGCCGCCAGAGGCTACCAAGCAGGCGAATCCCAGGAAGACCAGCAGCATTGCTGGCAGGACGGTGATTAGGCCTGCTGCGATAAGGGCCGTTCCCTCCGGACCGTAGTTCTGCTCGTTGCGGAAAGTGGCTGGAGTCCGGTGAGTGCGTTGCCGCTCCAAGATGAAGGATGCGAACCGCCGCTCGTGGGGCAGCAGGCGGTGACTCGGTGCTCCTGAGAGGTGTGCAGTGGCGGTCAGGTACGCCTTGGCGCCGGATGTGCTGAGCAGCAGGACGGGCAGCGCGGCGGCGGTCAGAATGCCGAACCCGGGCATGTTTGCTGGGATCAGGCCTCCGCCAATCAGGTCCGCACTCTGCCCGATGACGCCGATGAACAGGAACACCCGCAGCGGCCACAGGATCCACCGGTAGTCGCGCCCGACTACTGCCTGGGCCGCGCCGAACAGCAGGTAGCCCGCCCCGGCCGCCGTGAGCAGGACGACCCCGGCCATGCCGCGGAGCGCGAAGCGGTTGTTGTCGGCACTTCCGATGTTGCCGGTACCACTAACTAGTTGGTAGCAGATCATCGCCGACACGAACAGGAGCACGTCGGCGTATAGAACCGCCAGCGTGGCTGCGCACGTCACACGTAGCGGTCGCGGGTTGTCGCGGGCAGCCATGTGCCATATCGTGCCTGGCCCCGCAGATCCGACAACGGCCGGCACTGCCTGCGACTACGGGCTGACACCGAGGGCACAGACCTGTCCCATAACGCGCAGCCCCCCCGAAGAGTTCAGACGTCCTCGTCTTGCCAAATCCAGTCAGATTTGTCGAGCGTCCACCTGTCTCCTAAGCGGAACGCCGACAGACGTTTCTACACGTCGAGTTTGGCCGCGAACGTCAGTCCCTCGCTAGCCCGCGAGCGGATCCCCTTGCGAAAAACATCGTCGACCCACCGGATAGCGGAGCCGGTCACGGCTGACCGTTCGGCTTGGAACATGCGCCGGTGGTGCCGCCGCAGTCGGGCTTGCCACATCGTCATTTACGGGCACGCTGAGCCGCGAGGAAGCGCCGGCCGGGAGTGGGGTCGACCCCGAAGCGCTCGGCGTAGCGTTCGTGGACTTCCTCCGTTGGCGCGTGTGCCTCCTTTTCGGAAAGGTACCTGCCGGCGAGGTGGGGCTCGAGCCGCGAGAGGTAAGCGTCCCAACCGGCTGCGGTTTGCGCTGCGAGCGCGCGGTCGTCGAAGACGTGGGTGAAGACCAGCAGACAGCCCTCTTCCTGGGCGCTCAGGTCGAAGATGTATCGCTCGCCGGCGAAGGTCCATGCGAGGCGGCGCGGGGCATCGACCTCGGTCACCTCGCCGGTCACGCCGTAAGCCTCGAAGGTCTCACCCGTCGCCGGTGTCCAGTCGGCGGCGGCAGGGAACCAGCGCTCGAGCTCTGCGGGCTCGCTGACGGCGCGCCACACCCGTTCGACAGAGTGCGCGAGCCGGCGCTCGAAGCGCAGCGCCGGACGACCGTCGATCGTCTCCAGGGTTCCATCGGTCATGGGTTTTCCTCCAGGTGTCGTTCGAGGTCGTCCAGGCGCTCTGACCAGAGCGCGCGGTAGCGCGCAAGCCACGCGTCGACCTCAGCGAGCGGTTCGGCACGAAGCACATACACACGCCGTTTGCCATCCGCGCGCACCGCGACCAGCCCGGCCTCGCGCAACACCTTGAGGTGCTTGGAAACGCCGGGCTGGCTGAGCTCAAGGCGCTCCACCAGCTCTCCGGCGGGCCGCTCGCAATCGCGCAGTAGGTCGAGGATCTGCCTTCGGTGCGGCTCGGCCAGGGCGGCGTACGCGCTCATCCTTTTATATTACCATACGGCGATATGAACACGGGTCGAGGTCTCGCAAGCCAGGGTTGCGCGTCCGTTCAGACGGCGCGCAGCACGAGAAGGAACTGCCCGCCGCCCGCCTCGACCTGCGTCGTCACCGCTAGCTGCGGAGCGAAACGTGACAGCCGATCCAACAGCCATACGGCAGCCTTCTCGGCGTCAGCCTGGCTGGGGCAGCGAGCCACCACCTCTCGGCCGCCCTTGCGGGTCAACCTCTCGACGACCGACACGATCGGAGCCGGCTCCACGACAAACAGCTCCGGAGACCAGGGCACGATGGGCTTGACCGCGCCCTTGCGCGTGTTGCAGGCCCGGTGCGCAAGGCGCTCCGCGCCCGCGGCAGCCTTTTTGCCCTTCGGCGAATCACCGCTGTCGACGCTTGGGCCGCGGTCTGCGTTGACGGATGCGTCGGGGTCGACCGGTTCATCGCATAGCCAACAGCGCCAGGCATCGCGCTCGCCAACCTCGTTGAGGGTGCTCATGGCCAGAGGCTACGGGTGGCCCGTTGTTGATCCAACTTGCCTCGACGGTTGCGGAACGCCCCGCTCATCGAGAGATGCGAATCCTGATTGCGGAACACCGGATTCCGTTCTGCCATAACGCTTGTGCTAAAGCGGACCCCGTCGGGTTCCGCTTTAGCACTATTTGGCACTAAGTGGCCTCCTGAGGCGGGGTTGGCTGCCGTCTGGCTGCGGACTGCCGGACGGGGATTGCGCGAGCGGACCGGGCGTGCCTGCGCGGACCCAGTGCTCGGTCAACGAACACCGCCCTGACCCACCGCGCGCCTGGGCCACGGGTCAGGCCCAGTGGAACCCCAAACTTGGCCGAAGCCAGGACACCGCTGATCCAGTCGCCGAGGCCTGGCCCAAAGATGACAAGGGGGTCGTGCTCTCCGCCTCACGAACGCGGTGCAGCCGAACCCCGTGGACTCGACCGGACGGTCGCGGCGTCCAGCGAAGAGTGTCGGCTGTGTCGGTTCGAGCGAAATCTGGGCGGGTGGACACCACCTAGGCATCCTGAGGCTTTCCCGACGCTCGTGGACGCGATTGAGTTCGAGCTGGTTCCGTGACGCCTCAAGCGCGGCGAAAATACCGCGTACGTTGTCGACGAGGCGGAGTTGACGCCGGATCGGCTCGTGCGGCTGCTCCGGCACAGTGGCCGTGCGGCCGAGTTTGCTGACGGTGGCCCGTTGCAGAGAGCGACCGCTAGGGCCGCGGTGGTATCACTCGCCGGCTTGCGCACGGTCGAGCCGACCCGGACGACCGTCTCCGAGACATTTTCGCCCTCAGGACGGGCGCCATGGATGAGTGCATGGGCCTTGTCGTTCCTGTGGCCCCAACTGACCGCAAACCGGTAACGGTCACCGAGCAGCGCGGCTCACTTGCCGACACTGCCCATAGTCGCTCAGCAGCCGTTCGATGAGTGGAACGGCTATGGAAAGGTTCGGAGCCGTGGACCGCTACGGGAAAGTGCCATCCGGACTCTCGCAAGCGGATGCCTCACCGAACAATGACGCACCCCCATCGCGACACCAGCGGACGATTGCATCGTATGAGGTGTGCTGAGTCTGGCTATTCCGCGTGCAGTGGGGACTGGATCGTCTTTGTCATCACGGTGGCCACGACGCGGTATCCCAGTGAGTCGTAGAGGTGACGGGCCGGCTCGTTGAATCCGAAGACATTGAGCCCGATCTCGGTCTCGCCCGCCTCTTTGACCAGGCTCTCGACCGCAATCATCGCGGCCCTGCCAAACCCAAGGCCACGCCGCTCTTCCACGATCTCGATGTCGTAGACAAACGCGACTCCGGCACGCTCAGAGTTCGGGCCAACCCACAGAGCCCCCACCTCGACGCCAGCCTCATCGACAATCAGCAGGACCCACGTTCGGTCGGTGTTCATACCTGAAGGAAGAAGCTCCGCGAATTGCTTTCGCGCCTTGTCCAGCGACACCTCGAGCGGCCATCCCGTTGCCTTCGCAAGATCGTCAGCGTACGAGCGGATGGAGCGACCTTGCCACTGCTCGAACTGTTCGGTTGACATCGGCCGCAGCGTCACACTCGGAGGAGCTCGGCCTTCGCCCGTCGCCGTCATGACCGCATCCTAAATCCAGGTATCGGTAAGGGACGCCCCTGGCACTCGGCGGCACTTTCAGCTACCACCGGGTTCGCTGCTGCGTATCCCCAAAGAGGAAGGGCGACGCGAGACCATCCTCGTCTGCTGCGGACAGCACACGCTCTCCCGAGGCCTGACTCATGGGTGCCGGCATGTGCCGCCCGCACACTGCTGTTGGAGCCCCATAGTCTGCCGTCGCCGCCTGCTGGCTACGGTGACCGGATGGATACCCGGACACCGTGAAGCGACTCGGCTTGCTCAATGTGCTCGGGCGGCAGCCCTCAGGTGCAGGTGCCGGATGGTCGACCGGGGCTGCCGCGCTCGCGTTGAGTCTGGCTGTTCTGACCACACTCGTAGCCAAGGGTGGGCCCAGTGTCGGTCTGGACCGTTGGGTCGACGAGACACTACCAAGGCGGGGCGGGGGCCCTGCACCGCTACATTTCGTCGCCGAGGCGATTACCACGGTCGCCAACCCCCCATTCACGATGGCGTTGCTCCTGGCAGCGGTGGCGCTCTGGGCAATCCGGTCACGGACCCTGTGGCCGGTCCTAGCGGCTGCTCCGGCCGTTGTTGGCCTGACGGTGACCGTGTTGGTAGGCAAGTGGCTGCTCGCTCGACCCGGGCCACCCGGCAGCGACCCTGTGGACATTCTCGGCGCCTACCCGTCGGGGCACACGGCAACGGCGCTCGTGTGCACGGGAACCCTGGCCGTGCTGGTTGGGCGACAACATCCGCAGTACCACCGGGGTCTTACCCTCGCGGTGACAGGATGGACGACGCTCGTGGCCTGGAGCTTGCTCTGGCTGCACTACCACTGGCTCAGCGATGTGCTGGGAGGGTCCCTGCTGGGAGCGCTGCTGCTCTGGCTGTTCTACCGCTGGCCCTGGTACCTCGTCGCGCCACCAAGACCCCGGTCCGAGGGCACAGACCTTGGGACTGGCCCCCCAGACTCGGCCGCGCCTGGACCCGAACCAACTCGGTCGCGCTAAAATCACTCCTAATTGGCCTGCCCATCGCTGCTGCCCAATCATCGAGTCTTGAACTCAGAGCAGCGAAAAACAGGCAGACCACGCACGCAGGATTCGGCCTGCTATCACGATCGCCTTCCCTCTTGGGGTGGTGGGTCAAATCGTCACGGTGCCGTCGACCTCGAGGACGACCCTCCCGACATCGTCGGGCAGACCAACATCACCAGCTCGAACTTTGACCCGTCGACCAGACTCGAGAGCTTAAGGGTCCTCGTCTGCGACTAGAACTGGCTGGCCCTGATCTCGGACCGCTGGACGATCCGTCAGCGGACAGACCTGTTGGTCTCAACCTTGGATGAGGGTCGTGCTGCCATCCCAAGGATGTGTACAGGCCAATTGCGTGGTCGTTGTCGACCGCGACTCCAGACCGATCCGATGGACCCCTCCTGGCGTAGTTGGTGACAGATCCTCCTGGCGTAGTGGGTGACAGATCCTCCTGGCGTAGTTGGTGACAGATACGGCGTAGAACGTCGCGTCCGATGCCACGCCCTGCCAGGCGGGGTCCACGGCGAACCCGTAAATGCCAGCGGCGTTGTCGTTGCGTATCAGTCGCAGCGTGCCGACAGCGGTGCCGGAGATCTCCACGAGCAGGGTGGGCGAAGTTTCTCCTGCCGGCGGTGCCATCTCATCTGAGGGGGACCAGCCGATTGCGGCCGCGAGAGGCCTGGATATCTCGGAGGTTTCAGCCGACGAGGCCGTCCGTGATGACGTTAGGGCTGGCTGGGCCATCGGTGGGCGTCTCGAGCAACGCGAGTGCGTTTTCGGAGTGCTCCAGCACTGCCCCGCGGCTGAGCGCGAAGCTCCTGCCTGCTGACGATTCGCGAGACGTCACGAGCAACGCTTGGCGGTAGGCGCGGTCACGGCAGAGTGGGAGAGCGGCATCGAGAAGCACGTTCGCGACACCACATCGGCGAGCAGCTGGATCGGCCATGCCGGCGAGTTCGAGGGTGGGTGATCCGAAGGCATACAGACCAAGGACCCAAGCAACCAGTCTCCGTCCCACCACAAGATGTCCCCGACGTCGAGGCTGGTGCGTGCGCTGAGCACACCCCATTCCAGCTTCAGACGCCCACTGTCCACCTCAACGGTGCGCGCCTCCAGCTCGGCTACTGCTTGCAGCCGACGAGAGGACAGTCCACGAACGAGTTACAGCACAACCCCATCCACCACGACGGCCAACCAGATTTGCACGTCCCGATCACCGCACGGGCTACGCGGTAGTTGGGGCCTCTAACGACCAAGAGCCAACCGATCGGCCCGCAAACAGGTCGGCTACGGGGCTCTGTACGACGTCGGCTGCTGAGCCACCCCGGGATACCCCGTTCGTTCCCTTGCTGCAGTCGGCGAGCCTGAGTTCGCTCGTTGACAAGCTCAGGCGGCCGCGACGACCATGGAAGAACTGCGGCCGCAACACTGGACGGCAGTAAAACGGGTGGGCGACGTCGATCTCTAGGGGAGGCTCCGCGATGACTTATGAGGCGCACGTCGTGGCGTTGACTGGGACCGACGAAGGCAGCGCAGCGCCGCCTCGGCCGGCCATCCAAGTCGTGCCCCTGAAGGGACTGCCCATCGTCGCCGCCATCATGGTCTTCCTGATCGCGGCGATCGCGAGGAACTGGCAATGGGCCCTTGACTTGTTCCACGTCGCCGGCGGGGGCCTCTGGACGGCGATCGACCTCTTCGTCGGCCTTGTTGTGGGGCCGATCCTGGGTCGGCTATCGATCCCGGCGCGCGCCGAGTTCTCGGCGCGATTCATGCCGAAGATGGTCCTCATAATGCCTACGCTCGTGGTGATGACCCTTGCGGCCGGCTTCCAGTTGGCAGTCAACCTGGGCAACCTCGCGCCGTCGAACCCAAACCATGGGTGGCTAGTGGCGTCGTTCGCCGTCGTTGGGGTGATGTCAGTGATCGCGCTCGGGGTCCTCGAGCCCGCGAACATCGCCGTGCTGTTTGAGATGCGCAAGCCCGAGCCCGATGGCGAGGTCATCACAAAGCTAATGAAGCGCTTCGTCTACGCCGCCGGCGTCCTCGGCGTCATGCAGGTCGCGACGCTCGTGATCATGAGCCGGGTGTCGACCCAGTGACAGCCCGGCTGAGCTCAACCGCGACGGAAGTCCCGGCGCGCGGGTTGCCGCCGATCACGCAGCTGCAGGTTGGTGCGCTTGGGCTGGTAATAGTCGGGGGTGTCTACATGGCGTCGTACTTCCCGCGACGGCCACCCCTCGGTCTCCCGGTCGCGCTCCTGGCAGGAAGTGTCGCCCTATTTGCCATCGGGATGATCATGCTCGCCCGCGTTCGGGACTTCGCCTGGGACACGTTCTTTCTCGTCGGTCGCTGGGCTCTCCTTGCCTACTTGATCCAGGCGAGCATGATCGAGTTCGCGTTCGTCCACAACCACGCCAGTGGCCCCGCGCTGGTCGTGGTCACGCTGATGCTGATGATGTTCGCGATGACCATTCCCACCGTGATCGCCTTCACCGTCGCGCGCTACGAGGTGGTTCGAGGCACCGAGTCGCACCCCTGATACCGACGACTCGATTCAACTCGAGGACGACAACTCGTTCGGCACCCTGCCGTCCTCCCTGCCGTTCCACGCCACAGGCAGCCCGTACGGCTTCAGCCTGTGCTCAAAGGGCCCCACGTCGCGCCAGGCCTGGGATGAACGACAGCTGCATGGTCGCTACGACTTCAATGCCGTCGGTTGCGACGACGAGCAGCTGTGCAAGGTCGGTGTCGATCGCGGCCAATGCCGTCTCTTAGGGTCCGAAGTCGCACGCTTCGCCGGTTCCTTCGCCAGTCCTGCCGAGCGGGTCGTCGACGAGCAGGCCGAGGATGGCCGGCAGATCACCGCGGGTCGCCCGGCGAAGTGTGATCGACGAGCCTGGCGGGTTTAGCTTCGCGAGCGTATCTGTCACGTCCACACCTTCTCACCGCGTCCCAAGGGGGGATGGACGAGCGGTACCGCCGCACGGCGCCCCGTGGAAGACTTACGAGATGATCGAAGACGAGGTTGCAGTGGTCATAGAGCGCGAACTCGCCCTGCTCACACCCGAAGTGCGAGGCTCCGCAGACCAGCTCGAGGAGCTGCTGGACCCGGACTTCGAAGAGATCGGCAAGTCGGGACGTCTGTGGACGCGTGGTGAGATGATTGCGGCGCTGGTCACTGACACCGACCCTGAACGGCACAGCATCAGCTTCAGCGACATGAGCGGCAGGACGGTCGGCCCGGGCTTCGTGCTCCTGACCTACGTCACGCAGGTCGAAGGACCACGAGCGCGCCGCAGTTCCCTATGGCGCCAGTCAACGAAGGGGTGGCAGGTCCTGCACCACCAGGGCACCCCCATTCCGTAGACGGATAGTGCAGTGGGAAGCGGATCAGCTAACCTGCCAAGCCTTGCTGCGACGTCACCCGGCGAGGGCATCGCGGCGATCTCGCCTGCGAGCTCACACGTCCGCTGACCGTAGGTGACGACATCGAGCAAGGTGCGCAGCCCGGACCGTATCGCCGCGCCAGTCACCTCTGCGGGCATCAGCGTGTGAGCGACCCCAGCTTTCTCGAGCAGGTTGGCGATATTGAAGTTGTCGGCACCTTGAGGCAGAGCCACCGAAGGAAGCCCGTGCGCGAGGGCGCCGAACATGGTCCCAGCGCCAGCGTGGTGAACCACCGCGGCGCGGTGCGGGAGCAACTAGGCCGGCGGGATGAACTGCTTCACACGAGCGTTGTCAGGAATGGGCGCCAGGGCCGGCGGATCGTTGTCTCTCCCGATCGTCGCCAGCACGTTGACGGGCTCGTTGTCCAACGCGGTGAGCACGAGGCAGAAGAGGTCAATATCGTTGTTCGAAAAGGTCCCCAGAGTTAGATAGACCAAGGGTCTATCTGGCTCGGCGAATGAAACCGGCAGCGCCTGAGGCTCGGCCAATGGGACCGGCACCGGACGTATGGCTTGTGCTCCGGCCAGCTCGACGGCCGCCGGGTCTAGGGAGGCAGGACAGATGGTCGGCGTGGTGGCCGCATAGACACCTGCCGCAGGTGGGACGTCGATGCCGAACTCCCGCCAGATGGGAGATGCCGCGTCAGCCACGAGGTCAAGAACGCTCAAATCCATGAGTGGTCCAAGGAGTGAAACACTGCGCGCGTCCCGGTCACGGCGGCGACCAGCGAAGCGGCGAACGCTTAGGGGTCAAACACCAGCAGAGTCGCAGCCCGGAGTTCTTCGGGGATCTCCACTGGGCCGCCGATGCTGCCCGCATTGAGACCGGCCTGAGCAGCCTCCTGGACGACTGGGCCAACCAGGATGGCCAACTCCGCGGTGCGATGGAAAACCAGCACCCCATGGTTGGCCAAAAGCACAGCCGGAACACCTGGTGCGATCGATGTCCAGATCTTGGCAACGCCCTGGGCGGAGCCGCGCAGCCCGTAGCCAGCCACCGGCACCCCCGTCGGCAGGCAGAACATCGCTAGGGCCTCGGCCCAGCATCCGATCGGACGATGAGCCACGGCGCAGGCCGTGGCTCACGGCGAGTATGCGTGGAGCACACAGCCCACATCGGGATGATCCTTGGTACATGGCCGTCTGCACGGCACCCCGGATAGGCGGCAGTTCACCTTCGAGCAGCGATCCGTCCAGCCGCACCCGAACGACGGCAGACGGGGCGTGGTTTCCGCAGTGACGGACCACCAGTGAAGTACATCTCGTCCGCTTCAGGGACACGAATGCTCACGTTTCCGTGCCCGTTCGCGGAAATTGCGCCACTAGCCACGACCCGCTGGACGGCATCAACCACTTGGTCGACTAAATCCCTGTCCATGACACTGGCAGCCAGAGAAGCACTGACCAGACTGGCGGCCGAAAGCCGATAGCCGATCCCGCTGCGGACCGCGGCTCGACGATGCCCCCAAGCGGTGTTCCTGGCGGTCGACCGGGAGGCGCCGATGCCGCCCGCGTGAGGAAAGCCAAGGAGATCAATCTGTTAGCCGGGCCCGAGAGTCTCCATCAGGTCGGATCTGGTTGGGTTTAACATGCCGCACCATCAGGTCGGGTCTCGTTCGGGTAACATGCCGCATCCCCATTGGCAAGGTGACCGCCCAACCCGAAGCGTCCGAAGGACTGGTGACGATGACGGCTTTTCAAGGTGCGATCTTCGACGTGGACGGCGTGCTGGTGGACTCGCCGCACGAGCTGGCCTGGCGCGAGGTTTTCCGGTCGCTAATGGAGGGCGAATGGCGCGATGTCCGCCAACAGACGCGCTGGACACCCGAGGGCTTCACGCCCGCGGTTTACCAGCAGCTCGTGGCCGGGGTGCCGCGCATGGCTGGTGCGCGCGCGGCCATGGAGCATTTTGGTGTGCCCGACATCGAGGCCCGGATCGAGCAGTACGCGGCCGACAAACAGGCGCACGTGATCAGGCTCATCGAGGAAGGCCGGTTCATAGCATTCCCCGATGCGCTCCGGTTCATCTTGGTCGTGAAGGACATGGGCATCCGGGTCGCGGCGGCCTCCTCGTCCAAGAACGCCAAGCGCCTCCTGGAGCGGATCCGGCTGGATACCTTCGCTGCCGAACAGCGTCTGGAGTACGACTTCATCCGTCCCGGGATGACGCTGTTGGAGCTGTTCGACGCCGATATCTCCGGACGCGACTTCCCAAACGGCAAGCCAGACCCGACGATCTTCCTGACTGCGGCCGAGGAACTCGGCGTCTCCCCGAGCAGATGCTTCGTCGTCGAGGATTCCCCCAGCGGGATCAAGGCGGCCAATGCGGCCGGGATGGCGGCCCTCGGCGTGGCCCGTCTTGACGACCGTGAATCCCTTGTCGAGGCGGGTGCCGACCTGGTCGTGACGACGCTCGACGACACCTCCTTGCGGGCCTTGGTCGAGGGCCGCCTGGAGGAACACAAGGCGGTCACCGAGCTCCCGCGGCGCTTCGAGAAGCGGCCGTCGAGCGACTGGTCCCTGGTCCACGAGAGCTTCGACGCCGGGCGACAAGGGCTGCGCGAGGCGCTGGGAGCGTTGGGCAACGGGTATCTCGTGACCCGTGGCGCCCTGCCCGAGGCTCGGGCCGACGGGGTGCACTACCCGGGCAGCTACGTGGCCGGGCTGTACAACCGCGCCAACACCGAGGTCGCCGGCCGCACGGTCGTGAACGAGGACCTCGTCAATGTCCCCAACTGGCTGCCGCTGGAATTCCGGGTCGCCGACGGCGAGTGGTTCGACGTCCAGCAGGCCGAGGTCCTCCATCATCGCGTGGAGCTGGACATGCACCAAGGGACCCTCACGCGGCGCCTGGAGTGGCAGGAGCCAGACGGCCGGCGCACGAGCGTTGCCCAGCGCCGGTTCGTGAGCATGCACAACCAGCATCTTGCTGGCCTGGAGACCACGTTCACGGCCGAGAACTGGACGGGGCGGCTGGAGGTCCGGTCCGGGATCGATGGCCGCGTCGTGAACGGTGGCGTGAAGCGTTACCGCGACTTGAACTCCAGTCACCTGGAGCTGCTGGGCGCAGCTGAGGTGAACGAGGAGACAGTCGACCTTCAGGTCGAGACCACCCAGTCGCATGTGCGGATCGCGCTGGCCGCCCGCACCCGGCTCCTGCGCGGGGGCAAGATCACCCGGGTCGAGCGACGCGTGTTCCACGAGCCCGGGTTCATCGCACACGACCTCACGCTGGAGCTGGAGCAGGGCTGCCCGGCGACCGTCGAGAAGATCGTCGCCCTCTACACCTCACGCGACCGGGCGGTCTCCGAGAGCCGCGCCGAGGCGCGGATGACGGTCAGGGGGACCGAGGGGTACGAGGGGCTGCTGGCTCGACACGAGGGTGCGTGGAACGGCCTGTGGAACCGGTTCGATATCGAACTGGACAGCGCGAACGCGAGGACCGAGACGCTCTTGCACTTGCACATCTTCCACTTGCTGCAGACGGTGTCGCTGCACACGATCAACCTCGACGTGGGTGTCCCGGCGCGAGGATGGCACGGGGAGGCTTACAGGGGCCACATCTTCTGGGACGAGATATTCATCTTCCCTTTCCTGAACTTCCAGCAACCAATCCTGGCCAAGGCGCTGCTGGACTACCGCTACGCCCGCCTGAACGCAGCCCGAGCGGCTGCGCGGCTGGCCGGGTACGACGGGGCGATGTTCCCGTGGCAGAGCGGCAGCAACGGAAACGAGGAAGCCCAGGAGGTCCACCTCAACCCGCAATCCGGTCGCTGGCTGCCCGACCACTCGCACCTACAGCGGCACGTCAACATCGCGATCGCGTACAACGTCTGGCAGCACTATCAGGTGACAGGCAGCGTGGAGTTCCTTCGTTTCACCGGCACGGAGATGCTGGTCGAGATAGCGCGCTTCTGGGCAAGCATCACAACGTGGAATCAGGAGCAGAAACGCTACGAGATCCTGGGCGTGATGGGGCCCGACGAGTACCACGAGGCCTACCCGGACTCCGACAAGCCCGGTCTGAACAACAACACCTACACCAACGTCATGGCGGTCTGGGTACTGCAACGGGCGCTCGAGGCGCTCGAGCTGCTCCCCCCGCACTACCGGCAGGAGCTGGTCGACGAGCTGACGATCCGCGACACCGAGCTGAACCGTTGGCTCGACATCACCCGCAAGATGAAGGTCGTGTTCCACTCCGACGGGGTGCTCACGCAGTTCGAGGGCTATGAGCATTTGCGGGAGTTCGATTGGGAGGGCTACCGCGAGAAGTACGGCAACATCCAACGCCTGGATCGATTGCTGGAGGCGGAGGGCGACAGCCCCAACCGCTACAAGCTGGCCAAGCAGGCCGACGTGTTGATGCTGCTGTTCCTGCTCTCGCGCGACGAGCTACACGAGCTGCTCGGGAATCTCGGCTACGAGGTGACGGCCGACCAGCTCGCCCGGACCGTCACCTATCACCTGGCGCACACCTCGCACGGCTCGACGCTGAGCGGGGTGGTGAGCGCCTGGGTTCTGGCCCGCTACGAGCCCGAGCAGGCATGGCAGTTCCTGTTGGGGGCTCTGGAGAGCGACATCGGCGACGCGCAGGGCGGGACGACCGCCGAAGGCGTCCACCTTGGGGCGATGGCTGGCACGGTCGACATCGTGCTGCGCTGCCTGACCGGCATGCAGGCGCGTGGGGAGGTGCTTTGGTTCGAGCCAACTCTGCCGCCGGAGGTCAAGAAGCTCAAATTCAGCGTGCACTATCGGGGCCACCGCGTTGACGTCGCGCTGGCCGTGGACCACATGGAGGTTAAGTCGCGTCCCGGCGGCGCACCGCCTATCAAGGTTTTCGTCCAGGGCGAAACCATCGAGCTCACCCCCGGCACCCAGCACAAGTTCTCGCTGGGGCACCGGCAATGACCGCTTCTCGTGCCGCCGGCACGCCGTTCGCCGGTCATGCCATGCGCCTGTGCACACCGCCCCCGCCGGCGCGCCTGCCAAGACCGTAAGGGCCCGTGTCAGGGACCAAATTGATCGTCCATCAAACCCCCAGCGGCTCCTTGGGCACTGGACAGTCCTCGCGTCGTGGGGCCTTGAGGTGGTGCTGGGTTGCTCCGACTTCGACGGTAGGGCAGGGTGACATCCCAGGGTCTCGTACATGACGGCTGCTGGTGCTGACTCGTCTGCGTCCGACCACATCTGGTCAAGTCTTTTGGAGTGGTGTAACGGTTCGACGTGATCCTTCAGGGTGGGTTACGCGCTCAGGGCGCTGACGGCGGTGGTTTCCTCCTGGTTGTGGT
>Ga0209890_10000853_pt1 | contig 14204 bp, 15 predicted proteins | sample OrgsoiDNA2013049_FD_185799 | JGI IMG/M metagenome (GOLD analysis project Ga0209890, IMG submission 185799) | Permafrost soil microbial communities from the Arctic, to analyse light accelerated degradation of dissolved organic matter (DOM) -... | ecosystem: Environmental > Terrestrial > Soil >...
GCTGCGTTCCGCGAGGCGGGATTCAATCCGGGCGTGGTGCTGCCTTCGACGCTGGCGGCGATTGGCGCGGCCGACGCGAAGAAGCCGACGCTGGTCATCAAGGTGGATGCGCACACGACCAGCATTGCGATCCTGAATGAAGATCAGTTGCAACTGTTCCGCACGCTGGAAAACACGCGGGGGGTGACGATCACGGGGGAGCAACTGGCGGAGGAAGTGTATCCGTCGGTCGTGTTTTTCCAGGACACGTACCACCTGAATATTGAGAAGATTTTTGTTGCGGGACTGCCGGAGGCGGGCGGCGCGGCGCCGGCACTGCGCGCGCAGACCGGAGCCGAGGTTCAGGAGTTGGTCTCGTCTGCGCAACTGGGAGCGAGCATGGGAGGTTCCGTGCCGCGCTGGAGAATGGCAGGAGTGGTGGGAGCGTTGATCTCGTAGTAAGGAAGCGAGCCCAACGCGCGACTATTGCGTCGCAAAGAGCGCGACGCTTCGCGCGGCTCGCCTAGGTCCTTCGGCAGGCAAAAAGCGCCTGCCTCAGGATGACACTCGATAATTTATGCGTTTGGATATCAATCTCGCGAGTCAGCCGTACGAGGATGCACGGCAGTTCTGGATGCGGTGGGGTACCGCCGTGGGCACGGTCGCACTGCTCACACTGGTCCTGCTGACGCTGGACGTCACAGGTTGGGTCAACGCCCGGCGGGATCGGGCGGCCATCGCGGAGAAGGAGGCGATGATTGCCGATCGCGACCGGCTCCGCGCCGATGCGGAAAGAATCCTCAACTTGCCACAGAATCGCACCACCCGCGATGAATCGCAGTTCCTGAACGAACTGATCGAACGCAAGGCCTTCTCGTGGACCCGGGTGCTGGAAAATCTAGAAAAAGTGATGCCGCCACGAGTCCATTTGGAATCGATTACTCCGGAGCTGGATGAAGACAATCAGCTGGGGCTGAAAATGATGGTGGCGGGCGATTCACGGGATCGGGCTCTGGAGCTGGCGCGCCGCATGGAAGAATCGCGCCGCTTCTCGCAGACCCAAGTGGTTACGGAACGCTTTACGCAGTCCACCACCGGCGACAACGAGCAGTTTGAGATTGTTGCAGTCTACATTCCTGAACCTGTGGCCCTTCCCGCTGCGGCACCGAAAACGGCGCCCAATGCGGAAGTGAAGTCGAAGACCGGCGTGACACCGAAAACGGGAGTGCCCAAGGGGAGCAAGCACTGATGCCAGATCTGCGGCGAACCCGGAAGAACTTGAAGACAACACTTGCCATCCTGGCGGGTATCGACGTGCTGGCGGCGGTGGTGTACTTTTCCCCGCTGGTTGGCTCGGCCGAGACGCGCCGCCAGGAAATGAACACGCTTCAGACCGAGCTCATTACTAAGACGCGCCAAGTGGCGCCGCTGAAGGATCTTCCGCACAAAGTGGAGGTGGCAAGTCATCAGATTACCGATTTTTACAAGAAGCGCTTCCCTTCTCAGGAATCTCAGATCCTGACGGAGCTGGGCAAACTGGCGACGGCAAATGGCGTGACGATCGATCAGGGAAAATACAAAGTGAAAAAAGGGGAGCCGGGCGGGCTGGAGACAGTTGAGATCGAAGCGGATTTCGGAGGCAGCTACACCTCTCTGGCACGTTTCATCAATGCACTGGAACGGGACGAGATGTTTTTCATCATCAACAGCGTCACATTGGGCGGGCAGCAGCAGGGGCCGGTCAAGTTGGGCGTGAAGCTGGAAACGTATTTGAAGGCAGGACAGTAAGTGCAACTGGGACTCGAAAACAAGAAGCAGACGATGTGGGCGGCCGTGCTCGGCGTGGTGGCGCTGGTAGCCATCGGGTACGAAGTGATCCCAATGTTTTCAGGATCGTCCACGGCGGCTTCGAGCGCGCAGGCCGCGGCTCCGGCGGCACATGCGCCCGCGCATGCGGGAACCAAGGCGGGCAAGAAGCCGCGGGTGGAGAATCTTGATCCGACGCTGCAGTTGGATTTGCTGGCCTCGAGCGAACAGACGGTGTATTCGGGCAGCGGAAGAAATATCTTCGTTTCGCAGTCCGAGGATGTGCGGATTCCTCCGGTAGGTTCGTCTCCCGTAACCGACGGGAAGAAGCCGGAGATCGGCTACACGACGCCTACGATTCAACCGGCGCCACCGATTCCGTTGAAGTTTTACGGCTTCGCGAGCAGGCCCGGGGAGCCCAAGAAGATATTCCTGAAGAATGGCGAGGACGTGTTCGTGGCGGGTGAAGGCGAAATCGTGGACCGGCGGTACAAGGTCATTCGCATTTCCCCCACGTCGGTTGAGATTCAGGACGTGGTGAACAGCGGTCCACCGCAGAATATTCCGCTGACACAAGGATAAAGAGTTTCAAAGTTTCAATGACTGCACTGAAACCTTGAAACTCTGAAACTTTGAAACCTGTGCTCTTTCGATGAAGGTAAAGTCGCAAACTCGAAGAAATCCTGCTCAGCGGAACGAGCGTGGTTACATCATGCTGACGCTGCTGCTGGCCATGGCGTTGATCGTCATCTTTGCAGGTATCATCCTTCCGTCCATCACCTTCGACATCAAACGCGACCGCGAAGAGGAAATGATTCATCGCGGAGTGCAGTATTCGCGGGCGATCCGCGCGTTTTATAAGAAAATCGGGCGCTATCCCACAAAGATCGAGGATCTCGAGAGCACGAACAACCAGCGGTTTCTGCGGAAACGCTACAAAGATCCCTTGAACTGTAAGAACGGGAAGTGCGCGGATTTCAAGCTGCTGCACTTCGGCGAAGTGCAACTGTCGCTGAGCGGAATTGGAGGCGGGACGATTCCCGGCGCAACCCCAGCTGCCGCCAATGGGTTGAATGGGGCAGCGAATTCGAATTCGCCGTTCGGGCAGAATCCGCAGACGGCGGGCACTCCGGCGGCCGGGACGGATCCGTCGCAGCCGGGATCGCCGGCGACCGCGGACGGGACTGGGGATGGTACGGGAGCGAATCCCCCTGGACCCGGAAGCAGTAATCCTGGAAGCAACCAGCTGGGCTCGGGACAGATCATCGGCGGGCCGATTATCGGCGTGGCCAGCACGAGCAAGGACGCCACGATCCGGGAGTTTAACCACAAGAAGAAATATAAGGACTGGGTGTTTGTGTACGATCCGGCGCAAGACCTAGGGCGCTTGATCACGACACCGTACCAGCCTCAACTGCAGGGATTCGGGCAGCAGGGCGCGCCGAATCTCAACGGGCAGAACGGCAACACCAGCCCTTTCGGGAACAGCACCGGTTTCGGTTCGTCCCCCTCGGGAATGCAGAACAATCCGACGTCTCCGAACAATAATTCGTTCGGGGCTCCCAGTCAGCCCAGTAATCCTCCGCCAAGTAATCCTCCGCAGCAGCAGTAGCAAAAACCTGGCCGTGCTGCGCACGGCGGACAGCCGAGGGCGGCTGTCCCGACATTATTCATGGCCGGGCCTCGAATGGAAACGGCCTCATCGCTTGCGATGAGGCCGTTTCGCGTTTCAGAAACTTCGTGCTTACACGCTGAAGGAAGATCCGCAACCGCAGGTGCTTTTCACGTTCGGGTTTTCGAACTTGAAGCCCGCGCCTTCCAGGGTCTCGACGTAGTCGACGATGCAGCCATTCAGATACATGACCGAAGTGGCATCGACGAACACCTTGAGGCCTTCCATTTCAAAAGTCTTGTCCATCATTCCAGCGCCGTTTTCGAACTGCATGGAATAGGAGAAACCGGAGCATCCGCCACCCACCACTCCGATGCGCAAGCCGGCGGGAACGGGGTTCTGCTGGCCCATGATCTCTTTCACCTTGGTGGCAGCGTTGGCGGTTAGAGTGACAGGCGGAGCTTTCTTGGTGACTTCGGGAACGGTTGTGGTGGCCATTCGTATCTCCTTGGCTTTAAAGCTGTTTGATTATAGCAAATGTGGTTTCCGTCACAAGGGTGAATGTGGTAACCACCCCGAGGAAACTGTCTTCTGGTTGGATGCGATTTGCGGTCCGGAAGTCGCATTCTTCCCGTCTCTGTAACGGACTCCGAACAAAGGGATTTATTCGGCGCGGGGGCTTGCCAACGGGTCTATAATCATTCGCATCAGGGCCTTTCCCGGGACTGGACGCGGGGTTCTGCGCACCCTGCACAGTACGTGGAAAGCCGCAGCACTTGGGTTAGAACTTGCCGAGGTGGCTTATGACGCTAACTGTAGTAGCGGTTGTATTCGGTGTTTTCGCCGTTGGTCTGATCATCCTTCTGATTTACAAGAGCACTCTCACCATGCACGAAGATGATCAACTCTTCCTGGATGACAACAATTCGCACATGCAAGAGGAACAGACCGAGCTATTGGTCAAGGTCAACCGGCTGACCATTCCGGTGCGCGTATTCAGCATCGGGTCTGGGGTGTTTGCCCTGGTGCTGGTCGCGATGCTGATTTATCAAAAGCTGAACGAAGTGCAGTAGCATTCATCGGCCGGGCATGGCAACGGCGGCCAACGCGCATTGTAATGCGGCGGACGGCAGTCGTGACTTGCTTTGGCTTGTGGGATCTTTGCGCAGAAAAGGAAGTTACTTTTGGTATTCCCGATTCTCCGCTGCCTGACCTAGGGCCTGTGGCCGCAGCTTGGCCCGCTCATTGTTCTTGATTTACATTGCGGCTTCACTCGGTAAGGACTCCACCTGGATGTCTTGGTCCTGTCTGGAATTCTCCGGCTGGTCAGCCGAGCCAAGTTCCAGTCGGCGAACCTGCAACAGAGCTTCTGACAGAGTCGTAGCGACGGCATCGGCGCAACCGGTGCCGACTCGCGCTTGAGCTTTCAGAACACCGCCCGCAAATCCCCATAGACCGACAACAATCGCCAGGTCAGGAAACCTTGCGTGCAAGCGTTTGCAGAGCGAACGGGCTTGTCCCACCGCGAAGGGCGGAAGCGCAGAAACGCAGGCGATACGAGAACCGCTCTGGGATACCCGCTGCAGCATGTCCTCGACTGTCCCGATAGCGAGGTAGGTGGCGTTGTAGCCAGCCTGGCGCAGTAATTGAGCAAACATCATTCCCACCAGTTCATCCGCCTCGTCCCTGGCTGGCAGACAAACGATATTCGTCCCAGGCAACCGAAGGTCGGAAGAGGCTTGTTCGTTTTCGAGGGCATCGCCGCCTTCGCCCTGCGGGAGGGCGCGGTCGCCCAGATCGTCGATCAGTTCTCTCGTGCTCTGACAGATGAACTCGCTGGCGCGGTCCCCGAGAGCGTCCGTGTGACGATCTTCTTCCGCGAGCCTGAGGGCCGGGATCAGAACGGATTCATAGAGGCTGTCCAGCGACGTTCCTCGAAGCTCAGCTTCCGCGATATTTCTCGCCTCATCCTGATCCATGGCCAAAAGACGCTGATAGTAGAGTTCCTCGGGACTCAAGGCGGGTGCGTCGCCGAGAAGCACTTCGAGGAAACTCAGATGCGGAACATAGCGCCCGACCAGCATCAGACACACAGTGAGCGGAGTGGACAGGATTAACCCGACCGGGCCCCATAGCATGGACCAGAAAACCGCCGCGACAAGAATAGCAAGCGATGAGATTCCGGTGTGGGCGCCATACAGCCCGGGCTCCACGAAGTTGCCGATGATTAATTCGAGAACAACGAACAAGCCCACAATCAAAGCCGCGTGTTTCCAACCGGGAAAGACGGCCAATGCCATTGCCACGGGAAATACAGTGGCGATCAAAGTGCCGACGTAGGGCACGAGGCGTAGCAGCGCTGCGAGAACTCCCCAGAGCAAGGCATGCGGAACGCGCATCAAGTACAGCCCGAGCCCGAAAAGACTCCCGTATGCGGCGTTGACGAGGAACTGCAGCAACAGGTAACGGCTCAGGCGGTGGCTGGCGTCGTCCAAGGCCTGCGTCATGACCTTCAATTGACCCTGTCCGCCCAGTCGGATGAGCCGGTTGCGCAAGTCTTCCCTTTGCATCAGCATGAATGCCGTGAAGATGACAACGATCCCAGCCGTCTCCAAGGGACCGGCAATCGGCCCGAGAAGAGCGCGCAGATCCTGAAGAACATTCGCCGGAGGTGTGGTCAGCTGAACTGCGATGGGACGGGAGGAACGTCCGGGATGGTTCGGGTCATTCGAGGCCCGGCCAGCCATTTGCTCCGGAGCAGCAGCCAGCTCTTTGTTTAACTCCTGCATTGCTGCGGTGGCTTGCCCGAAGACTCCGTTTTTGGGTGGGTGAAGGGAGCGAATGGTTTCTTCAAGGTTTTCTTTGTAATCGCCAATGTGCCCCGTAATGTCGAGCAGTTGACCTGCAACGCCCCAGCCCACGCCCGCTGCGAGCGCGAAACAAAGAGCCAGGACTACCAACACGGCAGGAAGACGACCGAGGCGGATTCTTTCCATTAAAACGACGAGAGGTGTCAGCAGGAAGCTGAGGACCAAGGCCAGAGCCAAGGGGATGAATATTTGGCGGCCGAAATACAGCATCGCGATCGTCACCGCGACCGCGATGAAGATGGATGATTTGGAGGAAGCCGTTACGTTCGCGGAGCGGACCAATGCCTGACCTCCAGTCCAATGCCGACCGATTGCCCGCCCGCCCGACGCGCGGAATAGTCACGGTCAGGGCGGGCAGACAACTTCTATTTAGACCTTCCCCGAGCAGTGTGAGTGTTCGCACCCGCAGGCAATCTCGGTTTCCTTCTTAGCGGACTCACAGTAGGCACTGCAATACTTGCTGTCTGGGCCCGCGATGCAACTGCAAAGCGGATGGGCGCATGTTTCTTGCTTTCGGCTGTCCATGTTTTCTCCTAATTAAGGTCAAGTACGATTGTTAACTCGCTTTTTTTCGTTCTTCCCGTCTTTCCTCTTGGGTGATCGTTTCGAGCAGCGTCTTCATGTCTTCCGCGTGCTCTTCCTCTTTGGCGAGGAGGCTCTCCATCAATCGCCGGCTGGTCGGATCATTGTCCGCGAGGTATCGGATAATTTCCGAGTAGGACTCGACGGCGATTCGTTCCGCCACCAGATCTTCCCGGATCATGTCGATGAGACTCTCCCCCTCCACGTATTCGGAGTGGCTGCGGGTCAGCAGGCCATCGGGATTGAAGTTCGGCTCGCCGTCGAGCTGGGTAATTCTCTCCGCGAGTCGGTCGGCGTGTTCCTGCTCTTCGGCCGCATGCTCAAGGAATTCCTGCGCCACCGCCTGCGAGTGAATTCCTTTGGCCATGTAGTGGTGGCGCTTGTACCGCAGGACACAGACGATCTCGGTGGCCAGCGCCTCGTTGAGCACGCGCAGCACGACGTTGCGGTCTCCCTTGTAAGCGTCGGTAACGGCTCCGTCCTCAATGTGCTGGCGGGCGCGGCGGCGAATCTCGGTGATGTCGGTCAGGAACGTATTCTTGTCTTTGTCTTTCACTTTCGGGGCGTTCTTCACTTCCATGTTTTTCTTCCTTCTTCCTGGTCAGTTCTTGACTTGCCTACAGCGCAATTCGGGGTGCCGGACAACAGTAGAAAAACTGTCGCCGACAACCCCGGACGCGAGAAACAACTTGTAGCGACTGGCTAGACTGCGAGCGGAAGGCGCATATCAGTCTCGGTGTCATCATCGGATGCGGCTTCCCCGGTCGAAGAAATATCCTGAGCGCCGGTGCGCTTTAGGATCTCCTTGGCGCGATTGGTCCATTCCGAACTATCCGAGTGGACCGAAAGCAGAATGCCGCCGTCCTTCACCCGACCCTCGAAACGTTTGGCTTCGTATTCCGGGATTCCCATTCCGATGAGAGCTCCCGTGATTCCGCCAATCGCGCTACCGACGCCGGCGCCAGCCAGAGCAGCCATGATGGGGCCCGCAGCGATGAACGGCCCCAGCCCGGGAATGGCGAGCGCGCCAATGCCCAGCAACCAACCCATAGCGCCGCCCAGTACGACACCGGTTCCCGCTCCGGTCGTGGCGCCTTCAGGCGCCTTGGTGTTTTTCTCGTGGGCAAAGTCTCGGGTGCCCGCACTCTCGGGGAATAGCGCTGAAATGTCGGCGTTGCGGAATCCTGCCGACCGCAAAGCATCCACGCCGATTTCAACGTCGGAATACGAAGGGTAGATACCGAATACGGCTGTATTTTTTCCCGCCATAGTGAACTCTCCTCAATGGATTTCGAATGATTGCCTAGCTTTTGGGTTTCACGGTCAATTCACTGGTCACTTTGCCGTCGCCGGCAATCGCCGCAGCTTTAGTTTCGACCGCGCGCTTTTCATCGTCTGATCGGACGGGCCCTTTCAATGTGACTTGCCCGTTCTGAGTAATCACTTTCACATTGTGTGCGTAGGTGGAGAATGTCTTGTCGGCAACGATCGCCTGCCGAATCTGTTGCGTAAGGTCGCGATCGGAACGATTGTTTTGCTGTTGATCGGCAGTCGGTTCGTTTGGATTCCGGTCGCGCTGGTTCATTTTGGTGTTGTCGGAATCAGGGGAACTTTGTCCCGCCGAATCCTGGGCCCCCGCGAGCGTCCCACACCCCAGCAACAGCAAGCCGGCAAACAGGAGATTCAGATAACTGGACTCTTGCTTCATCTCAAATGACTCCCTTACGGCGTTGAATTTCCACCCACTTCATCGAGGATAGAGAGGCGTTCCGTTCGCTGACTATCAGGTGCGGTATCTAGTTCACGGGCGAATTGCCTGTAGCCATCGCTTGAGGGGGCGCGCGGGAAGAAAACATCCCGGGGGACCCGAATGAAGTGAATCGTGAGGCTACCTCGCGGAGACGAAGGGCATCCAAACAATGCTAATAATTACAGCTGTGATTTTTTCAGGCTCTCTTTCTCTCTTTGCGATGAAGTTTTCAACATTTGACAGGCTTCTGGAGTCCAAGGTTCATGTCGTCTTCCGTCATTACACGCGCTGAAACCCCGTTGCCGAATCCCGACAAGAAACAGGCCCAGTCCCCACCCAACTCTTCTCGTACCAAGATGCTCGTTGTGATCGCTGCGGCAACGGTCTGCCTTGCGGCAAGCCTTGCGGGATACTTCTGGAATCGAATCTGGCCGTTCGCCGAGAATGCGGTGGTCCAAGACCTGGCGGAAGCGAGCGACAGCACGGTCAAGATCCGAACCTCTCATCGCACTTATTTCCCCATTCCAGGATGCGTTCTCGAGGGTATCGAGTTCCATCATGGTCCGGATCACTGGACGCTCATCACCATCGAAAAGCTCACCATTGAAGGAAGCTATTTCGGGATCCTCAGGCGACACGTCACCCGCGTCAAGGCCGAAGGCGGGCGCGTGTTCATTCCTCCCTTCGGGAGCAACGTGACGTTTCAGTCGCAGCACTCCGCGCTCGTCGTCGAGGAACTGGTAGCGAATGGAGCGGTGGTGGAGTTTGCCGCGAGCGATCCGCAGCAGAAGCCGGTGCGCTTCGAGGCACCTGCGGCGGTCCTGCACGATGTGCAGTGGGGCCACCCGATTGACTTCCAATTGAAGGTGCGCAATCCCGAACCTCCGGGCGAGATCACGACCTGGGGCAGGTTTGGAGCGTGGACGACCGGCACTCCTCAAGAGACTCCGATTTCCGGCGAATACACATTCGAACATGCTGATTTAGCGGTCTACGGGGGCATCGCGGGAACGCTATCCTCTAACGGGAAATACTCTGGAGTTTTAGGACATATCGACATCGCGGGCAGCACCGAGGTTCCTGACTTCGAAGTGAAATCGGGCGGCCACAAAGTAAAGCTCACAACCCAGTTCAGCGCATTCGTGGATGCCATTCACGGCGACACTTTCCTGAAGCGTGTCGACGCACATTTCGGCCGAACCAACCTCATCGTGGAAGGAAGTATCGCGGGATCAAAAGAGAGCAAGGGTAAAGCTGCGCGCCTTGATTTGACATCCGGTCAGGCCAGGATTGAGGACATTCTCGGATTGTTTACCACGGCTCGCCGCGCACCCATGTCGGGATCTGTTGAATTCAAAGCCAAGGCCGAGATTCCGTCAGGGAAGGAACCCTTTCTTGAAAAAGTGAAGCTGAAGAGCTCGTTTGGGATTGACAATGGCAGCTTCTCGAAGCCGGAAACGCAGAAAAACGTAAATGAGCTGAGCGCGGGAGCAAGGGGCGAAAACATGGAGGACGCCGAAACCGTCCTTACGGATTTGAAAGGGAGCGTGATGCTCAATGCCGGAACCGCCAGCTTTTCAGACCTCAGCTTCGGAATTCCAGGCGCATCCGCCGGAATGTATGGAACGTATAACATCCTGAATCACAGGATCGACATGCACGGAAGAATGCAGGTCGACACCAAGATCTCGAAGACGTCTACCGGAGTCAAGGCGCTGCTACTGAAAGTGATGGACCCCTTCTTCAAGAAAAGGAAGAAGGGTGAGGTGGTACCCGTGCACATTACGGGAACATACGAGCATCCTCGGTTTGGATTGGATCTGACAAAGCAGAAACCTCAGGGAGCGGAGAGTCAATAGCTCGGCGGCAGATTTCTTCAAACATTTGACTCCGGTCTCGACATCTAAAAGCGCTGGTAAAGGAGATCTATGTCGATGCGGGTCCAATCCGTGCACATTCGTGAGACCTGTGTCGCAATGTTCATTCTCTGTGCGATGGCTGCCCTTGAGTTAGCATGCGGCGGCGGTGGTGGCGGTGGCTCGCCGATCGTACAGACACCGGTGCCCGCCAGCCAACCCACCTTTAGCCATGTCGTTTTGGTTGTAGAGGAGAATCATAGCTATGGCGATGTGGTGGGCAATTCGTCCATGCCCTACTTCAACAGCCTGGCGGCGCAATACGGCCTGGCCACACAGTATTTTGCCGACGCGCATCCTTCCCTGCCGAACTACCTGATGCTCACGACTGGCCTCACGGAAACGTTCGATGATAGTTTCGCGGGCACCATCAGCGACGACAACGTCGTGCGCGAGTTGACGAAGGCGGGCAAGAACTGGAAAGCATACGCGGAATCGCTTCCATCTCCCGGATATGTGGCGGGTGATTCCGGCCTCTACGTCCGACGTCACAATCCGTTTACGTACCTATCCGACGTGCAGAACGACAGCACCCAGGCCGCCAATATCGTTCCATTTACGCAGTTCGCGACCGACCTGGCCAACGATGCACTACCGCAATATTCCTTCATCGCGCCGAATCTTGCCGATGACGCGCACGATGGCACCCTCGCCCAAGCGGATACCTGGCTCCAAACCAATATCGGACCGTTGATCGCCAGTTCCGCGTTTCAAAGCAGCGGACTGTTGATCGTTACCTTCGATGAAGGGGACCAGTCGGACCTTAACTACGGGGGCGGGCAGGTTGCCACTCTGATCATCAGTTCCACCGCGAAGAAAGGATTCCAGTCCAAGACGCTTTACGGGCATCAAAGCGCTTTGCGGCTGGTTCTCGCCGCTTCGGGGGTCAATTCCTTCCCGGGATTGGCTGGCACGGCTCCTGACATGACGGAGTTCTTTAGCGGCCACTAGACGGAAACCCTACGCGAACTACGCGATGCCGGGTATAGACACTCTTTGCTGCCGGTTCTAATTTGAAGTATGTCTTCATTGGGCGCTAGCGCGCAATCATCGCCCGTCCGTATCCTTGTGGTGGACGACAGCGAACTCATGCGCCGCTGCCTTCGAACCCTGCTGGAACAGCAAGATCATTGGCGCGTCTGCAGCGAAGCCGCAAACGGCCGGGAGGCCATTGAAAAAGCCCGGCAATCAGCTCCGGATGTGATCGTGCTTGATTTTCAAATGCCTGAGATGAACGGGCTGGACGCCGCGAAAGAGATCCGGCGGGAAACCCCGGAGGTACCGATTCTGATGGTGACCCTGCATATGTCTCCACAACTCGAATCCCAGGCAAAGAGGGTGGGGATTCGGGGGGCGTGCGACAAGAATGATGTGGGCGGCGTGGTAGAAGCGGTGGCGACCCTTCTGCACCACGGCACGTACTATCGAACCTGTCACTAGACCGTATCCACTTCAAAGTTTCGAAAGCGCTACTACAAGCCGCTTTCACTTACATCAGATCCTCTCCTGCTGGGAGATTTTGGAGCGCGTATTCGGTTTGCGATAGATGATCTTGCCAATCTTGATGCGCTCTCGACCCGAGAGCGCGCTACGCGTGTGTATGGCCTTCTGCGAGTGATTCTGAGTGTGCCGGTAGAGTCTCGAACCGACTTTCTTTCGGAGATGACTCTTGCGATCGAGCAGCACCCAAGCGGCGATTCCATTCATTCGACGCTGCGCGACTTCTGGTCGCATCATTCGTGTGTTCGAGTCATCTCCGAAGCAGGGTTGCCGGATGAGGCCTTTCTGGTGCGGGAACTGCTGACCCGAGCGCTCCGACATCTGCTGCCGGTGGACGAAGTAGAAGGCGATCTCTATGTATTGATGGACTCGCTGGACCTCAAGGAAGCGGATGGGCGTTGGGTGGCGTCGTTACCCGAGAACCTGGTCGCTTCATGGGCAGACACTTTCCGGCCATCCACTTTCTCAATTCTGGCCTCCTGCAAGCTGCTGGCGTTGCGGGCTGCGAATGTCGCGCTCTCACGAGACTTGATCTCGTTCGCCGACGATGAGGATATAACCAAGTCCGCTTTCTTCCATCTTCCCAGCATCGTTGAACACGTGATTCGGCACCCGGAAGACTTCCATCTATGGGAGGAACAGCGAGCGGCATGCGAAGCCCAGCTTCAGACCGTGAACCAACTTCTGGCCGATCGGGGGTCGTCCGCCAACCTCATTTTTCGGGTACGTCTCCTGCGATCGCTGCTGGGTCGGATGCAACAGGTCATTAGTCTGGAGCGGGCAGATTCAGATGCGCGCAAACTAGCGGTCACGGTGGTGCATGGGTTCGCAGTTCAGCGTCGCATTGGCGCGGTCATGAGCGCGAGCACGCGCCGGCTGGCGCGTAGTGTCGTCGAGAGAACAGGGCGAGCGGGCAAACACTATATCGCCCGGAACACCGGCCAATGGGGCCTGATGGGCCTGGGAGCGGTGCTCGCCGGAGTGATTACCGCCTTCACAGCGCTATTCAAATACTCCCTTGCCGCCATGATTCATGCTCCTTTGCTTTTGGCGGTGGCGCATTCACTCAACTATGTAGTCAGCTTTCTGCTGATGCAGGCTGGAGGATTCCTGCTGGCCTCCAAAATGCCGGCTGTAACGGCGGCGACGCTCGTGGATGCGATGGAGGATCCTGCGAAGGATCACATGGCCAGTCTGCAGGCGATTTGCAAGACGCAATTCATCGTGACCATCAGCAATCTTGTGGGGGCGGTGCCGGCGTCGATCGCGATTGACAGAATTTTCAACGCGGTGCGTGGACGGCCGTTTCTCACGGAACCAGCGGCGGAACATGGCATTCACATGCTGTTTCCCCATGCCTCCATGACGATCGTTTTTGCCATCACGACCGGAGTCTTTCTGTGGCTCTCCTCGCTGGCCACCGGGTGGACGGCGAATTATCTCGCCCTCCACAGGATGGGCACGGCGATCTCCAACAGCCTGCGGATTCGTGAAAAGCTCGGGGTGAAACGAGCGGCCAAACTCGCCGACTGGGTCAAGCATCACGCTCCCGGTTCCGTCGGATACATCGTCCTGGGATTTCTTCTGGGCGCAGTGCCCATTATTTTCGAACTGTTTGGAATCCCTCTCGAAGTGCGCCACGTGACGTTGGCAGCCGCAAGTCTGGGCTATGCTCTCGATGCTTCGCGGATCTATGGACAAATGCGCTGGACGGATGTAGCTTTGGCGTTTTCGGGTATCGCGATCGTGGGGGTGTTGAATATTGTGACCTCGTTTGTGCTGAGCTTTCTTCTGGCGATTCGCGCGCGCAATATCGGAGAGGCCCAATCCCGGCGCTTCCTGCGAGAGGTAGGGCGCGAACTGCTGGCGCGCCCGTTTTCTTTCCTGCTTCCGCGTGGATCCGAGGGGCAAGACTAGCGCCGCCGCCCGCCGCTCGGAGTTCGGAACTGTAACCATCCTCCGCGTACGCGTCAACCTTAGGTGGTCTTACAGGCTATACCGGATACCCTGCTGTATTCCTTGAGGTTAGCGTAACGGAGTACGCCCATGGGGTTTGGTGTGCGCACGAACAACTGGCGGCAGCCCGTTTATAACGTGGCCATCACCCTACTTCCAGGCCCAACAGCCATCCGCCGGTTATCACGTGTTTGACATATAGATCCCTCGTTCACTCCGATTTATTTAAAAGG
>Ga0209890_10000855_pt1 | contig 14184 bp, 13 predicted proteins | sample OrgsoiDNA2013049_FD_185799 | JGI IMG/M metagenome (GOLD analysis project Ga0209890, IMG submission 185799) | Permafrost soil microbial communities from the Arctic, to analyse light accelerated degradation of dissolved organic matter (DOM) -... | ecosystem: Environmental > Terrestrial > Soil >...
TTGCCAACGAACGCTACAAGGGAGGCCTGGCCGTCTACCTCGACGTGCTCACCGCGCAGCAGGCGCTGCTCGGCAATCAGCGGCAGGCCGTGCAGATCCACGGCCAGCAGTTCTTGACCGCGGTCTATTTGGTCAAGGCGCTGGGCGGCGGCTTTTGAACCGTCGATAACGAATCGATCGAGACCGGCGGCGACAACGCGTTCGATTGAATGAAGTCGACGCCGAGCGCGGTGAGCCATTCCTGTTCGGCGGCGGTCTCGGTGCGCTTCGCGACCGTGTGCATGCCGAGGACCCGGGCCATCTGCACGACGGCGGTGATGGCCGCTTGCGAGATCTTGTCCGAGCGCATTTTCGCCGTGATCTCCGATGCGATTTTGACGTAGCGCACGGCCGGCAGCCGCAGCAGGTCGAAACATTCGGTGCGCATCCCGAAATCGTCGAGCACCATCGGGCATCCCAATCGGTGCAGGGTGGCGGCCACGTCGGCAACTTTGTCGCCGAGTAGAATCGCGGTGGACACATCGACTTCGAATGCGATCATCGCCTTCGGCAGCGACGACTTCATCAGGCACAACTCCACGAATTTCATGAAGTGTTCGTCGTGCAGGGCGGTGCTCGTGAGATTCACCGAAAACAGAACCGCTCGCCTCTGCCACACGTCCGGGTGATGCACCAGCCAGCCGATCAGTTCGGTGACGACGCGTCGGTCGATCATGGATCCTAGGCCGTTTTCCACCGCGGCCTTCAGCATCGCGTGAGGCGCGCTATTCGGCGCATCCTCGGATTTGGAACGGAGCAGCACTTCGTAGCGCCGGAGCTGGCTCCCCTTCGCCAACGGTACCAGGCGCTGCACATGCAGCGCGATCGGGCTGCGGCGCAATGCCGCGTGGAGCCGATCGATTTCCGGAGTGACCGCCTGCGCCTGGCGTTTGTCCGCTGCGGCTGCGGCTGCGGCTGCGGCTGCGGCCGGTGCCGGGGCAGCCCGTGCCGCTGCGGCCGATGCCGGGGTTGTCCGTGCCGCCTGTGGGGTACGGACCGGCGGCGCCTCGAGCGCCGCAGCGCGCGCGGCAGCCGGCCGAGACGGCGCGCTGGTCGGCGGAGTGGCCTCGGACCGCATGGCGGCGAATTCCGACAGCGCCTTTTGCAGCTTGGGATTCATCAAGCGGGCCGCGCCCTTGTCGATCTGCTTGATGCCCCGGGAATCCATGACGATCATGATTGCGCCGACCAGGGAGCGACGCGAGTTCACGGCGCGGAACAGGACGGCGGAACGCGAGTCGCCGAGATCGTAATCCACCACCGGCGGACCGTTGGCGTTCGAGAAGGCTTCGAAGGCTTCGCGCACCGCGTTGTGTTCATCCGGCCCCATGGAGCTCTCGGTCAACCAGAGCACATCGCCTTTGTTGTCGTGCAGGGAGACGGCGTATACGCGCGCCGGCTCGACGGCCTCACGCACTTTTTGGCAAACGGCGTTGAAGTCGACGAGCGGGCTCATCGCGCTGAATTGCTTGCCCTGATCCATAATTCCAATACTTTTGGGGTGAGTGTGCATATCTACCGTACCGAGCCTCGTCCTGCTGTGATGGTCTTCGCCAAACCGCGACACGGGAGTCTTGCGCGCAGCCGGTGTGACATATCGTGGGCACCCTGGTCCACTTGCGGCTACACTTCTGCCCACCATGTCGGCACCAACGCAAATCCGTGAATACCGCTATTACGATTTCGTGATGGCCGCCTATGTCTGCATCCTGCTCTGTTCGAATTTGATCGGCCCTGCGAAGGAAACCTCCATCCAGGTGCCATTGCTCGGCACGGTCACCTTTCTGGCCGGCGTATTGTTCTTTCCCATCTCATATATCTTCGGCGATATCTTGACCGAGGTGTATGGATACGGCCGCGATCGCCGCGTGGTGTGGGCCGGTTTTGGGGCGCTTGCATTCGCCTCCATCATGGCAGCGGTGGTGGTGCATCTGCCGCCGTCGGAGAGCTCGCTCGCCAACCAGCCGGCAGTCGAGACGATATTCGGCAACACTCCCCGTATCGTATTGGCGTCCATCACCGCCTTTCTGTGCGGCACGTTCGTCAACAGCTACGTTCTGGCGAAGATGAAAATTTGGACTCGTGGCCGTTGGTTGTGGACGCGCATCGTCGGCTCGACGCTGTGCGGCGAACTGGTGGATTCGATGATCTTCTACTTCGTGGCGTTTTACGGGCGCATGCCGGGGACTCATTTGGTGGCCATTATGTTCACTCAATACGCGCTGAAAAGCGGATGGGAAATCGTCGCGGCTCCCCTCACCTACCGCGTAGTGGCGTTCCTGAAAAGAGCGGAGAACGAGGACTATTACGACATCGATACCGATTTCACTCCGTTCTCGTTGAAGGCGTGAAGCGCCCCTCAATTGGTCGTCGACTTGCCACAATTTGCCATCCCAGGTGCGGTGCCGCGCCCTGATCCCGGTCTGAAATAGCTCCCACAAGGCGGCGAGGGTCGTCGCCTGAAGTGGCGAAAACTTCGGTGAGGAGCTGTCATGAAAACTGCATATTCTAGGGTCGTTTGGACGGTGGGCTTGATGGGCGTCAGCGTGGTGGCTTTGGCTGCGGATCCCAAGCCCGCGCCGCCGCAGGAGCCGGCCGGATTCATCACGGGCGGGGTGATCGGTGGTTTTGCCGCGGGACCGGTCGGCGCGGTCATCGGCGCGGGGATCGGGACCTGGCTGGGAAACCGCGTGCATCGCGCAGGGGAAGCAGCCAAGGCCGAAACGCAGGTGGCGGCGCTGCAGCAGGAGAAATCGGAGCTGCAGAAGGACAAGTCCCAGCTGCAGACCGAAAACGCCTCGCTGCTGACGGAAAAAGGCGATTTGTCGGAGACCACTCGGGCGCTCACGGCGCGGCTCGATCAGCTGTCGCACAGCGTCGAGGCAGCCCAGTCGGTCAAGGATGAGCTTGCGCAGAGTGAGGCGGCCAAGGTGCTCGACGGTTTGCAGGGGGACGTGCTGTTTCGCACCGGCAGCGCCGAGATCGCGCCGGAGATGGCGAACGGCATTCACGTGCTCGCGGAGGCCGTCGCCAAATCTCCCGCTCTCAAGGTGCGCGTCGACGGATATGCCGACCCGCGCGGTAGCGTGGATGCCAACCTCAAATTGTCCGAGGCGCGCGCCAATGCAGTTCGGGATCTGTTTCTCGCCGCGGGGGTCGACGACCAGGCGCTCGAAATCAACGCCTACGGCAAGAGTCAGAGTGTGGCGGCCGACAGCGACGGTTATGCACTCGAGCGGCGCGTGCGTCTGACCTTGCAAGCGCAAGGGCAGGCGGCGGTCGCTCAGTCCGGCGGCAGCGGGCTGCAGAAGGAGGGATCACCCATGGCCCCCGCCTCGACGACGAGCTTGCAAGTGAGTGAAAACGAGTAAGCAGGCGGCCCGGCGCGACATCGTGCCGGGCCGCTCTTGTTTCCGCGGGCGGCACGTGCCTACGATAGCGCATGAGTCAACAGCCGAAAATCGTCGTGCTGGACCGCCTGCAAACGGGCGAATCAGCGAATCCTTCTCCTGAGAAAATCCTGTCCGGCATTCCTCGGACGCGGGTGTCGAACCAATACGCCGACGGCAGCCGGCAATTTTTCTGTGGCGTATGGAGCAGCACCAGCGGCAAGTGGCGGATCCGCTATACCGAGCACGAGCTGTGCGTGCTGTTCGAGGGCCGCGTGCGCATTGAATCGATCGGTGGGGAGAGGCACGAGTTCCGCGCCGGCGACGCGTTCGTCGTGCCCGCCGGCTTCGAAGGGATTTGGGAGGTCGTTGAACCCTGCAAGAAATGGTATGCAGTGTTCGAGTCGGCGTCTGCCGTCGAGGAGTAGACTGCAGATCGTCGCCGATTCGCGGCCCCCGCCGCGGTGTCGCCCGCGTCGCCTTCCATCAATCCGTGTCGCGAATCACCTCGGTCAGGGTTTCGACGATGCGGGCGATTTGCTTCTCTTCGATGATGAGCGGCGGCGACAGCGCGATCACGTCGCCCGTCTGGCGCACCATCACACCGCGCTCGAAACACTTGAGGAACACGTCGAAGGCCCTAGCACCGGGTTTCCCGGCTCGCGAATCCAATTCGACGGCTGCGATCAGGCCGTAGTTGCGGACGTCGATCACATGCTTCGTGCCGCGCAGGGAATGCACCGCGTCCTCCCATTTGGGAGCGAGCGTTGCGGCACGCGTCAGCAATCCTTCCCTTTCGTAGATGTCGAGCGTCGCCAGCGCGGCCGCGCAGGCAACCGGGTGCGCCGAGTAGGTATATCCGTGGAACAATTCGATGGCGTTTTCCGGGCCCTGCATCAAGGCATCGTAAATCTTGCGCTGCGCGAAGACGGCGCCCATGGGCACGGCGCCGTTGGTGAGACCCTTGGCGGTGGTCATGAGATCCGCCGTAACGTCGAAGGACTGGGCGGCGAACGGTTTCCCGGTACGGCCGAATCCGGTGATCACTTCGTCGAATATCAGCAGAATGTCATTCTTGTCGCAGATCTCCCGTAGCCGCTTGAGGTAGCCGACGGGCGGAAGAATGACGCCGGCAGACCCTGAAATCGGCTCGACGATCACGGCCGCTATGGTGGACGCGTCGTGCAGCGCGATCAGACGCTCCAGTTCATTCGCGAAGTGCGCCCCCCAGTGCGGCAGTCCGCGCGAAAAGGCGTTGTGGCCGAGATCCAAGGTGTGGGGCAAATGATCGACGCCAGGCACCATCGATGAGCCGAAGATCTTGCGGTTGTTGACCATGCCTCCCACCGACATGCCGCCGAAGCCCACGCCGTGATAGCCCTTCTCGCGGCCGATAAGGCGCGTGCGCTGGCCGGCGCCGCGGGCGCGATGATAGGCGATGGCGATTTTCAGTGCGGTATCGACGGACTCCGACCCGGAGTTCGTGAAGAACACGCGGTCCATGCCCGGCGGAGCAATCGCCGCGAGCCGATTCGCCAGTTCAAAGGCAATCGGATGGCCCATTTGAAACGTGGGCGCAAATTCCATGGTATTGAGCTGCTGAGTCACCGCCTCCGTGATTTCGCGGCGGCCATGCCCGGCGTTTACACACCATAGACCGGCAACGGCATCGAGCACTTCGCGGCCGTCGACCGTCCAATAACGCATGCCGTCGGCCCGCGCGAGAAGCCGGGGATTGGCCTTGAACTGCCGATTGGCCGTAAAGGGCATCCAAAATGCGTCGAGTTCGGTTGGCGACAGAGCGGGTTTGGGCTGAGCGTTCATGGAATGAATCCTTGATGTTTGATGATCGTCGTGCGGTGCCGGCCAATGGCACGCCCCAGATGATAAGGAAAATCGACACTAAGCTCAATTTTAGCTGGCTGTTCGCCCTCAGTGTTTAATATAATGCACACCATGAGCTTAGACGTGGGCGCCCATTTGAAGTCGGTCCGGCAAATGTACGGGTTGTCGCAGCGTGAGCTGGCGAAGCGTGCCGGTGTCACCAACGGCTTGATTTCGCTGATCGAACAGAATCGGGTGAGCCCGTCGGTCAGCTCGCTCAAAAAGGTCCTGGACGGCATACCGATGGCGCTCGCGGACTTTTTCACCCTGGATCTTGCCGGCAAGCCCCAAGTGTTCTTCCCGCGGGACGAACTCGCGGACATCGGCTCGGGCGCGGTACAGTTGCGGTTGGTCGGCGGTCGTTTGGGCAAACGCAGCATGTCGATTTTGCACGAGCGTTATGCAGCCAATGCCGACACCGGCGAAGAAATGCTCTCGCATGCGGGTGAAGAGGGCGGCGTCATCGTCAAGGGTAAGATTGAACTGTCGGTAGGCGGGGATTCCCGGGTGCTCGTCGCGGGCGATGCCTATTACTTCAAGAGTTCCATTCCGCACCGATTTCGAAATCCAGGACGCGAAGAGTGCGAGCTCGTGAGCGCGAGCTCTCCCCCCACGTTTTGAGCGATTGCAACAGGAAGCCGGATAACATGAGCACCGTAACGGTAGCGGCCACCCAAATGGCATGCAGTTGGGATCGCGACGCCAATATGGCGCGCGCCGAGAAACTGATCCGCGAAGCTGCGGGACGCGGTGCGAACGTCGTTTTGATACAGGAACTGTTCGAGACGCCGTATTTCTGCAAGGACCACTCGGCGCAGCATTTCGAGCTGGCGAAGCCGTTGGAGGGACACCCGGCGGTCGAGCACTTCCGCAAGCTTGCGCGCGAACTCAGGGTGGTGCTGCCGGTGAGCGTGTTCGAACATGCGAATAACGCGTTCTATAACTCCTTGGTGATGGTCGATGCAGACGGTTCGGTACTCGGGCATTACCGCAAGTCGCACATTCCCGAAGGACCCGGATATCACGAGAAGTATTATTTCTCGCCCGGAGATACCGGCTTCAAGGTGTTCGACACCCAATTCGCGAAGATTGGGGTCGCCATCTGTTGGGACCAGTGGTTTCCGGAGGCCGCGCGCTGCATGGCGCTCATGGGGGCGGAGCTATTGCTGTATCCGACGGCCATCGGGTCCGAGCCGCAGGACGCGAGTTTGGATTCGAGCGCGCATTGGCAGCGCACCATGCAAGGTCACGCTGCCGCAAATATCGTGCCGCTGGTTGCGTCCAACCGGATCGGGATGGAGAAGGGCGAGAAGTACACGATGACCTTCTATGGCTCCTCGTTCATCGCCTCGCCGACCGGCGAGAAGGTGGCCGAGGCCGACCGTACCAGCGAGACGGTGCTCACCGCGGCGTTCGACCTCGATGCGGTGCGGCGCTACCGGCAGGCCTGGGGAATATTCCGCGACCGACGGCCCGATCTGTACTATCCGATCCTGTCGCTAGATGGCCGCGGCTGAGGAGCGCTCCGCGGCGGCTTTCATCCTCCCCCGCGACCTGGTATTCGTCGACCTGGAAACCACCGGCGGTAATGCCGCGTTTCACCGCATTACCGAGGTCGGCATCGTGCGGATGCAAGACGATCGGGTCGTGGAGGAGTGGAGTTCACTCGTCAATCCCGAATGCCGAATTCCCGCTTACATCGAAGCATTCACCGGCATCACCAACGAGATGGTCGCCGGCGCGCCGCGCTTTTCGGACTTAGCCGCGCTGGTGTTCGAGAAGTTGCGTTCGCCCACCCGGGAATCGCCGATATTCGTGGCGCATAACGCGCGTTTCGACTATTCATTCCTGAGGACCGAGTTCCGCCGCCTGGACGTGCAGTTCTCGGCCAAGGTCTTGTGCACCGTCAAGCTTTCCCGCCGCCTGTTTCCCGAATACCCCAGGCACAGCCTGGATGCGGTGATGGAGCGGCATCGGTTGACGTGCGCGGCGCGGCATCGGGCGCTGGGCGATGCGCGCGTACTCGGCGACTTTTGGTCCAAGTTGCGCAGTGAGATCTCGGAGGAGAAGCTCGCGGCGGCGGCGCAGATTGTGATCGGCGCCAACCGGTTGCCGCCGCACCTGCCCGCTGGATTGGCCGACGAACTGCCGGAAGGTCCGGGCGTCTATCGGCTTTTCGGCGAGGGCGATGTGCTGCTGTACATCGGCAGGAGTCATTCCTTGCGGCCGCGCATTCTGGGGCACTTTAGCAGCGAGCACGCCGACCTCAAGGAGCAGAAAAAAGCCCAGCAGACGCGGCGCATCGATTGGGTGGAAACCGCTGGCGATTTGGGCGCGCAGCTGAAGGAGGCGGAATGGATCAAGACGCTGAAGCCGCTCTTCAACAAGCGGCTGAAACCCAAGTCCGAGAGCTTCACCTTGCAGGCCTCGGACCAGGAACGCGGCGTCAGACTCGCCGCCCTCGCCGATCTGGACCCCGCTGACCTTGCCGGCTGTTACGGCGTGTTCCAGTCGCAGAAAGACGCCCGCAAGGCGCTCACCGACATCGCGCGCGCCCATTCCTTGTGCATGAAGGTCCTGGGTCTCGAAACCCCTGATGGCGCGGCAGCGACCGGGTCACACGCCAACGCCGAAGTCGAGGGGCTCGCGGCTTCCTGTGTTGGTTATCAGCTTGGAAGGTGCAAGGGCGCCTGCGCCGGCAAGGAACCACTCATGTTGCACGACCTGCGCTTGAAAATGGCTCTGGCCGCGCTGAAATTGAAACCTTGGCCGTTCCCAGGACGCGTGGCGATCGCGGAGGGCCGCGCCGAATTCCACGTGCTTGATCATTGGGTGTATGTGGGCACCGCTCGTTCGGAAGATGAGTTGGACGAGTTCCGAACCAAGGCCGCGCACGCCGCCTTTGACCCGGACGTGTACCGGATCCTGGTGCGGTATCTGGCTAAGAACCCAAAAATCGATTGGCACGACCTTCGCGTCCCATGAACGACAACGTTCGCTATTGGATTGCCACGGCTCCGGTGGGGGCGGCCTCGGTGCTCGCGGAGGAGTTGGCGGCCTTCGGCGCCAGCGATATTCGCGAACGCAGCCACGACGTGAAGTTCCAGGGAACGCTCGAGGCCGGCTATCGCGCCTGTTTGTGGTCGCGAACGGCGACTCGGGTTCTGTTGAGCCTGGGTTCGGTCGACGCCACCAGCTCGAAGAACCTGTTCGACGCCGTCAAGCGGATGGATTGGCGCGAGCATCTGGCGCCCGGTGCCACGCTTGCCTGCGATTGCAGCGGCGGCAATGAATCGATCCGTCACACGATTTATGGCTCGCAGTTGCTGAAGGATGCGGTGTGCGACAGCCTGCGGGACGCCACCGGCGAGCGGCCGAATATCAGACCCGAGCGCCCCGACGTGCTGCTGCACCTGCACGTGGAAGGGCCTGCCGCGCTGGTGTCGGTGGATTTTTCAGGCGAGAGCCTGCATCGCCGAGGCTATCGCATCGATGGAGGGCGCGCGCCGCTCAAGGAAAATGTCGCCGCGGCCGTGCTGTTGCGCGCCGGGTGGCCGGCGGTGAACGAGGCGGGAGGCATGCTCGTGGATCCGCTATGCGGTTCCGGAACGTTTCTCACGGAGGCAGCAATGATCGCGGCCGATGCGGCGCCTGCGCTCGATCGCGAGTACTTCGGATTCAGCGGCTGGCGAGGCCACGATGCCGCGCTGTGGGACCGGATGCGTGAAGAAGCGCGCGAACGACGCGCGGCGCGAACCCCGCGCCGCTGCATCCTGGGTTCCGATGTCGATCCCGATGCGGTGCGAATGTCGATCGAAAATGCCGAGCACGCGGGCGTCGCCGATTGGATTCACGTGGAAAAGCGCGCGCTCGGCGAGGTCGTGCGGCCCAACAGCGACTTAGGCTTGGTGGTGACCAATCCGCCTTATGGAGAACGCATCGGCGCGGAGTCCGGATTGTCGGAACTGTATTCCGAGTTGGGTCGAACACTGCGCGAGCAGTTCAAGGGTTGGCAGGCCGCCGTGCTCACCGGCAATCCCCCGCTGGCACGGAATCTCGGCGTTTACGCCAAGCGCACGCACCGCGTGTATAACGGCACCATCGAGTGCCGGCTGCTGCGATTCGATCTCAATGAGGCGAGTGAGCAACGGCCGGCCGACATCGTGCGCGCCGATTGGTCGGGACGACCCGGCGCGCAAATGTTCGCCAACCGGCTGCGCAAGAACTTGAAGCTGCTGGACGCTTGGGCGCTGCGCGAACACGTCGAATGCTTCCGTGTCTACGATGCCGACATGCCGGAGTACGCGTTCGCCATCGATCTGTACGGCCGGGAAGGCCGTCACGCCTATGTCCAGGAATACGCGCCGCCCAAAACCGTGAACCAAGAGAGTGCGCGGGAACGGCGCCGAGAGGTGCTGGCGGTGCTGCCGGAAGTGCTGGTCGTTCCGCCGCAGCACGTGCATTCCCGGGTGCGAAAGCCGCAGAAGGGGACGGAACAGTACGAAAAGCGCGAGAGCGTCGCCGAACGGCACGTCGTTCGCGAGAACGGCTTGAAATTCTGGGTCAATTTCCGCGACTATCTGGATACGGGCCTGTTCCTCGATCACCGCATCATGCGGCAGATGCTGCGCGAATGGGCGCGGGACACTGATTTCCTGAATTTGTTCTGCTACACGGGCAGCGCGACGGTGTATGCGGCGGCCGGCGGCGCCCGCAGCACGACCAGCGTCGATCTATCCAATACGTATCTGGATTGGGCGCACGAGAACCTGTTGCTCAATGGTTTCGGCGGCGCGGAACACGAGTTATTCCGCGCCGATTGCCTCGAATGGCTGGAGAGCCAGACGGTCTGGGGGCCGCGTTTCGACCTGATCTTCGTCGACCCGCCGACTTTCTCCAACTCCAAGCGCATGGAAGGGGTGCTGGACGTGCAGCGCGATCACGTCGGCATGATTCGCAGGTCGTTGAAGCTCCTGCGCCGGGGCGGACGTTTGGTTTTCTCAACCAACTACACGCGCTTCAAGCTCGACACCGAAGCCCTGAGCGATCTTGCGATCGAGGACATCACGGCGAGTACCATCCCCAGGGACTTCGAGCGCCATGCCAAGATACACAGATGTTTCGTTGTTCGTGCCACTTGAGACTGGCAACCACGATGCGGCTTGCGGTAATCTCCGTGCCAATGAATAAAACGCTATTGAACACGGGATGGGTCGCGGCATTCGCCGTCACGTTGGGACTCGGGGCGGCACCGGTGCGTGCGGGCGACAAGGAACCCATCGATCCGGCCCCCACCGTGAAGGACTACAGCGCGCTCGCGGCACTGCCCGACTGGTCGGGCACATGGACGCCGGACATGACCGATCAGGTGAAGCAGGAGAAGTCCAATCCTCCGCCGTGGAAGCCCGAAATCGCCAAGCAGGTCAAGAAAATGTACGCCGACGAGGAGGCGGGCCGGCCGTTCCCGATCATCGATCATTGTTTTCCCACCGGCATGCCGAGTTGGATGCTCATTACGCACAATGCGTTCGAGCTGTTGTTCACCCCCGGGCGGGTCACCATCCTGGGGGAGGGCGACGGCAATCGGATGCGGCGTATCTATACGGATGGCCGCCCGCACCCGGCCGATCCCGATCCAAGTTTCCATGGACACTCCATCGGCCATTGGGAGGGCGGCACGTTGGTGATCGACACGATTGCCCTGTTGCCGCAGGTGTATTTGGCGGTCAACGAAGCGGTCGGCATCCCGAACAACGGCGACATGCACATCGTCGAGCGCCTGCACCTGCAAGGTCCCGACACGCTGCGCGACGACCTTACGATCACCGCGTCGAAGCTCTTGACCAAACCGTGGCTCACCACGCGCACGTACTATCGCCAGCGCGCCCGGAAATACGAGATCGTCGAGGGCGTGTGCGAGCAGGGCCGCTTCATCGACGCAAAGGACGCCAACGGCAACGACACCTATGCGCCCATCACTTTTCACGACAATGTCCCCGTAGGCTCCAAAACCCAATGAACCGCGCTAACTTGAAGATTTTTCTTGCCGGAATCGTCTGTGCCGTCGGCTTCTGCGCTACCGCGACGATGGCGCATCATTCGTTCGCCACCTACGACCAGACCAAGACCCAGACGCTGAAGGGCACCGTCAAGGCGTTCCAATGGACCAACCCGCACACCGTGATCTGGATCGTGGTGCAGCCGGATGGCGGCGGCGCGCCTCAGGAATGGACCATCGAAACCACCAGCCCCGGCGTCCTGACCCGCTCCGGATGGACGCGCAAATCGCTCAACCCCGGCGACCGCGTCAGCGTCGAATTCCATCCGCTGCGCGACGGCTCGCATGGCGGCGGTCTGGAAGCGGTCACGTTGCTCGACACGGGCCAAAGATTGCAGGCGAAATTCGGCGCGGCCGAGAAGCCGGGCCTGCAATAACGCGGCGTCTGTTGAAATAGCGAGCCTGCTACAGCAGATCGCGCAACCGATAGTACAGCATGGCCAGGACCAGCGATGGCCGGCGCAGCAGTCGGCCCCCCGGGAAATCGCGATGCGGAATTCTCGCGAAAACGTCGAATCGCTCCGCGCTGCCCGACACGGCTTCGGCGATCAGCTTGCCGGCAAGGGCGGTGAGTGCCATGCCGTGTCCCGAAAACCCTTGTAGATAGTAAACATTGGGTGCAAGCCTGCCAAAATCGGGGGCGCGACTCAGGGTGATGTCGAGGTAGCCGCCCCAGGTGTAGTCCACGATGACGTCCGCAAGGGCGGGGAAGACGCGGACCAAGCGCATGCGCATCGATTCCGTGAGGTGCGGCGGCTGTACCGCGCTATAGCTCACGCGGCCGCCGAACAGCAGCCGATGATCGGCGGTGAGCCTGAAGTAATCCAGAATCCAATTGATGTCGGCGACCGCCGCATTGCTGGGCAACAGGGCTCGCGCTCGCGCGGGATCAAGCGGTTCGGTCGCAACGATGTACGTGCCCACGCCGAGGATGCGGCGCGCCAACGGGGGAGCGACGCCGTCGAGATAGGCGTTCCCGCATAAGATCACATGTTCGCACCGCACGACGCCGTGCGAGCTATGGACCGCCGTGCCGCCGCCACGATTGCCGCCGCCGTCATACCGCAGTACCCGGGTGTTCTCGAAGATCCTGACGCCTTCGAGTTCCGCCGCCCGCGCCAGACCTCGAGTGTACTTGAGAGGGTGCAGATGGCCGCTGCGCGAATCGAGGAGCCCGCCTAGATAAAGCTCGCTGCGAACATGGCTCTGCAACTCGTCGCGACTCAACAGGCGCGCCGATTCATAGCCGTATTCTCCGTGCAACTCGTCGCTCCATTCGGCCAGTTCCCGTACGTGGCGGGGCTTGGTCGCGACGTGCACGTGGTTGGCGGTGTAGTCGCAGGCGATTGCGTAGGTATCGATGAGGGCTCGAGTCGAATCCAGGGCCTCGATGGAGAGCTCGAACAGGCGGTGAGCGTCTTCGCGGCCAACCTGTGCCGTCAGCGCCTTTTGGCTGGGTGCGAGTCCGAAGATGAGTTGTCCGCCGCTGCGGCCCGAGGCGCCGTAACCCACGAAGCGTGCTTCCACGAGGGCCACTTTGTATCCGCGCCGCGCCAGGTGGAGCGCTGCGGAGCACCCCGCGATACCCCCGCCGACCACGGCAACGTCGGCGCGGAACTCGCCGACGAGCTCCGCGCGCGCGCCGCTTTGGTCGGCCGCAACGGTGGCGGCGTAGTAGGAGGAAGCCGGTGGATCCGAGAGGCGCAAAACAACTCTTCCTTATGTCAAGTATTGACGTTAAGTGTTTAAGATCTTATTGCTATTGACAAGCGGCTGATCGTCCCAGCCTACCGGCTAAATTGCTCCGGGTGCAAGATTGCTGCATCGCATCAAACACTGCTAAGTGCTGGATATGCCTAAATCTTAGCCAATTCTGCGAGGGTAGGCGGGACGAGATCACGCCGGTGTGGTGTAATAGCTCTGTTGATAAAGCCTAGTCGTTCCTCTAGGCGTTTAATATATTAAACATGTCGCGCTTGCCGCTTATCGGAATTCCAGCCGACCGCCGGCTCTGTGGGAAGCATTACTTCCACATGGTCGGCGAGAAGTACATCGAGGCCATCGCCACCGGTGCGAACGCGATGCCGGTGCTCATACCCGCTCTTGGGTCCGAGATGGATTTGCAGTCCTTGTTGGGTGCCTGCGATGGGCTGCTGCTGACCGGAAGCGCATCGAATGTCGAGCCACATCATTACGGAGGTCCGGCGAGTGAGCCGGGAACATTACATGATCCAAATCGGGATGCTACGACGCTTCCGCTGATTCCGCGGGCAATTGCCGCCGGGTTGCCGGTGCTGGCCATCTGCCGCGGATTTCAGGAAATGAACGTTGCCTACGGTGGCACGTTGTACCAACGGCTGCATGAGGTGGATGGTCTGCTCGATCACCGCGAGGACGAATCGACCCCGCTCGACGTTCAATACGGGCCGGCGCATGAAGTTCTCTTGGAGCCTGGAGGATGCTTGCGAAAAATCGCCGGACAGGATCGCTTGCAAGTCAATTCCCTGCACTGGCAGGGCGTACAAACACTGGGCAAGGAGTTACTCGTCGAGGCGCGTGCACCGGACGGCGTCATCGAGGCGTTCAGGGTGGCCGAGTCCACGGGTTTTGCGCTGGGTCTGCAGTGGCATCCTGAATGGCAGTTCGAGAAGAATCCTTTTTCCAGCGCGTTGTTTGCCGCATTCGGAGAGGCCAGCCGGCGGCGCGCATCGGTTCCAAGGTGATTTCATGGCGAGTACGATCCAGCAATTCTTGAAAGAACACGGCATTTCGGAAGTCGAAGCCATCATTCCGGACATGGCGGGGGTGGCGCGC
>Ga0209890_10000856_pt1 | contig 14176 bp, 11 predicted proteins | sample OrgsoiDNA2013049_FD_185799 | JGI IMG/M metagenome (GOLD analysis project Ga0209890, IMG submission 185799) | Permafrost soil microbial communities from the Arctic, to analyse light accelerated degradation of dissolved organic matter (DOM) -... | ecosystem: Environmental > Terrestrial > Soil >...
GGCGCCGAGCACCACGATGAAGATCGGCGCCAGCGCCAGGATCGGGACCATCTGCGAACAGATGATCCAGGGCAGCAGGCTTTTCTCCAGCACGCGGCTATGCACGATCATCAGCGCCAGACCGATCCCAAAAAGCGAGCCCAGCGCGAAGCCGAGCAGCGTCGCCGACAGCGTCACGGTGGAATGATAGACGAGACTGCGCGGCGCGGTCGGCGCGTAACCGAAAACCGAATCGACGAAGGCTGCGATCACCTGGTGCGGCGCCGGCAGCAGCGGTCGTTCGGCGCTCATGGTGCCCGCAATCAGCTCCGAGACGGTGTACGGCGTCTCCTCGCGCTCGAAGGCGTCGCGGACCAGCGATAGATTCATCAGTACGGCCGCGACATACCAGATCGCAATCAACGCCAGCACGATCGTGACAATCGGCGCGTAGCGCACCACCAGCGGATGACGCCGCAGCGTGCCGACACCCGATGCAGGCAGCGCGAGCGCGTTACTCGTCATAGGCATTACTCGTCATAGGCATGCCCCGCCCGCAGGCCGACGCGCACGCGCTGCGCGATTCTGAGGAATTCCGGCGTCTCGCGAATTTCCAGGGTGCGGTCGCGCGGAAAGTTGCAATCGATGATATCGATGATGCGCCCGGGCCGTGGCGACATCACCACGATCTTGCTCGACAGGAACACCGCCTCGGGAATCGAGTGGGTGACGAACAGCACCGTCTTTCCGGTCTTGTCCCACAATTGCAGCAACTGCTCATTGAGATGGTCGCGGACGATCTCGTCGAGCGCGCCGAACGGCTCGTCCATCAGCAGCAGCGCCGGATCGAACGACAGCGCGCGGGCAATCGAAACCCGCTGCTGCATGCCGCCGGACAACTGCCAGGGAAACTTGCGCTCGAAGCCGGTGAGATTGACCAGCGCCAGATAGCGCGCCGCCCGCTCGCGCTGCTCGCTATCGGAAAATCCCATGATCTCCAGCGGCAGCTTCAGATTTTTCTCGATCGTGCGCCATGGGAACAAGGCCGGCGCCTGGAACACGTAGCCATATCTGCGCTCCAGACGCGCCTGCTCCGCGCTCATGCCATTGACCAGAAGCGTGCCGGCCGTCGGCTGCTGCAGATCGGCGATCACCCGCAGCATCGTGGTCTTGCCGCAGCCCGAAGGGCCGATGAAGGAAACGAATTCACCGTCGGCGATCTCAAGACTGACATTCGACAGCGCATCGACCTTGCCGTCTGATGTCTCGAACGTCAGCGAAACATTGCGAACGTCGACCGCGAGGCGCTGCGCCGGCGAGACCGATTCAGCCGTGACATCCGCTGGCTTGTTCATGCGTACCGCTTCGATCGGCGCGGCGAACGACCCTCGCCCGCCCGGTCGCAGCGTAACGCGCGGATTATCCGGCTTCAATGACTTCGGCATTCGCAACGCCATGGGCAAATAGTGGCAAACGCCGCTGCAAATGGCGCGCTCAATGTTTGCGCACGCGGAGATATTAATGGGCAAGAACAACCATCGGGGCCAAACATGCACCTATCGGATTTTCAGATAGCCAAAAATCGCTTCGATTTTTTGACTTGCGCGGGGGCCCGCCTCATACTTCGCTGCGGCTTCGCGCTTCGGTGCGCCGGACCGCGTTTCGATTGCTTGCACGCGAGCGCCATGAAGCCAGCCCCTTTCAAATACGTAGTCGCCGCCTCGCTCGAGCACGCGCTCTCGCTCAAGGCGGAACATGGCGACGACGCGAAATTCCTGGCCGGCGGCCAAAGCCTGATGCCGGCGATGAACTTTCGGCTGGCTCAACCGGCTATCCTGATCGACATCAATGAAATCGGGGATCTCGCCGGTATTCGTCGGTCCCCAGCTGCTACCCGGATTGGGCCTGTCACGCGGTACCGTGCGCTGCAGCGCGACGCGGCTTTTGTGCGCGATTTTGCCTTGATCGGCGAAGCGCTGCCGCATATTGCTCACCCGCAGATTCGCAATCGCGGCACCATCGGCGGAAACCTGTCGCACGCCGATCCGGCCTCCGAGCTTCCCGCCATCGCCGTGGCGCTGGGGGCCCGGCTCCACCTTCGGACCGCACGACAGGAGCGGTGGATCGAGGCACCGGACTTCTTTGTCGGCGCGCTGACGACAGCTCTGCAGCCCGATGAAATGCTAGTGGGAATCGAACTGCTGCTGCCGAAGCCGCGCACCGGCTGCTGTTTCCTCGAGATCGCGCGCCGGCGCGGCGATTTTGCCATTGTCGGCGTCGCCGCCATGATGACTTTGGGTGAGCGGGATGAATGCACCGATATTCGCCTGGCGTTTTGTGGGGTCGGCGAAACCCCCATCGACGCAAGTTCGGCTGCCGATGTTCTCGTCGGAGATGCGCCGACCGAAGCATCGATACGCGATGTCGCTTCGTCCGTGCAGGGAATGATCGATCCCGGTGGCAGTGTTCACGCCACCGCGGATTATCAGCGCCATATCGCCGGCGTTCTCACCGAGCGCGCGCTGCGGACAGCCCACCAGCGGGTGCGTGATGGACGGTGATTTCCACGACATCGCGCTGTCGGTGAACGGCAAACAATATCAGCGCCGCGTCGAATCGCGCCTGCTGCTGAGCGATTTTATTCGCCACGATCTGGCGCTGGCCGGCACCCATGTCGGCTGCGAACACGGCGTCTGCGGCGCCTGCACCGTGCTGTTCGACGGGCAACCGGTACGCTCGTGCCTGATGCTGGCGGTGCAGGCCCAAAACCACGAGATTTCCACCGTCGAGGGTCTCACCGGCAAGGATGGCGAATACCATCCGCTGCAGCAGGCGATGCACGACCATCACGGCCTGCAGTGCGGCTATTGCACCCCCGGCATTCTGATGACAATGACGGCGTTTCTCGATGAAAATGCGGCGCCGACTGAAGATGATGTGCGCGAAGCGCTGTCGGGCAATCTGTGCCGCTGCACCGGCTATCAGAACATCGTCGATGCGGTGATGACCGCCGCGACGCGAATGCGGGGCCGGTGAGAGATGTCCACCCGCACCTTCGGCGAACCGATCAAACGCAATGAAGATCGCAGGCTGCTGACGGGCCAGGCGCTGTTTATCGATGACGTCGAATTGCCGGGGATGCTGCATGTCGCGTTCCTGCGCAGCCAGGTCGCGCATGCGAAAATCATCAGCATCGATGTTTCCAGCGCGCTGCGGCGGCCCGGCGTCATCGCCGCCTACGTTGCCGGCGACCTCGGCGACTACTGGCAACCCGGCCCTTTGCTGGTCCCGCCTCCTCCGATCGCCGGCATCGTCTTCCATCAGCGGACCCAGGTTCCGCTGGCAAAGGACAAGGTGCGCCATGTCGGCGAGCCCCTGGTGATCGTGATCGCCGAGAGCAGGTACATCGCCGAGGACGCGCTCGACGATATCGACGTCGAACTCCAACCGCTTCCAGTGGTCGTCGATCTCGAAAAGGGGCTCGCCGCCGGGTCGGCGCTGGTTCACGACGACGTCGGTTCCAACGTCTCCGCGCATGTGCGCCAGACCAAGGGTAACTACGCGCCCGCTGCGGCAAGAGCGGATCACATCATCAAGCGTCGCTTTCTCTACGAGCATGGCATCTCGTCGCCGATCGAAACCCGTGGCGTCGTCGCGCAATGGGACCGGCGCGCCAACCAGATGACGATCTGGGATACGACACAGGCGCCGGTGTTCGTCCGTAACGGCCTTGCCGGCATGCTCGGCCTCAACGAACGGCAGGTCCGCGTCATCGCGCCATTCGTCGGCGGCGGCTTCGGGCCGAAGATCATGATGTTCTATCCAGAGGAAGTGCTGCTGCCATGGGTGTCGATGAAACTGAACCGGCCGATCAAATGGATCGAAGACCGGCTCGAGCATTTCTTTGCCACCACCCACGAGCGCGGACAGATTCATGATGCCGAAATCGCCCTGACGAAGGATGGCCGCATCCTCGGCATCAAGGACGTGTTCCTGCACGACGGCGGCGCCTACGATCCGTACGGGCTGACGGTGCCGATCAACAGCCAGTGCACCCTGCTCGGCCCCTATGTCGTGCCGAACTACGACAGCACCTTCACGCAGGTGTTCACCAATCTGCCGATTGTCACGCCGTATCGCGGCGCCGGGCGCCAGCACGGCGTGTTCGTGATGGAGCGGTTGCTCGACTTCGCGGCCCGTGAATTGAACATCGACCCGGCCGAGATCCGGCGCAAAAACCTGATTCCGCCCGAGGCATTCCCCTACAAGAACGAGATCATCTATCAGGATTTCCAGCCGCTCGAATATGACAGCGGCAACTACGAGCCGGTGCTCGACATGGCGCTGGAAGCGATCGGGTACAAGGCGTTCAAGGACGAGCAGGTCGCGGCCCGGCTTCAAGGCCGCCATATCGGCATTGGTCTCGCCTGCTACGTCGAAGGCACCGGGATCGGTCCCTATGAAGGCGCCAAGGTGCAGGTGCAATCCAACGGCAAGGTAAGCGTCGCCACCGGCATCGGCACCCAAGGACAGGGACATTTCACGGTGTTCGCGCAAATTGCCGCCGACCAGCTCGGCGTCGCCGTCACGGATGTTGACGTCGTCACCGGCGATACCGATCAGTTCTATTGGGGCGCCGGCACCTTTGCCAGCCGTGGCGCCGTGGTCGCGGGCAATGCCGTCAACGAAGCCTCGAAGGTGGTGCGGAAGAAAGCGCTGAAGCTCGCCAGCGACCTGTTCGAATGCGCCGAGGAAGATCTCGTGATCGAGGACGGCAAGGTTGCGATCGTCGGGGTCCCCGGCAAATTCGTGAAGCTGGGCGATCTTGCCAGGCAAGCCAATCCGATGCGCGGCGCGGTCGAACCGGGCACCGAGCCGGGGCTGGAATCGACGCAGTATTTCGGCCCAAAAATGGGGGCGACGGCGAATGGCGTTCACGCCACGATCATCGAAATGGATCCGCGAACGTTCGAGCTGAAAATCCTGAAATACGTCGTGGTGCATGATTGCGGCACCGTGATCAATCCGATGATTCTGGCAGGACAAATTCACGGCGGCGTCGCGCAGGGCATCGGAAATGCCTTCTACGAGAAGCTGGTGTTCGACGATCAGGGCCAACTGCTCAATGCCTCGCTTGCGGATTATCTGTTGCCGACCGCACTCGAGGTGCCGCGCATGGAACTCGGCCATACCGTGACGGCGTCGCCGCTCAATCCGATGGGCATCAAGGGAGCCGGCGAAGCCGGCGCCATCCCTGCCGGGCCGCTGTTTGCGCAGGCCATCGAGGATGCGCTCGATTTGAAAGGCCGCGGCGTCGAGTTGCTGGAAATTCCACTCAGCCCGAGCCGGCTGTTCGAACTTACCCGGCATGCGCAACGCTAGCGCAAAGTCAGGATGCCACGCATGATCCTGGTCACCGGTGCTGGCGGCAAGACCGGCAACGCCGTCCTCAAGGCGCTGGTTGCGCGCGGCGCGGCCGTTCGTGCCTTTTTGCGAAGTGCCTCACATCGCGCTGCTTTGAAGGCGATCGGCGTCCATGACGTCGTGGTCGGCGAAATGGATGATCCGCAGGCATGGTCGCAGGCCGTACGCGGAACGAGCGCGGTCTATCACATCTGCCCCAATGTAAGTCCTCACGAGGTGACATTCGCAAAAGCCCTTGTTGCAGCCGCCATCACCATTGGCGTCAGGCGTTTGGTCTATCACTCGGTGCTGCATCCGCAGATCGAGGCGATGCCGCATCACTGGGCCAAGCTGCGGGTTGAGGAGATGCTGCTCAGCTCTGGGCTTGATGTCACCATCCTGCAGCCCACCGCCTACATGCAGAACACGCTCGCCGAATGGGATCGCATGGTGACCGACGGCATCTATCGCATGCCCTACCCGGTCGAAACCAAACTCAGCCTTGTCGACCTCGACGACGTCGCGGAAGCCGCAGCCCTGGCGCTGACCGAGGACGGCCATTCCGGCGCGACCTATGAACTCGTCGGCACGCCGCCGATGAGCCAGATCGAGATCGCCGAGACGTTTGCAGGCGCCTTGCACAGAGCCGTCCGCGCCGAAGCCGAGCCGGTCGCGGCCTGGAGCCATCGCGCCCGCAGCGCCGCCATGGACAACACCCAGCGGGAAACGCTGGTAAAAATGTTTGAGGCCTATGCGCGCGACGGGCTTTGCGGCAATCCCAACGTGCTGAGCTGGCTGCTCAAGCGTCCGCCGACATCGCTCGCAGCCTTTGCCGCGCGCGTGGCAGCTACTCAGGCGTGAGGCGGCCAGCCGATCGGGTGGGTCTGCTGCACGATTTTCATCGCCGATAAAATCAAAGGCTCCTCGAAGCGAGGGCCGACGATCTGGATTCCAACCGGCAATCCATCGCTGGTCTGGCCCGCCGGCACGCTGCCGCCGGGCAGGCTCATCAGCGTGATCAGGAACGAGCCTGCGATCCAGTCGGTGTAGTTGTCGAGCTTTTTGCCGTTAATCAGCGTCGGAAAATTCATTTCGACCGGAAACTGTTTTACCGGCGATTGCGGCGTGATCAACAGATCAAATCGTTCGAAGAACTTTGCGAAGCGCTGGAACAATTCCTGCCGCTTCTGTTCGGAGGCGCCAAAGTCCAGCGGCGTCACCTTGAGTCCGGCCTTGACGTTGCCTTTGAGGTTGACGCCGAACGCTTCGAGCTGGCCGAGATTTGCGAATTGCTGCCCGACCATCCACAGCCCGCGCCATGCCTGGTAAGGCGACTTGCCGTCGGAAATATCGAACGCGATCTCTTCCACGGTGGCGCCGGCCTCGCGCAGCGACATCGCGGTTTTCCGGCAGATATCATCGATCTCCGGCTCGACGCCGATATCGGCGGTATCGGACACATAGGCGATGCGCAGGCCTTTCAGGTCGCGGGCGTCGGCGACGATCGCACGCGCGCTCGCCCACGGCGGCGCTACCGAAATCGGTGATATCCGGCTGAACCCCACGATCGCATCCAGCATCAGCGCGGCATCTTCGGCCGTACGCGCCAGCGGGCCGTGCACCTGGCCGGGATCCCAGGCCAGCGGCATCGGCCAATTTGGCGTCAGCCCCGGCGTTGGCCTGATACCGACAATGCCGCAGAACGACGCCGGCATCCGGATCGAGCAGCCAAAATCCGTGCCCTGCGCCAACGGCACCATGCCGGTCGCCACCGCCACCGCCGATCCGCCGGAAGAACCGGCCGGGCTCAATGCCGGATTCCAGGGATTGCGGGTGACGCCGAACACATCGTTGAAGGTGTTGGCGCCGGCGCCAAACTCCGGCGTGTTGGTCTTGCCCAGCACGATGGCACCGGCCGCTTTCAGGCGCCGCACGGCTTCGGCATCTTCGGTCGGCACATTGTCCTTGAACAGCGGCGAACCATAGGTGGTGCGGATGCCGGCGGTCGCGGTGATATCCTTGATCGCAACCGGCAAGCCATGCAGGGCGCCGAGCCTGTCGCCGCGCATCACCGCGGCTTCGGCCTGTTTCGCCAGGACGCGCGCGGCATCGGCCACCAGCGTCACGATGGCATTGAGCTTGGGATTGACGCGGGCAATCGTGGCAAGATGAGCGTCGAGCACCTCGACCGGGCTCACGGCTTTGGTGGCGATCAGCGACGCCAGTTCGACGGCCGTCTTGCGGTTCAGATTCCCGGTCATATCGGTTTTCCGTTATTTGCCCGACCAATGCACGAAGCGACGCTCGATCGTGAGGAACAGCAGATTGAGGCCATAACCGAGCGCGCCCGCGGCGAAGATCGCGGCATACATGTCCGGCATGTCGAACAATTGCTGCGCCTCGAACACGCGCTGGCCAAGCCCGTCGGTCGAGCCGATGAACATCTCGGCGACCACGACAATCACCAGCGCCAGCGACACGCCGTTGCGAAGGCCGACGAAGGTCTGCGGCAACGATTCGAGCAGCATCACATCCCACAGCACCCGCATGCGGGATGCGCCCATGACCTTCGCCGCCAGAATCCGCGTCTTGCGCGCATTCATCACGCCGTAGGCGACGTTGAACAGGATGACCAGCGCCGCGCCAAAAGCCGCGACCGATATCTTGGTGCGATCGCCGACGCCGAACAATACCAGGAACAGCGGAAACATCGCCGACGCCGGGGTCGAGCGAAAGAAGTCGATCAGGAATTCGACCGAGCGATAGACCTTTTCCGACGAACCCAGCAAGATACCCAGCGGGATCGCAATCACGGCCGCGATGACCGTGGAATAGATCGTGCGCACGACCGTCTTGATGAAGTCGACGCCGAGCTTGCCGCTGGTCATGCCGACCCACATCGCCTTGAAGGTCGCGACCGGCGACGGCAGCAGCACGGGATCGACCACCCGCGCCCACACCGTCAGCGACCACACCGCCAGCAGCACGGCCACGCCAACGAACGGCAGGAATATCTCGAGACGTTTCATCGCTTGCTCATCGCTTGCTCACCCCTTGCGCACCTCGCGCTGGAAGATTTCGAGGCAGTGCGCCTTGGTGCTGATGAAGTCGGCTTCCGACAGCGTCCTGTCGGTGCGCGGGCGCGGCGCGTCGTAATGCACAAATTCCACCGCACGGGCGGGATGGCGGGACAGCAGCAGGATCCGGTCCGACAGGTACACCGCCTCTTCCAGGTCATGCGAGACCAGCACCGTGGTGGTCGCGGTCTCCACGAAGATACGCTGCATCTGCTCGCGCATGAACAGGGTCATCTCGTAATCGAGCGCCGAGAACGGCTCGTCGAGAAACAGGATCTCGGGATCGACTACCAGCGCGCGCATGATCGAAACCAGCTGCTGCTGCCCGCCGGACATCTGGTATGGGTAAAGTCTCAGGTCGATCTTGACGTTGAGGGTGGCGACGATCTTCTCCACCCGCGCGTCGCGCTCGTTCTTCGACACCCCCGCCACCTTGAGCGGGTACGCGATGTTGTCGAACGCGCGCAGCCATGGAAACATCGCCTCGCGGTAGTTCTGGAAGACGTAGCCGAATTTGATTTTGTTCAACGGCTGGCCATCGAACAGGATTTCGCCGGCATCGACCGGAAACAGCCCCGCGATCATGTTGATCAGCGTGCTCTTGCCGCAGCCGTTGGGACCGAACACCGAGGTCAGCTTGCCGCGCGGAATATCGAAATCGAAATTGTCGTAGATCGTGGCGTCGGAAAATCGCTTGGTCAGCCCGCGGATCGTCACGTGGGGAGCGGTTCGCTGCGACGAATCGTGGACTTTGGCCGCCGATTCGATTCTTGCGGCTAGCTGTGCTCCGGCCACGGTGCGCCTTTAGAATTTCTGCAGGACTTTGGTGACGTCGAGCTTTTCGGGGACGACGCCGATCGAATTGCCGAAGTCCGCCAGTTTCTGCAAATCGCCGATCTGTTTTGCGGTCATATCGCCGGCCATCACATAGCCGAGCATCGAAACCGTATCGACCACATTGTCGGGCGTGAACGTATTTTTCGCCAGATATTTGCGCGCTTCGTCCGGGTTCTTGTTGATGAACTCGATCGCCTTGCCCCACGCCGCGGCAAAATGTTTTGCGACTTCCGGCCTCTTGCTGATGAAATCGCCGGTCATGGCGCAGCCCGCAGCATAGGCGTCGGCGGCCTCGTCGCCGAGGATATATTTCGAAATCACCCCTGCTTCGAGCGAACGCGCGACGCCGGCCTTGATCATCATCGAGGCGTTTGGCTCAAGCGTGTAGCCGCCGTCGAACGTGCCGGCGGTCATGGCGTTGATGTGCTGGCCCATGTCAAGCTGGTCGATGGTGTAGTCGCCTTCCTTCAGGCCGTTCTTGGCAAGAATGGCCTTGGCTGTATTGAGGTTGGCCGGCCCCGGCGCCGACAGCAGTTTTGCGCCCTTGAGGTCGGCGATGGTGTCGGCCTTGAAGCCGTTGCGGACAACGAATTGTTCCATCTTCCAGACCTTGGTCTGGCTGTTGAGCGCGATATACATCGCCACGCCGGGCTTCTTCACATTGGCATTCAAGCCTTCAAGTGTGACGAGCACCGCCGAGACCTCGATCTGGTTGGTCATCATCGCCGCGACATTCGGCGGCCCGCCCATCAGCTTGGTCATCTCAGGTTCGATGTTCTGTTCCTTGAAGAAGCCGCGCTCCAGCGCGACGAAATAGGGCAGCGACGAACTGACGGGAAATACCCCGACCGACACCTTGTCCTGCGCCGCGGCCCGATCCGGCCCGGCCACACTCAGGGTCAGCGCTGCGACCGCGCCAATCACGAGATTCAGCAATTTCATCGTCCGCTCCCGTCATCCATCTTACGAGCGGCCGCCGGTCAGGCGTCCGGCAAAACACTCATGTCCGAGCAAGGAACGTGCCGGTTTTATTCGTCCAGTTCCACGATCGCGATCACCGGACCGCCGCCATGCGGTCCCTGATGCATGGCATCGACCGACACAAATACCGCGGGGTCGCCGATCGCGAGCGCGGCCACGCCGCCTACCGCCGCCTTCGAATGCCGGTGATGATGAACGTCGGAATCATCCAGCATGATCTGCCGCCGCCCGCGCAGCACGCCCCTGCGGTCCGCCTCGCATTTCATGAAGCAATTGACGACACGGCCCTTGAGGTCTTCCGACCGCGGCCGTTCCGGCAGCTCGATACCGGCATCGCGAATCGAATCATAGATGCCGTCGATATCGAGCGCGTCGCGCATGACGGAATGGCCGATCCGGTAGCGGCCGCCGGCGCCGGCCTTGTTGCCGAGCAGGACAATCTGCGCCTGGGTCAGTTCCACGCCCGATGAACACGAGGCGACCGACGAGTACAAATCCAGATCCTTGCAGATCTGCTCGGCCTTGGGCATCGGCACTTCGCCGAGCGCCACGGCGATGCCGAGCGCGGTGGTGCCGTTGGAAACGCCCATGGAATCGTGGACCTCGCAGGCCAATGTCTGATGACGCGTTTCGGCGTCGCGAACCGAGTCGATGGTCAAGAGCGGCGTTTTGGTCTGGACGTAGTGCACGTCCTTCGGATCTGTGATCCCGGCATCCTTCATCGCCGCCTTGACGGCTTCGGCTACCTTCAAAACCATTGCGGGACGTCCGATGTCCTCGGGCAGCAACTCGGCGCTCAGCGCCGTGCCGATCACAAGGCGCGATTTGTCGGCCGGACCGGCTTTGCCGTTGCGCGCGAAAATCGTGGCGTGGGGCGTGATGACACCATCGCAGCCGCCGGACCAGACCATCGGCACATTGTGAATCTCGGCTTCCGAGCGCGTGCCGTGCTTGAGCAGCACGCGCCGGAACGCCTGGTCGGCCAGAATGCGGGTGAAATCATTGACGCCGCCATTGCCTTCGGTCTTGCCGATCACCGCGATGACCTCGTCGGCGCCGAACTTGCCGGCGGCAATCAATCCCTCCAGGCCACTCGCATCCTGCACGGTCTTCAATTCGACCTTCGCAACTTCAATCGCCATTCGCCATCAACTCCGCTGTGTTCATCGCATCCGCGGCCGGTGCTCGCCGCGCAGCATCTTTTCATAGCCCTCGCCGCGGTCGATCATCCCGGGCGGAGCGGTTCGCGCCTTCTCTATATCCGCCCGGCGCTGCTTTGTCGCCGCTTCGTCGATGCTCAGTTGATCCGCGGTGCTCGCTGCCGCGAATACCACGCCATAATCGGCTTCGGCGCTGCCGGGCGAAACCCGCCCTTCGACCACGTCGCGCAGCACGAATTCGAGTTCGCGCTGCAACGGATCGCCCCAGCCGCCGCCGCCGGTGGTCACCACCCGCACCACCTGGCCTTTCAGCACGGCTTCGCCATCGACCAGGCCGCCGAGGTCACGCGCTTCGCCCTCGGCATCGATGGTAACGCAGAACGGCTGGCCGGCCTTGCCGCCATTGAGGCCGTAACAGCCCAGCCGCACGCGGTCGGCGGTCACGATGGTGCGGCAATCGACCAGCGCGCGATAGTGTTTTTCGTAGCCCTGCCCGCCGCGCCGCAAGCCGGCGCCTCCGGAATCGGTTCGCAGCGCCAGCTTCTCCACCAGCAGCGGAAATCGCGTCTCGGTGAATTCGGCCGGCTGATTGCGCGAGTCCGGCACGATGTGGATCGCATCATTGCCGTCGGCGTAATAGCGGCCGCCGGAGCCGCCGCCGAGCACCTCGCGCGACAGGAACGATTTTCCGTCCAAATCAGTGCCGAAGAATCCGGTGTAGCGGATGGTTTCCTGATCCGCCGGCATCCGCCCGTCCACCGCCTGCGCGACCACGCCCGCGAGCAGGCCGAGGCAGCGCAGCAGCACAAACGACCGCGCGTTGGTCGCCGCCGGCCATTCCGGCGTAATCAGCGTGCCCTTGGGCGGGAAAATCACCTCGAACACCTCGCAGACGCCTTCGTTGACGTGGATTTCTGCAGCGCGTTCCGGCGTATCGGCGAGGTTGCGCAGGATCGGCGCGATCCATTTGATCAGGAAGGCGCCATCGGCATAGTCGGCCGGCCAGTTGATCGGCCCGGTCGATTGCGGATCGGTGCCGTTGAAGTCGAGCGTGATCTTGCCGCCCTGCTTGGTCATCTTAAGCGCGATCTTGTGCAGCTTGGGATCGGTGATGCCGTCATGCTCGACATAATCCTCCCAGGCATATTCGCCGTCGGCGATCTTGCCGAGCAGTTCGTTGCGATAGATGTCGCGGCATTTATCCAGGATCGCCTGGAAGCAGCCTTCGACCTGCTCCTTGCCGAACCGTTCGAACAGCCCGGCCATCCGCCGCGCGCCCATCAGGCAGGCCTGGATTTCGCTATCGAGATCCGCCGACAACATCTCCGGCACGCGGGTGTTGCGCCGGACGATGGTGAAGACGGCGTCATTGCGCACGCCCTGGCTGTAAATCTTCACCGGCGGGATGGCGATGCCTTCTTCGAACACCGTCGCCGCCGTGCCGGGCATCGAGCCGGGTACACGGCCGCCGACGTCGTCGTGGTGACCGAACGCCTGGATGTAGGCGACCACTTCGCCTTCATGAAACACCGGCACCGTGCTGCAGAGGTCCGGCAGATGGCCGATGCTGCCTTCGGTGAGATACGTGTCGTTCATCAGGAACACGTCGCCGGGCTTCATCGTCTCCGGCGGAAAGTCGCGCACGACGCCATTGGGCATCGCCGAATAGGATCGCCCCGTGAGCTTGCGGCAATAGCGGTCGAACAGCCCGACGCGAAAATCGTGCGCTTCGCGGATCATGGGCGAGCGCGCGGTGCGTTCGATGGCATATTCGATTTCGGCCTCGATCGAATTCAGCGTGCCTTCGACGATCTGCAGCACGATCGGATCGACCGATACGGTTTCGCGCGAAGGGGCAGTCGGCCACGGACGGCTTTTATGATGGACGTTCATCGGACCGCCTCCGGCGCGCGCTTCAAGGGGCGAATGACGAGAATACCATGCGGGTCGACCTCGACATATTGGTCGGGAAATACCACGGTCGTCGAGCCGAACTCCTCGACGACGGCGGGTCCATCGACCCGGCCGCCCGATGGCAGCAATGCACGGTCATACACCGGCGTATCCGCAAACCGCGTGCCGAAATAAACCGCGCGGCTGGATTTTGGAACGGGCTTGCCCGCGCGCTGGGCGAGCTTCGGCATTCCCGGCCGCTCGATAATCCCAAAACCGGAGACGCAGAGATTGACCAGCTCGATCTTCTGCCGGCCGGCGTAATTATAGCCGAAGGTTTTCAGATGCGCGGCATTGAAGGCGCCGATCAATCCGGACAGAAACGCCTCGTCTACCACACCGCCGGGCGCCGTCACCCGCACTTCCATCGATTGGCCGGCATAGCGAATGTCGGCTTCGCGGACGAGGCGAATCCGCGAGGCTTCGATGCCGTCGCGCTGCAATGTCGCGGTGGCCTCGCGCTCCAGTGCTGCGTAGCGCGCGGCCACGTCGGCAAGATCGATGGCGTCTTCGTGCATCACCTTGGTCACGATGTGGTCGGTACGCCAGTCCACCGCGAGCAGGCCGAATGCCGAGAGGTTGCCGGGGTTCGGCGGCACGATGCAGGCCTTCATGCCCAGGAGATCCATGACATGCGCCGACTGCGCCGGTCCGGCACCGCCGAATGACAGCAGCGCAAATTCGCGCGGATCGATGCCGCGCTGGATCGTCATCTGCCGGATCGCGTTGGCCTGATTCCAGTTCGCGATTTCGATGATGCCGCTGGCGAGTTGCTCGACGCTCATA
>Ga0209890_10000857_pt1 | contig 14172 bp, 13 predicted proteins | sample OrgsoiDNA2013049_FD_185799 | JGI IMG/M metagenome (GOLD analysis project Ga0209890, IMG submission 185799) | Permafrost soil microbial communities from the Arctic, to analyse light accelerated degradation of dissolved organic matter (DOM) -... | ecosystem: Environmental > Terrestrial > Soil >...
GCCGGCCTTGGTGCGGATCGCCACATGATCCTCGGCCACGTCCTTGGCGTAGGTCCACGCGGTGCCCATGCCGTTCCAATCCTCGAGCTTCGATCCGAGCGCGCGGTGCCGATCCGCCAAAACCGAGTGACGCCAACTGAGTGCCATGACTGTCTCCAGAGTTGCTGAGCGCAACCCGCTTACTGAACGTTGTTATCGGCATAAAATATTGCCGGGCGACATTTTAGCTCATCCGGCCACCCAAAAATCACCGCGCTCGAGGGCGATTTCACGCGCGGCGCTTTGCCGTGCGCGGGGCACGCTGGATGACTTTGCCTGGGTCGCGGCGTAACGTCCCTATCCTGAGAAGTCAGACGCACGTCGAATGTTAAAGAAAAGCGACATGTTGACCCAAGCGCAGATCGAGAAATGGAACGAGGACGGGTTCATCGTCATCGAGCGCTTCCTGACAGCGGAAGAAGTCAGGCTGGCGCGGTCACGGTTTGAACCTCTGTTTCGAGGCGAATTCGCGACCGGCCTCTATCCGGACGAATGGAATTGGCGCGAAGGGCGCGATCCTGCGGACCACACGCGCCAAATCTGTAATGGTTGGAAATCCGACCGAGTCGTCGCCGGTATCGTGCTCAAGCCAGAGATCGGCCGGATCTGCGCCACTCTGGGCGGGTGGCCCGGGGCGCGCATCGGCCAGGACAACGTCATCTGGAAACCGCCGGGGGCCAAGCCACTCGGCTATCATCAAGACGACAGCTATTGCGACTGGGTCGTGCCGAGCGGCTATGTCACCGTCTGGATGGCGCTCGACGACACGTCGGCAACGGGAGGCACCTTGGAATATGTGCGCGGTTCGCATCGCTGGGGCAACTTTCCACCCATCCGTCAATTTCACGCACCCGGGGATTATCGCGAGGCGCTTGAGGTGGCGGCGGCTTCGGTCGGGCAGAAGGCGGACATCGCTTACGTGGAGGTTCCCGCCGGGGGCTGCGCCGTGCATTCCGGTCGTACCTGGCACGGTTCGGACAGCAACCGGACAGGCCAGCCTCGCCGGTCGCTCGTCACGCACTGCATCTCCTCGGAATGCCGTTTCCACCCGACCGAGATCAGCCACATCTACAGCCGATACAAGCGGACTCAGGACGATACGATGGACGAGAGCTTCTTCCCGATCCTGTGGACGCGTACGGGCTATCGGACGCCGCTGCTGCCGGACGCTGGCGGCTCTCCGCCGGCAGGTGCCTCCTGACGGACTCAGCAGCCGCTCGCCGCTCGATCGGCGCTCACCCTCTGCCACCCGAATCGACGCCCATCAGCTGACGCCTGGCGAAGTGTAAATGGTCGGTGACGATGGCCACGGCCGCCTCGATATCGCGCGCTCGAATTGCTTCGTAGAGCGCTGCGTGCTGCCGATTGTATTCGGCGATCCGCTTCGGAGTCAGAACCTTGTCCTTCATGGCGTTCCATTGCCTGTGTGTGCGCACGGCATTGATCTGACGATAGACCCAAACCATGAGTGGGTTGCGGGTCGCTTCGGAGATCAATTGATGGAACTCCTCGTCCCAAAGCGTGAAGTTCTCGCTGTCCCCGCTCGACGCCTCCATGCGCGCGATCGCGCTGCCCAAACGCTCGATATCTCGGCCAGTGGCGTTCAACACGGCCAGGCGGGCCATGTGCGGCTCGATCCCAAGGCGCACCTCAATGAGTTCGAGCGGACTCGTTTGCTCGGCGATACTCTCGCTATCACCGCGGCCAGGAAAATTAACAAAAGTGCCCGCGCCCAGTCGCCGCGTCACGAGCCCCTCCGCCTCGAGCCGGTTCAGGGCGGTGCGGATCGTGGCGCGCGATGCGCCGAAGGCCGCGGCGAACCGGCGCTCGGCCGGAAGTTTCTCACCGTGCACGTAGCGCCCGTCGAGGACCGCCTGGCGCAGCTGCGCGGTGATCGACAAGGAGCCGGGAACGGGATCCCTGATGACGGGTTCGCGACCGCTGGTGGTCGTCAGCCCAATTTCAGCCATTACAACCGCCTTGGGATGATTGGTATAAGTTTGGTTTGAAATCGGCACAGACCTATGTGACACTCTCGCCGTCCCGAGTCAAGTCCCCGGGGACCTTCGCCGGCGACTCGTGCCCACGGGAGTGCGTTTACCATGGCCTTTCCGACATCCACTAAGTACCTCATCATCGGCGCCGGCATTCATGGGCTTAGCACCGCCTGGTACCTGGCTGAAATCCTGCGCCGGTCCGGGCGCGGCACCGGCAAGGACATCTTGGTGGTCGACAAGTCCGGGATCGCAGCCGGCGCCTCGGGCATTGCCTGCGGCGTCATCCGCAATAACTACTACCAGCCGGCCATGCGGCGGCTGATGGCGCATAGCGTCTCGGTTTGGGAGAGCGACCCTAAGGCCTTCAGCTACCACCCCGTTGGCTACATGCAAATCAGTCCTGAGGTGATGCATGAGCAAGTGGCGAGCATCGCACAGCAGCAGGAGGAGATCGGCTACGAGTCGGTCTTCATCGAAGGCGAGAAGGAGTCAACCGCTTATATGCGAGGCCTGTTCGATGACTGGCAGGCCAAGGGCATCACATCGGTGCTGCACGAGAAGAAGGGCGGGTACGCCAACAACACCGCCTCGATCCGCGGGCTGGCGCAGAAGGCTGAGCAGGAAGGCGTCAGGATCCTGACCGGCGTGAAGGTCACGGGCTTTGAGAAGGACACCAGCGGGACCGTGCGAACGGTCCTCACCAACCAGGGGAATATCGATTGCGATTTCGTGGTCGTCGGCGCCGGCCCGTGGGTCAAGCAGATCTGGGACATGTTGGGGCTGCCGGCCGCGATCACGATCAAGGGTCGCGATGGCAAGCTTCATGAAAACGTGGCCATGTGGACTTTCTGGTCGCTGCAGGAGGGGACGCTCGGCGTCGATCCAATGCTCCAGCGGACCAACGATGGCAGGCTGCCCCCGGTTATCCACGTCGATACGGACGCGACGCTCTATTCCGACGTCGATCGCTCCGTGATCACGGACCGCATCTGGGGGATCTACTACAAACCGGATTTCAATTTTGGCGGCGTTCAGGGCGGGGCCATGCCGTTCAAGGTGAAGGCCGATCCCGCCCAGGTAAACATCGATCCCTACGGGCCGGCGTCGCCGGATTTCGTGGTCGGAGAGGATTTTGCCCGTATGTGGTGCTCGGCGCTCGCCTTCTGTCAGAAGCGTTTCGAGGGCAAGCTGCCGCAATTCAAAAAAGAGCCCTCCGGGGGCATCGGCTCCTTCACGGCCGACAATTTCCCGGTGTTCGACCGCTTCTGCGAGAACGTCTATGTCATTGCCGATTCAAACCACGGATATAAGATGATCGGCGTCGGCCAGCTCGTGGCCGAGGATATCTGTGGCCGGACGAGCGATCTCTTGGAACCGTTCCGCTTCTCGCGTTTCGCCGAAGGCAAACTGCATCCAACCTCCAACAGTCCGTTTCCGTGGAGCTAGGAGCCTGTTTGAGCAATCCGCGTGAGCCGAGTTGGCTGGGAGAGGAAGCGGCCGCATCGCGGGGCAATCGTGGCGATAACAATGACTTACGGCGGGGGTTCCGATGACTGATTTGGAAGCACATGTAAACGCCGCGGGCCGCAGCGATCTCGTCAAGCAAGTGCGCGAGAAGATCAATCGGCTGGGCATCCAGTACCTATACTGTCAGTTCGTCTCGGTGACCGGGCGTATCGTCGGCAAGGGCATTCCCGCCGATCATTGGGAGCGCGTGGCCGAGCGTGGTTTCCAACTGGTCTATGGCTCCACCGCCAATCTGTACGTCGATCGCCACAAGAATTATATCGGCTACGGGGCCGAGGCCTCGGAGCTGGTCGGCATTCCCGATCCCGAGACCTTTGTGCAGCTGCCCTGGGACAAGCGGATTGGACGGGTTTTCTGTACCTGTTTTCGCAACCGCGAGGAGCGGGAGAATCCTGGCGGGCATCTGACCTCCGACTGCCGCGGCAACCTGCGGCTGATTCATGAAGCGTTCAAGAAGGCCCACAAGGGGTTGCATCTTCGCCACGGCTGCGAGCCCGAGATGATGTGGCTGAAGAAGGGCGCGGACGGCCTGCCGGACGGCGGATTCTCCAAGCCTAACTGTTATCACATCGACCAGTTCGAGTCGCTCCGGCCGGTGTTCATGCGCGCACTCGATTATTCCCGCGCCATGGGTCTTGACATGATCCAAGGAGATCATGAGGACGCGCCGGGTCAGCTCGAGCTCAACTGGATGTACGACGACTGCCTGCGCACCGCGGATCGACTCACCACCTATCGCCAGATCTGCGCCCAGGTCGCGCGCGAATTCGACCTGATTGCCTGCTTCATGTCGAAGCCATTCATGGGCGTCTCCGCGTCCGGGTGCCATCACAACCTCTCGCTATGGCGCGGTGGCGAGGAAAAGCTGAACAAGCTCGGGTATGACGACCTGCCGGGACTCGAGCAAAACTTTACCTATCTCGAGGGCGGCGAGAACACCTTTATGCCGGTGAAGGGCGACCCCAAGCCCGGTCCCATTGGACTGCACTGCATCGGTGGCCTCATCAAGCACGTGGGTGCGCTGACCGCAATCGGCTCACCGACCGTCAACTCGTATCGACGGCTCTGGGACACGGGCTTCTGGGCGCCCGTCTACGCCGACTGGGGTTATCAGAATCGTACCTGTGCTCTGAGGATCTCGGCGCCCGGGAGGTTCGAATACCGGTCGGTCGATTCGACCGTGAACCCTTATTTGATGGCGGGAGCCATTCTCAAGGCGTTTGACGACGGCATCAACCACAAGCTCGATCCGGGCGAACCCGAGGAGCGCAATATTTATGTCGCTATGGCGGCCGGCAAGAAGGTGAAGAAATTGCCGATGTCGCTCGGCGAGGCGCTCGCCGAGCTGGACAAGGACGAAACGATCAAAGCCGCGATGCCGGATGAGATGTACCGGGTCTTCACGCACTACAAGCGTGACGAGTGGGAAAAGTTCATGTCCACTGTGACCGACTGGGACCTGAAGCAATATTGGGACTATTTGCCCTGACGGCGGCGAGCCAAGGTCAGCGAAAGGAGAGCGGATCATGTGTGGAATTGCCGGATTGATTCATCGTGGCCGGACCGGGGATGTGGGCCGCGAGATGACAGCGATGCTACAGTCCCTGAAGCACCGCGGGCCGGACTCGACCGGCTACGCGCTTTATGGCAAGCCGCATGGTAAGGAGCTGGTCATACGCTTCAAAGTCGCCGAGCAAGACGAGATGTCGAAGGGATTCAAGATTCACGACCAGGTGAAGGAGCGTCGCAGCGAAATCGAGCGCCGTCTCGCCGAACTCGAAGCGAAGATCATCGAGGAGGACATGGCAACGGAATATGCCTTCCGCTTCCGTATTGCCTTTGACGGCGACCTGCGCCGCCTCGCGAACTATATTGAGGACGTCGAGGGCGCGGAGATCCTCTCCATCGGACATGGCCTCGAACTGATCAAGGACTTGGGCGATGCCGATCACGTCGCCGGCCAGTACTCGCTGGGCGGCTTCGTCGGCACCCACGCCATAGGACACACCCGCATGGCGACCGAATCCGACGTCGATATCCGCTCGGCTCATCCGTACTGGGCGTATCCCTTTGCCGATGTCTCGGTAGTGCACAACGGCCAGCTCACCAACTACTGGAACGGCCGCCGGGCATTGGAGCGGCGCGGTCACCGCTTCGTGTCGAATTGCGACTCGGAGATGATCGCGGTCTATCTGGCGGACAAGATGGCGCAGGGCGCGACGCTCGAAGATGCCATGAAAGGATCGATCGAAGAACTCGACGGGGTCTTCACCTACTTGGTGGCGACTTCCGACAGCTTGGGAATGGCCAAAGACACGATGGCCGCCAAGCCGATGGTGCTTTACGAAAGCGATCGTTTCATCGCGCTCGCTTCCGAGGAAGTGGCGATTCGCAGCGTCTTCCCGCATGAGATCGATACCTTCGATCCCTATGAGGGCGAAGTGCGCGTCTGGAAGAATTGAAACCTGTTCCGCATCAAGAGCCTCGAGAGAAACTATGTCAGCCACAACAAAAGCTACGGACTTGGGAATGCACACCGAGCAGCTCGCAGGGCGCTCGCAGCAGCGCTTCTTCCGACCGGAGGAAGAGGAGCGGTTCACCTATCCGCAAGCCTTCGAAGTCGACTTTAAGAAGCGCACGCAATTCGACGCAGGTCCGATGAGTTCGAGCGAAGTCAATCTGAAGCTGCGCGAGCTGATGAGCCAGGGCTACGGAACCGTGGTCATGAAGAACCCGGGAGCCAAGCATTCGCTGGCAGTCGGTATCCTCAACCGGCTCAACCTGACCATCGAAGGCAGTCTCGGCTATTTCGGCTGCGGCTTGATCGACGGACCGAACATCCACATCAAAGGTCGTGTCGGCTGGTCGTGCGCGGAGAACATGCTCGCCGGGACGGTGCTGATCGAGAAGAACGCGGGCTCGACCTTCGGCGCAGCGCTCCGCGGTGGCGACCTCGTCTGCAAGGGCGATGTGGGTGCCCGCGTGGGCATCGACATGAAGGGCGGCACGATCATCACCGGCGGCCGGGCCGGCGCGTTCTGCGGATTCATGATGCAGCGCGGACGCATGGTCATCCTGGGCGATGCCGGCAAAAACCTGGGCGACTCGATGTACGACGGCACGATCTACGTCGGTGGAAAGATCGCTGGGCTGGGCGTCGATGCCGTACCGGCCGAGATGACCGACCTCGACGTGCAGTGGCTGGAGCGCAAGTTGAAGCTCTACGGTCTCGAGGCGCCCAAGGGCGCGAAGAACATGCAGAAGATTTGCGCCGGCCGCCAGCTCTGGAACTACGACAACCTCGAACCTGCCGAGAAGAAGCTCATCCTCTAGACATTCCGAGAAAGGAAAGCAGAATATGGCAAAGGATAAGAAGGCGCCGGTCACGGTGCCGGCGACGAAGAAGAAGCTCAGTCGAAACACCCACGTGCTCGGCCAGAGTTCTCTCTTCACCCCCCAGGTCATGGATGATATCCACATCAAGAGCGAACTCGGCCGCTATCGAATGCGCGGCTTCTCGCTGTTCAAGAAGATCCCCAGTTGGGACGATCTGACCTTCCTGCCCGGCACGTTGACGCGTTTCGTCATCGAGGGCTATCGCGAGAAGTGCGAAACGAAAACCATCATCGGCCCGCGCGCGAAGCGGCCTCTGGTACTCGACATTCCGGTCTACATCACGGGCATGAGTTTTGGCGCACTGAGCTACGAGGCGAAGATCGCCTTGGCTCGCGGCGCGACCATGGCCGGCACCGCGACCTGTTCCGGAGAAGGCGGCATGATCCCCGATGAGCGCCGCTATTCCTCGAAATGGTTCTATCAATGCATTCAGTCGCGCTATGGCTTCAACCCGAACCACCTGCGCTTGGCCGATGCCTGCGAGTTCTTCATCGGTCAGGGCTGCAAAGTGGGTCTGGGCGGCCATCTCATGGGCCAGAAGGTGACGGATCAAGTGGCCGAAATGCGCTCACTGCCGGCAGGCATCGACCAGCGTTCGCCCGCCCGCCATCCCGATTGGCTCGGACCGGACGATTTGGCGCTCAAGATCAACGAGATTCGCGAGGCGACCAACGGAGAAATCCCGATCCAGCTCAAGCTCGGTGCGGCGCGCGTCTATGACGACGTGCGCATGGCGGCGAAGACCGGACCCGACAGCATCTATATCGACGGTATGGAAGGCGGCACCGGTGCCGGCCCGCACATTGCCACCGAGGAGACGGGGGTGCCGGGTATCGCCGCGATTCGTCAGGCCCGCAAGGCGCTCGACGACGTCGGCATGTCCGGCGAGATCTCACTGGTCTATGCCGGCGGTATCCGCAACGGCGGCGATGTCGCCAAGGCGCTGGCGCTCGGGGCCGATGCCGTGGCGATCGGGCATTCGGCGCTCATGGCTCTCAACTGCAACAAGGACATCCCGGAAGCCGACTATGAGAAGGAAATCGGCGTCGAGGCGGGCCATTGCTATCACTGCCATACCGGACGCTGCCCGGTCGGCGTGACCACCCAGGATCCGGTGCTGCGCAAGCGCCTCGATCCCGATGGGGCCGCGGTACGGGTTTACAACTTCCTCCACTGCCTCACCATCGAATGCCAGATGATGGCGCGCGCCTGCGGGAAGACCAACGTACACAGCTTGGAGCCCGAGGATCTGGCCGCGTTGACCATGGAGGCTTCCGCGCTCGCCATGGTGCCTCTTGCCGGATCGCAGCACACGGTCGGCCGGCCCGATATGACTCGCTACTGAGAGGTGTGAAACCATGGCCAAAGTAGTCAAGCTCAGCAAATACGCAGCCAAAAAGGGGGCCAAGTCGGCCAAGTCAGCCGGCAAGATGGCGGGAAAAAACGCCGCCGCCAAAACGGCCGACTCCAAGGACATTGATCACTTCATCAAGACCGCGGGCCTCGACACCCGGCGAGAGAAGGAAATCGGTCAGCACATCGGTTATCGTTACGATGTCAATCTGGTCCCGGACTATAACCGGCTCACACCCTTCCTCAAGAAGTACATGAGTACCATGGGCTGGTCGGACTTGAACTGGCTCGAGGACGTGCACTTGGGCTACGAGGAAGGCAAGGCCGCCGTCTTCGACCGCAACGTCAATGGCTGGGTCATGGTGCCTGAAGGTGTGAAGCTTCCGGACAATCAACAGGACCGCGACATGCTGGCGCGTGAACTCTTGATCAAGTTCCAGATGTCGCCGCGTCATCCACTCGTCGAACTCAACAAGGCATACCGCAAATTCTGAGCGGTGCTAGCCCGCGCCATCGCTACGATAGCGCGCGGAATGGGACCAATCCGGCCGAAAGGAGAGAATCTCGACGCCGGCCGGAAGGTTGGGATTGAACAGGCGGTTGTGCCAGTACGTGGCCTGATGGAATGCGTGGCCGCGAGCGAGTCGCGCGACGCTACACGGGATGCGATAACCCTGGGTGTACTGTTCGAAGTCGAGGATGCAGCGTCCTTGGGCGGCGAGCATCTCTGCAAGCGTCGAGCCCGGCCCGAAGAGCGCAGTCATGAGATCTGAAAAACGTGCTGGCTCCTGGAAATAGCTGCCCTGGAGGATTTCGAGCACTTTGTCGAAGCGCTCGTTCGGATCGTGCGTCTTCAGGTACTGATAGCGAAACAGCTCGGTGCTGTCCTGCGGTTCGGACTCGACGATGAGCGTGACGATGCCGGGTGAAAGTTCCTCGCCCGGCGCGACGTCGACGACTCGTGGGCACATTCCCGCAGAAGGCCGCGCGCCATTCTGACGCGCCGCCCATTGCCTGAGGCGGCACTGCCAGCCGATGAACTCGCGGCACAGTGCCTTGGATGCGGATTCGGTAAGCACGACATTGTCGGGCAAGCGGGTCATCGACGACTGCCTGGATTATAGAAGCGTTCGATCAAGTTAACCGCTTCGAGCTCAAGCTGCCTGGGAAAAAACTTCCTGCGTTGCACATGCCACCTCGTTTACTATCATCGCTCGAAACAAGGTGTCGTCCAAATCGGGGGCATCCCAGACTGCGCCTCGGCCCTTGCAAGACGCTCGGTGCTCGTCATGAGGTTAGGCAACGGAGGTTGATCGCTTGCAAGACGGTGACTGGATCTCCGCCGGCGAAGTTAAGCGGGCTGCCCAGACTGCCGGTGAATCCGGCAGGCTGCGCCGCTCGATCGACTGGAAAGGCGCTTTTTGGGTGGCGAGTGGCGTGCCGGCGCTGGTGTTGTTTTCAATCGGCCAAGTCGCCGGAGCGGTCGGTAAGCTCAGTTTTTTAATCTGGTCGCTATCGATAATCATGGGGTTCGTTCAATCGTTCACCTATGCCGAAATTGCCGGGCTATTTCCCAACAAGTCGGGTGGCGCATCCATCTACGGTGCCGCCGCCTGGGTCCGCTACAGCAAAGTGATTGCCCCGCTTTCCGTGTGGTGCAATTGGTTCGCCTGGTCGCCGGTACTATCGCTCGGCTGCAGCATTGCGGCTGCGTACGTACTCACCGCAGTCGCGCCAATTCATGATTTCACGACGTGGACTCTATTCACGCAGACAATAGGTCCGGTGACGTTTTCCATCAATGCGGCCTTTTTTGTCGGGACCGCGTTCATGTTGATCACCTTCTCGATCCAGCATGGAGGTATCGCAGGTACCGCCAACATTCAAAAATATATCGGCTTATTGGTGATCGTGCCCCTGATCGTCGTGGGCGTGGTGCCCATTCTGAATGGGCACGTGAGCTATGCCAATTTCATGCATCTGGTGCCGCCGGCGGCCGCCGGTGCGCCCGAACCCGGCCATTGGAACCTCAGCGGCTGGACACTGGCGCTGGGCGGCATGTTCCTCGCTGCCTGGTCCACGTATGCGTTTGAGACGGCTGTATGCTACACGAGCGAATTTCGCAATCCCGGAAGCGACACCTTCAAAGCTATTTTCTATTCGGGAGTCCTCTGTATCGGACTATTCGTCTTGGTCCCGTTCACTTTTCAAGGCGTGCTCGGTGTCACCGGCATGCTCGCTGCACCAATCAACGATGGGTCAGGTGTTGCTGCCGCCCTGGCGGGGATGGTCGGCGGCGGTCGCGTTGCCGAGGCTCTTCTCGTCGTCATGATGATCATGGCATTGCTCCTATCGATCATGATGGCGATGGCCGGTTCGTCGCGCACCCTCTATCAGGGCTCCGTCGATGGCTGGTTGCCGCGCTACCTTAGCAAAGTGAACTCCCACGGCGCGCCCACAGCTGCAATGTGGACCGATCTTATCTTCAATTTAGTCGCGTTGTCCATCGCTTGCGGAGGCGGTCCAAGTTTCGTGTTTATTCTGACGATATCGAATTGCGGCTACATGATATTCAATTTTCTCAATCTCCATTCCGGTTGGATACATCGCATTGATTCCGGCGAAACCGCACGACCTTACCGCGCCCCGACGTGGTTGCTCGCGCTTGGCGGAATCTTCGCGTTCGTAAACGCCGTGTTCATGGGCGCAGGAGCGAAAGTATGGAACCGCTGGGCGCTCAGTGCGGGCGTGCTCGCGGCGGCGCTCATATTGCCGGTGTTCTGGTTTCGTCACTACGTGCAGGACAGGGGTAAGTTTCCCGACAAGATGCTCGAAGATCTGCAGGTCGGCGGAACACCGATCACCGAAACCAAGGCCGGCGTGCTACCGTATCTCACACTGGTGGCGGGAATCGCTGTCGTCCTGATCTCCAATTACTTCTTCAAGCTCTGAAGATTCAGCGGATTTGAGGAAACCGGCGTTTTGCGTCAGTACACCGCGAGGTGATGGGTAATTGCCACTACGGCAATCCCTAAGGCCAGGACTGCATAGGGCCATAAGCCCGCGCGGTTCACGATCTGCTCGCCTCCGACCATCTCCAGGTCCTCGGCCATTTCAGGCGGGAATGTGCCTCTATCCTGGATGTAGTGGCGGTAGACGAACACCGGGACGATCAGCGCAGCAAAAATGAGACCTGTCTTGAGCGTTCCGGCGCCATACACATCGGCGCCGAAGCCCATGAAGGCAAGATTGACGAAAGACAAAACCGCTCCCGCGGCAAGTATCCACGTTGGGGCGCGCCAGGGGCGATCCTGGCGAGGTCGGTCCAGCCGATGAATCCAGCCCGCATTCAAGTTCAAGAAATTGAACAGTAGATAACCGATGTTGGCGGCGCCGATGACGAATACGGTGTCGGACAGCAGCAACAGCACGAGATTGAATCCGAGATTGGTGAGCATGGCGTTGGTCGGCGCGCCGTGCGAGTTGACCTTGGCGAGGTACTTCGGCAGCCAACCGTCCAAAGACGCTTGATAGAGCGTGCGCGAGGAGCCCGCCATCGAGGTCATGAGCGAGAGCACGAGCGCAAGAATCAGCATGATCACGACCATCATCCCGACGATCGCGCCGGCGTGCACCATTTTGGCCATTACGGCGGCAACTCCCATGCCGCTGTAGATATCCGGCGCAAGCATCCCGCCGTATTCGGCCGCCGTCGTCACTTGCCCGGAGGCATCGACGACCGCGGGATGCAACAAGCTGCCAAGGCCGAGAAAGCCTTGAAACGCGAATGGTACCAGCGTGTACACCACCACGCACAACAGTCCCGAATAAAAGATCGCTTTGAAGGTATCGGTCTTGGGGTTCTTGAATTCACCGGTGTAGCACACAGCCGTCTCAAAGCCGTACGTGGACCATGCGGCGAGAAACATCCCCGCTGCGAAGACCGTGATTCCCGCCATATTCCAGGAGCCGTCGATCACGCGCCCCGCGGCATCGTGCGCAAGCGGAACCAATGGAAAGTAGTTGGCGCGAACGATGTCGCCCGTCAGGATCGGAACGATGCCGATGAGCAGCAGAGGAATCATCGCCGAAATTCCCAAGATCTTGGTGGTATTCGCGGATCGCAGAATGCCGCCGTCCTGAATGAATTTGACCGCGAGCAAAATCACCGCACCCAACAAGAAGGTGGCATTGATGCGCATGCTCAATCCGGTCTTGAGCGACCCGAGATCGAGCAAGGTCAAGTGCCACGTATTGATCATCGAGTCAGGCGCGTAAAGACCATTCAAGATGTAACCGGCTGCCAGGGCCGAGCCGGTTGCCTGTACGGGAGACCAGGCGAACCAGTTGCACCACACTGAGATTGGCGCGATCGCCTTGCCGTATCTCACCCAGGCGATTGCCCCGTAAATCGAGGTTCCCCCCGCCTTGTTGGGGAACAGGCCGGCGATCTCGGCGTACGTGAAGGACTGAATGAAGCCCATCGCGATCGATGCCGTCCAGATGATCCACGAGAGATTTCCGACGGTGGCCGCGACGGCACCGATGGAGAACAAGACCAGCGGCGGAACCCCGCTGGCCACCCAAAATGCACCGGTCCAATCGATTCCGCGCTCGAGCCCCGCGCTTTTCGCCGGCACTTCGCCGGCCGCCGCCGTTTCGACGCCTACGCTCATGTCAGCCCCTCCGGCCCACAAACCCTCTCGGTCGGGGTCGCCTCGACCCCGTTGATGTCTGCGCGAAGCGCATGGCGAAACTCGACCCCGTTGATTCCTGCGCGAAGCGCATGGAAATTATTAAAAACATCGGCGTAACTCCTCGGCGATTTCAAAGATGTCTCCGACGATTCCATACTTGGCGACTCCGAAGATCGACGCTTCGGCGTCGCTGTTGACCGCCACGATGGTGGCGACGTGCTTCATGCCCGCGAGGTGCTGTATGGCGCCCGATACTCCCATGGCGATATAGAGCTTGCAGGCGCTCGCCGTCTTGCCGGATTGTCCGACCTGGCGGCTCTTGGGCAGCCAACCGGCGTCCGCGATGGGCCTCGAGCAGCCGAGCGTCGCGCCGATGGCGTCCGCGAGTTCACGGAATTGCTCCACCTTGGCTTCCTCGCCGATGCCGCGGCCGATGGTCAGAATGAATTCGGCGGCCCCCATGTCGACGTCGTCGCCCGCGGCCAATTCGACGAACTCGCGCCCGATCGAGCGAGGCGAAGCCGCGGGCGGCCCGAATGCGCTCACCTTCGGCGATGCGGGCGATTCCGGCGCCTTGTACACGTTGCCGCGCAGGGCGAGCAGCACCGTGCTGCGGCCGGGGAAGCCGACTTCAACGCTCACCTTTTGACCGTAGCCGCCGCGCGTGGCTACGAGCTCGCCGTCGACGCGCTCCACCTTGAAAACATCGGTGGCGAATCCCAGCCCAAGTTTGGCGGCGAGAGCGGCTGCGTAGCCGAACGAATCGACGCTGTGCGCGACCAGCACGACGTCCGGGCGCCGCTCGGTGATCAACGCACCGATCGCGGACTCAAAGGTGTCGGGTTCGAATTCCGGCGCGGACACCTTGACGGTGACGATCTCATCGACCCCGGCAAGCCCTAAGGGGGCGACGAACTGCTCGGGCGCCGTCCCCAGGATTGCCACGGCAACCGCGTCTGTGTCGCGGCGCAGCGATTGCGCGGCGCCGATGAGCTCGAGCGACACCGGACGCAATTCGCCGCGCCGCTGTTCCGCGATGACCAGCACGCCGCTCATGGCGCCTCTCCCTTGAATTCGCGGATGAGTTGCGCGAGCTTGAGCGCCTGCTGCGCTGCATCGCCCTCGATGAGTTGTGCACGGCCCTTGTCGGGGATGTACATGCG
>Ga0209890_10000859_pt1 | contig 14134 bp, 13 predicted proteins | sample OrgsoiDNA2013049_FD_185799 | JGI IMG/M metagenome (GOLD analysis project Ga0209890, IMG submission 185799) | Permafrost soil microbial communities from the Arctic, to analyse light accelerated degradation of dissolved organic matter (DOM) -... | ecosystem: Environmental > Terrestrial > Soil >...
TAGCCCACACCGGACTGCAGCAGCGCCTTGGTGACCGCGAGGATTCCCTCGCCGCGAAATTCCGCACCCTCGCCGAGGCGAAGTTTCAGGACTTCCTGAGCGAATGAGCGCTCGGCCACGGTCTCACGCTTTGCCGCGCACGTGCCGCGACGGTTCCGCTGCGCCCGCCGAGGACCCCGACACCAGCGCCAACGCTCGAATGGGACTGCCCGAGCCGTTCTTGATCTTGAGCGGCGCACAAAAAATGACGGCGCCGGTCGGGGGGAGTTGATCGAGGTTCGTCAGGCACTGCAGCCCATATCGGCCCGAGCCATGCATGTAGTAATGACACGGGTACGGCGGCTTGAGGTGGTAGCCCTGCCCGGCATCGGTGCCGATCGACTCGGAGCCGAAACCGGTGACGTCCCGCTCATCGATGAGAAACCGCACCACGTCGGTGGCGGGTCCCGGCGTGTGCTGACCGGTATCATCATAGTTTTGGTAGGCGACCGGATCGGTCCGCTTCGACCAATCGGTGCGCATTAGCACCCAGGAGCGCGCGGGTATGCGCCCGTGCACCGCCTCCCAGGCCCGCACATGATCCGCGGTCAATAGAAAATCCGGGTCCGCGCTTGCCTGCGCGGAGCAATCGATCACGCAGGCTGCGCCGACGAGATGCTGCACCGGCAGGGTGTCGGTCGCGTTGTTCGGCAGATCGCGGCCCGACACCCAGTGGATGGGAGCATCGAAATGCGTACCGGTGTGCTCGCCGCAGGAGAAATTATTCCAGTACCAGGCCGGACCGCGCTCGTCATAGCGCGACACCTCCTCGATGCGAAACGGCCAGCACTGCCCGAATTCAGGCGGCAGCACGATCTGCGGAAATTCCGGCGCCAACGTCTGCGTCAGATCGACCACGCGGACTCGCCCCGATACCAAATCGGCCGCCAATGAAATCAGCGAATTCGCAGCGTCGCGCTCGGCGCTCATACGCTCACCTCGCGCTCCAGAATTTTCGGATTCTCTCTCCAGCGGGCGAACCATTCCTGCGCCACGTCACCGGGATAAATATCCTCGACTCCGTCTTGGAGCGCCTTCACGAGAGCCTTTGCCAACGCATCCGGCCCGAGCTTCGGGGGCGGCAGCATCTGGTTCCACTCATCGTCGATCGGTCCCGGAAACGCGTTGATGACCCGCACGCCGCCGGCGCGCATCTCGGCGCGCAGGCATTGCGAGAGCGAGAGCGCAGCCGCCTTCGAGGCCGAAAACGTCCCGTGCGGCGGATAATTGCTGAGGGCGTAAATCGACAGCAGGTTGACCCAAGCGGTCGCACACGACTGGCCGTCCGCGCCCCGGCCGCGCAGCGCGGGTCCGAATTCCTGGGCCAGGCGCAGCAGACCGAAATAATTGACGTCCATCTCGGCGCGGGCCACTTCCACGCCGCTGCGCGAGGCGATGCCGTGGGTGCGATGGACCTCGGCGGTGTTGATCAGAATGTCGACTTTTCCGCCGATCTCGGCCGCTATTTGTTTCACCGATCGCGAGTCGGTCAAGTCGAGCGGCAACAGCGTGACTTGCGGCAATGCCTCGATCTGGGCTAACCCTGGGAATTTCTTCCATGGTTCGGCGTAACCCACCCATACGAGGTCTGCCCCGGCCGCGATCAGGGCTCGCACCACGGCCTGGCCGACCGCGGTCTTGCCGTCGGTCACCAACACTTTGCGGAATTTCGGGTCGCAGGTCATTTCACGAAGCTCCAGATCGTCCGCCATATTGGGCACCTCATCGATGGGAAAGGCCAGCAATACCCCCTGGCCGGACTTGTCGAGACGGGCACCGACGCGCACTCGGCAGGGAGCAGGTGCGCATCCGGCATGCAGATGCGCGACCACGGTGGGTCCCGCATCGAGACGCACCATCCCCAGGCGCCACGGCACTCGCTCGCGGAAGAACAAATCGTGGCTGTGATGTACGGTCGTCGAGGAAATCAATTCACCGGATCCGGACTGTTCGCGCCACTGAAGCTCATCGGACAGGCAGCGATGGCAGGCTTCGCGCGGCGGATATTGGGCGGCGCCGCAATGAGCGCATACCTGCAGCTCGAAGCGGCCGAGAGCAGCGGCCGCGGTGAGCCCAAGCGCCGCGCGCGACCGTGCCCACGGGGGCAGCAGCGGCAATCGCGTCCGCAGAATCGGATTCTTGCGTTTGGGCCTGCGCAGCGGCTCAATCATGCGTCGGCCCGCGCGAGAATGGCAGCTCCCGAACACAGACCCCGATCGTAGGTGATCATGCCGAAGCCAACCGCGAGCCCGAGGCGCGCTTCCGGCACGGCGCGCGCCAGATTGCGGCCGGTCAGCTGCCGGATGGTTTCGACCAATCCGAGGAACCCGGCCGCACAGCCGGCTTGGCCCGCCGAGAGCTGGCCACCGCTGGTGTTGATCGGAAATGAGCCGTCGGTGGTGAAGGTGTGGCGTCGGATGAATTCGGGTCCCTGCCCCTTCTCGCAAAAGCCCAGGTCCTCGAGCTGAATGACCGACATCACCGGATAGTCATCGTAGGTTTCCACGAAGTCGATGTCGGACGGCTCGACGCCGGCGGCGCCATACAAATGCTCCCGATCGAGAACCCAGCCGCCCCGGGTCTGAATCGGGTCGTCCGGAAACGCGTTGTGCCGCTCGCAGGTCGAGAGCACCCGCGCGTACGGCAGTCCGAGCGCCTCGGCACGCTGTCGGGTCATGACCAAGAATGCTTCGGCGCCGGCACAGGGCATGACGCAATCGAACAGCCGGATCGGATCCGCGATCGGCCTGGCGTCGAGGTACTCCTGCAGCGTGAGTTTCTTCTTGAACATGGCGTGCGGATAACCGAGCGCGTTGTCGCGCTGCGCGACGCAGATCTTGCCGAAATCCTCGCGCGTCGCCCCGTACATGCGCATGTAGTAAGAGGTCAGAAAGGCGAAGCTCGCATTCGGTCCGCCCGAGCCGTACGGGAACACGGCATCGCGCGCGAACACGCTGAAACTGCCGAGGCTTTGGCGAAACGAGTCGACGTGGTTGGTGTCGGCGCCGATGCATGCGACCACCTGCGCGTCTCCCGCCTGTACGGCGCGCAACGCACGGCGCAGCGCGACGATGCCGCAGGCGCCGCCGAGCGGAACATGGTCGAGCCAGCGCACCGTGACCCCGAGATGCTGCGTGAGTCCGATTGCCGTGTCGGGCGCCAGCATGAAGCTGCCGACGCTCAGGCCGTCGATGTCGGACTTCTCGAGCCCGGATTCCTTCAACAGCCTCGACAGCGCCCCGGCCACGAACCAATGCGCACTGCGGATGGAGTAACGCACGTACGGCACCGTCACCGGCGCCGCGAGCACCACATCGTGGTAGTCCCTGATATCCCCGCTTGCGATCAATGGATCTGCTCCGATCTTCCGCACGGCAATTAGTTTAACTCTAAAATATTTAGGATGTGCGAGCGCCGCCCCTATTCTCGCACCGCCGCCCGGCGCCGCTTGAGATTCCGCAGATCGAAAGCCTCACCCGCCCCGAGAGCCCGTACCGCCAGCGCCTTGATCTGGGCTCGAGCCAATTTTTGGGAGGCGGTCTGAGGCAATTCGGGTCGAAACGCGATGTACCCCGGCGACTTGAAATAGGCGAGCGCCTGCAGACAGTGGCTGTGTAATCGCGCCGCGGCCTCGAGAGCGGACGAGACGCCGGGGCGCAACACGATGAAAGCAAAGACTTCCTCGCCCCGGATCTCGTCGGGCACCGGACAAACCGCCGCGGCGATTACGTCGGGATGTGCCTGCAGCGCGCTCTCGACTTCGACGGCAGCGATGTTCTCGCCGCTGCGGCGAATCACGTTCTTCGACCGGTCGACAAAGAAAAAGCACCCGTCCCCGGCGACCCGCACCAGATCGCCGGTGTGAAACCAGCCGCCCGCCCATGCCTGCTCGGTAGCCCCCTCGTCCCGGTAATAGCCGGAGAAGAACCCACGGCGCGGATCCTCGCCTTCCTGCCTGACCAGCAATTCACCGACCGCGCCCGGCGCCACATCGAGTCCGGAGTCATCGACGATTCGATACGCCAACCCTTTCGGCGCCTTGCCGAGGCAACGTTGTCCCACATGCCGTGGTTCCTGGTTGGCGGTGATCCAGGCACCCGCCCCGGTCTCCGTCATCGCCCAGGCCTCGATGAGCGGCACCGCAAATCGGCGTTCGAATGCCGCATGATGCCGCGGATCGACCCCGGCGCCGAAGCCGAAGCGCAGGGCACCTTCGACCGGGTCTCGCAGGTCCGGCGGCGCCTTCAGCAGCAGCGCCGGCATGACGCCGAGATAGTGAAACACCGTTGCCCGGCTGTTGCGCAGCGATCGCCACCAGGTCGATGGATGAAACCGGTCGAGCTGAATCAGGCAGCCTCCGGTCATCAGCATCGCCATGAACGAGACCGCGAGTGCATTCATATGCGTCACGGGCAGGGGCGTGGCGAGCCGATCGCCCGCCAAGAAGCGACAATAGCCGTCGAGCCCGGTGTATAGGCGCCCAATTTCCAGGAAATACTCGTTCGACAGGATGCAGCCCTTCGGCGCACCCGTCGTGCCCGACGTGTAGAGAAGCGCAGCCTCATTGGGCGCCGTCACCGGCGGCCGCGCCGCCGCCGGAAAGTCGCGCTCATCCTCCGCCACCACGTGCAGCGCGGCGAGGCCCGACAAGCAGGCACCGACATGCCCCGCATGGCCGGCGTGCGTCAGCACCAGCGCGGCATCGCAATGCGTGAGGATGAACCCGAGCTCCTGGGTGCTCATCGCTGCGTTGAGCGGCACGATACTGATCCCGAGCGAATTCAATGCGAGAAAATGCAGGAAAAACTCGATGCGATTATCGAGTGCGACCGCGATGCGCTGGCCGGGCCCATAGCCCGCCGCTCGCAGCCGTGCCGCAATCGCCGCGACGCGGGATCGGGCCTCGACATAACGCAAGGTGAGGTCATGCGCCGCATATGCCGAGCAAGCCTCCAGCGGAACGTGCAGGAAATCGCGCTCGGCATGATTCGCGGCGGCGGCTTCGAAGGCCGTCGACACCGAATCCGCGGGACTCACTCCTTGAATCCAGGTATGCCCTGGGCCAATCGGCTTCGCGCCAGGCGCTGTGCCTGACGAACCGCGCCGTGAAAATCGGCGTTTACATCCTCGATCGCAACGTTGCGTCTGAAGAAATCCGCCCAGATGAATTCCGCGAATGCGGTGCGGGTCTTCTCGTAACCCCCGGCATCGCGCACGAACCCGGCGAGCGAACGATAGACATCGTCGGTGAGTTCACCCAGATGGCCGGGAATGCAGGCATAATGGTGCCGCACTCCATTCTGATCCAACGGATGGACCCAGCTGTTTTCATCCATTTTGCGCCAGAATTCCTCGTGCTCGAGCGAACCGAAATCGGCGTCGACTGTGAAATATCCGCTCACCACGCCGGCCTCCAAAGCGGCCCGCGCCAGATGATGATGATCCGTGATATAGAGCTTCTTGCCCGGCCCGATGACCACCGGCATCGGATGGGATTCCAGGAATTCCCCCTGCTCCTTGGCTGACAGCGCGCACAGATGCTTTCGCTTCGCCTCGACCTCGATCAATCCGATCGTCAGTTGAGTCGGGCAAAGGCTCATAATGGGCGCTTGCTGAACCTTGCTCATGAGCGCGTCGGGTTCTCCGGTCGGCGAAGATTTTTACGGATTCCCGTGACGCGCCGCGGCCGTGGGACGACGCAATTCCGAAAAGGGCGGCGGAATGGTGGCCGTGAAACTTGCGCGTTCGGCATGACGATCCAGGTACTGCCCGAGTTCCTTCGCGCCATTCAATGCCTCGCCGCTTTCGGGGCACTCACGCAGGTACGCGACCACCGGCAATAGATTCATGTCGGCATAACTGAATTCGCTACCGACCAGATGGCCGGTTTGGGCCACCGCACGATTGCAAACACCCACATAGGTGCGCAGCTCCGGCAATGCCTTATCGATGAGCGTGCGATCCGGCTGACCGTCGGCCGTCCTTGGAAAGAAATAGCATTGCAAGTAGGTGTTGATCGCCGGAATCATCACCGTATTGGCAATCGACACCCATTGTTCGATCTTGGCGCAGCGCCTGGCGTCCTCCGGAAACAGCCGGGGGCCGGGGAATACCCGGTCAATATAGGTCGCTATCGCCTTGGATTCGCACAACGAAAATTCGCCGTGCCGCATCACCGGAATCTTGCCGAGAGGATGGATGGCGCTTACTTCCGGCGAGCGGGGCCTTCCCGGCGTCAAGCGGTAGGGCACCGCCTTTTCTTCGCAGACGATGCGCACCGTGCGAACGAAGTTCGATTGCGGCACGCCGATGATCTCCAAGTCGCTCATAACCCCTCCGATTGGATTGTCGGCCGCGGGACAAAACCACGCGGGGCGATCCACTCACCATATTCTTATATAACATATCGAGACGATGATCTATTCGGCGCGCTTCATGGGTTTGAGGCCCGCAATGTGCGGATATCGGCGCCGCTGCCGGGCCATTGGCGCACGGAAATTTCTCCTCCCGAACCGATTTGCCGTAGGATTCGAAAAATGGAATCACTCAACAAAATCGCCGCCTCGCACAAGGAGCACGGTTGAATCGCTCCACCTTGGGCCGCACGGCCGCTCTGACGCACATTTCGCGCCTGGAATCGGAGAGCATACACATCATGCGGGAGGTCGTCGCGGAGTGCGAGCGTCCGGTGATGCTGTATTCGGTGGGCAAGGACAGCGCCGTGATGCTGCATCTCGCCCGCAAGGCGTTCTACCCGACCCCGCCGCCGTTCCCGCTGCTGCACGTCGATACCACGTGGAAGTTCCGGGCGATGTACGAAATGCGCGACCGGATGGCGCGCGACAGCGGCATGCAGTTGATCGTCTACCAAAATCCGGAAGCCGTGCGGCGCGGCATCAACCCGTTCGACCACGGCCCGCTGCACACCGATATGTGGAAGACCGAGGGGCTGAAGCAGGCTCTGACCCAATACAACTTCGATGCCGCCTTTGGGGGGGCGCGCCGCGATGAGGAAAAATCCCGCGCCAAGGAGCGCATCTTTTCCTTCCGCTCGGTCAATCAGCGCTGGGATCCGAAGAGTCAGCGGCCCGAACTCTGGCATCTGTACAACGCCCGCAAGGCCAAGGGAGAGAGCATTCGGGTGTTCCCAATCTCGAATTGGACCGAACTCGACGTCTGGCAATACATCCAGCTCGAGAACATTCCGATCGTGCCGCTGTATTTTTCCGCGCCGCGCCCCACCGTCAAACGCGACGGTCTTTTGCTCATGGTCGACGACGATCGATTTCGGCTGCGTCCGGGCGAGACCCCGGTGGAGCGCTCGATCAGATTTCGCACCCTCGGCTGCTATCCCTTGACCGGCGCGGTCGAGAGCACCGCAACGACATTGCCTGAGATCATTCAAGAGATGCTGCTCACCACCACATCGGAGCGGCAGGGCCGCGCCATCGATCACGATCAGGCCGCTTCCATGGAACAAAAGAAGCAGGAAGGATATTTTTGATGGCCGTCTCCACCACAACCTCCGCCAACGAGCCGCGCAACCTCATCGCCGAGGACATCAATGCGTATCTGCGGCAGCATCAGCACAAATCGCTGCTGCGTTTCATCACCTGCGGTTCGGTCGATGACGGAAAATCGACCCTCATCGGCCGCCTCTTATACGACAGCAAATTGATCTTTGCCGACCAGCTCGCGGCGCTCGAGGCCGACAGCAAGCGGATCGGCACTCAGGGCGAGAACATCGATTTCGCGCTGCTGGTCGACGGCCTCGCCGCGGAGCGCGAACAAGGCATTACGATCGATGTGGCTTATCGCTTCTTTTCGACCGATCGGCGAAAATTCATCGTTGCCGATACGCCGGGCCACGAACAATACACGCGCAACATGGTGACCGGCGCATCAACCGCGGATCTTGCGATCATTTTGATCGATGCCCGCAAGGGAGTGTTGACGCAAACACGCCGGCACAGCTACCTCGCTCATCTTCTCGGCATTCGCCACCTGGTGCTGGCGGTCAACAAGATGGACCTGGTCGGCTACAAACAGAGCGCCTACGATGCCATCGTCGCCGAATATCGCGCGTTTGCCCGCACCATCGGAATCGAGGCCTTAGTGCCGATTCCGATTTCCGGGCTTGCCGGGGACAACATCACGACGCGCTCGAGCGCCACTCCCTGGTACTCGGGAGCTGCCCTGCTCGAGCATCTGGAGACCGTCGAGATCGATGCCACCGGCGCGCGGCTGCGGCCTTTCCGCATGCCGGTGCAATGGGTCAACCGGCCGAACGCGGACTTCCGCGGTTTCTCGGGATTGATCTGCGACGGACGAATCCAGCCGGGCGACGCCGTGCGCGTGCTGCCGTCGGGCAGGGTCTCGGCGGTATCGCGCATCGTCATCCAAGGTGGCGATCTCGATGAGGCCGTGGCCGGGCAATCGGTGACCATCACGCTCGCCGACGAGGTCGACTGCAGCCGCGGCGACGTTCTCTCGATCGCGGATGATCCGCCCGAGGTGGCCGATCAATTCGAGGCAGCCATCGTTTGGATGTCGGACGAGGAATTGCTGCCGGGACGGCCATACTGGCTCAAGCTCGGCACCCAGACCGTTACCGCGACGGTCCACAGCCCGAAATACCAGGTCAACGTCAATACGATGGAGCATCTGGCCGCAAAGACGCTGAGACTCAATGCAATCGGCGTGGTCAATTTCTCCACCGACAGGCCCTTGGTGTTCGAGGCCTATGAAAAAAGCCGCGACCTGGGCGGCTTCATCCTGATCGATAAGATCAGCAACGCGACCGTCGCCGCCGGGATGCTGCATTTCGCGCTGCGCCGATCGCAGAATGTGCACTGGCAGGCGCTCGACGTCGACCGCGACGCGCATGCGCGGCTGAAGCACCAGCGGCCGCGGCTGTTGTGGTTCACCGGCTTGAGCGGCGCCGGCAAATCGAGCATCGCCAATCTGGTGCAGAAAAAGCTGTACGCGCTCGGCAAACACAGCTTCTTGCTCGATGGCGACAATATCCGCCATGGCCTGAACCGGGATCTGGGTTTCACCGATGCCGACCGCGTGGAAAATATCCGCCGCATCGGCGAAGTCGCCCGGCTCATGACCGATGCGGGCCTGATCGTGTTGACCGCGTTCATCTCGCCGTTCCGCGCCGAGCGGCGCATGGTGCGCGACATGACCCCGCCGGGCGAGTTCATCGAGATCTATGTGGAGACCCCGCTGGCGGTTGCCGAGAAGCGCGACGTCAAGGGCCTATATAAGAAAGCGCGAGCCGGTCAACTGAAGCACTTCACCGGAATCGATTCGCCCTACGAGGCGCCGGAAGATCCCGAAATTCGGGTCAATACCGAGGAAATGTCCGCCGAGGAGGCGGCCGAGGCGATCGTGACCTACGTCTTGCGGACCGCAGAAGGCTAGGCGGCCGGCGCGGCCGTTGCCGCGCTGCGAATGCCGCGCAATTGTGCGGCGTAGCGCTGCAAATGGGTATCGCTGTCGCCGAACATGAGGTTGATAACGGTGAGCCGCTTGAACCAATGACTCACTTGCAGATCGTCGGTCATGCCCATGCCGCCGTGCAGTTGCACCGCCTGTTGACCGATGAAGCGGCCGGCGTCTCCGATAACCACCTTCGCCGCCGACAACGCCCGCCGCCGCTCGCCGACGTCCGCCGAGATGCAGCGCAATGCCGCGAGATAGCTCATCGATCGGGCCTGCTCCAGATGCACCGCCATGTCGGCCACGCGGTGCTGCAGCACCTGGAAGCGGCCGATCGGTTGGCCGAATTGCTGACGAGTTCGCAGGTATTCGACGGTCGCGTTCAGCACCGCCTGCATGATGCCAACGGCCTCCGCGCACAACGCAGCGACTCCGATGTCGAAAGCGGCTTCGATCGCGGGCAGGGCGCCGCCCTCGCTGCCTAGCCGGGAAGCTGCTGGCAGCTTCGCGTCCCGCAGGTGAACCTCGGCGGCGCGCTGGCCGTCGACAGTGGAGTACTCCTCGAGCAGCAGGCCCGGCGTGCCGCGAGACACCATGAACAGTGCCACCCCTGCCTGGTCGCGCACCTCGCCCGCCGTACGCGCCGACACCAGCAAGGTATCGGCCATCCCGGCATGCAGGACCACGGCCTTGTGCGCATCCAACCGGTAGCCTTCCCCGTCGGGTCGGGCGCGCGCGGCGACCCGACGGGCGTCGAAGCGTCCATCGGATTCGAAATGCGCGACGGCCGCGATGTGCTCACCGCAGGCCATGGCGCGCAGCATATCGGCGGCCGGCGCCGCACCCGCAAATTGGTTGAGCAGTGCGGTGGCGATCACGGCGCTGGTGAGGACCGGCTCCTGCAGCAGCGTCGGGCCGCACGCATCCATCAACGACAGCGTTTCCTGTGGTCCATAGCCGAGACCGCCGAGCTCGGCCGGGACATTGATGGCGGTCACGCCTAGATCCGCCAAGCCGCGCCACAGAGTCGGATCCCAGCCCGATCCCGAGCGCTTGATGGCCAACGAGCGCTCGAAAGGGTGTTCCTTGGCGAGAAAGCTCCGCACCGCATCGTGGAGCTGCCGTTGTTCGTCGCTGAAGTCGAAGTCCATGGCGGCGTGGTCCTTAAAGTCCCATCATCTTGGCGATGATGTTTTTCTGAATCTCGTTGGTGCCGCCGAATATCGACAACTTGCGCAGATTCAAATAGGCGGCCGTGGCGCCCGCCGCGTAACGCGGCCCCGCGGGCGGCAAGGCCGGATCCGCCTGCCACCCCGCCTCCATGGCCTCGCGCCGCATCGGCAGCGCATACGCTCCGGCGGCGCGCATCAGCAGCTCGGAAATGTCCTGTTGGATCTCGCTTCCCCTGATTTTCAGCATCGAGGCTTCCGGCCCCGGCGCCCGCGATTTTTGTTCGTCGCACAGCACCCGCAGATTGGTGATCTCGAGAGCGGCCAGTTCGATCTCGACTCGTGCGACGCGCGCGGCGAAAAGCGGGTCATCCAGCAGAACTCCCTCGTCTTTGCGCTGCGCCGCGGCCACTCGCTTGAGACGCGCGAGTTCGCGCTTGGCGGTGCCGATGCCGGCGATGATGGTGCGTTCGTGGCCAAGCAGAAATTTGGCGTAGGTCCAGCCGCGATTCTCTTCGCCGACCCGATTTTCGAGCGGCACACGCACATTTTCGAACCAAACGTCGTTGACTTCGCGGCCGCCGTCCATGAGTGCGATCGGGCGCACGCTGATGCCGGGGCTTTTCATGTCGATCAGCAGGAACGTGATGCCGGACTGCGGCTTTGCCTGCGGGTCGGTACGGACCAGGCAGAAAATCCAATCGGCGAAATGGCCGAGCGTATTCCAGGTCTTTTGACCGTTGACGAGGTAGTGATCGCCATCGCGCACCGCGCGCGTGCGCAGCGAAGCCAGGTCGGATCCCGCTCCGGGCTCGGAATACCCCTGACACCACCAGGCCTCTCCGCTGAGGATCTTCGGCAGAAACTTCGACTGCTGGGCGGCGCTGCCATAGGCCATGAGCACCGGGGCCACCATTTTGAGCCCGAACGGAATCAGACGCGGCGCGCCGGCCTGCGCCGCTTCCTCCTCGAAGATGTATTGTTGCACGGCGTTCCACCCGGTCCCGCCGAATTGCAACGGCCAATTCATGGCGCCCCAGCCGCGCTCGTACAAACGGCGCTGCCACATCAGGTAATCTTCGCGGGCGAGTTCGTATCCGCCGTGCACCTTGTCGCGAATATCGGCAGGAAGACGCTCGCGGAGAAATCGCCGGACGTCCTCGCGGAACGCCCGTTCTTGTTCGGTGAATTCGAGGTGCATGTTTGCTTCCGCGGTGCTGCGTTTGATTCTACTATAGAGACCCATGATCGGTATGCTCCGCGCCGCCTCGGTCGAGATCGCTTGAAGATGGCGGTCCGGGAGCTTTTCGAGCTTCGAGGACAGGTCGCGCTGGTTACCGGCGGCTCGCGTGGACTCGGCCTGCAAATCGCCTCGGCGCTGGGCGAAATGGGAGCGAAAATAGCCCTTTGCGCGCGCCGGCCCGGCGAACTGGCCGCTGCCGCAACCACCCTTGAGTCACTGGGCATCGACGCATTCACGGTGGTCTGCGATCTTGCCAGACCCGAGCAGGTGCCGCCGCTGGTGGACGCGGTCATGGGGCGCTACGGAACCGTCGATGTGCTGGTCAACAATGCCGGCACCAGCTGGGGCGGTCCCGCCGAGGATCTGCCGCTCGAGGCCTGGGACAAGGTCATGAGGTTGAATGCGGGCAGTGTCTTGCAGCTCAGCCAGGCGGTCGCGAACCGGTGCTTCATTCCGCGCCGCTCGGGCAACATCATCAATGTCGCCTCGGTAGCCGCGCTGCGTACCCAGATGCACATGAAAGCGGCGAGCTACTACGCCTCCAAGGCCGCGGTCTTGCATTTGACGCGCGCCCTCGCCGGGGAATGGGGTCCATACGGCATTCGCGTCAATGCGATCTGCCCGGGTTTCTTTCCGTCGAAAATGTCCCGCGGCTTGCTCGAAAAGATCGAGAGCTCGGTGATCGCGCAAACTCCTCTCGGGCGGCTCGGCAACGATACCGATTTGATGGGCGCCGCCGTTTACCTGGCCTCGGCGGCGTCCCGCCATGTCACCGGCCAGTACATTTGCGTGGACGGCGGCGCTTCGATCGCTTGAACGTCGTTAGGCGCGCCGACTCAGCGTTCACGCAGGAATTCGAGAACCGCGGCGTTGAATTTCCGTGGGTTTTGCAGCATCGCAAAATGACTGACGTCGGACAGGATCACCAGGCGCGCGCCGGGAATGCTCGAGGCCATGTATCGCGTATGCTCGGGCCGGATGGCCTCGTCGTATTCGCCGTCGGCTATGACGACGGGTATTTTTAGGGACCGCAGCTGCTCGGCGCTGAACTCGGGCTGCGTCTCCCACATCTTGCCGATGGCCGCGCTGAACGAGTCCCATTGGTCCGGAGTCGGGGACAATTGGCGATATTCCCCGGGGACTCGCGCTAAATACGCGGCAAAAACCGGGGTCTTGTCGACTCCATCCTCGGCACCCGATACATCGGTGTTGGCGCCAAAAGCGAACAGACGCGCCAGGCGATCCGGATGATTCACCGCCAGATCGACTCCAATGATTCCGCCATCGCTCCAGCCGACCACGCTGACTCGCCGGATCGTCAGCGCATCGAGCAATCCGATCACGTCGTCGGCCATCAAATGATAGCTGTACGGCGCGTCGGATCGGGTGCTGCGTCCGTGTCCGCGGCTGTCCATCGCGAAGACGCGATACCCATGATCGATGAGCACCGGTATCAGCTTGCCGAAATAATTGGAATTCCCGAATCCCCCGTGAAGCAGCAGCACGGGCACTGCCTTGGACCGCCCTCCCCATTCGGCATACCAAATTCGCGCGCCGCCGACTTCGACGTGCCGATCGATCGTTCCCCGGGGCAGCTGCGGCGTTGCCGGCAGCGATTGCCAAACTTCCGCGGCGCTCGCCGACAGTGCCGCCACGCACAGCACCAAGGCGGCGATACGGCGTGCGGATCCAATATGAGTGAAGGAATTCATGCAGGCTAGAAAATACCCATCACGATGCCGGCCGCCAGGGTGGCGCCCAGCTGCGCACATTGCTGCAAGTGCATTGCAGAAATTCGCTTCGGCCGAAGGATTTCCTCCGGTGTCTGCGCATGGGTGCAAACAATCAACGGATCGGCGATCGGCCGCAAGCGCCAACCGGTCGCGATCCGGGCGATCTGTTCCGCGGCGTTACGGCCGTCGCTGCCGGCGCAGATGAGCGCTGCGTAGGGCCTGCCGTTGAGCCGCTCCAACGCCGCATAGTAGGTGCGGTCGAAAAAATCCTTCATTTGTCCGGACATGGCCGCGAGGTTTTCCGGTGTTGCGAAAACATAGCCGTCGGCGCCGAGTACGTGTGCAGCGCTCGCATCCGCGGCCCGCAGTAATGACACGTGAAGTGCGGATTCGGCGGCGGCGGCGCTTTCCGCCGCGGCATTCGCCATCTGCAGCGTGCCGCCGGTCATGGAGTGATACACGATGAGCAGCGTCTTCATGCTTCAGCGCCGATCGGTGACGCG
>Ga0209890_10000860_pt1 | contig 14129 bp, 14 predicted proteins | sample OrgsoiDNA2013049_FD_185799 | JGI IMG/M metagenome (GOLD analysis project Ga0209890, IMG submission 185799) | Permafrost soil microbial communities from the Arctic, to analyse light accelerated degradation of dissolved organic matter (DOM) -... | ecosystem: Environmental > Terrestrial > Soil >...
GGAGAAATGTCGGCCGCTCTCGCGACGCGCACAAACGCCGCCGGCACCGTGGCCGAGATGTCGATCCCGATGAACGGCAACGGTAGCGACGCGACGTCCAATCATGCGTTGAGCACGCTGCGAGGCACGCTGATTCCAGCCACGATCGGCAAGGTGCCGGGCGTGCACGCTTATGTCACGGGCGAAACCGCTGGATCGCGAGATTTCGGGCACCAGCTTGCGAGCAGGGCGCCGCTGGTGTTCATGTTCGTTCTCGGCCTCGCGTTCCTGGTGCTGCTGATGGCGTTTCGGTCATTGACCATTGCGCTCACGGCGATCGTGCTCAACCTGCTATCGATCGGTGCGTCGTACGGTCTCATGGTGTTGGTGTTCCAGCACCACTGGTTCGACGGCATTCTTGGCTACACGTCTACCGGAACGATCGCTACCTGGATCCCACTCTTCATGTTCGCGATCCTGTTCGGACTGTCGATGGACTACCACGTGTTCATCTTGAGTCGGGTGGTAGAAAATCGCCGGCGCGGCATGTCGACGAGGGACGCCGTCGAGCGCGGTATCGCGTCGACCGCAGGCGTCATCACGAGCGCGGCCGTCATCATGGTTGCGGTCTTCTCGATCTTCGGGACGTTGTCACAGGTAACGATGAAGCAAATCGGCGTCGGGCTCGCCTCTGCCGTGTTGCTTGACGCGACCGTCGTCAGGGCAGTGTTGTTGCCAGCGGTGATGGCCATGCTAGGCGACCGCAACTGGTACCTGCCTCGGTGGCTCGCGTGGTTGCCGTGGGGCGACCTCCACAGTTCTGAAGTCTCAACCCACGCAGCGGCTATGCAGCTTGAGACTGCCTCAAGTTCGGGTGGTTGAGTCGGCGCACCTCTGACTAAGCTCGGCTGACATGAGCCCCATCGGCGTTACTGGCGTCACCGGGAGACTCGGTGCGAAGGTCGCGGCTCGTCTCGCCGATCGCGGGGTCGCGCAACGGCTCCTCGCACGTCGACCCGAAGCCGCCCCGAGCTTGGCCAACGCCGAGGTCGTTGCGGTCGACTACACCGACGCCAGCACAGTTGGCAAGGCGCTGGACGGCGTGCAGACGCTGTTCATGGTCTCCGCCAAAGAATCGGCCGACCGAGTCGACGTACATCGCGCGTTCGTCGACGCCGCCGCCGAGGCCGGCGTCCGTCATCTCGTCTATACGTCTTTCTACGGCGCGGCACCGGATGCGATCTTCACGATTATTCGCGACCACTGGGCAACCGAGGAGCACATCCGCGTCAGCGGAATGCAATGGACGTTCCTGCGCGACAACCTGTACCTCGACCTCGCGCCGATGCTCGGCGGTCCCGAAGGCGTGATCCGCGGTCCGGCCGGCGATGGGGTGTTCTCACCAGTTGCCCAGGACGACATCGCCGACGTCGCGGTTGCGGTGCTCATGAACCCGAGCGAGCATGCCGGCCAGGCCTACGACCTGACCGGTCCGGAGCAACTGTCAATGGCGGCCGTAGCCGCCGTCGTGACCGAGCTCACCGGACGCCAGGTTCGCTACGTCAACGAGACGTTGGCCGAGGCCTATGCATCGAGGGCGTCCTACGGCGCGCCCGACTGGGAGGTCGAGGCTTGGGTCAGCACCTATCTCTCGATAGCGGCCGGCGAAATGGCTGGCATCAGCGACTGTGTCGAAAGAATCGCCGGCCATCGGCCGATGAGTCTGCGCGAGCTACTGTCTCGATCGCCATGACCGCATCGTGGCCGGACGACCACTACTCCGCGCTGTGACACACGGCCTCGACGTTGTTTCCGTCTGGATCGCGGACGAACGCACCGTAGTAGGTCGGGTGGTACTCGGGCCAGAGACGGGACTCGTGGAGCACCGCCGCGCCCGCCGTTGATGCCGCCTGGAGGAACGCGGCGACGGCAGCCCTACTAGGCGCGGCGAACGCGATGTGAGCTTCCCGGAATCCGTCGCCGGTCGCACGTGGGCCGATCCAGAACCGAGGTCTTGATGGTGTGCCGAACCCAATCACGTCCCCGAAATCCATGACCCGCCCGGCACCGATCGTTGCGAGCACCGCATCGTAAAACCGTGCGCTGGCGGCAACGTCGCCACACTGAATGGACAGATGATCGATCATGACAACATCCTCCCGATTGCTGTTCGCTAAGGCCGCTTAGCCTTCACGGTTCGGGCTGGCGTTGGATGAACTCGGCCATGCCAGGAACGGTGAACGCAATCGCGCCGTGCTCTGGGGCGTAGACGATGCCTTTTGAAATGAGGCTCGCGCGGGCCGGGCCAAAGCTGGTCGGCGGGCGCCCCAACCGCCGGGCCACTTCACTCGAGCTGCCGCCTTGATCGCCGTCCATTGCAAGTGCTCTGAGGTACTGCTGCTCAGAACGCGTCGCGCGGTCCCACCGAACGCGGAAGAATCCGTCATCGAGCGCCGCACGACCGCGTACCGCACCGACTCGAGCATCTGCATAGGTGATGGGCGAGCTAGCTGCTTCATTCCAGGTTTCTTGGCCGAACTGCTGAAGAAAGTACGGGTAGCCCTGCGCTTCCGCGACGATGAGGTCGATCGCGTCGTCGTCCCACGCGACACCCTCGGCCGCCGCCGGCTCGATGAGCGCCTCGCGAGCCAGGTCGTCGTCGAGGTGCTCGATCCGCTCGAACGTGAACAATCGCTCGGCGTACGACTTCGCCTCAGCGAGAACCCGAGGCAGGCTCGGCAGGCCGGCAAGGGCGAACAGGCACGGCCAGTCGTTTTGAGCAGCGAGGTGCGCGGCGGCGCAGACCGCGGTGAGCTCGTCGCCGACGAGGTCTTGCGCCTCGTCGATCAGGATCGCTAACCCGACACCTTCTTCGCGAGCAGCCGCAGACAAGTCGCGCACGAGTTTCGCGAGGTCTGTTTCCATTGACCCGGTGTCGGCTCCGCCGCCCACTGTCTCGGCGAGGTCGACCCCGAAACTCCACGATCCGATCGCGTCGACCGACGCCTTGAAACTGAGGGCTGTCTTCAGCCCCTGGAGCACGCGTCGCCCGGCGGATGGCCGGGCCAGATCGGCCAGCGGCGCGTGTAGCGCTTCACTGAGCGCCGCCCGCAGCCGCTTGCCCGCAGCGGCCTCGACCTGGGCGACGATCCATTTCCGGTGCGCCGCGTCTCGAGTCAGCATGCTGAGCAGAACGGTTTTACCAACGCCGCGCAGACCGTAGAGCACGAACGACTGCGCTGACCGGCCGGCATCGGCCCGTTGCAACGCGATGCGCCACGCTTCCCGTTGAGCGTCGCGGCCGACCAGAGCCATCGGGGTCCGACCGGCGCCGGGCGCGTATGGGTTGTGGACCGGATCCATGGCGGCAACTATAGCGAGTTCTAGCGACATCTAGTCAGGAGCTATATAGCCGTATCAAGAGCTAGATATTGGGCAGGGTGTCTACGATCAGGCCCCATGGATCTGCAGGAGTCGACCGCGGTCCTTGCCCGCACGCCACTGGTCCTGCAGGCGTTGCTGGGCGACCTCTCCCCCGAGCAGATGCGGCGCACCGACGGGCCTGACACGTGGAGCGCGCACGACATCGTCGGCCACTTGCTCGCGGGCGAGATCGAAGACTGGGTGCCACGGGCGCAGATCATCATCGAACACGGCACCGATCAAGCCTTCGAGCCGTTCGACCGGAGCGCGATGCGCACCACAGCGACCGAATCCCCGGCCGCGCTCCTCGACCGGTTTGAAACCGCACGCGCAACGAGTCTCACGACGCTAACGGCGATGCAGCTCACGGCGTCCGATCTGAAGCGTGAGGGGCGACACCCCGAGCTCGGCGTCGTCACTCTCGGCCAGTTACTGGCGACGTGGGTGGCGCACGATCTCACCCACCTTGCGCAGATCAGCGAGGTGCTGGCGCGTGCCTACACCGCGGACGTCGGTCCGTGGCGGCAGTATCTGCCGGCGCTCGACCGGGTCGCGTCTGCCGAGTGACGCGTGGCTACTCCTGTTAATCGAAGCGGACGACGACGAACGCGGCGTCATCTCGCAGGCGACCGGTGAGATGCCGGTCAAGGATCCCGGCAATGTGTTCAGCCGAGGCGCGATGTTGATTGCTGAGCAGCGCGTGGACACGGTGATCGTCGACGCCGTTGTGTAGGAGAGCCTCGATGAGCCCGTCAGAAAAGATCACCATCGATTCGCCGGGTTCGATGGACGCCGATGTCTGGCTGTATTGCGATCCGGCGACCCAACCAAGCGCGGGGTCGGTGGTTCCGACACCTTCGATATGACCGTCGCGACGCAGAAGGAGTGGCTGCGGATGACCGCCGAGTGCGACGGAAAGATCGGCGCCCCCGGATTTCCGCAGGCGCAGCTGAGCTAGTGCGACCGTGCAATACGTCTCTGGGTCGTCGTAAGCATCGGTCAGAACTTGGTTCAGGCGGGTCAGCGCCGAGGCCGGGGTCCAGGCGTCAAGGAGATGGGAGCGAAGTGTCCACCGGGCCGCGCCCGTCAGGGTGGCGGCGGCGGCGCCCTTCCCACTCACGTCGCCGACGACGACGGCGCAACCTGCACCGGTGACGATGACATCGTAAAAGTCACCGCCCACTTGCTCACGGTTGGCAACGTGATAGCGCGCAGCGATCGACATGCCGGCGATGGCCGGTAGCGCGCGTGGAAGCAGGCTCGCTTGCAAAATGGCGGAGATCTCCTGAGCATGCCGCCGACGCGCACCTTCAATGTCCCTGGCCTCGTCGGGCGTCGGGTCGGCGCGCGCCGTGAGCAGAAGGTGACCCACAACCGAGTCGCCGTCGGCGTCAGGGGTCGCTTCGCTTTGGTTCAGGAAGTAGGTCGCGACAGCTTCAGCCGGGAGCCCGAATTGCTCGGCGGTGATGCGCAGTGACTGGGCAGCCCACGTCGGTGGGCAGTTCGCCAACCCGGCAAGAGCTGCCTGGGCGCGGGCGAAAACCAGCCGACCGGGGAATCCAGGGAATGCGGCTTCGGATGCCTGTTCGGGTAACGGCTGTGAGGTAACGAGGCCGCCGGCCACACCTGTCGCTGCGCCGTCGTCCTCGTCAGAGCGGATCCGCCCGAGGAACGTCCGCCGACGCGCGGGCGCCTGGGCCATGGGTACTCCTCGCCGGTCGACTTGCAACCGCACTACCGGAGTCCGGAGCAGCACGCAGAGTGCCGGAACCCGGCATCGCACCATCAAGCTACCCGAGAAAAGGTCCCGCCGGAGTTGAATTGGCGACGCGCTATGAGCGGAGGGGCCGGCCCGCACTCGGCCACGGCGTCGGGTTGTTTCAGCGGCGCGGCGTCTGCGGCAGCAGGATGGCGGCCAACCCGTGATCGAGCAGCTGTTGCGCTGGCATCGCTCGGGCCACGACCGCTTGCGCGACCTCGCTCAGGCGCTCATTGTGATCGCGGGCGTAGCGGCGGAGCACCGCGAAAGCCTGATCCATATCGAGGTTGCCGAGCTGCGCGAGCAGCCCCTTGGCTTGCTCGAGCACAATCCGGCTTTGGAGGGCCACCTGCAGTTGCTGGTTGATGGACTCCTTGTCAGTGGTGGCCTTGTCCACGACCAGCGCGACGCTGGCAACATACGCAAGCGCTTGACCCAAATTCAGATCCTCCTCGGCCAGCGCCCCAACAGAAGCTCCGAACAGCCCGAGTGTGCCGAGCACGGTGTCGCGTAAGCGCATCGGCAACGCATGAACAGACGCGAAACCGGCCGCTGTCGCCGCGGCGACAAACTCTGGCCAACGGGCCGCCTCTGCCTGCAGATCAGCCACCGCAACGGGGACACCACTATGGAAACAATCAAGGCATGGGCCCTGGTCACGTTGCAGCTGAAAGAGCTCGAGGGTCCGCGTCCGCTCGGACGAGGCCGCTACGACGTGCAATCTCCCTTGTGGGTCGGCGAGAAGAAGTCCGGCCGATTCGATATCGAGCAGCCGGGCACAGTCGGCTGTCAGGCCACTCAGGAGGTCGACGGGATCAAGGCCGTCGACAAGGCTGTTCGCCACGAAGACGAATGCCTCGGTGAGAGTTCGCTCTCGATCCCCGGTCATGACAAACGCCGTCCGTGTCGCCCAAACCCGGGCGCCGGTACATCCGAATCCAGTTCCAGCTGGCGTTCGATGATCGCCCAGGCGACCCCACTGGCCGTCATCCCGTTCGAAAATGCATGTGCGCGTAACCTCATCAGTGCCTCCGATGGGCCTACATCCAGCTGCCCCATGAGCATCCCCGTCGCCTGATACACCTCGACACGTGCGAGCGAGGCGAGCTGATCAACCCGAGGGTCGCCATTTGCCGGGTCGCTCACATCCAGCTTGCCACTCATCAGGTCCAGCAGCGGCATCGATGCGAATCCGGCCGCGAGCAGGCCGCCGGCGAGGGCACTCTCGGTCAAGGGTCCAGGCTCGTTACGGAACAAATCCAGCGCACCAACCGCAGACGAGCCGACCTCGACAGGGAGGGCGAAAACCGCACGCACACCCGACTCGAGAACGGCGCCCGCGTATGCGGGCCAACGCTGCTCGCGTGGATCCGTCAAATCCGGGACCAGCACCGCACGGGAACTACTGACCGCCTCCAGACACGGACCTTCGCCAAACGTGAACTGAAACTCGTCGAGCTTGCGACTCATCTCACCGCTGGATCCGAAAGTGCCCTGAATCGCGCCGGTGAGCACCAACGAGATGGCTGCGCCATCGACCTCGAGCAGATCGACGCACACCTCGCACAGGCGGTTAGCCGCCGAGACGCCGCGGGTGCCATCGGCAACGGCCGCACTGAGCGCTGACCGGAGAGCAGTAAGAGTCATTGCGGGGCGCCGTCGAGTCGCACTGCATCACGGATCGAGCGCTTTACGTCGCGTCTCATCGCCGTTGCCTGTCATTAAGCAATCGTGGGCGGCGTTGGGAGCGAGGTCCGGACACGTCCAAGCACGCGGAACAACACCAGCCTCCCACGCAGACGCGGGGAAAGATACAAAATGGGCGTCCAGGTTGGCCGCACGAGTTTTGCCGAGCGGGTGGTAGGGCACAACCCCGATGTACCCGACAGCCGAGGACCCGACAGCCGAGGACCCGACCGCCGGTTGGCTCGAATTGCGCAAGGGAGCCCGCTATGACGTCGATCGCAGTTGTCGCGCATTCGGCCAAGACCCTCGGTGGCGGCTTGGGCGAGTTGCGCGAAACCTTGGCACGCGAAGGGTTTGCGAACCCACAGTGGTACGAAGTCGCGAAGAGCCGAGAGGCGCCCAAGTTTGCCCGTCGTGCTTTCAAAGAAGGCGCCGACGTGGTCTTCGTATGGGGCGGCGACGGCACCGTGCAACGGTGCATCGACGCGTTGGCGGGTAAGTCCGCGACGATCGCCATCCTGCCCGCCGGCACGGCAAATCTCTTGGCCACGAATCTGAATGTGCCGAAGGATCTCGCCGAGGCGGTGCAAGTCGGCCTGCACGGTCATCGGCGTCCGATCGACACCGGGTCGGTGAACGGCGAGCGATTCGCGGTGATGGCCGGCGCCGGCTTCGATGCACTCATGATCAAGGAGGCCGACGGCGGATTGAAGGATCGCATCGGTCGTGCCGCATATCTGTGGACCGGCACCAAAAGCGTGACGGCCCAGCGGGTCAAGACCACGATCGCGGTCGACGGCAAGCGCTACTTCAAAGGTCCGTTGTCGTGCGTACTCATTGGCAACGTCGGGCAGGTGATCGGCGGCGTCAAGGCTTTCAAAGGCGCACGGCCGGACGACGGTGTGCTCGAGCTCGCGATGGTGACGGCGAAGAATCCCGTGCAGTGGGCCCGCACGCTTGGTCGACTCGCGGCTGGAAAAGCCGAGAAGTCACCGTTCGTGAACATGACGCGCGGCAAGAAGTTCACGATCGACTTCGACCGCAAATTCCTCTACGAGCTCGACGGCGGTACGCGACCGGCCGTCAAGAAGTTGCGCGTCAAGGTGCGGCCAGCGTCCATCTTCATCTGCGTACCGACGACGACCAAAACCGACGCCAGCGCGCCCTCCGCTGGAGCCAAGTAGCCCGTCGTTGGTGCGTGGATCACCGGTTGCGGTGATTGCCGGTCGGGGGCGGGTGGCGGGGCCAGGCGAGCTACGAGGTGCGGTCTTCCCAACCCCTGCTGCGACCCGGCTGTGCGTAGAGCGCGAGGTAAACCGCGCTCATTTCGATCGGCGCCATCGGCTGGACTGCACCGGTGCCGGCCGCGAACCGCTCTTTGATGAGCGGAATGTCGAACATCGGCCCATACATCGAGACCGGGATATCGCCGAGGTCACGGCGAAGCGCGGTTACGTGGCCGATGAGTTGTGTCGCGGCCTCTTCGATGATTTGCACGGAAACGTCGTCGGTCAACGCGCCGACGACCGGTGCCAACCGCGCGATGAGACTCGGGTCGGGCGGCTGCTCGACGAAGCGGTTCATCAACACGCGCAGGGGCGATCCGAACGTGGCGACCGCAGCCTCTTCAAGCTCGCGCGACTTCGGACCCCGCCCGTCGTACGACCTCGTAGCCGCGCGCAGCGCCTCGGCACCGACCCAGTACGCACTGCCGTCGTCACTAAAGTTGTGGCCGTAGCCGCCGGCGCGGGCGGCAATACCGTCGGCGTTGCGGCCGAAGGCGTTCGAACCGGTGTTGCCCAGCACGACGATGCCCGGCCCGCCGGCGAACGCACCGAACTGGGCGACTTCGGTGTCATCGCCGACCACCAATTGAGCGGGCGTCTGGCTTCGGATTGCCTGCTCGAGTCGATCGGCCGTGGCGTCGTCGTGCAACCCGGCGAGGCCGATACCGACGATGTCCGCGCCGGTCTCAGCGACGAGATCATTGATGCGGTGGCTGGCCGACTGATTGAAGATCAGGTGAAGCGGTGCTTCGCGCGCGCGCCAGATGACCTCCAAGCCACGCGCGACAACAATCTCGGCGCGGTCGGGGGTCGACACGATTCCGAGCACGATCCTCGGTGGAGCCACCGCACCTCCTCGACAAGAAGTAGAGCACTAGATGCTGAGAAGCGCACTGGCGGTTAGCGCTGCACGCGGGCTCCGGCACCCTTCATCAGTGCCTCGACCTCGGCGCGCGTCGCCGTCGAGGTATCGCCGGGCGTTGTCATCGCCAGCGCTCCATGCGCAGCGCCGTATTCAACCGCCTGCTTCAGATCACCGGTTTCGAGCAGCCCGAAGATCAACCCTGAGGCGAACGAGTCGCCGCCGCCCACCCGATCAAGGATCTCGAGTCGCTCGCGATGCGTTGCCTCGACGAAGCCACTGGCAGCCGACCACGCGACCGCGCCCCAGTCGTTGACCGTGGCGGTGTGCACTTCACGCAGGGTGGTCGCGGCAACCGCAATGTTCGGGTAATCGCGCACGACCTCGGAAATCATCGAGCTGAAGCCACTCGGGTCGAGACCGGTCAGCTGCTCGTTCGCGCCAGCGACCTCGTAGCCAAGGCACGCGGTGAAGTCTTCTTCGTTGCCGACCATCACGTCGACTTGATGCGCCAACGCTCGGTTGACTTCTTGTGCGCGCGCTTTGCCGCCGATCGCCTTCCACAAGCTCGGGCGATAGTTCAGGTCGTACGACACGATCGTGCCGTGCTTGCGCGCCGCCGCCACAGCTTCGGCCACCACGTCTGGCGTGGTGTCAGAAAGGGCTGCGTAGATACCGCCGGTGTGAAACCAGCGCACCCCAAGCGTGCCAAACAACATCTCCCAGTCGACCTGCCCGACCTCGAGCTGACTGGCCGCGGTGTTCCCGCGGTCGGAAACGCCGGCCGCGCCGCGCACGCCGAATCCGCGTTCGGTGAAGTTGAGCCCGTTGCGCACCGAGCGACCGGTGCCGTCGTAGGGCACCCAGCGGATGAATGACGTGTCGACGCCGCCCTGGAGAATGAAGTCTTCAACCAGCCGGCCGATGTCGTTGTCGGCGAAGGCCGTGACCACTGCCGTGCGCAATCCGAAGCACCGGCGCAGGCCGCGCACGACGTTGTATTCGCCGCCGCCCTCCCACACACGAAACGATCGTGCGGTGCGAACACGGCCCTCGCCCGGATCGAGGCGCAACATCACCTCGCCAAGAGCCAGCGCGTCGAACGCGCACTCATCTCGCGGACGAAGAACGAGGCTAGCCATGCGCACCAACGCCTTCCGCGATCGCCACCGCAGCAGCGACCAAGGCAGTGATTGCCGGCCAATCTGACGCGGCAATCAACGGCCGCGCGACGATCCAACTACCGCCGACGGCTAGCACCGAAGGGTGCGCAAGGTAGGCGGCCAGCGTCTCGGCCGAGATGCCGCCGGTCGGCACAAACTTCAGGTCACCAAAAGGTGCCGAAAGTGCTTTGACCGCAGGTAGCCCGCCATTGATGTCGGCCGGAAAGAACTTGACGACGTTGCAGCCGAGTTCGAGCGCCGTTTGTATTTCGGTAGGTGTCGCGACACCGGGAAACACCGGCACACCGACTTCATGGCAATACGACACAACCGCGGCACTCACACCAGGCGACACGATGAATTGCGCGCCCGCGTCGATCGCCATGGCGGCATGATCGCGCGTGAGCACAGTGCCCGCGCCGATAGCCAGATTGCCTTCGGCCGCCAACGCCGCGATCGCCGCCTTCGCCGCCGGCGTCCGCAGTGTTACCTCGATGGTCGACAGCCCACCCGCGCGAACGGCCGCGCCGAGTGCCACCGCCGAAGCGGCGTCGTCGAGCACAACGACCGGCAGTACGCGCTCACGTTCAAGAATTGAACGCACGGACGACGATGCTGCTGTCATCGGCCAAGCCACCCGCCGTCGACGGGAAGGATGATGCCGCTGACGTAGTCGGAAGCCGTCGATGCCAAGAACACCGCCGCGCCGCCGAGATCGTCGGCCCGGCCCCACCTACCCGCCGGAATTCGGGCGAGGATCGCGGCTGACCGGGCCGGGTCGTCCTGCAACGCTTGGGTGTTGTCGGTGGCGATGTAGCCGGGCGCGATGCCGTTGACGGTGACGCCCGAACCGGCCCACTCGTTCGAGAGTGCGTGGATCAGGCCGGCGACTCCCGACTTCGCGGCCGCGTAGCCGACCACGTTGATGCCACCCTGAAAACTCAGCAGCGAGGCAGTGAAGATGATCTTGCCGTAGCCGCGCGCGACCATGCCTCGACCGAACTCGCGCGCCAGTACGAACTGCGAGCGCAAGTTCACCGCAACGACGTGATCGAAATCTGCGTCGGAATGGTCGACCGCAGGAGCACGTCTGATCGTGCCGGCGTTGTTCACCAAGATGTCGACCGCGCGCTCGCGGCCGTTGATGTCGTCGGCAAAGGCCTGCACCGCGGCGGGGTCGGCGAAGTCAACGGCGTAGGCTTCGAAGCTGCGACCGAGCCCCGTCACCGCGTGCTCAATGTCGCTGCCGGAGCTTTCGAGCGACGCACTGACCCCGATGATGTCGGCGCCGGCCGCCGCTAACGCGGTCGCCATCGCAAATCCGATACCGCGCTTGGCGCCGGTGACGACGGCAACCTTGCCGGTGAGGTCAAAACTCGCAGGGGATGTCAACGCAACGTCCTTTTGTCTCAACGGAAGTCGGGGCTGTGCGGGTGTCGGGGCTTACTACGGGCCGGCAAACTCGACCGTCAGTCAGTCGAGGTGCCTGCACCTCGACCGTCAATCAAGATGCCATGCCTCGGCCATCGTGGCCCACTGCTCGCCGTCAGGAGTACCCGGCAGGCGTTCTTGCAGCGGATCGGTTAGCTTCCACCAGCGCTGGGTAGCCGGGTCGGCGGCGATTCGGGCTTGATCGGCGTCGAAATCGTCGCCGACATATTCGAAGTAGCCGAACAACAGGTCGTCGTGAATAAAGATTGTGAAGTTGCGGAAGTTAGCGCGGGTCAGCATGTCTTCAACTTCGGGCCATACCGCTGAGTGCAAGGCCAGATATTCTTCGCGACCCGCTGGGGGGACGCGGATAACCATGCCATGCCGTTGCATCCGCTTTGCCTCTCGTGAGGGCTGAGCTGCCGCAACTGCGACAGCGATAGAACGGTCAGAGCTCTTGCGGCGGTGCCACTTGGAGAAAGTCTTCGACGCCGACGAGGTGTACAGCCATGCGAAGTCGGGCGCGGTCGGGGTCGTGGGCCGCGATCGCGTCGAGGACGGCGCGGTGTTCGTCGATGGTGCGTTGTTGGGCGCCTTCTTCGATCATGCTGCGCAGTAATCGAGTGCGCGCCGTACGACCGGAGATCGATTCGATCAGCGCGGCCAACACCGGGTTTTGTGATGCCGCCGCAACAATGGCGTGAAAGCCACGGTCGGCCGCGAACAAGCGTTCATGGTCGGTCGCGTCTTCGGCCAAGCCACGTTCGGCTTCGTCGAGCATCGCCTCTGCCTTCGCAATGCTGGTTGGCACGACGTGGAGCGCGGCCAGTCCGGCGGCTTCGCATTCGAGAACGCGGCGGACGGCGAGGAATTGGCGGGCGCCGTCCTTGCTGTGCACGTCGACGGCAAAGCCCAAGGGCGCCATCAGCAGGCTGGGTTCGAGGCTGGTGACGTAGGTGCCGTCGCCTTGGCGGGTATCGAGCACGCCCATCGCGACCAGGGCGCTGACGCCTTCGCGTAGCGGGCCGCGGGAAACGCCGAGCATCGCGGCCAAGTCGGTCTCCGTAGGGAGGCGGTCGCTAGCCCGCAACTCACCCGTCAAGATCATGGCTTTGATTGCGTCGACGACGTCTGTGGTGCGGGCCATGGCGGGTGGTCAGCTGCTACTGGTGGTGAGGGCTGGGGTGGCGGCGTCGGTAGGGGTGGGGGGGAAGAGGTCGGTGCGGGTCGACCAGTAGGGGCCGTCGGGGAAGCGGTAGTGGTTGACCGACGCGTCGAACATTTGCGCGCTGTAGCCGGGCGCGGTCGGGAGCACGTAGGCGGCGTTGGTGACCACGCACGGGTCGACGAAATGTTCATGTAAATGGTCGACGTATTCGACGACCCGCCCGTCCAGGCTGCCGGACACCGCGACGTAGTCGAAGATCGACAGGTGTTGGACCAGTTCACACAGGCCGACCCCGCCGGCGTGCGGGCAGACCGGCACCCCGAATTTGGCGGCCAGCAACAACACCGTCAAAATCTCGTTCACACTCGCCAGCCGGCACGAGTCGATCTGACAGAAATCGATCGCCCCGGCCTGCAACAACTGTTTGAACATCACCCGGTTATGGCCATGCTCCCCGGTCGCCACCCCGATCGGGGCCACCCCCGCCCGGACCGCGGCGTGACCCAAAATGTCATCCGGGCTGGTCGGCTCCTCAATCCACAACGGCCGAAAATCCGCCAGCGCGTTCACCCACTCGATCGCCTGCGGCACCTCCCACACCTGATTCGCATCGATCATCAAATGCCGGTCAGGGCCCAACACCTCCCGCGCGATCGCGCACCGCCGCCGGTCATCAGCCAGATCCGCCCCGACCTTGAGCTTGATGTAGGAAAACCCGCCGTCCACCGCTTCCTGACACAACCGGCGCAACTTCTCATCGTCATACCCCAACCACCCAGGAGACGTCGTGTAACACGGATACCCCGAGCGCTCCAACACCGCGATCCGCTCCGCCCGCGACGGCTCCAACGCCGCCAACATCGCCGTCGCCTCATCCCGGGTCAACACATCCGCGCAATACCGCAAATCCGCCACCGCAGCCAACGCCGCCGCCGGCATCTCCGCCAACAACCGCCACAACGGCTTCCCAGCGAACCGGGCCACCACATCCCACGCCGCGTTCAACACCGCCGCCAACGACAGATGCACCACCCCCTTCTCCGGCCCCAACCAACGCAACTGCGAATCCGCCGTCAACCCCCGATACACCGCCCCCATATCGGCCAACATGGTGCCCACATCCAAACCCACCAACAACGCCGCCTGCTGCCGCGCCGCCGCCACCACCAACTCCGTACCCCGCCCAATCGTGAACGACAACCCAAAACCCGAGAGCAACGGATCATCGGTGGACAACACCACATACGCCGACGAATAATCACCGTCCTTATTCATCGCATCCGACCCATCAAGATCCAACGACGTCGGAAAACGCACATCAACAACGTCGAACCCAGTAATCACAGGCACAGAAAGACCTCGGATCGGTCGG